>Ga0210377_10004391_pt1 | contig 11884 bp, 12 predicted proteins | sample PLM4_65_b1redo_FD_155480 | JGI IMG/M metagenome (GOLD analysis project Ga0210377, IMG submission 155480) | Groundwater sediment microbial communities from an aquifer in East River, Colorado, USA - PLM4_65_b1 redo | ecosystem: Environmental > Terrestrial > Soil > Riparian zone | place: USA: East... | reverse complement strand
CCGAGGTAGAGCAGGGCGCGGCACATCGCGCGATGATAGACCGAACGGCGAGGCGCGCGGCTGACGCCGTCTATCGGGGAGTCAGGATTCTGGGTCTAATGCATAGGCCGCAATGCCTCCGCCGATCAGGCCGATCCAGAAGCCGACAGGACCGGCAAACCGTGCGCCCACCAGGCCCGCAGTCAACGCGCCAGCCACAGCTTGCTTGACTCTCGCGCGCTCTTCAGCCGCAGCGGACAGCGGGGCGCGAGTCCGGCCGTGCTCCATCCTCGCGCTGCGGCTGGGTCTGTCTTGTTTGCTCCGATTGCAGGTGATGTGAGCGGGGTACAGGTTGTTCAGGTGCTCAGTTCCGCCTTCAGCTTGGGGGGTCCCATGATCGACTTCCCACGACCCGCGTGCGCCGAGCATCCCGTAATTCTTGAATATGAGCCTGCCGCTGCAAACATGGCAACGGCCCTTCGTTTTCTTGAAGATTTCGCGGCGTCTCTCGATGTCATACGCACTCATGATTCGCCTCAGCTGGTCACCTTGCAAAAGTTCGTCGACGTCGAGTCGCCTTTGCTCCGGTTGTTCTCCCATTGCAGCGGCTGCAGGTTGCTCAGGCCATCACCACCGCCCTTCACTGCGGGGTAGATGTGATCGACCTCCCAGCCTCTTGGCACGGTGCGGCCGTGAAGGTCTCTCTGCATCGTCGCGCCGCACATGTCCCTGCGAAGGTTGGAAGATCCGGAGACCGGGGCGCCTTTCCGCCACACCGCCTCGATCGTCGCTTCGTCGAAATTTCCGCCGCTGGAGGTCGTTCCGGGATTGCGCGCCATGATGTTGCTCCTGTCTAATCCCTCTCGGCGCAGGCCTTCGGGAAGGTTCCAGGCGGCCCGCCGTGGAGGTTTACAAAATGTACTATAAAAACTATAATTGTCAACCATTCGGCCCTACACTCAGGAGCTCGCCATGATCGGTAAGCGACTACAGCTCGCCCGCAGGGCGGCCGGCTTGTCGTTGCGCGACCTGGAAGCCAAGATTGACAAAGCCGTGTCCGCTCAAGCGCTTAGTAAATACGAGCGGGACGAGATGATGCCCAGCTCGGATGTGCTGGCGGCGGTTGCGCGCGCTCTGGGCGTGGCGGAGAGCTACTTGCTCGGGCAGAACGACCTGACGCTGGAATCGGTGGAATTCCGCAAGAACAAGATCACGAGCCGGAAGGACGAGGCCTCGATCAAGGCCTCCGTCTTGAGCGCGGTGGAGCGCTACCTGGAGATCGAGGAGTTCGTCGGCCTGCAGAGCGCGAAATGGTCGAAACCCGAAGGCGGGCCATTCCGAGTACTTGAGTCATCGGACGCCGAGAACGCGGCCATGCGGCTGCGTACGGCCTGGGACTTGGGCAACGATCCAATTCCGAATCTTGCCGAGTTCCTCGAGGAGCAGGGGATCAAGGCCATCCCGCTCGAGTTGGGGGTACGCGTTTCCGGGCTCATGTGCGTCGCTCGGCGCAGCAAAGGCGAAAATGTCCCGGTCATCATCGTCAACCGGGATGACACGGGCGAGCGCCAGCGCTTCACGCTCGCGCACGAGCTTGGGCATCTGGTGCTTGAAGCGCCGGGCGGAGAAAAGGGCGAGAAGCTCGCCCATGGCTTTGCGGGGGCGTTCCTGATGCCCGCGGAAATCCTCTGGCGCGAGGTCGGCAAGCATCGCGAGTTGCTGTCGATCGGCGAGTTACTTGAACTGAAAGCCCTGTTCAAGACCAGCATCCAGGCCATTACCTACCGCCTGAAGGATCTGAGAATCATCGGCGAGCCGCTGTTCAAGCGTCTGTTCGACGAATTCGAGCGGCGGGGGTGGAGGAAGCCTCCCTACGCCGAGCCCGGCGCGATCGTGCCGGAGAAGCCCGAGCGCTTCACGCGGCTCTGCTACCGGGCGGTCTCCGAAGGAGCGATCTCGGAGGCCAAGGCCGCCGAGCTCCTGGGAGTGAGCGTCCGGGAGCTCAACCGCCGGCTGGAAAATCCGGCCTGAGAGCGCGATGCGATGGACGTCCTCGTTTCCGATACGTCCGTCGTTATCGATCTTGAACGGGCGCAGCTCATCGAGCACATCTTTGCGCTGCCTTATCGCTTTGTCGTGCCGGACGCCTTGTACGAGCAGGAGTTGAAGGGGTTTGGCGGACCGCGGCTGGTGGAGCTGGGGCTGCAGGTGCGGGTCCTGACGGGGAAGCAGGTCATGGAGGCCCAGCGGCTACGCGGGCTCGAACGTCGTATCTCGATTCACGATAGCTACGCGCTTTCCCTCGCCAAGGCCGAGGCTGCGATACTCCTCGCCGGGGACGCGGCCATGCGCCGCCTTGCGGAAACCGAGGAAGTGCGTTGCCACGGGGTGCTGTGGGTGTTCGATCAGATGGAGGAGCGGCGCGTGGTTACTGCGGCGGCTTTGCACGAAGGCCTGACGCGCGTCGTTGCGCATCCGCGGTGCTGGCTGCCGCAGGAGGCGGTGAATCTGCGGTTGGCGCGGTATGCCGCGCAGGAAAGGGAATGACATGGCGGAACCTACGATCGTTTGCCCCAACTGCAAGACCGAGATCAAGCTGACGGAGTCGCTCGCCGCGCCGTTGCTGGAGGCGACGCGGCGCGATTTCGAGCAGCGCATGAAGCAGAAAGATGCCGACCTCGCGGCGAAGCTGAAGGAGGAAGGCGCCAAGATCGCGGCCGAGGAGGCGCGTAAGGCGAAGCTCGCGCTCGCGACCGAGCTTGAGCAGAGAACCAGCGCCGTCGCCGAACTTGAGAATGCGCTGAAAGAGAACAACGCCAAGCTTGCTGAAGCGCAGAAGGCGCAGGCCGACCTGATCCGCAAGCAGCGGGAGCTCGATACTAAGCTGCGCGAAGCGGACTTGGCCGTCGAGAAGCGGATTCAGGAGGGGCTCAACGCCACGCGCGAGCAGGCGCGCAAGGAGGTCGAGGGGGAGTTGAAGCTCAAGGTGGCGGAGAAGGAGCAGACCATTTCCTCGATGCAGAAGCAGATCGAGGAACTCAAGCGCAGGGCGGAGCAGGGGTCGCAGCAGCTTCAGGGAGAGGTGCAGGAACTGGAGCTGGAAGCGCTGCTTGCCGCCAGATTCCCGCGAGACACCATCGAGCCGGTCCCCAAGGGAGAGCACGGGGGCGATGTGCTCCAGCGCGTGGTGGGGCCGCTCGGTCAGGCCTGCGGCACTATCCTGTGGGAGTCAAAGCGCACCAAGAACTGGAGCGACGGCTGGCTGGCGAAGCTGCGCGAAGACCAGCGCGCCGCAAAGGCCGAGATCGCCATCCTGGTCAGTCAGGCCCTGCCGAAGGAAGTCGAAACCTTCGATTTGGTCGAACACGTGTGGGTGGTTCATCCCCGCGTCGCGATTCCGGTTGCGACGGCATTGCGGCAATCGCTTGTCGAGCTGGCGGTGGCGCGCCAGGCGAGCGAGGGTCAGCAGACCAAGATGGAGATGGTTTACGGGTATTTGACCGGGCCGCGGTTTCGGCAGCGGGTGCAGGCGATCGTGGAAGCGTTTTCGTCCATGCAGGAGGATCTGGATCGGGAGAAGAAGGCGATTACAAAGCAATGGGCGAAGCGGGAGGAGCAGATTGAGCGAGTGATGCAGGCGACAGTTGGAATGTATGGAGATTTGCAAGGAATAGCCGGGAAGACACTTCAGGAAATCGAAGGTCTCAGCTTCCAGGTACTGGAAGCGCCTAACGGGACGTCGAAGGACTGAGGGTTACCAATGGCAACGAAAAAACCTAAGGCTACCGACCAACCGACAGCGCCAGTGGCGCAAATTCCGCGACCGCGTCTTCACAAGCTGATGGTCAGCAATTTCAGATGCATCGGACCGACACCTGTCGAAATTGAATTGGATGACATTGTCGTTCTCGTGGGACCAAATAACGCCGGGAAGAGCTCGATCCTTCGCGCCTATGAAGTTGTGATGCTGCATGGATCGAACGAAGGTCAACTCACGCTTGATGACTTCCCTCAGGGAAAGGTAGATGAGCAGAACCTCCCGACGGTCGAGCTTGTGACTGTCGTATTTGAAAAGACTGCGCCTGGCGACCGATGGGTCTGGACAGATCCACAAAGCGGCGAAATGTTTGTGCGCGAAAAATGGATCTGGAATCAGCCTGGGCCGCCGAAGAAAGTCGGCTGGGAGGTTGCAAGCAATGATTGGCATGTGTCCGAGGGCCCTTGGGGTGCGCCGAACGTCGCGCAGGCGTATCGCGCACTACCCCATCGCGTTGGCGCATTTCAGAAGCCCGAGGAGCAGGCCGTTGCGGTCGTCAATTTGTTGAGCAAGGCGATTTCGGAGCGAGCCAAGGAGCTTAGTAAGAAAAAGGCGGATGCAGGCGGTGGCGGTCCAACCGAATATGAGCAACTCTTGGACACAATAAGAAAGCTGCGTCGTGCGATCGCAACGGAGGCAGCCACCGCGGTCGCTGATGTAAAGGATGGTCTGACCAAGATGATCGGAGAAGTATTTCCTGGCTACACCGTGTCCTTCGATGCTCGCCCTGAGGATGATGTGGAGAAGTCACTTAACATTTACAAACCGGACCCACAACTCAAAATGGGTCCGGCAGACGGGTTTCATTCGACCTTGGAGCGTCAGGGTAGCGGAGCTTGCAGAACTCTTATGTGGGCTGCGCTTCGCATTTTGTCCGAGCGAACCGACGGGAAGGGCTCCGGACCTGCTGATCGTGCGCATCTTCTCCTCATGGATGAACCCGAGATTTGCCTGCACCCGGACGCGATCCGAGAAGCTTGCCGTGTTTTATATGATTTGCCAAAGACTAAGAATTGGCAGGTGATGATCACGACGCATTCTCCGGTGTTCATCGATCTCTCGCGCGACAATACTTCAATCGCACGAGTAGAAAGAGGGGCTAATGGAACCGTGCAAGGCACAACGATCTTTCGCCCGTCCAGGGCAAAGCTGGATGACGATGATCGTATCGAGCTAAAGCTGCTAAATCTTTGCGATCCCAGCGTCGCCGAGTTCTTTTTTGGAGGAAAGACAGTTCTAGTGGAAGGCGACACTGAATACACGGCTTTCAGGCACGTTATTGCTCAGGAGTCTGCTCGGTTCAAGGATATCCATGTTGTAAGAGCACGAGGAAAGGCGTGTCTCGTTTCCTTGTGCAAGATTCTCGATCAATTCGACAAGGGCTTTGCCATATTGCATGACGCCGACCGGGAGAAAGTTATTGGCACGAAAACAAAGAAAGAGCGCATCAACGGGGCATGGACTGTGAATCAACGAATCCTTGAGGGCACCGAAACAGGCCGTGCTGCGGGTCGCGTTCGACTTTTTGCTTCCGTGCCGAATTTTGAGGAGGCCTTCTTCGGTGAAGCTGCGGATGGTGAAAAACCCTACTCTGCGTTGGCGCGACTGAAATCAGACGCGGCGGCATTTCAAACTATCGCTGGTCTTCTGGATAGCCTTGTTGACGGATCAAAAGCAATCCCAACTGGCGCGAAGGCTTGGACATCGATGGAGGATCTCAAACAAGCCGTTGAAGCGTTCGACGCCGCAAGCAACGCGGCGGCTTTGAGCTGACGGGACATAGGAAAGATGAAGCGACGCCTTGAGCTTACTTGGATTGGCAAGGAAAATCGGCCGAAGTTGGAGCCGCGCATTCTGCTCGAAGATCCTACGAGGTCGTATCACGCTTTGCATCGGATTTCGGACCAAGACATATTCGACAATCGCCTAATTCTCGGAGACAACCTGCTTGCACTGAAGGCGCTGCAGCAGGAGATGGCAGGGAAGGTAAAGTGTATTTACATCGATCCGCCATTTAACACGGGGCAAGCATTCGAGCACTACGACGACGGTCTGGAACACTCGCTGTACCTAGGAATGATGCGTGACCGGCTCGAGTTGCTTGGTCGATTGCTTTCGCCGGATGGCAGTATTTGGGTTCATTGCGATGACTACGAGGGCGCCTACCTGAAGGTGCTCATGGATGAAGTATTTGGGCGAGGTTGCTTCAAATTCACATTCGTCTGGCAGTCGGCGGATAGCCCAAGCGACAACAAAGTACCGGTAATCTCGGATCACGATTTCATACTTTGCTATACGCGCCAGCAGGATGTCATTCCCTTCCAGCCTTTCCATGATCCGTCTGTGCTAGAGGCGTATCGAAATCGTGACGCAGCTGGCCGTCTTTACCGTGACCGCCTGCTCAAGAAGAATGGGAAAAACAGCCTTCGCTCCGATCGGCCGTCAATGTATTTTGAGATCCCAGGTCCTGACGGTAAGCCGGTGCTCCCAATTCATGACGACGGAAGAGAAGCTCGCTGGTCACTCGGCAAGGAAGAGGTTGTCGCTCGTCTGGCTCGAGACGAAATCATCTGGAAAAAGCGCGAGCGCGCAGGGTCGCCGGTGTGGGTGCCGTATACGAGGGAGTACGCATCAGATACACCCACACGGCCGTATCCGACGATCTGGACTGATGTACAAACAACAAGACAAGCAAAGGCGCATCAGCGGGCGCTGCTACCTGAGGCTGCGGTGTTCGAAACGCCCAAGCCCGAGCCGTTGATTGCCCGAATCATCGAAATGTGCACAGTGCCGGGCGACGTAGTGTTGGATTCGTTTGCGGGATCTGGCACCACTGGTGCTGTCGCTCACAAAATGAGGCGTCGTTGGATCATGGTCGAACTGGGGGAGCATTCAAACACCCATGTTGTTCCACGCCTCAGGAAGGTGATTGACGGCGAGGACAAGGGCGGGATCACCGAGGCGGTGGGGTGGAAAGGCGGCGGGGGATTCCGCTACTACCGCCTCGCGCCCTCGCTCCTGGAAAAGGACAAGTGGGGCAACTGGGTCATCAACAAGGAATACAACGCGGCGATGCTCGCAGAAGCCCTGTGCAAGCTGGAAGGCTTCACCTACGCCCCTTCGGACTCGGTGTACTGGCAGCACGGCCACTCCACCGAGCGCGACTTCATCTACGTCACCACCGCCAACCTCAGCCACGAGCAGTTGCAGCAGTTGAGCGACGAGGTCGGAACGGAGCGCTCGCTCCTCGTCCTGTGCACCGCCTTCCGCGGCCGCAACGACTACCCGAGCATCACGGTGAAGAAGATCCCGAGAGCCGTGCTCTCGCGCTGCGAGTGGGGCCACGACGACTACAGCCTGCGGGTGGAGAACCTCCCGCAGAAGCCGCCCGAGCCGGGCCAGCAGGACCTGGATCTGGCGTAGCGAGGCCATGAACCATGCGCGGCGGCCGGTACAGAGCGGAGGGTCCGGAGGCGGAATGCGAGCCGGGATCGCGCGGCCGGATTCTGCGCAACCGGCTCGGAATTCGTTCGGTTCGCGAGATGGCGCAGCGGGAGTCGGAGGCGCTGATCGGGGCGACGCAGCGATTGATCGACGACACGCGGGTGGATCAGCAGTTCACCGCCGCCGACGTCCGGCGCATGCACCGTCTTTGGCTGGGGGAGATCTATGTCTGGGCGGGCGAGTATCGCCAGGTGAACATGGGGAAGGGTGACTTCATGTTCGCTGCCGCCGGCCAGGTGCCGAGGCTGATGCACGAGCTGGAACGCGCAGCGATGCGAGAGTTCACGCCCTGCGGGTTCGCGGGCGTCGAAGAGCAGGCGCACGCACTCGCGGTCGTGCACGCGGAGCTGATCCTGATCCATCCGTTCCGGGAGGGCAACGGGCGTTGCTCCCGCCTGCTCGCGACGCTGATGGGGCTGCAAGCCGGATTGCCGGCGCTCGACTTCGGCGGGATTCGAGGGAAAACCAAGCAGCGCTACATCGCGGCGGTGCATGCCGCGCTCAGCCGCGACTACCAGCCCATGGCCGGGATCTTCCGCGGCGTAATTGCCCGCACCCTGAGGGCGCAGGCTACCGCTTCTTCGGCGAGGGGGCGTTCTTGAGGGAAAACGCACCGCTCCGCGCATCGCGTTTGAACGGCGCGCGGATGCCCTCGATGGCCGAGGAGGTGGCGACATTCTTGAGCACGGTGCGCTCGCGAACCGCGGGGTCGCGCAGGTATCGGTTGGCGGAGGAGAGCTTCGAACTCATGCTCGAATTGTATCAGGCACGGAGCAGCGCATGACGAACCGGCACGTCAACGCCATCGCCGGAAGGCTGTCGCTGCGCCCGCCGCAGCGCAAGTCCCTGGAGATCCTCGACCGGGTGACGGAGATCGCGCCGCCGAAGAAGGGCGCCGACGTGGCGGCGGCGCTGGAGGCGATCCGCAGCGAATTCCCGTCGGTGACGGACTTCGAACGGGATTTTCCGTCCCTCTGCTTCGCGCTCGCCACTGGCGTGGGCAAGACACGCCTGATGGGGGCGTTCATCAGCTATCTGCACCTCGCCCACGGCATCAACAATTTCTTCGTGCTGGCGCCCAACCTCACGATCTACAACAAGCTGATCGCCGACTTCACCCCCAACACGCCCAAGTACGTGTTCAAGGGCATCGCCGAGTTCGCCACCGACGCGCCGGAGATCATCACCGGCGACACCTACGAGGCGAAAGCGGGGACGCTGTTCGACGAGGCGGTCCGCTGCAAGGTCAACATCTTCAACATCTCGAAGATCAATTCCGAGGTCCGGGGCGGCAAGTCGCCGCGCATTAAGCGGCTGTCGGAATACATCGGCGCGAGCTACTTCGACTACCTGGCCGGATTGCCGGACCTCGTGCTGCTGATGGACGAGTCGCACCGCTACCGCGCGAGCGCGGGCGTGCGGGCAATCAACGAGCTGAAGCCGATCCTGGGACTGGAACTGACCGCGACGCCGTTCGTGGAGGCGGGCAAGGGCACCGTCCACTTCAAAAACATCATCCTCGACTACCCCCTGAGCCGCGCCATGGAAGACGGCTTCGTCAAGGAGCCGGCGGTGGTGACGCGCAAGAATTTCAACCCGAAGGGAATGTCGCCGGAAGAGATCGAGCGGCTGAAGCTCGAAGACGGCGTGCGCCTGCACGAAAGCGTCAAGGTCGAGCTGGAGACCTACGCCCGCGAAAGCGACCAGCCGATCGTGAAGCCGTTCCTGCTCGTGATCGCGCGCGACACGACGCACGCCGGGGAGCTCCTGAAGCTGATCCAGTCCGCGGAATTCTTCGAGGGCCGCTACAAGGACAAGGTCATCCAGGTGGATTCGAGCCGGACGGGCGCCGAGGAAGAGGAAATGATCGAGCGCCTGCTCAAGGTGGAGCACACCGAGGAGCCCACCGAGATCGTGATTCACGTCAACATGTTGAAGGAAGGCTGGGACGTGACCAACCTCTACACCATCGTCCCGCTGCGCGCGGCGAACGCGCGCACCCTGATCGAGCAGTCGATCGGCCGCGGCTTGCGGCTGCCCTACGGCAAGAGAACCGGCGTCACGGCGGTCGACCGGCTGAGCATCGTCGCCCACGACAAATTCCAGGAAATCGTCGACGAGGCCAACAAGCCGAATTCGCCCATCCGGCTGCAATCGGTGGTGATCGATCCCTCGCAGCTCACTCAGAAGACGGCGACGGTGGTGTCGCAATCCATCCTCGCCACCAAGCTCGGACTGAAGCCGGAGGACGCGACCAGCAGCACGACCGTGGCGGGCAAAGACGAGGCCCCGGCCTTCAGCAAGCCCGAGGAACAGCAGGTCGCCAAAATCGCGTGGGAGGTGATTCGTGGGCTCGAGAGCCAGCCGGATACCGTTCCGGGCGTCGCGCACCTGAAGAAACCCGCCGTCCAGGCGGCCATCGTCAAGGCCGTGGAAGAGCGGCGCCAGCCGGCGCAGATGGAGTTGGAAGGGGTCGCGGAGAAACCGGACATTGCGGCGGTGGTCGCGAAGACAGTCGAGCTGGTGGCCCGGCAGACGATCGACATCCCCCGCATCCTCGTGGTCCCGACCGGCGAGGTGAAGTCCGGCTTCAAGCCTTTTACCCTCAAGCTCGACACGCTGAAGTACCCCGCGGTGTCGGAAGAACTCTGGGTCCAGTACCTGCGCACCGGGGGCACCGAGACTGTGGCGCTGGCGCGCGGCACCGAGAGCGAGGGGCGCCCGGAGGACTACATCGTGGGCGGGCTCGTGGAGTTCAATGACGTCGCCTATGACGCCCATTCCGACCTGCTGTATGACCTGGCGAAACAGACAGTCAGGCATTTTCGCTCCTACCTCTCCGCGGAGGAAACTGAAAAGGTGGTGCGTTGCTACCAGCGCGACATCGCCCGCTTCATCCACGCGCAGATGCAGGAGCACTATTGGGAGGACGCGGTCGGCTACGAAGTGAAGGTCACCAAGGGCTTCACCGACTTGAAGCCCAACGCCTTCTCTCATGTGATGAACGAGCCACTGGCCGACTACCGGGTATCGCCCGCCGACAAGAGCAACATGGCGAAATACCTGTTCGGCGGCTTCAAGCGCTGCCTGTATCCGGTGCAGAAGTTCGACTCGGAAGCGGAGCGCAGGCTCGCGGTGATCCTGGAACGGGATGCGACCCACTGGTTCAAGCCCGCCAAGGGACAGTTTCCGATCAACTACCGCGTGGGTGCGGAGCACCCGGAGTACCAGCCGGATTTCGTGGCGGAGGCCGACGGCGAGATCTATATGCTTGAGCCGAAGGCCGCTGACGAATTGAAGGATCCCGTGGTGCTGGCGAAGAAGGAAGCGGCGGTCAAATGGTGCCGGAACGCGTCAGACCATGCGGAAAAGCACGGCGGCAAGTCATGGCGCTATGCGCTCATTCCGCATAGTGCGATCGCGGACAACATGACGCTCAAGGGGCTGGTGCAGGAATACGGGGCTTAATTCCCGGGCCGCGATAAGTGCAGCTCTGGCCGGACGAATCGCGCCGCACCGTGATGCGCGCGAGCGGAGCAAAGCGCGCAGCGAGCCGGCGCCAGAACCAGAGCGCGAGATTTTCCAGGCTCGGCTGGGCGAGGCCCTCGATCTCGTTCAGCAGCCGGTGATCGAGCGCCGCGCGCAGCTCGGCGCAGGCCTTTTCCAGCTCACCGAAATCCGCGACGAAGCCGGTGCGGGTGTCGGGTTCGCCCTCGAGCGCCACCTCGACCTGGAACGAGTGCCCGTGCATGCCGCGGTAGAGGTGGCCTTCCGGGAAACTGCCGAAATAGTGCGCGGCGTCGAAGCCGAACCGGTAGCAGATTTCCATCGCTCTATGGTATGCCGAGGAGCTTGTGGATCTGCAGACTCAGCCTCCAGCGCGGATGCCCGAGGCAGTAGTCGACCGCGAGCCGCGTGTTTGCCGCGCGTACCGGGCCATCCATCGGCTGCAGGAAGAAGTGTTTGAATTGCATGCGCTCGAATAGTTCCGGTTCGGCACCGGTCTGCGGGAACACCAGCTTGAGTTCGTCGCCGCGTTCCACCCGGAGCGCGGCACCCGCCTTGGGGCTCACGCACACCCAGTCCACGCCGCGAGTCGACCGCGAGCCGCGTGTTTGCCGCGCGTACCGGGCCATCCATCGGCTGCAGGAAGAAGTGTTTGAATTGCATGCGCTCGAATAGCTCCGGTTCGGCACCGGTCTGCGGAAACACCAGCTTGAGTTCGTCGCCGCGTTCCACCCGGAGCGCGGCACCCGCTTTGGGGCTCACGCACACCCAGTCCACGCCGCGCGGCGCCGCCTGCGTGCCGTTCGTCTCCACCGCCACGCGAAAGCCACGCGCATGTAGGGATTCGACAAGCACTTCATCGAGCTGCAGCAGCGGTTCGCCTCCGGTGCACACGACAAAACGGCTCGCGCCGGCGCCCGCCGGCCAAGCGGCACCGATCGCATCCGCGAGTGAATCGGCCGTGTCGAAGCGGCCACCCCCGGGCCCGTCGGTACCGACAAACTCCGTGTCGCAGAACCTGCATACCGCGCCCGCGCGGTCCTGCTCGCGTCCGGACCACAGGTTGCAGCCGGCGAA
>Ga0210377_10004390_pt1 | contig 11885 bp, 9 predicted proteins | sample PLM4_65_b1redo_FD_155480 | JGI IMG/M metagenome (GOLD analysis project Ga0210377, IMG submission 155480) | Groundwater sediment microbial communities from an aquifer in East River, Colorado, USA - PLM4_65_b1 redo | ecosystem: Environmental > Terrestrial > Soil > Riparian zone | place: USA: East... | reverse complement strand
TAAAGCCTTCGGCAAGCCCATCGCTGATCTGCAAGCCATCCAGTGGATGCTGGCAGATGCCGCCACAGAGATCGAAGCCGCGCGCACCTTGCTCTATAAAGCCGCCTGGCTCAAGGAGCAGGGACGCCCCTACAACAAGGAAGCTGCCATGGCAAAGATGTTCGCCACCGAAATGGCGGAACGCGTCTGCCGCAACGCCATCCAAATCCACGGCGGATATGGCTATTCAAGTATGGTCCCGGTCGAGAGGATGTATCGCGATGCCCGCCTGATGACCATCGGCGAAGGGACCAGCGAGATCCAAAGACTGGTCATCGCCCGTCACGTGTTGGCGATGGAATAAATGTCATATGTCGTTGCGAGGAGCCGCTGGTCGAGTAGGTCAAGTGGTTTTCTTGACCGTATCGAGACCAAGGCGACGACACTTGCGCCAGGTGCAAGTGCAGGTGAGCAATCTCCCTTATGAATCCAACAATCCTTTGGATGTAAACAGGAGATTGCTTCGCTTCGCTTCGCTCGCAACGACATTGGTTATTTCTTATTTCCCCGCAACCAATTCAAAAACTAAAACATTCCCATCCTTGCTAATTGTCAGCGTATTGCCTTCGATCTTATAAGAAGCGGACTCGTTCATCACCTGGGTGACCGTCCCTTCCTGCGCCATAATGGGATCGGCGCACGCCATCATCGTGGAAATGATCGGACCAAAGGTGATCTGGTCGCCTTCGACGGTGTAATCCCCGCCAAGCGAGTTACAGCCGCCGCTGCCACCCAGCTTGCCATCCGCGTCGAACTTGATCGTGGCGTCCACATCCGCCACGGCGGGAGTGGGGGAATCGGCAGGACCATAAGCAGTCAACTTCCAGGTGCCGACGAGGGAAGGGGTGGTATTTGCGGGGGTATTTGAGCCAGAAGCACAGGCAGAGAGCGCCAGGCTGAGAATGAATAGAACAAGCAGGTACTTTTTCACAAGGTTTCTCCTTTGAGACTATTTGTTTCAAGGACGACCTGGGGAGCAAAAAGTTCCTTCCATTCTAGTTGATAATGCTTCAAGACGATTGTTACCTGACAGAAGAAAAACAGTGTCTGAAGGCGCTGTCATTCTAGCTACGATACTGTGCGAAGCCGTTCAATCAGACCTTCGGTCAATTCTCGGCGGGATCCAAAACCACTGTCGAGCCGAGTCCGTGGCCTTCACCAAAGCCTGACCAATAATACATACTGCACATTTATCCAAAAAGTGCTACAAAAATACCGCCAAAAACATTATTAATAGTATGCATCATTATCGTTAAATACAGCATTTTGTATTTTTTAATTACTAGAGTTGCAAAGAGTGTGTATAACGGAATAATAACCCAAAAAAATACAGGATCACCAAATCTCATATAATGAATTCCCCAAAATAAAATGGCTTGAATAAAAAGAGCCATATTTTCTTTACAGCCACTCATTAACAAGAAACCAAACAATAATCCTCGAAAATAAGCCTCTTCAATAATAGTTACAAAAGACAATTGAAACACGGACATATTAATTATATAGGCTAATATATTCGTCGGAAGAGTTCTGTGCCCAGGATCCAAAAATACACGTAACAGACTGAGGACAACAGTTACGCCGACCGACCATAACACACCAGTAAAAACAGAATTCACATCTGGAACTTTAATGCTTTTTCGATTAACTATGATGTAATTTGTGAGAATTATGCCTATTAGGATTAACAAGGCCTTAAAAACAGCCTCATCACTCCCGCCCAAACCGGCTCGTAAAAAGCAAGTCACCACTATGATTCCCAAGGAAAAATAATCTCGAAACATATCCAATTCAAACTCATGAAAAACAATTAAACTAAATACTATTATCGCATATGAAATTATTGTGTGAAAATAAAATATGTTATTTACCAGCTTGGCATCATCCAGTGCCCACGCCGGTGTTAATACAGGAAAAAGATAGTATTGCAAAAGTATCAAAACAATAAATACTACCCCGATTTTCGAACTAGGATTTTTCTTAGTATCTTTTGCTATCTGTGAAAGACTTGCATCATTGTTGCTCATGTTTTATCCAATCAAATCAAAGTAAATAGATCAGTTAACAATTTCTGCTTATATTCTGAAATATATAGTTGTAAACATCATACATGCCGAAGCAATCTACCTTTACAGCCGATTGCTTCGGCAACTTGATCGTCCAGCATACATCATGCTCTGATCGATGAAAAATTATAACGCACCAACTTAGTTATTATAAAAAAAACACTATTAATGGAATAAGTATGGTTGGAACACCAATTCCAAAAATAATAATAGCATTAGTTGCTCCTTCGTCGGTTATATTCTGGGACTCCTCTAACATAGAATCCGTTACGCCAGTTACGAATTCAGGAGCATTAATAGCTATATCTATTGCTTTTCCTGTGTTACCTCCTATGAGAGTATCTCCACAATCACTCGGTGGTGAACAATACTCCACAATTACTTCAACCGGTTTGACAACTAACGTGCCAACAGCATTTTCTGCGAAGAGTGTCGAGGTCGAATAGATGTCTGGTGTTGGTGTAAATGTCGGAGTTTGATAAGCTGAATTAGTAGCTTGGCCTGCAATGTTTGTAGCACAATTATTTGACGGATCCGCGCAAATAGGAGTAACGGTTTCTGTCGGTGTGACAGTTGGCGTCAACGTTATTGTAGGAGTAGGGGTATTTGTAGGTGTGTTGGTGGGCTTGGGCGTTGGTGTATTTGTTGGCGGAGCGGCGGACACGTACCTTTTAATTTACAACTAACACCCGGATCGCCAGCATCTCCTGTAGTCAACACGTGCCCGGTTGGGTCAGTATAGCGCAAGGGATTATTTCTCACATACGAGAAGCGGTTCAAATCTTGTGGGTTGAAGGGATTCGGCACAATAATATCTGCGCTCAGGAACCGTCCCAGCTTGGGCGAGTAGAATCGTGCGCCATAGTTATAAATCCCCAAACCAGCCATTTCCTGTTGACCGGTAAACAGGCGATCTGTATAGATCGTCCCCGCTGTGAATCGTGTTTCCCCAAAGGGATAATATCTCTGTTCGCCAACCACATTGCCTGATGAGTCTGTCACAACACTAGCAGAACCCAAATGGTCTTTGAGAATATAGTACAGCGTGCTGTTGATCCGCATGGCACCTGCCACAGGATAATAAGACACTGTGCGAGTGGTCGCGCCACCGGAGGTTTTATCCACTTCATAGACTCCACCCACGTAAATGGTCTTACTGCCATCTGGCTTGATCTTCTTTACCAGGTTGCCGTTGCCATCATACACGAAGGTTGTGGTCTGACAAAGATATGCTCTTCAAGGAAATCTCCTTTTATGGCGACGGCCAGAGATTTCTGGAAGTCGTAATACAAGATTCACTCCTGCTTTTTATGGATGACAAAAAGGATTCTACAGTCACATCAGATACCTCGCTAAGAGGCTGATAATATACTAATTCTTCTGGTGGAAATATATCTCCGTTTTCAATGAATTTTGAAAAAGGCACACCCATATCGGGCGCTTGTAGCCACAGAGACGCATTGCTCAAGTTTCTGGAAAAACATCCCCGAATATCTTCCTTTACTATATCCGCATCATCAAAATAGAGCACCGAAAATCCCTGCGCTGGATAAAATAAGATCATATAAAAGGGTAAGTCTTCTCGCTTATCTGAAAACGTTCGCAGGTAGATCTCTTGCGGAAACCCAAAATTGGTGAGCATATTCCTCAATGAATAGGCGCTATTGTTATCTCCAGTATCAGCGGTGATCGAATATACATTATTGTTTTTGACCTTGAAGGTATGAATAAGACTGCCATGTTTCTCTATGGAAGTTGACACTTTGAAGTAGGCAGAATAATAAATTTCGTCGGGGTCAGCACTACTTACATACTTTGTAATTTTTGTGGAAAATGTGCTTAGGAACCTCTCAGCCTCTGACCATTTCGTAAATCCGGGTACCACGTTCCACCAGCATGGGAGGCTGCAGTCGTTTGAAGGTTTTAGCAAAGAGATAATCAGGTTCTTAGCATCATTAGGTAAAAGAGTGGGAAGAGGTGAAGGTGATATTGTAGCCGTGAGTGTAGGTGACGGTGTCAGCGTTAGAGTTGGTGTTAGTGTTCCGGTTGGGGCAACTATCCATAATGAAGATGTCGCTATAGGAGGTTCATGAGTTTCTGTTTTTGGGTTTGGATTACAGGATGAAACAACAATGCAACAAGTCATCATCCATATGATACATGTTTTGTGTTTTTTCATGTTGATAATCCTTTCCTCTACGGAATGAGCAGACTAATCCAAAGCGGTATATTTTCATTCATGAAGCTGGCTCTTGTCTTACCAGCTTCACTACTTTGCCATTTATTGTAAGTCCAACCAACGAACATATCTGCAAATTCCTCTCCAGTTGTCTCCTGGGGGCTTTGTTGCCAACCATAACGTGATCCGAAATATCCATTCTCTTCTGCTCATGTTTTATCCAATCAAATCAAAGTAAATAGATCAGTTAACTTCGGCGTGGGTCTTCGACCCCGCCGAAACTGGACCGCAGGTCTCATTCCCAACCAATTGCAGACAGTACCACATCATTCTTATCCTCTCCACCCAGCCAAAACGAAGCCGACGAAAAACGCCAATCTTGTGCAACCCACACCAAACCCTTGCGGCATGGGTTTTCGTGAATGTAGTTCAATTTTTGAAGGTAGAACTTTTCAGAAGTAATCCCCTCCGGGTGCTGAGTAGGCTGCCAGAATCGTCGTTCGCGATCCTTGCCAGCATGTTTTCGAAATTCTTCCGTGAAAACAGATGGACGGTGCTTCGCGCATAAATCCAGTAATTGACGCCCCGTAAATTTCCGAAAATCATCCAGCGTGTGTTTGAGACGCGTTGAATCAAATTCGGCATCAAATGTTATGGCATGCATGTGATTCGAGATGATCACGTATGCGTTGGTTCGCAGGAACTTGTTTTCGTGACAATAGTTTAAACTATCTGTGATAATTTTGCAGGATTCTTCGTCGATCATTACAGGCAGCCACTCGACCACTGTAAACGTGACAAAATAAACACCCACTGACGGATCGATACGATATCGTTCCATAAGCAAATTATAACGCTGCTAAGAAAAAGGAGACCTTCGGTCAGGCAACTGGTTTGGGTCAGAGACCCAAACCAAACAGGGACTAAAAGATAAATCACCCCGGATTCTTCACTTTCTTCCAATAGCGCAGCAACCCATCAGCACTCATGCCGAGTGGATTTGCCAACTCGTAGGCTCGGACGGTTTCGGCGTCCAAGCCGATCTGCTCGCCTTCCTTCATCATCCAATCGGTGAAGCTTTGGCGCAGTTCATCCACGGGCAGCGCGGCAGGCATCACTTCTTCGAGCCAGCGCGCAGCAGAGTCGAGTCCTTTTTCGACTTCGCGCAAGTGCCATTCCACATCGTCGAAGATGCCGAAGTGCGTCGGTGCGATGTGCGCGGCGTTTTGTTGGCGCAGGCGGGCAATGCTCTCATGCCAGCGTTCGATGTGCAGTTCCGGCGGCGGCATGGGCACACGTAGATACTGATAGCCCGGAATGCGGACTCCACCGACATCGCCGGAGAAGAGAACATCATCGAAGAGATAGGAATAATGATGCTCAGCATGACCGGGCGTATTGAGCGGAAGGAATTCCAAATTACCAATTACGATTGTCTCCGCATCATTCGGGATCACGAGTTGATCCGCAGGCACAGGCAGGAACTCACCCCACAGCGTATCCATTTTGTCGCCGTAAATGCGTGTGGCACTGGCGATGAGTTTTTCGGGGTTCAACATATGCGGAGCGCCCACGGGATGCACATAGATCTGCGCTCCCTGGCGCGCCAACCAACCGGCGGCACCAGCATGATCGAGATGGATGTGCGTGAGCAGGACGTGGGTCACATCACGGGGAGATAAGCCTTGTTTCGAGAGACCCGCTTCCAGCCCAGCCAGAGTCGAGCCGGGTCCGCTTTCGATAAGGATAACCGCGTCGCCCGTCCGGATCAAATACGAGGCAATCGCGTGCGGGCGTCCCTGAAAGTTTAGGTCAAGTGTGACAATATCGGAGCGCGCCATGATACATCCTGTGAAAAATTACTGGTGGAAAAACTCGAAAGGGTTTCGGCAAGGTCGGCATCGCAATAGACGCGACAGACCGGCACCTGGCGTGCCATGAGAGACTTGGCAAGGTCTTCGTTGCTGGCGCGGCTGCCGAACGATTGCGACATGAGCAGAACAACCACCGGGCGGAGTCTGCGGCGCTGGAGGCTATCCACTGCCAGCAACAGCTCGGGCCAGATCATTGGCGTGATCAGAATGGCACTGCTGCCCTGCGGAAGCTGCCCCATTTGCGCAGTGACCAGGCTGGGCAGTGTGTAGGTGCTCTCCGGCTGGATGAATGCCAGTGCTTCGAGGATCTTCGCTTCCTGGCGTTCACTGCGTTCGGCAGGGATGATGCTGTATTCACGCTCAGAAGCTGTGACCAGCCCGACGGAACGTCTCTGTTCGAGGAAGTAATGCGCCAGCGATGCCGCGATGGTGACCGAGTATTCGATGGTGGAGGGCGGCAATTTCATTTTATGACGGCGCAACAGGAACAGGTCATCGATCGGCGGTGCGCCGAGATCGTCCAACGGTTTGGCAACATGGGCATTGCGATGCGTATCGAGGAACAACCATACCTCTGCCTGCGGGTCCTGCTCGAATTCCTTGACCATGAGCTGACCGCGACGGATGCTGGTGGGCCAGTGGATGCGCTTCATCGGGTCGCCGGTAACGTATTCGCGCACGCCGGAGGCATGAGGCGTGATATCCATCGATTTGCGGCGGATCGCCCTGCCCCCCGGCAACAGGCCGGGAGGAGAAACGAACTGTTCCATCGAAAATTGCATCGGGAGAACGATCAGCGTTTTCCTGGCAGGGATCAGGCGCGTGACGCGGAAGATTCCGAACGGGTCACCGGAGGTGACGCGAGTGGGACCAAGCCTGAATCCGCCGCGGGTGGTGAGCCAGGTTCGGGCGGTGTAGGAACGTTTTTGTCGTCCGCGTAAAAGCGTCAGCACGCGCGACCCGGCTGTGTGCGGTATCGGCGATTCGTTGGCAACCTCCACCCACAGCTTCGGCAAAAAGCTGGCATTATTCACTTCGAAATGTTCTTCGAAAATATCGCCGACACTTCCGCGTTGGTTGCGCGCCTGGCGCTCGACGCGCAAGCCACGCAACGAGAGGAAGGTCATGAGCCAGGCGATGGCGATCAGCAGCGAGCCAATGTACAACAGGCGCACATAAAAGATGGCGCCATTCACCACGGTGCCAACCGCGCCCACCAACAGGATCAAAAACACAAAGGCACGTCCGGGTGTCACTTTGCGTTTGCCTTTGCCTTTAATTTTGCTTCTGCCTGGAAATCGCCGCCGGGCACGGGCGTGCTATAGACGACTTCCTGCACGATGCGGTCCGCGCTCAACTCGCGCAAGCGTGCCGCCGGTGCCACGATGATGCGATGCCCCAGCACAGAGATGGCAAGCGCTTTGACATCATCGGGCAGAACATGGTCGCGCCCGTTGAGCGCAGCGCGTGCCTGCGCCGCACGGAATAACGACAGGCTGCCGCGCGGACTGGCGCCGAGATACACGTCTCCGCTTTGGCGTGTACGTCCCACCAGGTCAATGATATAGCGCTGCAGGACAGGCGATACGTACACCTTTCGGACGGCTTCGATCGCCTTCAACAATTCCGAAACCTTGACCACCGACTGGAGCGCCTCGATCGGGTGTTGAAGCTGCTGCGCTCCGAGGATCTTCATCTCCTCTGAGGCGCTGGGATAACCCATGCGCACGCGCAGGAGGAAACGGTCCAGTTGTGCTTCGGGCAGCGGGAACGTGCCTTCATATTCGATCGGATTCTGCGTGGCAAGCACCATGAACGGCGCCGGGAGCGGATGCGTGATCCCGTCCACGGTGACCTGATGCTCTTCCATCGATTCGAGCAAGGCGGCTTGTGTCTTCGGCGTGGCACGGTTGACTTCATCTGCCAGAATGATCTGCCCCATAATGGGACCGGAACGGAATTCGAATTTTTGTTTCTGCTGGTTATAAATGGAAACACCCGTCACATCGCTGGGGAGCATGTCAGGCGTGAACTGGATGCGGTTGAAGGTGCAATCGAGCGATTTGGCGAGGCTGCGTGCCAGCATGGTCTTGCCCACCCCGGGCACGTCTTCGATCAGAACATGCCCCTGACATAAGAGACCAATGACCACCATTTCCACAGAAGCACTTTTGCCCACGATCACTTTCTCAAGATTCGCAATAACTTTCTCTCCAAACTGTTTCAAATCGGTCATATGGATGTCCCTTTCAAGCTGTTTTGATACTGTCATTCGCTTTTGATTGTACGAGCAAACAACGCGGCGGGCAAGTGCCTTATGCCCCTCCATGGAGGGGTATCTGTACAGTCGGAGAGAATAGTTTATATTTTTTCAACAATCATAATCTGTTGCCCCAAACGCTTCGACTTCGCTCCTTCCCAAACTAACTTCGTCCTGAGCGGAGGGCTGAGCGTTCGCTGCGAAGCCCGCAGTTGAAGGACGCTCCGCTCAGCGCGAAATATTCCCTATTATCCTTCCAACAATAACCTCTCGGGGTCTTCCAACAATTGCTTGATCTTCACCAAAAACAAAACCGCTTCGCGTCCATCCACAATGCGATGGTCGTAACTCAATGCTACATACATCATCGGGCGAATGACCACCTCTCCTTTCAATGCAATCGGACGTTCTTCGATCTTGTGCAATCCCAAGATCCCAACCTGCGGTGGATTCAGGATCGGCGTGCTGAGCATCGAACCGAACACGCCGCCATTTGTGATCGTGAATGTTCCACCGCGCAGATCATCCACAGTGAGTTTGCCTGCATTGGTGCGGGTGACGTACTCCACGATCTGCTTTTCGATCTCGGCAAAACTCAAGCGGTCCACATTCCGAACCACGGGCACCACCAATCCTTCTTCCGAGCCGATCGCAATGCCCATATCGTAATAATGTTTCAACACGATCTCATCGCCGTCGATCTCCGCGTTCACCTGCGGAAATGCCTTCAATGCCCCGATGGACGCCTTCACAAAAAACGACATGATGCCCAGCTTGATACCGTGCTCCTTCTGGAATTCCTCATTGCGTCGCTTGCGTAAGTCCATCACCGCAGTCATATCGATCTCGTTGAACGTGGTCAACATGGCAGTGGTTTGCTGCGCTTCAAGCAAGCGCTGTGCGATGGTGCGGCGGCGACGCGTCATGCGGATGCGCTCTTCGGGGCGGGGCGCTTCAGTCGCCACAGGTTCGTTGACTTCTTCCATCTGCGGCTCTGACTCAACCGGGGCTTGCTGATGCGTGGGTCTTTGCGAAGCACCCTGTAAAGGGTTGACCCTTTCCTGCCCTTGCAGGAATCCCTCCACGTCTGCTTTGGTCACGCGTCCTTCGTTGCCGCTGCCGGGAATCTCGCTGATGTTCACGCCCTTTTCCTTTGCCAGCCGCGCCGCCACTGGCGTGATCTGCGGCGCGGATTGACGTTCCCTCTCATGACCGTTGCCGCGCGCACCTTCTTTTTCATTTTGCGGAGCGGCTTCTGGCGCAGGCTTTACTTCAGGCGCGCCTGCTTTTTCGTCTATCACCGCCAGCACATCACCCACTTTTACATCCTGCCCCTGCTTCACTTTGATCTGTGCCAGGTTGCCGGCGCTCTTCGCGCCGACTTCGAGATTGACCTTGTCCGTTTCCAACTCGACGAGCACATCGCCCACATTGACGTAATCGCCTTCCTTTTTCAGCCAGGCGCTCACGGTGGCTTCGAGCACCGATTCACCCATTTCAGGAACTACCACTTCAACGGTCATATCAGCCTCTTTCCTTTACCACGCTGCGAGAGCGGGTCTGCTTTTCGAATTCAAATGCCTGCACGATCAACTCCGTTTGATTGATGCGATACGAAGTGGAAGAACCTTCCGCCGGGCTGGAGCCTTCTGGTCGTCCCACATAATGCACAGGCAAGCGGTCTTCGGTCAACTGGCGCAGACGTGGGCGCAGATAATTCCAGGCGCCCATATTGAGCGGCTCCTCCTGGACCCAGATCAAGCGCTTGAGATTCGGATACGAGCCGATCACATCCTCCAGATCCGCTTTTGGGAACGGATACAACTGCTCCACGCGGATGATCGCATCGTCCCAGTTATCCTGCCGCAGATCGTTGGTGATTAGGTCGAAGTACACGCGTCCGCTGCAGAGGATCAGGTTTTCAACATCCTTCTGTTTGCTGGATAAGTCAGGGTCGTCAATGACCGCCTGCCAGCTCTCATCAGACAGAAATTTCGCGGGCGAAGCCACCAGCGGGTGGCGAAGCAATCCCTTTGGCGTGAAAACGATCAACGGAAGCGGATCGGTCTCAAGCAAAAGAGCCTGCCGGCGCAACAGATGAAAATACTGCGCCGCCGTGGACGGATAGGCAATACGCACATTCGTTTCCGCCGCCAGACTCAAAAAACGCTCGATGCGCGCGCTGGAATGGTCAGGTCCCTGACCTTCATTGCCATGTGGCAACAACAGAACCAGCGACGGAGTAAATCCCCATTTAGCGCGTCCTGCCAGCAGAAATTCATCGATCACACTCTGGGCGTTGTTGATGAAGTCACCATATTGCGCTTCCCAAAGCACCAACCTGCCGGGCGCCTGCACGTTGTAGCCCACCTCAAACCCAAGCGTAGCCACTTCACTCAACGGGCTGTTCAAAATTTGGAAGGAAGCCTTTGACTGAGATATTTTTTGCAAGGGAATATGCGCCGCGTTATTTTCGACATCGTAAAACGCAGCATGTCGCTGGCTGAACGTGCCGCGCGCGCTGTCTTCCCCGGTGAGCCGAATGGGAATGCCCTCTTCCAAAATCGACGCAAATGCCAGTTCTTCCGCCGTTGCCCAATCAACCGTGGCAGAAGATTTATCCAGCAATTTTCGCCGCCGCGCAACGGATTTTTCCAACTTGGGATTGAGATGGAAATCATCCGGGAATTGCATTAATGCTTCATTCAGCTCTTTCAGTTGCTTCAACGCCACAGCCGTCTTGACCTTTTGTGCTGCGCCGCGTGGAGGCGCCTGCGGGACAGGTTCATCGAGTGACTTTTCCGCATCGAGTCCTTCGTTGACCTGCTGGAGTTCCTTCAACTGATCCTGCAATAACGCCTCAGACTGATCTTTGGGAACGACACCTTTCGCTTCCAACTCCGAAGCCCAGAGCTGTCTCACCGTAGGATGCTTATCCACCGCCTGATACATGACCGGCTGCGTAAAACGCGGCTCATCGCCTTCGTTGTGACCGTAACGGCGATACCCTATTAAGTTCACGACAAAATCCTTGTGGAACTGTTGGCGATAGGCAAACGCGGTGCGAACGGCTTCGATACATGCCAGCGGATCATCCGCGTTCGCGTGGATAACAGGCATCTCATAACCTTTCGCCAGATCGCTGGCGTGGAGACTGCTCCGCAATTCTTTCTCTGTTGTCGTAAAGCCCAACTGGTTATTGGAAATGATGTGAAGCGTGCCGCTGGTGGAGTACCCATCCAAACAGGACATGTTCAGCGTCTCAGCGACGATGCCTTGCCCTGTAAAAGAAGCATCTCCATGGATGAGGATCGGCATGGAGGCATTCTCGAAATATTTCGGCGCGCCGGGCTTATTCACGCCTTCATTCGCGGCGCGCGACATGCCAAGGATAAAGGGGTCGACCAACTCCAAGTGACTAGGGTTGGCAGGAACACGAATAACCAGGTCCGCTTTCTGATCTTCGC
>Ga0210377_10004389_pt1 | contig 11886 bp, 10 predicted proteins | sample PLM4_65_b1redo_FD_155480 | JGI IMG/M metagenome (GOLD analysis project Ga0210377, IMG submission 155480) | Groundwater sediment microbial communities from an aquifer in East River, Colorado, USA - PLM4_65_b1 redo | ecosystem: Environmental > Terrestrial > Soil > Riparian zone | place: USA: East... | reverse complement strand
CCGCCGTGGCGCGGCGCTCGCCGGCGGCGCTCCGCCCGGCTCAGAACCTGAAGGTCAGGAAGGCCTGGAAGCCCTTGAACGTGATCTCCCCGCCCAGCTCGCTCACCAGGATGCCGCGGTCGTAGCTGTAGCGGTTGTACTTGTACTGCACGCCGGCGCCGATGTTGGCCGTGAAGTAGTAGTCGAGCGCCAGCCGCCAGTCGGTCACGGAAGCCTCGGAGTCCTCGGGTTTCACCTTGATGTACAGCGCGTCCGCTTCGAGCACCAGCTTCTTCGCGGGCCACGCCTTCGCGTAGCCGCCGATCGCGCCGGTGATGCTGCCGGTGTCCGTGGCCTCGTCGAGCGTGCGGTTCTCCGACACGCCGCCGGGCCCGCTCACGGTGCCGGTCGCCTGGATCCTCGCGGTCAGCTTCAGGTAGCCGATACCGATCGTGGGGCCGATCTCGAAGCGGTCGTTGCGGAAGATCGCGAAGCGATAATACCCGCCGAGCACGTCGGCGCCGCTGGTGGTGGTGGCGCTGAGACCGGCGTTGTAGGTCTCACCGCCCCAGGTGAATTCGCGCTGGAGCGTGTAGTCGCCCCGATCCCGGCTGACGCTCGTGAAGCCGAGCTTGAGCTGGTGACGCCGGCCGACCCGCCAGGTCGCGTCCACCCAGAAGGTGTTGACGCTCTCGTCCAGGCCGAGGTCGTCCTCGAAGTCGACCTCTCCGGAGTCGCCCTGGGGTCCGTTGTAGCGCAGGACAGTGTTGGCGTTCAGGCGGAAGTAGCCCGTGTCGATCTGGAAGCGGTCGGGGAGGCCGTTCCAGGTGCCGGGAGACGTCTGGGCGAATGCGGACGAAGCAAGAAGGCTGACAGCGAAGGCGCTGCCGATGACGGTCCTCATGGGGTCGACTCCTTGATATCGAGCGAGGGTAGCACACGCGCCCGTGGCCCCCCTCCTGGGCCGTTCGCATTAGGAGGCGCCCCTTGGCCGAGCAGGCCCGACGCCCGGGGGATGCAACGGTAACTTACGGGCCTGTTACTGGCGTCCGACCCCCCTCCCATCCATCCTTGTATCGCAGGCCAGAGCTATGCCCTCGTCCTACGGTCCGTCCCGGCGGCGCCGGGGCGGTCCGTGGCTGCCTCGCGGCGGATGCGGAGGGCGGCTGGTTTCCTGCAGGAGGACGCCCATGAAGAACCGCCTCGCCGTGCTCGCCGCGCTGGCCATCGTGCCGGTGGTCGCCGCCCAGGACCCGGCGCCTGCCCCCCAGGCCGCACCCGCCGCTCAGGCCGCTCCCGCCCCGCAGGCCGCTCCCGCCCCGCAGGCGGCGCCGCCCAAGCCGGCGACTCTCGGGCTCATCGTCTACCCCGGCTCCGGCCAGGACGCAGCGAAGCAGGGCCTGGACGAGAACGAGTGCTACAGCTGGGCTCACCAGCAGACCGGGATCGACCCGACAGCCGCGCCGACACAGGCCGCCACTCCCGACGCGCCGAAGGGCGGAGCGGTGAAGGGCGCGGCCCGGGGGGCTGCGAAGGGAGCCGCCGTCGGTGCGATTTCCGACGAGCGCCATATCGGAGACGAGGGTAGTCTCGACGCCGGGGAAGGCGCGGCGGCGGGCGCCGCTGTGGGGGCGGCCAAGGGGCGTCGGGCGCAGAAGAAGGCCGGGAAGCAGGCCGAAGCACAGGCGCAGCAGGCCGCACAGACCCAGGACGCCCAGAAGAAGGACACGTTCAAGAAGGCGTGGGGCGCCTGCCTCGAGGGACGTGGGTACAGCGTCAAGTAGGTCGGTTTTCACTGCCGTCTCATCGGAAGGTGTAAACATGACGAGATCGGGTGTCGTCTCGGGCCGGAGGGCTGTGGCGGTCGCCACGGCCCATTCGCTCGCCCTCACTCCGGCCGCCCCGCTCCGAGGGCACTCAGCGCACGCGTGACTACAGCAGCTACCAGGGCAGCGGGGGCAGCCGCAGCAGCGCGAGCACGTACCGGCCGAGCGGAGGCGGCGGGCGTGGAGGTGGCGGCGGCCGGCGCCGCTAGACCAATTCGATGACCGGCGATACGTTCGACGGCAGACTGGTCCGGGCCGTGGGCGCAGTCGGCACGCCGCTCGCCTATGCCGCGGGCGCGGTCGTGCTGGGCATGTCCGTGCCCCGTCTCGAGGCCCTCTACCTCCCGGGCTTGAGCGCGCCGATCAGCGCCAACGCCGCAATCGCTCTGCTGTCCGCCATCGCCTCCGGGATGCTGCCGCTCACGGGTCTCGTCTTCTCACTCGCCTTCGTGATGGTGCAGTTCAGCGCCACCGCCTACTCGCCCCGCCTCGTGACGTGGTTCGCCGGGTCGGCGATGATGAGCCACTCGCTCGGCGTCTTCACCGCGACGTTCATCTACGCGCTGGCGGCCCTCGCCTGGGTCGACCGCGGCGGCACCGGGAAGGTGCCGCCGCTGACGGTCTGGGTCGCCATCGCCCTGCTGCTGGTGAGCGTCGTCTACTTCGTCCTGCTCGTGAAGGGGCTGGGGATGCTCCAGATCGCGCGTGTTCTCGCGTATGCCGGCGACCAGGGGCGGGCCGTCATCGAGCGGGACTACGCCCCGCTTGGCAAGGACGCGCCCGAGAGCGGTGAGGCGGCGGCCGAGGAGCTTCCGGCAGAGAGGCAGGTCGTCGTCCACCGCGGCGGCCCCGCGGTGATCCAGGCGATCGACGTGCCGCGGCTCATAGCACTCGCCGAGCGGGAAGAGGCGGTCGTCGCCATGGCGTGGGCGGTCGGCGACACGCTCGTCGACGGCATGCCGCTCCTGCGCCTCCACGGCGCCGGGCGGCCTGTCGCCGAGTGGCGGCTGCGGCAGCTGGTCCGGCTCGGGTCGGAGCGCACGTTCGAGCAGGACCCCAAGTACGCGATCCGCATCCTCGTCGACATCGCGATCAAGGCGCTGTCGCCGGCCATCAACGACCCCACGACCGCCGTGCAGGCCCTCGACCAGGTGGAGGATCTCCTGCTTCGCCTGGGCCGGGTGGACCTCGATGCCGGGCGGATCCGTGACGGGCGGGGGAGCCTGCGCCTGGTGTTCCCGGTCCCAAGCTGGGAGGACTTCCTGGTCCTCGCCTTCGACGAGATCCGCTACTGCGGCGCGAGCTCGATCCAGGTCATGCGCCGCCTCCGGGCCCTGCTGCAAGACCTCACGGGGCAGGTCCCAGAGGAGCGGCGCCCGGCGCTCGAGCGCTACCTCAAGCGCGTCGACAAAGGTATCCACCGGGCCTTCGAGGAACCCGATGACCGCAAGGACGCGCTCGAGCAGGACCGCCAGGGGCTCGGCTTGTCGCGGGAGGGCCAATAGCCATGGCCTCGAGCGCCGGGCCGCGGCGGCTGACTCTCGTCCTGGCCGTCCTGACCGTCCTCGCGCTTTCGCTGTCGGTGCCCTCCTCGCTGCGCGACGCCTGGCAGCGCGGCGGGTTCTACCTCTTCTCGCGCGAGTTCCTAGAGGACCTTCCACGGCGGCTCACCGGACCGGGCCGGTTTCGCTTCCTGCTACAGCCCGCGATCGCGATCGCGCTCGGCATGGCGGCCGGGCGGTCGGACGCCCGCGCGGGACGGCAGCCGTACCTCTTGGCGCTCTTGCGGGGGCACGAGGCCCGCGGCGAGCTCGTCAGGAGCGCCTACCAGAGCATCGCGCACGTCGTGCTCGCGGGCATCCTCGTCGATTCCGTCTGCCAGTGGCTGATCCTCGGCGCCTCGTATCCGGGCGCCGCGCTCGTGGTGGGCCCGGTGCTGATCGCGCTTCCGTACGCCCTCGCCCGCGCCCTCGCCAACCGAGTCGCCAGGGCCGGCGACCGGCAGCGCGCGCGCTAGCCCCGCGCTCGGTCCTCCGCCCTGAAATCAGGCCGCCGATCGTACTCCGGCTCGGGCCGCTCCCGCGAAGACGCTGTGGGCGCACGGCGGCCCGGGGGCTCGTGACCGGGCCGCTCTTCCGCTAGACTCCGCTCGACAAGGGAGCCCGAGATGAGCTGGTTCATCACGTCGCTGCGCGAGAACCCTGAGCTCGCCATCTTCCTCACGCTGGCGATCGGCTTCGTGATCGGGCGGATCCGCTTCGGCAGCTTCAGCCTCGGCAACGTAGTCGGGACGCTCTTGGCCGGCGTCGTGGTCGGCCAGCTCGACATCCGCATCGACCCGATCGTGAAGCTGGTGTTCTTCGACCTGTTCCTCTTCGCCACCGGCTACAAGGTCGGACCGCAGTTCTTCCGCGGGCTCCGGAAGAACGCCGGGTCACAGGCGCTGCTGACGCTCGTCCTGTGCCTTACGAGCCTGGTGACGACGGTGGTGGCCGCGAAGCTCATGGGCTACGACTGCGGCACCGCGGCCGGGCTCCTGGCCGGGGCCTTCACCGAGTCCACGGTCATCGGCACCGCGGGCAACACCATCACCCGCCTCGCATTGCCCGAGGCCGAGAAGACCCGACTGCTGAATAACATCCCCGTCGCCTACGCGGTGAGCTACCTCGTGGGCACGAGCTTCGTGGTCTGGTTCCTCTCGAACCTCGCGCCGCGGCTGCTGAAGGTCGATCTCAAGGCCGAGGCCCGCGCGCTCGAGGCGCAAGCGTCGGCGGGCTCGACGGCCGAGGCCGGAACGCGCTCGGCTTACCGCGAGTGGGACGTCCGGGCGTTTCGCCTCAAGGATGCATTCGCGGGGCAGAGCGTCCTGGATGTCGAGAGGTCTTTCGCACCCGCTCGCGTGTTCGTCCAGCGGATCCGCCGCGGCAAAGAGGTCTTCGACGCGGCGCCGGACACGATCCTCCGCGCCGGCGACGTCGCCGTCGTCGGGGCGCGGCGGAACCTCCTGCTCGCCTCGGGAGCGCCTTTCGGCCAGGAGCTCGAGGACCGCGAGCTGCTCGATTTCCCGATGGCGGCCCTCGACGTGGTCGTCACCCGCCGCGAGGTCGCCGAGCGGCCGCTCATCGACATTGCCGAGGAGCATGGCCGCGGGGTGGTCCTGCTGAAGCTCGTCCGCGCCGGCGAGGAGATCCCCTTCGCACCGGGCACGCTCGTGAACCGCGGCGACCTGCTGCGGCTGGCCGGCGCCGAGAGCGACGTCGAGCGCGCCGGGCAGGTGCTCGGCTACGTGGAGCGCGCATCGAGCGCGACAGACGTGGTGTTCGTCGGGCTCGGCATCCTGCTCGGAGGCCTCTTCGGCGCGCTCACGCTCCAGGTCGGTGACCTTCCGATCAGCCTCACTGCGAGCGGCGGAGCGCTCATCATGGGGCTCGTGTTCGGCTGGCTGCGCTCGGTGCGCCCCACCTTCGGCCGCATCCCGGAGCCGGCGCTCTGGGTCTTCGACACGATCGGCCTCGCGGTCTTCATCGGCTGCGTGGGCCTCGGCGCGGGCCCGAGCTTCGTGGCCGGCCTGCGCGAGACCGGCCCGAGCCTGCTGGTCGTCAGCCTCGTCGTGGCGCTCGTGCCGCACACGACCGCGGTCTTCTTCGGGCGCTACGTCCTGAAGATGAACCCGGTACTGCTGCTTGGCGCGTGCGCGGGGGCGGGGACCGCCACCGCCGCGCTGCGGGCCGTGCAGGACGAGGCCGGCAGCAAGCTACCGGTGCTCGGCTACACGGTGCCCTACGCGATCGGCAACATCCTGCTCACCGCCTGGGGCCCCGTGATCGTGATGCTCACGAGGTAGCCGGATCCCCCGGCGACCCACACACTGGTAGCAGATCAAGTCACCTTTTGGTATTGGTTATTGAAGCACTCCCGGGTCCGAAGCGTGCGTCGATCCAGGCCCAGAAGGCCTGGTCGGGAGGCCGTTCGGGCCGCGCTCGCATCGTGGCGGCGAGGGCCTCCACTTCCGCCGGGCGGCCGGCGAGAGCGAGCGCGTACGCCCTGCGGTAGACGCTGAGGTTTCCCGGAGCACGGGCGAACGCCTCGGCCGCACCGGAATAGTCGCGGTCGGCGAGCTTCCCGAGACCGATGAGCTCTTCGAGACGCTCACCATGGGACGCGAGGCTCGCCACGTGCGCCTGCTCCGTGAGATTGGAGCCGAGCGACCAGAGGGCGAGTGTGCGGAGCGGACTGCGGGTGAGGACGTCGTCGAGCTCCGACAGGCCGCTCGTCGAGGGTGGCGTCCAGAACACCAAGGTCAGGAAGCCCTCGTCGATCCGGTGCTGCCATTGGAAGTAGTCGAGCGTGCGCTCACGAAGCGCTTCGGGCCAGAGCCGGGCGACGAAGCGGCTCTTCGCGAACCTGTCCCGCGCCGTGCGCGCGTCCATCACCTGGCGGTAGAAGGCCCGCGGCACGGACGAGGTTTGCTGGGCCGCATCGGCCATGATCCGCTTCGGGAAGTCGTCGACGAGCGGCGGCGACCCGCCTACCAGCTCGCTCAGGTAGGCAGAGTCACCGATGAAGAGCGCCCCGAGCTGCTCCGGGAGCTCGACGCCCACCTCGGCGAGCGCGGTTGCGAGCCGGGGGTCGCTCCAGGGTCGGGAGAAGAGCGGCTCGGGCACAGGCCCCGGCGTCCCGTTCGTTCCCACGAGCATCCAGTCGAAAGCGGTCCCGGCCCACAGCGAGCAGTCGCTGAAGGCGCCGCAGAAGGCGCCCAGGATCGCCCGCGTGTCGCCGGCGAGGAGCCCGCCCACGGGCAGCCAGTAGGTGACGATCCCGCCCGGCGCCAGTCGGGAGCGCATCAGCTGGAAGTACTCGAGCGTGTAGAGGTTGACCACCCCGGCCACGTGAGGCGGCGGGGGCTCTCCGGTGATCAGGTCGTAGCGTGCCGCCGTCGTCTGCAGGTACTGGCGGCCGTCCTCGACGTGGACGCGGACGCGCGGATCGGCCAGCGGATCCTCGTGAGTCGGCTGCACGATCCGGCTCATCTCCAGGACGTCGCGCGAGATGTCGACGACGTCGATCTGCTCGAGGCCGGGCAGGCGCGTGAGCGCGCGGGCGGTCACGCCGACGCCGTAGCTGATGAGCAGCGCACGCCGCAGGTCCTGGTGCACGGCGGCCGGCCAAAAGGCGAAGAGACTCATGTAGCGAAGAGCCGGGAAATACGTGCCCGACATCGAGTAGCCGTTGGTGACCAGCCGGTAGACCGGAGGTTCCGTGGGCAGGTCGCGGCGCAGGTAGATGACGGTCTCGGTCGCTCCCTCGCGCACGGCGGCGATGCGGCTGCCGTCGCCGCCGAAGCGCTGGCCGATCGCAGCGAAGTAGCGCTTCTGCATGAGGCCGAACGGGAAGAGCCCGAGCGACAGCGCGTAGAGTGCGATCATCGACAGCTGCGCCGCGCGCCCGGCGGAGGAGAGACGGCCCGGCCCCGGGAGCAGCACGGCGGCGGCGCCGTAGGCTAGCGTGACCAGCGCGAGCGAGCGCTCCATGCCGAGAAGCGGCAGCAGCAGGAATCCACCGGCCACCGATCCAGCCAGCGCCCCGAGCGTGTTGGCAAGCGTGAGGCGTCCGACCGTGCGCGCTTCGCTCCCCAGACCCGCGTGCGAGCTGTGGCCGAGCAGCGTGAAGGCGACGCCGGAGAGCAGCGACACGGGCAGCATCAGCCGCAGACCGAGATCCACCACGCGGGCAGGCACCCCCCCGATCTTCGAGAGCCCCTCGACACCGGCGAACGCCGCGTACGTCACGACCGTGAAAGCGCCCGCGGCCAAGAGCGTCGGCTGCAGGAAACGGGCGGCACCCGGGTCGGCACGCAGCCAGGCCGATGCGACGAAGCCGCCGCCGCCGATGCCGAGCAGCACGACCGCCAGCATCAGCACGAAGGTCAGGCTGGTCCCCACGAGGAACATGCTCAGGAAACGGAACCACACCACCTCGAGCGCGAGCAGCGCCGCGCCGCAGAGAAACGCCGCGCCCAGAGGACGCCAGGGGACGCGCTCGCCCTTCGTGTCACGCCACCTGGCCTGGGCGACCTCGGGGGACGTCGGCCACCGCGACAGCGCGAGCGCGATGCCCGCAGCCACCAGGTTGAGCCCGCCGGCGAAGAGCGCCGTCCCACGCAGGCCGAGCGCGCCCACGAGCAGCAGTTCTCCCGCCAGCGCACCCGCGACGGCGCCCAGCGTGTTCCAGCCGTAGAGCCGGCCCAGCAGCCGGCCGAACGTCGGCTCGAGCGGGCCTAGAGCGCGAGCCAGCAGCGGCAGCGTGGCGCCCATCGCGGCCGCCGGCACCAGCATCAGCAGGAATGCGAGGGCGAGTCGCGTGGCGTTGAGCGCCACGGGTGCGCCCAGGATCGCGCGGAACAGCGGCGTGAGCAGCGTCCCGAGTGTCGGCCAGGCGAACACCAGCCCGACGCCGGTCCCCGCCACGAGCACCTCGAGCAGCGCGTACGCGACGAGCGGCCGCCCTGTCCGGCTACCGTAGCGGGCCGCCAGCGCATTGCCGAGTGCAAGCCCCGCCATGAAACTCGCCAGCACCACGCTCGTGGCCCACACTCCGTTGCCCAGCGCGAGGCCCGCCTGGCGGAACCACAGCGTCTCGAGAACGAGGGCTGACGCCCCCGACAGAAAGATCGCAACAGCGACGAGCGTGGTCAGCTGACGCTACCCTAGGCCCCCGCCCGCGGCCTTGTCAAACCCGTGTCTGTCTCGCCCGTGTTCGGCGCCCGGCCTGGGCCGCCAAATCCAGTGTCTCCCGGCGTCTCGGTGTGGTAAGAGGGTTCCGACAGGCATCTCGATTGTGCCGGGCCCGGGAGGAAGACATGCCGCGGCTCACTCACGCTCACCGAGCCGCAGGCCCAGCTGATCGGCCTGCTGCTGCGTGAGGATCGGCGGCAGCGGCTGGCGACGCAGCAGCGGCTCGCCGAGTGTCGCCGCGAGCTGTGCGCGGCCCTCGCCCCGCCGGCGCCGGACCCGGTGGCCGTCCTCGAGCTGAGCGTCGAGGAGCGCCTGCTGCAGGACAGGCAAGCGGCCCACTCGGCCCAGCTCGAGCAGCGGGTCGCAGCCCTGCTGCAACCCGGCCCCTCAGAGGACGTGCCGAGGCCGTGGGCCTCCCGGTGCTAGACTGGCCACGTGAGCGAGGTGAAGCGGACTCCAGAGGGCTTCGTCGTCGCCTTCCCTCCGCTGGCGGGCGACCCTCCCTTCGTGCGCGATCCCGTGATCGAGGCCTACAAGAGGGACGTGGACCGCGGCCTCATCGTCGAGAACCTCAAGCTGACGGTGGACGAGCGGCTGCGCCAGCTCGTCGCGATACAGCGCTTCGCGACGGAGGTGCGGCGTGCCGGCCGCGCCGCCTTCGGAGACTGACTTCGAGGGCCTGCTCCGGGCCCTTGCCTCCGCGGGCGTAGAGTTCATCGTCATCGGGGGGGTGGCGGGCAAGGCGCACGGCTCACCCCGCCTGACGGTGGACTTGGACGTCGTCTACGCCCGCTCGGACGAGAACGTGCGCCGCCTGACCTCCGCCCTTTCGCCTCTCGAGCCCTACCTGCGGGGAGCTCCGCCCGGGCTGCCCTTCCGCTTCGACCCGGAGACCGTGCGGCGCGGGCTCAACTTCACCCTGCGCACGACCCGGGGCGACATCGACCTGCTCGGCGAGGTCGTGGGAGGGGGAGGATACGAGGCGCTCCTGCCCCACAGCCGGGAGCTCGAGATGTTCGGCCTTCGCTGCCGCTGCCTCGAGCTCGACAAGCTGATCGAGGTGAAGCGCGCGGCCGGCCGGCCCAAGGATCTCGAGGCCATCGCCGAGCTCGAGGCCATCCGGGAGGAGCGCCGCAAGCGCGGGCTCTGAGCTCAGCCGCGTCAGGGTCCGTTGTCGACCCAGAAGCTCCTCGCGTCGTCCCTGACGTGAGTCTCATCAAGCGCCCTCCGGTCGGCAGAGCCGCACGCGGGGCGATGCCGGTATAGTGCGCCAGGGGATTCATGACGCCAGCAGGTGCACGGGGCGAGCTGAACGGCGGCAGCGCGTTTCGGTGGATCGCCTTCGGCTCCTGCGTGCTCGCGGGGCTTTCGAACGAGGTGAGCGGCGGCGCGCTGTCGCTTTCCCTGCGCCCCGCGGGCGCCGAGCTGCAGGCGAGTGCGGCGGCGATGCAGCTCGTGATGACGCTCAGCAAGCTGATGTTCGGCGCCTTCATGCTGCTGGGCGGGCTGCTCGGCGACACCTACGGGCGCCGGCGCGTCCTCGTCTACGGTTGCTTCGGGATCGTCGCGGCGTCGGCGTGCGCCGCGTTCTCGGCCTCCGCGGGCCAGCTCGCGGCCGCGCGCGCCCTCGACGGCCTCGCGAACGCGGCGGTGGGACCGCTCGCGCTCGCGCTGGTGATGAGCCTGTTTCCAGAGGACGAGACGCCGCGCGCTGTAGGCCTCTTCCTCGGGCTCTCCGCGCTCGGGATCGCCCTCGGCCCGCTCGCCGCGGGGGCCGTGATCCAGGAGCTCGGCTGGCGCGCCGGCTTCGTCGCACCCGCGCTGGTGGCGGCGCTCGGCGGCCTCGGCGTCTGGCTCTTCGCACCGGAGGTCAAGGGCGCGAAGCGCCGGCGCCTCGACGGCGTGGGCGCGCTCGGGGTAGGCATAGCATTGCTGGCGCTCGTGTTCGGCGTCGTCGGGGCCTCGAGCGCCGGCTGGAGCCACCCTCGCGTGTTGCAGTCGCTCGCGGTGGGCGCCGGATCGCTCGTCGCGTTTGTCTGGTGGGAACGGCGGGTGGCCGACCCGCTGCTGGACATCTCGCTCTTCCGCAGCCGGCCGCTCAATGCGGCGCTCCTCAACGGGACGCTGATCGCTCTCGTGTTGGGTGGGGCGATCCTGCCGCTGCTCTACTTCTTCCAGAACGTGCAGGGCCTGAAGCAGGTGCCGGCGTTGCTGCGCATCGTGCCCTTGGTCATAGCCGCGGCCGTGTGCTCGCCGTTCGTGGGCGGGCTCGTGACCCGGCGCGGGCCGCGCCCGGTGATCCTCGGCGGCCTCGGCCTCATCGTGGCGGGCTGCCTGGGGTTGTCATTCCTGCAGCCGGCGACGCCCTACCCGGTGCTGCTGGTAGCGCTCGTCCTCATCGGTGCCGGCAACATCGCGGTCGTCACCCCCGTCACCGAGATCGTGCTCGGGTCGGTGCCGGCCGAGCGCGCTGGCTCTGCGGCCGCGCTCAACAGCGCCGCGATGCAGGTGGGCGGCGCGCTCGGGGCGGCCACTCTCACCTCCGTCTTTCTCGAGGCGGCCCGCGCCGACTACGCGGCCCGGCTCGCTCCGACCGGGCTCAGCCTGGAGAAGATCCGCGAGATCACGCGCGCCTGGCGTCAGGCGGTGGGCGAGTCCGCGAGCACGGGTGCCCGCGTCCTGCCCGAGGGCATGGAGCGCCTCTTCGAGGACGCCTTCCGCGAGGCCTTCACCGTGGGCGTCGCGCGCGTCTTCGCCGTGGCGGCGCTAGTCGCCCTGGCCTGCGCAGCCCTGGCCTGGTTCGGCCTTCGCCCGCGAGCGAGCGCGCAGGCAGGCGATCGACCCTCCTGAGCCTTTCGGTGACCTTCGATGGATGGGTCGCCTGCAACGGTAACTTACCCGGCTGTTACTTCCGGCCGGTTTGGCCTTGCGGCCATCCTCGGCGTGCAGGCCATTCATGCCCCTTCGGGCTGGTGAGCGAGCGGTCGGCTAACTCGCGCGGGTGGATGGGCTTCCTGCGATGAGGCTTGAGGCAGAAGAGGAGCCAGTATGAAACCCACCGATCCCGGCCAGGAGCCCATGCTTCCGGCCGAAGACGCATTTGTGCCGACGGAGGTTCCGCCGGGCGTCGACCGTCGGACGTTCATGATGCGGAGCGCGGTGATCGGCTCGGCGGCCGTGATCACGGGCTGCACGCCGACGGAGAAGCAGCAGACCGCGGCGGCTTCGGCGCCCCCGCCTGTGGTCAAGGGGAACGTCTCGCCCGACCTCGACGTCGTCAGGCGGTCCAAGGGGCCGGTCATGACCACGATCGATGAGTTCTACAAGGTCGGACCCGGGCCCTCCAG
>Ga0210377_10004387_pt1 | contig 11888 bp, 11 predicted proteins | sample PLM4_65_b1redo_FD_155480 | JGI IMG/M metagenome (GOLD analysis project Ga0210377, IMG submission 155480) | Groundwater sediment microbial communities from an aquifer in East River, Colorado, USA - PLM4_65_b1 redo | ecosystem: Environmental > Terrestrial > Soil > Riparian zone | place: USA: East... | reverse complement strand
GGGCTGGCGATCGCGGGCATCGCGGCCAGCGTGCTCTCGTTCTTCATGATCCCGGTCATCGGCATCATCGCGGCCATCGCGATCCCGAGCCTGCTCCGAGCGCGGACCTCGGCCAACGAGGCCGCCGCCATCGGTGACATCCGGACCGTCATCTCGGCCGAGGCCGCCTATCAGTCCGCCAACGCGGGGTACTACGACAGCCTCGACTGCTTGACGGCTCCGGCGCGCTGCATCCCCGACTACCCCTCCAGCGGGCCCACGTTCCTCGGGCCCGATTTCAAGCTGCCGGTGAAGAACGGGTACCGGCGCTCCTTCCATCCGGGGCCCCCGGCCGACCCCGCCGAGCTGGGCGCGGCCGCGTCGCGATCGAGCGTGAAGTCCTACGCCTACGTCGCCGAGCCGGCCGAGGTCGGCCGGACGGGGGTGCGCGCCTTCTGCGGAGACGAGACGGGCATGATCTGCTTCAGCTCGGACGGCCGCATGCCGGACTTGGTCGGCGGCCACTGCCCCGCCGACTGCAAGCCCCTCAACTGAGCCCTCGCCTCCGGGGCGCTCCCCCCGCTACCGCGCGCTAGCGCGTCCCGCCCGCGGGGCGGTCCGGGCCGCAGCGCGGCGGCAGCGCGTCCGCGTAGTGGAAGTCCGGGCTCAGCGGATAGTCGACGTTGCTGCCCTTGTCGAAGCAGCCCGAATCCCTGACACGGCCTGCGGAGTCCAGGGCCCAGAAGAACGCAGAGGAGGAGGTCAGGCGCAGGTACACGAAGTGATAGATGCTGAGGACCTTCGCGAACCTGCCGTCCTCGCCCCGCACGGCGTACAGCGGCGCGCCGCCGCCCCCGGTCACGAAGTAGCGAACCCCGCGGGCGTCCCCCGTGGCGGGCGCTCCCGACGCGTCGAGGGCGGGGGTGCGGGCGTAGATGTGGTTGTGGCCGGTGAACATCATGTCGGGCGGCTCGAGACCCTCCAGGGCCTCGCGAAACTGCTCCTGCAGCCCCGGCTCATCCGGGTGGCCGCCGATGCACTTCCCGAACAGGCTGCAGGCGCAGGCCAGCGGCGTGTAGGGCGGATGATGCATGGCCAGGATCTTCCAGATCCGGTGCGTCTCGCCGGGCGCCGGCAGCCAGCGCGCCATGGCGTTCCTGAGCCAGAGGAGCTGCAGCCGGTCCTCGCGGCGCTGCTGGCCGTCGGGCTCCTCGAGCACGCCCCCGTCGACGCGGAGCGTGTTGGAGTCGAGGACGATGACGTCCACCAGCGGCCTCGTCTCCGGGGGCGCGGGCCCGCTCTCCTTAGGAGCGCCCGCCTTCGTCAGCTTCGGCAGCGGCCAGAGGACGCTGTAGTACCGCTGGCGCTCGTTGGCCGGCGGCTCCCCCTTCTCCACGGAGCCGAAGCCGAACTGCGCGTGCTCGAGGGCCGCCTTGGAGTTGCAGGTGTCGCCGGCCTTCTCCTGGTAGGCGGTGGCGTCCCCCGGGAAGCAGTTGGACTGGAACGTGGCCCGCGCCTCGGCCTTCAGCTCCGCCGGCATCTCGGCGGCCGTCTCCGCCTGGGCCTTCTCGGCCGCCTTCGCTTCCTCCATGCCCTGGCGCATGTAGCGCGCCTTGCGGTCCGCCACGGTCGCGGCCCGCAGCTCGCCGAGGCACGTTTCCCAGTGCTCGAGGGCGTCCGCCGGCCGGCACCCTTTCACGTCGTGGTTGCCCAGGGCCACGTGGGCCTTGCATTCGCGGATCAAGGGCTCGTAGATGTCGTCGAAGCGGGTCTTGTACAGCTGGCTGCTGCCCGTCCAGTAGACGTTGTCGCCGACGAAGAAGACCAGGTCCGGGGGCAGCTCCAGGTGGTTGAGCCGGGACGCGATGGCCGATTGTCCGCTCGTGCCCCACTCGGAGACTCCACCGCCGTAGCCCGAGTCGCCGATGAACACGAGCCTCACCTCGCCGTTCAGGGCCCGTTCCGGGGGACACCCGCGCCCGACCACGCGCGTCGCGTCCGGCCCCTCGGCCCCGCCCGCCTGGGCTCGGGCCGGGGCCGGGTGGGCGACGAGGGCGGCGGCCATCAGCAGTGAGCAACGCCGGAGCAGGGACATGGGTCAGAACCTCCACACCAGGCCGAAGGACAGCTCGGGCCCCTCGAACACGTCGCGAGCGTCGACGTCCAGACGCAGCGCGTTCCTGAAGTACTGCGCGAAGAACGAGCCTCCGAGCGCCGCCACGCTGCGCCAGCGGCCCGGAGGGAAGGCCCGGGCACGCAGCGGATCCCCGCCCGCGTAGCGCAGCGTGCCCGGCGACCGGTAGTGGATCCCCGCGCGCAGCTTGACCACGCCGCAGCCGCAAGACAGGGGCGTGGCGAACTCCATCCCGAGGCGCGGCTCCACCGTGTCCGGCAGCCCGAAGCCGGCCGCGCCCTCCCCGATGTTGCCGCGCAGGCTTTCGAACACCTCCCGATACCGGATCAGGTCCCCCTCGGCCATGAAGCTCCAGCGACCGGGCGCGCTCCAGGCCAGGCCGGCGGTGACCGTGGAAGGCCGCCGGACGCCGATGGAGCGGGAGCTGGCCGGACCGCTCCCGGTCCGGGTGGTCCTGGCCACGGACCAATCGAAGCCGGGCTGGTATGCGAGGCCGAACCTGAGCCTCGGCACGACCGACCCCTTGCGGCGGGCGAGGTCGATGAGAAGGCCGGTGGTCAGTCGCACGTGCCCGTCGTCGCCCTCCAGGGTCGTCCGTGAGGCCTCTCCTCCGCTCGGCTCGTCGCGCGACGACTCCCCGCGCAGGCGCAGGCTGCTCCAGCTGACCGTCGCGCCCAGCCTCAGCCGGCCGAAGGGGCCGGCGCCGATCCCGAGCCCCGCCTCGCGCACGGAGGACTCGATGCGCGCGAGGCCGTCTTCATGCTCCACCTGCCGGACGTCCGTGCGGGTCAGGTAGGCCCCCAGCCGGAGCTTCCGGCTCCTGTTCCGCGCCGCGCCGGCCCAGAGCGGACCGGAGGAGAGGCTCACCTCCGTGGCGGGAATCTGCGTCAGGCCCGCGGGGTTCGCGACCATCGCCTGAACGCTGTCCGCCACGGCGACGTAGGCTCCCCCCATCCCCGCCGGCCTGGAGCCCGGGCCTTCCGGCGCCCATCGCCATCCGCCGAAGGCGGAGTCGTCGGTCTGCGCCGCGGCGTGCGCTGCGGGCAGCACGCAGAGATGCGCGCAGAGGAGCGCTCGCCGGACGTCGCTTCTTGACATGGACGATGCTACTCCCGATCCTCGACGCGATCGTCTCACTCTAAAGCGAAAGTGCCGGAGAAGTCCTTGGAGCCGGAGCTGTCGATGGAGCGGGGCGCGTGGAAGGCGCTGGGCAACTAGGGAAGACGCTCGATCTCGAGCCAGCGGTCGAGCTCCTCTTCGACCTGCTCGCGCGAGCGGCCGTAGCGCTCCTGGATCTTGCCCGCGAGCACTTCCCGGTCGCCCTGGATCTGGGCCATGTCGTCGACGGTGATCTTCCCCCACCGCCGCCGGACTCTACCCTTCAGCTCTTTCCACTGACCCTTGAGGATGTCCTCGTTCATCAAGCCTCCTGGGGCGTCCCCGGACCTTCGACCTTGGCAAAGCAAGAGGAATGCCAAGCGGTCGCGCAGGCGACGCTCGCCGCGGCAGCCTCCTCTCGGAGCATGGGCCTCCGCCGGTGTGGGCCACACCGCAAGCGGTGCAACGACTGCCTGCAAGAACTACAAGGGGACTGCCGCAACGCGCCTAAAAGGCGTGCCTGAGGCTCACGCTGCCTGGCCGACTTCTTGCTATCATCGTCTCGGACGGGGAGAGTCGGGGCTCGGCGCAGCCAAGTCCCCACGGAGAATGACCTGTCCGCCATTGCAAAGGGCCGGAGGCCGCCCCGCCACCGGGGGGGCCTCCGGTACGTTTCACCTTGGAGGACCCATGAGAAAGCTGGCACTGGTGAGCGGCACGCTCCTGCTGCCCGCGAGCACGATCCTGGCCCTGCGGCTGCAGCGAGCCGTCGTGGCCGGCCGTTGAGCGGGTCCTCTCCCCGGCCTCGCGGCAGCCAAGGCGACGAATAGCTTGCAGCTCCTGGTCCAGCCGGACGACAGCCTCGCCCCCATCCTGAAAGCCGTCCAGAAGGCCCGGAAGAGCATCGACGTCCACATCTTCCGCCTCGACCGCGGGGAGATCGAGAAGGCCCTCAAGCAGGCGGTGGAGCGCGGGGTCGTGGTCCGAACGCTGATCGCCCACACCAACCGCGGCGGCGAGAAGGCGCTGCGCAGGCTGGAGGAGCGCCTGCTCGGCCTCGGCGCCACCGTGTCCCGCACGGCGGACGACCTGGTCCGCTACCACGGCAAGGTCATGATCGTGGATCACCGGACCCTCTACGTGCTGGGCTACAACTTCACGCGACTGGACATCGACAGGAGCCGGAGCCTCGGCATCGCGACCCGGAAGCGCGACCTGGTCCAGGACGCGTTCAAGCTCTTCGAGGCCGATTTCGACCGCAAGCCCTACGCGGGGGATCCCACGGCCCTCGTGGTCAGCCCGGTCAACTCGCGGGCGCGGCTGCGGGCCTTCCTCAACGGCGCCCGGAGGCAGCTCCTGATCTACGGCGCACAGGTCACCGACAACGGCATGATCCGGGTCCTCAAGGAACGCGTCCGCAAGGGCATCGACGTGCGGATCATCGGCCGGGTCGGGAAGGGACACAACGACCTGACCGCCCAGAAGTACCCGGGCAAGCGGCTCCATGTCCGGGCCATCGTGCGCGACGGCCGGGCCGCCTTCGTGGGCAGCCAGAGCCTGCGCAAGATCGAGCTCGACGGCCGCCGCGAGATCGGCGTCATCGTGAGGGAGCCGAAGGTGGTGAAGCGCATCGTCGAGATCTTCGAAGCCGATTGGGTTCAGACCGACGCGGGCAAGAAAGACAGGAAGAAGCGGGCGAAAGCCGAGAAGGAAGAGAAGGACGGTCGAAAGCCATGACAACGCGCCCGATTCGATGGACGGCCCTGGCGGCCGTCGGCTTCCTGGCCGTCGCGGGCCCCGCCCGGGGCCAGGAGCCCCGGGCGGCCGGGAGCCCTGCGAAGGTCAAGGTGGTGGCCGGCGCCCGCTACCGGGCCGGGGCCCTCCACCGCTTCCTCTTCGGCTCCGGCTACCGGAAGCTCTGGACCATGCCCATCGAGGTGGAGGTGCTCGACATGGCCTCCTTCTCCGGAGGGCTCAAGGCCAAGAAGAAGGGCGGCGCCAAGCAGACCAAGTCCGTCCACCTCGACGGCGCCGACGGGCGCGAATGGAGGTTCCGCTCCATCGACAAGGACCCGAGCGCCACGCTGCAGCCGGTGCTCCGGAAGAGTCCCGTGGACGACATCGTGCAGGACCAGATCAGCGCATCCCACCCCGGGAACGCTCCCGTGGTGGACGCCCTCACCGACGCCGCCGGCATCCTCCACGTGAACCGTCTGCTCGTCGTGCTTCCCGACGACGAGGGGTTGGGCGAGTTCCGCCAGGAGTTCGCGGGGATGCTCGGCACGCTCCAGGAGAAGCCGAGCGTCAAGCCGCCGGTGACCCCGGGCTTCGAGGGCTTCACCCGGCTGCTCGACACCGACGAGCTGTGGAAGGCCCTCGCCGCGGACCCCCGCGAGCAGGTGGACGCGCGGGCCTTCCTGGAGGCCCGGCTCTTCGACGCGCTGATCGGGGACTTCGACCGGCACGTGGAACAGTGGGACTGGGCCAAGAGCGCCGCGTCCGGGCTCTGGGTTCCCGTTCCCAAGGACCGGGACCTGGCGTTCGTGAACTTCGACGGCCTGGTCCTGGGGCTGGCGCGGATCAACGTCCCGCGGCTCGTGAAGTTCGGGGACAGCTATCCCAGCATGGTCGGGCTCATGTGGCAGGGCCGCTTCCTGGACCGGCGCCATCTCGCCAGCCTGGAGTGGTCGGCCTGGCCGCCGGTGGTTTCCGACCTGCAGCGGCGGCTGCCCGACCGCGTCATCGACGAGGCCGTGGCACGCATGCTGCCGCCCTACTACCACGCGAGCGGCGCCACCCTCGCCGCCCGGCTCAAGAGGCGCCGCGACGCCCTCCCGGGGGCGGCACGGCGCTTCTACGAGATCCTGGCCAAGGAGGCGGAGGTGTACGCCACCGACCAGCCGGACGCGGCCGAGCTCCTGCGCCACCGCGACGGCTCCGTGGACGTGAGCCTGGGGGCCGACTCGGCCGGAGGCGCCTACTTCACCCGCCGCTACGACCCGAGGGACACCGACGAGGTGCGGGTCTTTCTCGAGGGAGGGGACGACCGCGCGACCTCGCGGGGCGAGGGAGGGTCCGGCGTCAAGGTGCGTCTCGTCGGTGGCGACGGCGACGACGTGTTGGACGATCGGGAAGGCGGCCACACGCGCGCCTACGATTCGAGCGGCCGGAACCAGGTCCTCGAGGGGCCGGGCACCCACGAGAGCGACCGGCCCTACGACCCTCCCCTGGACTTCCGGGGAGACCCGCCGCGCGACTGGGGACACGACACGACCCTGATGCCCTGGCTCCGCATCGGCGGCGGCGTGGGCGTGCTCCTGGGAGCCCAGGTCCGCGGCACGACCTACGGCTTCCGCAAGCACCCTTCCGCCCACAGGCACGCGTTCCGCCTGGGCTACTCGATCCTGCGGTCGGCGGGCCAGGCCGAGTACGAGTACGAGTCGCTGCGGACCGACAACCAGTCCCGATTCCATGTCCTGGCGAGGGCCTCGCAGCTCGACCTGATCCGCTTCCACGGCTTCGGCAACGAGACGCCGGCCCCCCGGGCCGACAGCTTCTACGACGTCAAGCAGCGCCAGTACTCCCTCGCGCCCTCCTACCGCTTCAACATCACCTCGGTCGACATCTCGGTCGGCCCCGTGGTCAAGTACGCGACGACGCGCCTGCCGCCCGACACCATGATCGGCCAGGAGCGCCCGTACGGGGTCGGCCGCTTCGGCCAGGTGGGGGCGAGGCTCGGCTTCACGGCCGACGGCCGCGACTTCCCCGACTCGGCCACCCGAGGGGCGCTGCTCGCCGTGGAGGGGAGCTATTACCCCAGGGCCTGGAGCGTCAAGGACCAGTTCGGGGAGGTCCACGGCGAGGCGGCCGTCTATGCCACGGCGCCCATCCCCGTGGTCGGGCCGACCCTCGCCCTGCGCGCCGCCGGCCAGAAGGTCTGGGGGCGATATCCCTTCCACGAGGCCGCCTACATCGGCGGTCCCGACACCGTGCGCGGCCTGCGCCGCGAGCGCTACGCCGGCGACGCCTCGGCCTTCGGCAACGCGGAGCTGCGGTTCGGGCTGGTCGGCGGCCGCTACCGTGAGCCGGCGCGCTTCGGCATCTTCGCGCTCACGGACGCGGGCCGGGTGTTCCTGCAGGGGGAATCCTCCCACCGCTGGCACACGGCCTACGGAGGAGGGCTGTGGCTGGCCCTGGGCAAGCCGGAGAACACCGTGACGGCCGGAGTGGGCCGGTCCGAGGGGCGCGTGCGGGTCTATGCCACGGGAGGCTTCACGTTCTGAGCAGGCCCATCGCCCTGACCAGGGCGATCGAGTGAGGAGGGCGTCATGAAGTGGGTGGGTGCCTACCTTGTCGGATACGTCATCTTCGTGATCGGCGTCGTGGCGGCGCTGTGGAAGATGGGCGTGCTGGCCCGCATCGGGGCCGGCTGGACCGCCATCGGCGTCGTCATCGCCATCGGCCTCGGCGTGATGCTCTCGGTCGCGGGCAGCGGCGAGAAGAAGTCGATCGAAGTGGACAAGGACTAGCAGCGCCGAGCCATCCTCACCGGGTCCCGGCGAGCCGCGCGACGATGCCGTCCACCAGCCGCTCCCGCCCCTCGGGAGCGTCCGCCAGGAACAGCGTGGGCTCCACGAGCTCCAGCTCCAACAGCACCGGACGGCCGTATCACGGGAAGCTGACAACGGACCCGGACCGCCGTAAGATCGGGTGTATCGCAGGGAGGCAAGGATGCCGATGTTCAGCGCCCGGGGCTTCGTCCGCGCCATCGCGGTGGCGGCCGTGCTCGGGGCGGCGGGAGCGGCCAGCGCCGGCCAGGGCTCGCCCACGGCGGTCAAGGGGCCGTCGGCGACAGGAACGACCGAGGTGACCGGCCAGTACCGGGGATACGCCGGCCGCTTCATGACCGTCTGGCTCGACGGCGGCAAGCGCATGCGCTTCACCGTGGACGCCGCCTCACTGCCGGACTGGAAGAAGCGCTTCAGCTTCGGCGAGCAGGTCGTCGTCACCTACCGCGACCTCGGCACGAGGCGCCTCCCGCTGGCGATCGGGATGCGCAAGGCCGAAGCCCCCGCCCGCAAGCGCTGACGGCCGATGTCCCTCTTGGTGAAACCGTGGGCCCGCCCGCTGCGTCTCAAGGACAGCGCATGACGAGCCTCGCCCGAAGACGGATCCTCCTGGCCGCCCTCTCCCTCGGCTCCGCGGGGTGCAACGGCATCGCCGACTACCTCACGAACCGTTTCAAGACCTGCGAGGACGTGCGCGTGGAGCTGATCAACAGCGAGCAGAGCCGCTTCCCCATCCACATCACGGGGCCCGGCGAGAGCCGCACCGCGGCCACGCTGCTCGAGTCGGGACAGAGCCGCTCGATCTCCCTCTGCCTCGAGCGGGGCGACGCCAAGCGTTTCCTGGCGGCCGCCGACGACACCCAGGTGATGGCGGCGGTGAACTGCGTCGCGTTCAAGGCGTCCTACGAGGACAGCTTCGTGAAGGTGGTCTGGTCTCCCGCCGGGCTTCTCTGCCAGGACTGGTGAGCCCCGCGGCCCATGTGCGGCCGGTTCACCCTCACCACGCCGGCTGAGCTGGTGGCCGAGGCCTTCGGCCTCGACGCCGTGCCGGCCCTGGCCCCCCGCTACAACGTCGCGCCCAGCCAGGAGGTGGCGGTGGTTCGCGCCCTGCCGAAGGGCGGGCGCGTCCTGGAGCGGTTCCGCTGGGGCTTCAGGACGGGCCGCGGCCTGGTGATCAACGCCCGCGCCGAGAGCGCGCCCACGCGGCCCGCGTTCCGGGACGCCCTGGCGCGGCGCCGCTGTCTGGTGCCCGCCGACGGCTTCTTCGAGTGGAAGACGGACCCGGGGGGGCGCAAGACGCCGTACCTGGTCCGGCTTCGCGAGGGCGGCCTCTTCGCGCTGGCCGGGCTGTGGGAGCCGGCGCCGGAGGCGGCCAGCGGGGCCTCCTGCGTGATCCTCACGACGGAGCCCGACGACGTGGTGCGGGAGATCCACGGCCGGATGCCGGTCATCGTCGGCCCCGCGGACTACGCCCGCTGGCTGGACCCGGCCCTGGAGGATCCCTGGCGCCTCCAGCCGCTCCTCGAGCGCGGGGCCTCGGGCCGCATGACCGCCCACGCCGTCTCGCCGCTGGTGAACGACGCCGCCAACGAGTCTCCGGACTGCCTGCTGCCGGCCTGACGGCGGCTGCCGTCCCCGCCCATTTGAGGTAGATTTCCCCCATGCCCAAGCGCTCGCGCCGCGTACGTGTGAAGACCCCGCCCCTCCTCTACGAGAAGACGCAACAGGTGCTGGCCCGGGTGCAGCGCCGCGTGGAGGGGACCTTCCTCGCCTACTGGACGTCCACCAGCGGGTCCGTCTGCGACAACGACGTGATGGCCCTCCACGAGATCCTCAACGGGATCGGCCCCCGCGCCCAGCTCACCCTGTTCGTGAAGTCCGACGGAGGAAGCGGGATGGCCTCGCTGCGCATGGTCCACCTGCTCCGGCGCTACACGAGGCGGCTGACGGTGGTGGCGCCCCTCAACTGCGCCTCGGCGGCCACGATGCTGGCCCTCGGTGCCGAGACCATCGGCATGGGATCCCTCTCGTATCTCACCGCGGTGGACACGTCCCTGGAGCACGACCTCTCCCCGGTGGACCACACCAACAGCCTGGTGGCCGTGAGCAACGACGAGGTGGAACGGGTGATCCGGCTGTGGAAGGAGACCGGGGGTCGCGACAAGGACAACGTCAACCCCTACCAGGAGCTCTACAAGTACCTCCACCCCCTGGTCATCGGCGCCCTGGATCGGGCCAGCAGCCTCTCCCTGATGCTCTGCCGCGAGATCCTGGGCTACCACATGAAGGACGCGAAGAAGGCCGAGAGGATCAGCCGCCAGCTCAACTCCAGCTATCCGGCCCACCAGTACCCGATCACCAGCCGGGAGGCCCGCCGGCTCGGCCTCAACGTCCGGGACCTGGAACCCGAGCTGGATGACCTGCTGCAGGAGCTGAACTCGGTCTACTCCGAGATGGGCCAGCGCGCCATCACGGACTACGACGAGGAGAACCACCACGACAACGAGATCACCAACATCCTCGAGGGGAAGGGGCTGCAGGTCCTCTACCAGGTGGAGAAGGACTGGCACTACCGCAAGGAAGAGCGACGCTGGGTGCCCATGAACGACCTGTCCGCCTGGTACCGCTGCCAGCTCCGGAAGGGGAAGGTCGTGAAGTCGAAGCTCCACATCCGGTGAAATTGGGGGGCGCTGCGTCGCTGGCCGCGGCTACTGCCGTCGTCCCAGGGCCTTCTCCACGTCGGCGATCTCGCGGGGGAGGGCGCAGGACAGGCACTCGGGTCCCGCGGGGGTCACCAGCACGTCGTCCTCGATCCGGACGCCGATGTTCCACCATTTCCGGTCCGGCGTGGCGCCCTCGGGCACGTAGATCCCCGGCTCCACGGTGAGGACCATGCCCGGCCGGAGCACGGCGCGGGCGTAGAAGAACCGATCCCGCCAGCTGTCGTCCGCGAGGTCGAACTCGTAGCTGCCGGCGTCGTGGACGTCGAGCCCCAGCCAGTGGCTGCAGCCGTGGGGATAGAACCTCCGGAAGGACCGGCTGCGGATGATCTCGTCCCGGTCGCCCTGGAGCAGGCCCAGCCCGAGGAGCCCGTCCACCACCACGCGGACCGTCGTCTCGTAGATCTCGTGTATGCGCGAGCCCGGCCGCACCTTCTCGATCCCCGCCTTCTGGGCCGCGAGCACGATCTCGTAGATGGCCTTCTGCTCGGGCGTGAAGCGATGGGAGACGGGATAGCTGCGCGTGACGTCCGCCGCGTACATCCCGTACTCGCAGGCCGTGTCGTTCACGACCATCTCCCCCGCCTGCAAGCCCCGGTCGGCCCGCTCGTAGTGGAGGATCACGCTGTTCGGCCCCGATCCCACGATGGGGGGATACGCCATCCGGGCGCCGCCCCCGGCGAGGCAGGCGGCCACCATGGCGGCCTTGAGGGCGGCCTCGCTGCCACCCGGAGCCGTCCCCGCCATGGCCGCCCGGTGAGCCTCGACGGACAGGTCCACGGCGCGCCGCAGGAGCCGCAGCTCCCCGTCGTCCTTGACCTGGCGCATCCGCGCCACGATGGGCCTCGCGCTCACCGTCGGCCGGGCCGACGTGGCGTCGGCGTCTCCCTTGGTCCAGGCCTCGAAGAGCCGCTCGCGGAACTCCCGGTCGCCCCCATCCACGAAGTAGAGCGCGGCGGCTCCCCTCCAGAGCTTTGGCAGCCGGTCCCAGAGCTCCGGAGCCGGGAAGGCCTCGTCGGCGCCGAAGCGGTCCTTGGCGCCGTCGACGCCGGCCCTGAACCCCGTCCACTGGTCCTCGACGGGATTGGCCGGTTGCACGAACAGGACATACCGCGTCGTTCCCGACTCGTCCTTCCGGAGGAACGCCGTCACGTTGGTCTCGTCGATCCCCGTCAGGTACCAGAAGTCCGAGTCCGGCCGGTACGGGTCCGTGCGGGCGGGCAACGGCGCCTCGGTCGCCGTGCGAAGCACGGCGACTGCTCCCGGAGACAGCTCCGCGACGAGACGATCGCGCCGGGTCGCGTAGGTCTCCTTGCCGGGAGGCGGCGGGGCGGCCACGACAGGGACGGCCGGACCGACGGCCAACAGGAGCACGGCGGCGTGGAGCAT
>Ga0210377_10004385_pt1 | contig 11892 bp, 13 predicted proteins | sample PLM4_65_b1redo_FD_155480 | JGI IMG/M metagenome (GOLD analysis project Ga0210377, IMG submission 155480) | Groundwater sediment microbial communities from an aquifer in East River, Colorado, USA - PLM4_65_b1 redo | ecosystem: Environmental > Terrestrial > Soil > Riparian zone | place: USA: East... | reverse complement strand
GTGATCAAGAAGCTGTGGGACTACATCAAGGCCAACGGCCTGCAGGATGCTGCCAACAAGCGCGCCATCAATGCCGACGCCAAGTTGCTGGCCGTGTTCGGCAAGCCGCAGGTCACGATGTTCGAACTCGCGGGCATTGTGGGCAAGCATTTGAGTTGAGCCGCAACAGGTGCAAAAAGGGACAGAAGGGCATAGACTGCGGACGTTTTAACCAAGCACTGGAGAACCGCATGAAACGCACTCTGTTCACCGCTGCCCTGCTGGGCGCAGGCATCCTTGCCGCACCTCTAGCCCAGGCCGCTGGCTTCAAACTGTCCAGCCCCGAGATCAAGGCCGGCGGCACGATCCCCAAGAGCTTCGAGTTCAACGGTTTCGGTTGCGCGGGTGACAACAAGTCGCCCGCCCTCAAGTGGAGCGGCGCACCCAAGGGCACCAAGAGCTTTGCCGTGACGGTGTACGACCCCGATGCCCCCACCGGCTCGGGCTGGTGGCACTGGATGGTGATCAATGTCCCGGCCTCGGTGACCGAGCTGCCCGGCAACGCCGGTGCAGTCAACAGCACCACCCTTCCGGCTGGCGCGGTCCAGAGCCGAATCGACTACGGCGTCAACGCCTGGGGTGGGGTCTGCCCCCCGCCGGGCGACAAGCCGCACCGCTACATCTTCACGGTGCACGCGCTGAAAGTTGAGAAACTCGAAGTTCCGGCCGATGCCACGGCCGCCCTGACCGGCTACATGATCAACGGCAACAGTATCGGCAAGGCCAACTTTACCGCCAGATACGGGCGCCCCAAAGCCAAGTGATCGGTCGGACATGAAAAAGGGCGGGGCATTGGCCCCGCCCTTTTTACTTTGTGCTGAATGTCCCCCGCGGCGCGGCGGACTTTGGACCCGGTTGTTTACTTGGCCACCACGCGTGCCATCTCCAGGCACTTGTTGGAGTAGCCCCACTCGTTGTCGTACCAGCTCACCACCTTGATGAAGGTCTTGTCCAGCGCAATGCCGGCGTCGGCATCGAACACCGAGGTGCAGACTTCACCCCGGAAGTCGGTGGCCACCACCTTGTCTTCGGTGTAACCCAGCACGCCCTTGAGGGCACCCAGGCTCTGGGCTTTCATCTCGGCGCAGATGTCCTTGTAGTCGGCTTCCTTGAGCAGCTCCACCGTCAGGTCCACCACCGACACATCGCTGGTCGGCACGCGGAAGGACATGCCGGTGAGCTTCTTGTTCAGTTCGGGGATCACCACACCGACGGCCTTGGCCGCACCGGTGCTGGAGGGGATGATGTTTTCCAGGATGCCGCGGCCGCCGCGCCAGTCTTTGTTGCTGGGGCCGTCCACGGTCTTTTGCGTGGCGGTGGCGGCGTGCACGGTGGTCATGAGGCCGCGCTTGATGCCCCATTTGTCGTTCAGCACCTTGGCCAGCGGGGCCAGGCAGTTGGTGGTGCAGCTGGCATTGCTGATGATGGCCTGGCCGGCGTAGGTCTTGTCATTGACGCCGAAGACGAACATGGGGGTGTCGTCCTTGCTGGGGGCCGAGATGATGACTTTTTTGGCGCCAGCGGTCAGGTGTTTCTCGGCGCCGGCTTTATCCAGGAACAGGCCGGTGGATTCGATCACGATGTCGGCACCGACTTCATTCCATTTGAGGTTGGCCGGGTCGCGTTCGGCGGTCAGGCGGATCTTTTTGCCGTTGACGATCAGGTTGCCGCCTTCGACACTGACTTCGCCCTTGAAGCGGCCGTGCACGCTGTCGTACTTGAGCATGTAGGCCAGGTAGTCGGGCTCGAGCAGGTCGTTGATGCCAACGATTTCGATGTCCTTGAAGTTCTGCACGGCAGCGCGCAAGACGTTGCGCCCAATGCGGCCGAAACCGTTGATGCCTACTTTGATCGTCATGATTGGCTCTCTCAATAAAAGTTAAAAAAGACTAACCCGTTTACAAAATCATTTCTTGGCCAGGACCGCTTGCACGGTGTCAGCAACATTCTCTGGCGTAAAGCCAAAGTGTTTGAACAGTACCGGCGCCGGCGCCGACTCGCCATAGGTGTCGATGCCCACGACCGCGGCGCAGCCGTACTTCCACCAGCCATCCGTCACGCCCATCTCGACCGCAATGCGCGGCAAGTTCTTGGGCAACACAGAGGATTTATAGGCCGCAGTTTGCTTGTCGAAGGTCGTGGTACTGGGCATGGAGACCACGCGCACTGCAATCTTTTTCGCGACCAGCAGTTCCTGCGCCTTGAGCGCGAGCTGCACTTCGGAGCCGGTGGCAATGATGACGGCCTGGGTGCCTTTCTTCAGGCCCAGGTCGGCCGGCTCGGACAGCACATAGGCGCCGCGGCTGATGTCGCCCAGGTCTTTCTTGGGCGCATAGGGCAGGTTCTGGCGCGACAGCAGCAGCGCGGTGGGTTTGGCTGCGTTCTGCAGGGCCACGGCCCAGGCGACGGTGGTTTCGGCCGTATCGGCCGGACGCCAGACATCAAGATTCGGGATCAGGCGCAGCGAAGCGGCATGCTCGACCGACTGGTGGGTCGGGCCGTCTTCCCCCAGGCCGATGGAGTCGTGCGTGAAGACATGGATCACGCGCAGCTTCATCAGCGCAGCCATGCGGATGGCATTGCGGCTGTAGTCGCTGAAGGTCAGGAAGGTGCCGCCATAGGGAATGAAGCCACCGTGCAGCCCGATGCCGTTCATGATGGCGGCCATGCCGAACTCGCGCACGCCGTAGTTGATGTGGCGCCCGCCGTTGCTCTGGCCTGCCGCATCGAAGCGCAAACTGGGCGTGTGGCTGGTGTTGGTGAGATTGGAGCCGGTCAGGTCGGCCGAGCCGCCCAGCAGCTCGGGCAGCGCGGCGGTGAAGGCTTCCAGCGCGATCTGGCTGGCTTTGCGGCTGGCCACGGTCTCGGCCTTGGTGTGGGCGGCCACGGCCGCGTCCACTGCCACCTGGGCAAAGTTCTTCGGCAGCTCGCCCTTCATGCGGCGCGTGAACTCGGCGGCCAGCGCGGGGTGGGCGACCTGATAGGCGGCAAACTTCTGGTTCCACTGGCCCTCAACCACTTGGCCCTGGGCCTTGGCGTTCCAGTCGTCGTAGATTTCCTGGGGAATAACGAACGGCGGGTGCGTCCAGCCCAGCGCTTCGCGCGTGAGCCGGATCTCGTCCGCGCCCAGCGGCTCGCCGTGCGCCTTGGCCGAATTGGCGCGGTTCGGGCTACCCTTGCCAATCGAGGTCTTGCAGATCACCAGCGTGGGCTTCTCGGCGGAGTTCTTGGCGTCGGCAATGGCGCGCGACACGGCAGCCGCGTCATGGCCGTCCACCGGGCCGATCACGTTCCAGCCGTAGGCGGCAAAGCGCTGGGCGGTGTTGTCGATGAACCAGGGCTTGACCTGGCCGTCGATCGAAATGCCGTTGTCGTCGTACAGGGCGACGAGCTTGTTGAGCTTCCAGGCGCCGGCCAGGGCGGCCGCTTCGTGGCTGATGCCTTCCATCATGCAGCCGTCACCCATGAACACATAGGTGTGGTGGTCGACGACCGTGTGCCCGTCGCGATTGAACTCCTTGGCCAGCAGCTTCTCGGCCAGCGCCATGCCCACGGCATTGGTCACGCCCTGGCCCAGCGGGCCGGTGGTGGTCTCTACCCCCGGGGTGTGGCCGGTCTCGGGGTGGCCGGCGGTCTTGCTGCCGAGTTGGCGGAAGTTCTTCAACTCCTGCAACGGCAGGTCATAGCCGGTCAGGTGCAAGACGGAATACAGCAGCATGGAGGCATGGCCGTTGGACAGCACGAAGCGGTCGCGGTCGAACCACTGCGGGTTGGCGGGGTTGTGCTTCAGGTGCTCACCCCACAGTGCCACGGCCATGTCGGCCATGCCCATGGGCGCGCCGGGATGCCCGGAGTTGGCTTGTTGCACTGCGTCCATCGCCAGCGCGCGAATCGCGTTGGCCATTTGTTGGGTATTTGCCATGTGGGGGCGGCTCCGGAGGGGGTCATCAAGGGGAAACCTCGTATTTTACCGGGGCGGCGCAGCCCCGGCGGCACGGCAAGGCCAAGGGCCGGCAAAGTGGCAGCTCCGCCTGCCAATCGACTAAAGTGCAGTCTGTGCAAGGCCTTCACCTCACCGCCGATCTCCACCACTGCCAGTGCGACGCTGCCTGGCTGACCGACGCTGCGCGTCTGCTGGCCTGGTGCGAGCGCGTCGTGGTGCAGGCTGGCCTGCAGCCGGTGGCGCAATTGGCCCATACCTTTCCCCCGGTGAATGGCCAAGCCTCGGGCGTGACGGCCACCGTGCTGCTGGCCGAATCGCATCTGTGCGTGCACACCTGGCCCGAGCGGCGGGCGGTGACGCTCGATGTCTACGTGTGCAATTTCGGTGGCGACCACTCCGCCCGGGCACAGGCCCTGCTGCAGGCATTGATCGACCTGTTTGCACCGGCGCATGCCGAGCGCCATGCGCTGCAGCGTGGCGAACTGACGGCTGTACCTGTCACCCCCAAGGTAGTGCCGGCATGAGCGTCACGATCAAGGCCATGGTGCTGGCCGCCGGTCGCGGCGAACGCATGCGCCCGCTGACCGACACCACCCCCAAACCCCTGCTGCAGGTGCGCGGCAAACCGCTGCTGCAGTGGCATGTGGATGCGCTGGCACGCGGCGGGTTTGACGACATCGTCATCAATACCGCCTGGCTGGGCGAGCAGATCCCGGCCCATTTTGGTTCCGAGCCCTTGTCGGACGAGGGTCAGTCGCTGTCCATTTCGTACTCCTACGAAGGCTTGGACTTTGGCGAAGCGCTGGAGACCGCCGGCGGCATCGTGCGTGCGCTGCCGCTACTGGGCGAGGTGTTCTGGGTGCTGGCCGGTGACGTGTTCGCACCGGATTTCGAGTTTTCGCTCCAGGCCGTGCAGCGCTTCGCCCGCAGCAACAAACTCGCCCACCTCTGGCTGGTGCCGAACCCGGAACACAACCCCCAGGGTGACTTCGGCCTGGCGCCCGACCCACAGGCCCCCGGCCGGCTGCTGGCGCTGAGCCAGGCTTCAGAGAAATACACCTACAGCACCATCGGCCTGTACCGGCGCGAGCTGTTTGCCCACCCCTGGTGCGAGGTGCCCAGCGGCAACCCGCAGGGCGTGAAGACCCCGCTGGCGCCATTGCTGCGCCGGGCCATGGACAATCAGCACGTCAGCGCCGAGTTGTACACGGGGGCCTGGGCCGATGTCGGCACCCCCGAGCGCCTGGCGCAACTGAACCTGCAGCAACCCACACCATGACCACCTCCCTCTATGCCCACCGCCGTGCGCGCCTGGCGGCCCAGCTCGGCCCCGATGCCATCGCCATCGTGCCCACCGCGCCCGAGCGCCTGCGCAACCGCGACAGCGAATTCCTGTTCCGCTTTGACAGTTATTTCCACTATCTGAGTGGTTTTGGCGAACCCAATGCGTGGCTGGTCATCGACAGCGACGGCCACACCACCCTTTTCTGCAACCCCAAGGACCTGGAGCGCGAGATCTGGGACGGCATTCGCCTCGGCCCGGATGCCGCGCCCCATGCGCTGGGCGTGGACGCCGCCTTTGCCGTGACGGAGCTCGACCAGCGTTTGCCGAAGTTGATGGAGAACAAGTCCACCGTCTGGTACCCGTTTGCCACGCATACCGGGCTGGAAGGCCGCATTGACGGCTGGCTCAAGTCCGTGCGTGCGCGTGTGCGCCACGGCGTCTTGTGCCCTGAAACGCAGCGCGACCTGTGCGGCCTGCTCGACGAGATGCGCCTGATCAAGGATAGCCATGAGCAGGCGGTGATGCGCCGCGCCGCGCAGATCAGCGCCGGCGCCCATGTGCGCGCCATGCAGCTCTCCAGCCGCATGCTGCGCAATGGTGAAGACGTGCGCGAATACCACCTCGACGCCGAGCTGCTGCACGAATTCCGCCGCCACGGCTCGCAGTACCCGGCCTATGGTTCCATCGTTGCGGCCGGCGCCAACGCCTGCGTGCTGCACTACCGCGCCGACACCGCCCCGATCCGCGACGGCGAACTGGTGCTGATCGACGCTGGTTGCGAGCTGGACGGCTATGCCAGCGACATCACGCGCACCTTCCCGGCCAATGGCAGGTACACCGGCCCGCAGCGCGCGCTCTATGACCTGGTGCTGTCGGCCCAAGAAGCGGCCATCGCCGCCACCCGCCCCGGCGCCCGCTTTAGCGACCCGCATGACATCACGGCGCGCGTGCTGTCGCAAGGCATGCTGGACTTGGGCCTGCTCGACAAGAATCATGTCGGCACGCTGGACGACGTGCTGGAAAACCGCCACTACTTTGCCTTCTACATGCACCGCACCGGCCATTGGCTGGGCATGGACGTGCACGATTGCGGCAGCTATGTGGAGCCGACCGAACTGGGCCAGATCAGCGAGCGGCGTGACCCGCTGTCGGGCGAGATCATCCGCAACCGGCCCAGCCGGATACTTCAACCCGGCATGGCGCTGACCATCGAGCCCGGTCTGTACGTCCGCCCCAGCGATGGTGTGCCGCATGAGTTCTGGAACATCGGCATCCGCATCGAGGACGACGCCATCGTCACCGCTACTGGCTGCGAGCTGATCTCGCGCGATGTGCCGGTGAAGGCGGATGAGATCGAGGCGCTGATGCGAGCATGACCTTCGCGGGTAAACCCTGAGCAAATTGTCGTTTTGGCAGGGAATAACTTTCCCCATTCCACGCTCTTTTACACATGTTCCTGAATTCCGAAGCGCGCTACAACCAGTGGGTACGCGACCATTACCGTTTCCTCATGCGCAGCGCCTGGGCCCTGACCGGCTCGCGTGCGGTGGCGGAGGACGTGGTGCAGGACTGCTTCACCAACGCCTGGAAGTGCCGCGACCAGTTGCGTGACCTGAACCTGGTCCGGCCCTGGTTGTTCCAGATCATGCGGCGCAGCATCTTCCGTCACCTGCCGCCCTGCACCCAGTCCCTGGAAGACAGCGAGGAAGCCGATTGGGGGGAGGCACCCGATGCGGGCATCGATACCCGGCTCGATGTCGTGAAAGCTCTGGGCAGGATTGCCCCGATCCATCGCGAAGTGCTGGTGCTGCATTATTTCGACGACATGCCCACGGCGCAGATTGCCGAGGCGCTGGAAATTGCACCGGGCACGGTGTTGTCGCGCCTGGCGCGGGCTCGCGAAGCATTGAAAACGGTCATGACTTCACCCGCGCAAGCGCGCAAGCCCCTGGCATTCGGCGAGAACAACGTGACCCGCATCAAAAGAGTCTGACATGACGCCCCCCCATACAGAAGACAAAGACGAATACGCGTTCGACCTGCGGGCACGGGCCGAGCTGTCGCTGGCTTATGAAACCGGCGAGATTCCTCCCCAACTGCTGCGCCACACCCCCTGGCTTTCGCGCCGCGGTGTGCAACTATGTCTGGCCGCGCTGCTGACCTTGGGCACCACGCTGGGCGGCGTGCTGGCCATGCGGCCACCCGAGATGGTGCGCGGCGCGATTGAACACGAGTACTACGAACGCACGCTGCGCGGCAGCTTCATGGAAGTGAAACCGCTGCTGGCCCACCTCGGACTTGAGCACCGCCTTACCGCACCGGGTTATCCGCAGTTGATGCGCCCATGCGAGATTGATGGAAAGCTGGTTTACCACCTCACGACGTTCTTCGAGAAAGGCGGACTGGTGACGGTCTTTGCCTTCGACCAGCCTGTGACCCTGAAAGAAGATTCGGGCTGGTGGAGCGATGTGTACTGGCGCGTGGTGACCTCCAAGGACGGCAAACCGCTGATCCTGGTGTCTGAAAAGAAGAAGGCGCTGTCGGTGGCCCAGCTGGTTTTCTCCAAACCACCGGCCTGAGACAACTTGTATTCGAAATATTCCCCATCAACATAACCAGGAGACCTGCATGACCAATTTGGGACAAACGACCTTCACTGGGACCGCACGACGGATTTTTCTTTCATTGGGTGCGGTCGCCATGCTGGCTGGCGCACTCCTGCCAACCCAGGCACACGCACAAGCAGCCCCGGGCAAGAACAAGATCGTGTTCCAGGTCAGCGACAACGATCCCGGCAAATGGGGCCTGGCGCTGAACAATGCCAACAACGTGCAAACCGATCTGGGTGCTGAAGCCGTCGAGCAGGAAATCGTCGTTTACGGACCGGGCATCGGCATGCTCAAGGCCGACTCTCCCGTGGCCCCGCGAATTGCTTCGGCCCTTAAATCGGGCGTCAAGATCGTGGCCTGCGAGACCACGCTGAAGGCACAGAAGCTGACTTATGCGGACATGCTGCCGAATATCGGTTATGTCCCCGCTGGCGTGGTGGAACTGATGCGCAAGCAGCAGCAGGGTTATGCCTATATCCGCCCCTGAGCAGGCTGTGCGAGACTTTTCCAGTATTTTTATCGACCTAAGGAAATTTGACATGCAAACTCGTCGCGAGACACTCAAGCACAGCGCCGCTGTGGCCGGCCTGCTGGCCACCACGGGCCTGTTCCCCCAGCACGCCCTGGCCTATAACAAGGCTGCGTTCGAAGTCAAAAGCCTGGCCGAAGTGGCCAAGGCCCTGGGCGCCGGAGCGCCGGTCGAAAGCAAGGACGTCACCATCGGCGGCCCCGACATCGCTGAAAACGGCGCCGTGGTTCCGCTGACTGCCAGCACCACCCTGACGGGTGTGAAGCAGATCCTGATCCTGGTCGAGAAGAACCCGGCTGCCATGGTGGCCCTGTTCAACGTGACCGACGCGGTGGAGGCCAACTTTGCCACCCGCGCCAAGATGGGCCAGTCTTCGGACGTGTATGCCGTGGCGATCATGAACGACGGCAAGGCCTTCTTTGCGAAGAAGGAAGTCAAGGTCACGCTCGGCGGATGCGGCGGTTAATCGCACGGCCGTTCAATCATTCGAACCATCACAGTTTTAGGAGTTAAACATGGCAGATCCGATGCGCATTCGCGCCCAAGCCGCTGGTGACAAGGCCACCGTCCGCGTTCTCATGAGCCACGAAATGGAATCCGGTCAACGCAAGGATTCCGCGGGCAAGCTGGTGCCGGCCCATTTCATCAACGAAGTCAGCGCCTCGCACAACGGCAAGGTCGTGATGACGGCCGACTGGGGCCCCGCAGTGTCCAAGAACCCGTTCCTGCAGTTCGTCGTCAAGGGTGCCAAGGCTGGCGACAAGATCAGCATCAACTGGAAAGACAACAAGGGCGAAAGCCGCACCGACGAAGCGACGGTGTCCTGATACCAAACGCGCTGGAGTTCAATGGAGAAGGGTTCACCCTTCTCCATTTGTTTATTGCGACAAAGCACTTGACGAGGTGACAATGAAAACAGCAAATCGATGGATAACGGCCATTGGAGCCCTGGTGTTGGCGGGCAGCGCCTTGGCGCAGAAATCGGCGGCGGACGGAATCGCCGAATACCGCGCCATGCTGCAGGATGGCAACCCGGCCGAACTGTTCGAGGCCAAGGGCGAAGACCTGTGGAAGCAAAAGCGCGGCCCCAAAAACGCTTCATTGGAACAATGCGATCTGGGCAAGGGCCCGGGCGTGGTCAAGGGCGCCTTTGTCGAGCTGCCGCGTCACTTTGCCGACACCGATCGCGTGCAGGATCTGGAGTCGCGTCTGCTGAGCTGCATGGAAACCCTGCAGGGTTTGAACGCCGCCGAGATCGCCAAGACCGCGTTTGGCAAAGGCGAGCAAGCCAACGTCACCGCGCTGGCGACCTGGATTGCAGCCGAGTCACGCGGCATGAAATTCAATCTGCCGCAAGCGCATGTGCAGGAGAAGACCATGTACGAAGTGGGCAAGCGCCTGTTTTTCGCGCGTGGCGGCACGCATGACTTTGCCTGCGCCTCCTGCCATGGCATGGATGACAAGCGCATCCGCCTGCAGGACCTGCCCAACCTGACCAAGAACCCCGGAGCCGGAGCCGGCTTTGGGGCCTGGCCGGCCTACCGCGTCTCCAACGGCCAGATGTGGGGCATGCAGTTGCGCCTGAACGACTGCTACCGCCAGCAACGCTTTCCCTACCCGCTGTTTGGCAGCGATGCCACCATCGCCTTGGGCGTGTACATGGGCGTCAACGGCAAGGGCGGTGAATCCATCGCCCCGGCACTCAAGCGTTAAGGAAGCCGTATCATGAAAAAAACCATCAAATACCTCGCGCCCGCCCTGGTGGCCCTGCTTGCTGGCTGTGCCGTGGTGCCCTCGGGCCCGGAACTGGACAAACTGGCTGCCGACATCACCAAAACCTCCTTCCGTGACCAGGGCCAGGCCAAGGTGGACCGCCTGGTGCAGGACGACGCCAACCGCGAATGCAGTGCCGCCGATGTGGCGGGCAAGCCGATCGACGAGAAAGTGGCCAAGGCCATTGAAGCTGCCAACCTGAGGACCATCCAATGGCCGGCTGGCGGCCAGTACCTCGGCGACTGGAAAGAGGGCGAGAAGATCGCCCAGAGCGGTCGCGGCATGACCTGGAGCGATGCGGCCGGTTCGGCCAACGGCGGCAACTGCTACAACTGCCACCAGATCGACAAGAAGGAGATCTCGTATGGCACGCTGGGCCCGAGCCTGTACAACTACGGCAAGATGCGTGGCGTGAGCAACCCGTATGCACCCGAGACGGCGGCCATCATCCAGTACACCTGGGGCAAGATCTGGAACGCGCGGGGCTACAACGCCTGCTCGCAGATGCCGCGGGCCGGCCACAACGGCATCCTGAACGAGAAGCAGGTCAAGGACATCATGGCTCTGCTGCTCGATCCGAATTCTCCGGTCAACAAGTAAGCGGCGGGTTCAAGTACCATCCGGCCCGGGTTGCTCCCGGGTCATTTTTTTATTTCTACATAAGTAGCTGCGGAATCATGAATTTAACAAAACGAGAGTTTATTCAGGTGATGGGCGCAGGCACCATGGCGGGCATGGGCCTGGGTACTTACGCCGACGCCGATGCCGCCACGGCGGCCAATGGCCTTTACGACATTGCGAAGTTCGGCAGTGTGTCTTTCCTGCACATGACGGACTGTCATGCCCAGCTCATGCCGATTCATTTCCGCGAGCCCAATGTCAATCTTGGCATTGGCAGCATGAAGGGGAACCTGCCGCACCTCGTGGGCGAGCACCTGCTCAAGGTGGCCAAGGTGCGCCCTGGCAGCGCCGAAGCGCATGCGCTGACCTCTCTGGATTTTGAGAAAGCGGCCCGCCGCTACGGCAAGGTCGGTGGCTTTGCCCACCTGGCCACCCTGGTCAAGCGCCTGAAGGCCAGCCGCCCGGGCTCTCTGCTGCTCGATGGCGGGGACACCTGGCAGGGGTCGGCTACTTCGCTGTGGACCAATGCCCAGGACATGGTGGACGCCTGCAAACTGCTGGGCGTGGACGTGATGACCGGGCACTGGGAATTCACCTACGGCATGGAGCGCGTGAAGGAAATTGTCGAGAAAGACTTTGCCGGCAAGATCGACTTCGTGGCGCAAAACGTCAAGACCAACGACTTCGGCGATCAAGTGTTCAAACCCTATGTGATGCGCGAGATCAATGGCGTGCCCTGCGCCATCATCGGTCAGGCCTTTCCCTACACGCCGATTGCCAACCCGCGCTACATGGTCGCCGACTGGGCCTTCGGCATCCAGGACGAGAACATGCAAAAGATGGTCGACGAGGCGCGCGCCAAGGGCGCCCAGGTCGTGGTGGTGCTCTCCCACAACGGCATGGACGTGGACCTGAAGATGGCCAGCCGTGTCTCGGGCATTGACGCCATCATGGGCGGTCACACGCACGACGGCATGCCGGTGGCCTCACTGGTCAGCAACAAGGGTGGCAAGACCATCGTGACCAATGCCGGCTCCAACGGCAAGTTCCTCGGGGTGCTGGACTTCGATGTCAAAGAGAAGAAAGTGGCGGA
>Ga0210377_10004384_pt1 | contig 11897 bp, 11 predicted proteins | sample PLM4_65_b1redo_FD_155480 | JGI IMG/M metagenome (GOLD analysis project Ga0210377, IMG submission 155480) | Groundwater sediment microbial communities from an aquifer in East River, Colorado, USA - PLM4_65_b1 redo | ecosystem: Environmental > Terrestrial > Soil > Riparian zone | place: USA: East... | reverse complement strand
CTTAAACTGCGGCGTGAAGATCCGACGACCATCCGCCTTCCGTCGATGCGTCTCCATCCGACGACCCTCCGTTGGGAAGTAAAACTACGCTTCCCAAAGTGCCTCGTCGAATCGGGGTACAGAGCAGTTGACTAATGACTTGCCAGCCTGCACCCTGGTTACGTGCGGCCTAACCAGCGCTTGCTGCTTCCATGAGAAGGCCAGTGTGTCAAGTGGCCGACGTGGCGGCCCCCACGCGCTCACCGACCTGCTTCCATCCGCACTCGAGGTGCATGCTGAGGTCCACCGGTGTGGGGCTGCCCATCTGACGGGCGATCTCGAAGATCGACAGCAGCAATCGCAGTTCCCCGAACCGGGCGGTTGAGCTCGTGGCGTGCCAGGGTCGACGGGCCCTCCTTCCGCTATGCCGCGTGCCGGAGCGGCTGATAGACGACGTCGGTGACCCAGAAGTGGTGGAGCAGGGTCGCCAGTTTCCGGGCGACCGCGACCACCGCGCGTTTCTTCGCATTGGTGCCGCCGCGGGCGGCGAGCGCGAGCCCCCAGCGCCGCAGATCAGTGTCGGGCCCGAAGGGGCCCAGAATGTAGTGTGCCGAGGTGACGAGCAGTCGTCGTACCATCGGGTCGCCCGCTTTGGTAATCCGCAGCTGGGGGGAGCGCGCTCCGGACTGGCTCTCCCGCGGGCAGAGTCCGAGATAGGCGCCGACGCTTCGGCTGTCGGCGAACCGAGTGGGATCCTCGAGCGTGAGCACAAAGCACAGCGCGGTGATCGGGCCCACGCCGGCGATCTGGCGGAGCCGGGCGGTTTCGGGATAGCGATCGCGCGCGAGGAGCACAATCGCCTTGTCGGCCGTGGCGATCTGCTCGGTGAGATGGCCAATGGTGTCGACCACGCTCGCCAGGGCCGGCGCGAGGGCAGGCGGCAGCGCCGCGCGTGCCCGGAGGGCGAAGGTGCGCGCCGTGCTCGACGGCACGCGGTAGCCCATGGCTTTGACGGTACCCTGAACATGATTGATCAGCAGCGTGCGGGTCCGCACCAGCGCATCGCGGGCGCGGAGCTGCCCGAGATCGGCTTGGGCGGTCTCGCCGCGATGAGAAATCGGGGAGAGCAGCGTGGGATCGGCCCGTCCCAGCCGAGCCAGGGCGACCGCATCGATCCGATCATTCTTGCGCACCGCGGCACTGATGAGACGGACGCGGCGCGGATTGGCGACAAGCACCTCATGACCACCGGTCGCGACGACGCGACTCACCCAGGGCGAGTGGGTGCCGACTTCGAGAATCACGCGCGCCAGGGGCAGTGCCGCAAAGAAGTCCTGCATCGCCTCCCGCGTGGTGGCGACACTCCCCTCGCCGATCAGCTGCGCGTCGGCATCGAGGACCGCATAGCGCGGCGACCGGTCGCCGAGATCGAGACCAGGTGTTATCGTAGGCATGGGTCAACTCCTGGGTCTTGGGCTTCATGCCCGTGTAGGACTTGGGGATTCGCAAGAATACCCCGCATCCCAGGGGTTGGCCTTCTCATCTCAATCTGGCGGGGCGTCAGCGCCTCAGCCGCCGCGCAGTATCTTTGAACCTGGTCTGCGGCGGCTTCGCCAGGCCCCCGCAGTAGAAGCGCGGTCCGTTAGACCGCGCAAATCGGATTGAGCTAGGGGCGGCCAGGAGCGTTATCTTTGGAATGAAGCCAAGCTGAGGAATTCCGCGATGGTTGATGCCTCCCTGAAGCAGCGAGTCCTCGAGGTGATGGAACAGTTGCCCCCGAACGCCACGGTCGAGGACCTCATGGAGCGCCTGTACTTCCTGGCCAAGATCGAGCGCGGGCTGGCGGACGCCGAGGCCGGTCGGGTGGTGTCTCACGAGGACGTTAGCAAGCGCTTCTCGCTCTAACGGCAGTGGCGCGCCTCGTATGGTCGTTAGAAGCCATTGCCGATCTTGAGGCCATTCGCGACTACATTGCTCGTACCTCCCCGCGCTACGGCGCACTGACAGCAGCTCGACTCGTTCAGGCCATGGGACCTATCCGCCAATTCCCCGAATCGGGCCGAGTCGTCCCGGAGCTCAATCGACCGGACATCCGCGAAGTTATTTACGGTGCGTTCCGACTGGTCTATCGGTATGAGCGACAGCACGACCGGGCTGAGGTCCTCACCGTCTTTCGGGCGAGTCGCCGCTTCCCCGATTTCGGGTCTCGATAAGCACTCGCCAGCGCGCGGTCTAACCAGCATTTGCAGCTGCCAAAGGCGCGCTATCTGCGGCCGCCGCCGCGCCTTATCTTTGGTTGGAATGGCTGCGCGGCATCGGCCGCGCAGCGCCTTTGCAGCTGAAATGCGGTCCGTTAGACTGCGTTGGCCGGAGATGCACTCACTCTATGTCTCTGATCAAGCATTTTCTCGGTCGTGCCGTTTTCCCTCCTCGCTACGCGTGGTTCTTAGAGGGTCGATGGCGGCGGCTGGTCCTGAGCCCTGAGCGCCTGCAGCAGCGTCTCGCGTTATCAACCGAACTGACAGTCTTGGAGATTGGCGTAGGCGGGGGCTACTACGCGCGACCGCTATCAGCTTTGGTGCGTCGCTTCATCGCTCTCGATCTTCAAGCGGAGATGCTTCACCGGCTGCGCACAAAACCCGTTGGCGCGCAGCTGCTGCCGGTCCAGGGGGATGCGACCCATCTCCCGGTCGCCGAGAACTCCATCGACGTGGTCATCGCCGTCACCGTGCTGGGTGAAGTACCTTCGGCGGAAAGTACGATTGCCGAGGTCCGCAGGGTTCTACGGCCAGGCGGGGTCTTTTCCGTATCCGAGCACTGGCCGGACCCGGATTTCCTGTCATTCGCCCATGTGAACTCGCTGTGCCGAAAGAGCGGGTTGCAGCTCCATACTCGATACGGGGCCCGCCTCAACTACACCGCCAACTTTAGCGCCAACGCAGCCTGACAGGTTGCTGAAAAAGTCGGCAGCGAGGGTTAACAGCCGCGTTTCTACGGAGCTGAGAGTGCCACCGAGTCGCCGATCGTCGTTCTCAGGGCAAATGTGACGGGCGGCCTTTCGTCAGCAGTCGGCCGGAAGCCCTATTTCAGCAACCTGCTAACCAGCGCTGAGGCCCGCGAGAACCTCCAGCCGCCGCGGCACGCCGACGATGTTCAGCACGCGCTTCAGATTGTAGGACAAGGTTGTGAGGCTGAACTCGCCCCGCACCTTGCGCAGGCCTTTGAGCAGGAAGTAGCCCTGGTCCATGCCCCGCGTCATTGTGCCGAAGCCCTCGGCCCAGACGCCGGTCGCTGGATTGGATACCCGCACCGCCCCGTTGGGGAGCGTGTCCACAGTGCCGGCCCAGTGCTCCCCTGCGTCGTCGCCGCCGCACCCGGCGAGCAGGAGCACGAACAGACCTGTTCGCATGTGGTTCCCCAGACCATCGGGAGGGGCGAACGCCATCTCGTAGGAAGCGGAATCGGCAAGATCGAGGGTCGGCGAATCACCTCCCCGTCCGCGCACATTGCCATCCGGCCCGCGCTGCCGGTTCACCGACCCGCGGAAACGTCTCCTCCGCCGCGAGTACAAGGCCCCAATAGACGAGCAGCAGGGCGAGCAGATGTGCCGGCCCGCTCCGCAGCCGCCAGGACGTGAACGCTATCCACGCGCCGCCCAGCACGACGGTACCGACCGACGCGAGGTACCCGGCCAGGAGCCAGCCGCACTCGTGCGGATAGGGCCACTGGGTCATCATGATCCCGAGCGATGCACCAAGCAGGACCCGGATCCAGAGCCCGAGCATGGCGCGGCGACCCGGACGGCGGGACGGCGCCGTGCCGTTGCTTCCCGGGCGCAAGGCCGCGGCCCGCGGCGGGCGGCTTGGTCGCGAGGGATCTTCGGGACGCGGTGGCGGAGCGCCCCGCGCGAGCTCGGCGAGAAGCCGGTCTACCTCCAGCGCGGTCGGATCCGGCCTGGCGCCGGCAGGATTGTGTGCCAATGATCGAATTGAATGTGGTGCATGCCGACGCGGCATTTGTCATACCAGTCGCGAACGGGCTCGTAAGTAACTCGGCTACATGCGATTGTTTCCCCCCAAGCGAGACCACCCGGGATCAATGGCCTCGCGATCCGCTCGGGCACGCGGGGTGTACTCTGCAAGCACCTGCAGATCCGGCCCCCACTACCGACACTTTTCCTACTGATCCTGTCCCCCCGCCCGAATCCGGTCGAGCGTGGCCTGCTGCTCGGCCGTGAGCGTGTTCTTGATCCGGATCATCAGTGCAAGCTGCGTGTGCTTCACTTCCCGCTCGACCCCGAGCATCTGATCGATCTGGTTGAGCACCGCCGCCGAGTCGACCGTCCCGGTCCGGAGCAGGTTCTTGAGCGTCTCGGTTTCCTTGCTCATCAGGAACTGGAGGCCCATGAAGCGCTGCTGTGCCTGCAGCATGGCCTCCTGAATCGTGAGCCGCGCGCGATCGGAGAGGTTGATCGCCTGCTGGTTGTCCAGACGCGAACCCGCCAGGTCAGACCCGGGGGAGTGCCGGGGGAGAGCGGATCGGTAGACTCGCGGTCTAACCTGGTTCCGCCGGCCCGACTCGCAATGGAGCCTCGGCGGGACCACGCCCGCCGTTTCCGGGGACCAATCATCTGGATGGGAGAACTCACCATGCGTGTCATCACTGTCATGGTCGCGGTCGCGATCCCTCTCTTGCATGCAGGGTGCGCCGATTCCGGACCCACGGTGCCGGCCACCGCCGGACATGACGATCTCGAGGATCGCCTCGCCGCCGCTGCGCCCGCGGTGACCGTAGCGTGCGGCAGCACCGTCACAACCGATCTTACCCTGGAAAGTGACCTGAGCTGTCCGGGCGATGCCTTCACGGTTACCGGGTCCAATCTCAAGATCAACCTGAATGGTCACACCGTCGCCGGCGCCGGGGTCGGCGTCGGGATCAGGGTGAACAGCGGCCAGGGCATTTCGATCTACGATGGCACCGTCCGCGGATTCCTGCAGGGCATTTTCCTCGCCGCCTCGACCGGCATCGAGATCAAAGACAACGAATTCACGGAGAACGGTACGGCGGTCCTCCTCCAGGCGTCGAGCGGCAACACGATCAAGGACAACGTTGCCCGGACGAATGGATTCAGGGCATTCATGATCCGGCCAAACCTTGCCGGTGTGGTCTCCACGAACAACGATGTCGTCGGCAACCTCCTCATCGACAACCCAACGGGCATCTTCCTCATCAACCAGCCCGGAAATACGATCAAGGGGAACACGATCGCGGGAAGCAGCGTCGCGGCGATCGATCTCGCCTCGGGGGGCGGGTCCGGCAACGTGATCAAGGGGAATCTGCTCACCACGAGCGCGGCCGGCATCAGGTTTGGTACGGGGTGGACCGACAATACCATCCTCGGAAACACCATTCAGACGTACAGCTGCGGAATTCAGGGCCCGAGCGACGGCAATACCATTCAAGGCAACATTCTGTCGGGCAACACCGTGGATTTCTGTCCCTAGCGGGCCCGTATCGGCGTACCAGGTGTCGAGCGCATTTCCGGCGCTCGACAATACGAGCGCCGGACACCTAATCCGCCCGGTGGCGAATTCCCCCCGCCCGGGTGCATGTGCGGTCCGATCAAAGTATGATCCTGACCGTCCTACCCCCTGGCGGAGCCCCATGCAGCGCCGATCCAGTGCCATTTCCCTGCTCGCTGCCGTGTCTCTATGCTCGCCGGGGACCGCGTCTGCCCAGGTCCGCGCCTTCGGTCACTGTCGCGGTGTCGTGCGCCGGCCACAGCACGAAGGTGCCGTCAGGCCGAGAGCCCCCGTCGGTCGCAATCATATGAATGTGCGGGTGCCAGTTGGCGAGCGACCCTGCGTCTGGATGCACCCCACGATCCCCACAGCGAGCGCGGGCTCCCCGGTGAGCGCCCGCACCGCTGCGGGCACGGTGCGCGCCGCGACACGCGCGAGATCGCCGAGCAGTGATCGGCGGTAGAGGCACCACGCGGTGCTTGCTGCTTCGGCGCGCCCCGCAACAGAAGCGCGATCCGTGATGCCGAAACCCTTTGAGCAAGTGTAATGCCCGGTCCTACGCCCGCTATTATCCGCTCGGCCCTGCTACGATTCTCGCCGCGTACGGTCCCGGCGTGGCGAAGACTGCGGCGGGCGTGGTCTCGGCAGCTCGCCCACCGTCCGGCGCACGAGATAGTCGAACTCGCTTCCGACCTCGTCGATGACGGTCCCTGGAGCCGCCTGACTGCGTATGAGCTCGTGGCTCATCATCCTGGCGGGCTTGCGGCTCTCACACCGGGATCCATACGCCGCCTCGGCCGGGGACTCGCCGACTGGGGCAGCGTCGACACTTTCGCCTGCTACCTTGCCGGTCCGGCCTGGCGGGAAGGCCGGTTGCCTACGCGCCAAGTTCACGCCTGGCTACGATCGAAAGACCGATGGCAGCGTCGCACCGCAGTGGTCTGCACAGTGGCGCTCAACGTCCGAGCTCGGGGGGGACGTGGGGACGCCGCCCGGACGCTGGCCGTCTGCCGACGCGTGGTCACAGATCGCGATGATATGGTCGTCAAGGCGCTCTCATGGGCGCTCCGGTCCCTCGTGAAGTGGGATCGCGCTGCCGTGTCAGCCTTCCTCGCCAAACACGAGAGCACCCTTCCCGGCCGAGTGAAGCGTGAGGTGAGAACCAAGCTCCGAACCGGTCGAAAGAACTGAGCGGGTTATGCCGCCTCCTCCACCTTCCATCCAACCAGCCTTGTCGCCTCCCAGGCCCCCGTCATCGGTAGAGCCACCCCTTCGATCGCGTCGCGCTGCTAGTACCCGGCCCCGCCGCCACCCCGCCGGGGATCGCTGACGCCCTGCCATCCGCGCGGGGTGCGGATGATCGCCTCCACGTCGCCCATGTAGCCGCGGAAGCGCACGAAGTGGCCCAGCCGCCGGAGCTCGGCCACGGTCGCATCCGGCACCCCGTCGGGGAGCGAATCCTTCCGCTCGAGCTGGATGCTGTCGGGCCGCGCCTGGTGAAACATGCGCGGCGCGGACACGGCCGACGCCAGCGACATCCCGTGGTCGATCAGGTTGGATACGATGTGATACACGGTGGTGATGATGGTGGTGCCGCCGGGTGAGCCGACCAGCAGGAAGAGCCTCCCCCTCGGGTCGAGGACGATTGTCGGCGTCATCGACGACAGCATGCGCTTCCCGGGCGCAATCAGATTGGCTTCGCCATCGACCGACCCCCACAGGTTCGCACGTCCCGGCACCGTGGTGAAGTCGTCCATTTCGTCGTTGAGGAGGAATCCCGCCCCCCGCACGGTGACCGCGTTCCCATAGAGGCTGTTGATCGTCGTGGTGAGACTCACCGAGTTTCCCGCCGCGTCCACCACCGAGAAGTGGGTTGTCGAGTGACCTTCGCGAATCTGGGCGATCGCCTCCGGAGTCGGCGTCGCGCGCGTCGTGTCGATCCGGCTCCGTAACCGTGCGCCATGGGCCTTGCTGATGAGCCGGGCCGTGGGATTGGTTACGAAGGCCGGGTCGCCGAGATTGGCGTTTCGCTCGATGTATGCCCGTCGCATCGCTTCCGCTTCGCGGTGCAGCAGCGACGCCGAGCCGAACGGTGGCAGGACCGGAAATCCCTCCATCTGATTCAGGATCATCGCCAGCGTGACGCCGCCCGAGGAGACCGGAGGCATCGCGAACAGAGTGTACCCGCGATATGTGAACCGGAGCGGCACTCTCCAGAGCGGACGATATGCGGCGAGGTCGGCGTGGGTGATGATGCCCCCGCCTCGGCGCATCTCGGCCACCAGCGAATCGGCGACCCACCCGCGATAGAACCCAGCCTCGCGGCGATCGCGGATGGCCTCGAGCGTCCGGGCCAGATCGGGCTGCCGCAGCGTCGAGCCGGGAGGAGGAGGCGCGCCGCCGGGAAGGAACTGTGCCGCGCTGGCGGGGAACTGCTTGAGTCGGGTCGTGTCGTCCGCGATGGACCTGCTGCGGTAGTCGTCGATCAGGAATCCATCCCGTGCCAGCCGGATCGCCGGCGCGAGCAGCGTCTTCCAGGGGAGTCTGCCGAACCGCCGGTGCGCTTCCGCGAGTCCCGCGACGGTTCCGGGCACCCCCGACGCGAGGTGGCCGGTGTGGCTCTTCCCGTTGTCCCGGCCGTCGGGACCGACGAACATCGTGGGGGTGGAAGCGGCGGGGGCCCGTTCCCGGAAAGCGAGACCGTGTACCTGGCCGGCGCCGCGGCGGAACAGCAGGAATCCGCCGCCGCCGATATTGCCCGCCTCCGGATGGACGACGGCGAGCGCGAATTCCACCGCCACCGCGGCGTCGATCGCGTTGCCGCCGCGCCGCAGGATATCGCGGCCCACTTCGCTCGCGAGCGGATGACCGGACACGACGAGGGCGCGGGGCGCCTCGGTCACCCGCGAACCACCGAGCAGCGGCCAGCCCAGCGGGATCCCGGCGGTGTATTCCTGGGCGGTGAGCGGCGCGGACACGGCGATGGCGCAGGCGGCGAGCAAAGCTGGAGTCGGACGCAGCACGAGACCTCGACGGGAGAACGGATAGGTGGGTAATTTACCGGGACTCATGGCTTCGCACAGCAGCCCGCACCGCTCCGCGTGAGCGATTCCTCGCCGCTCCGGCTCACCGAGCGCCGCAATCCCCGCACGGCTCACATCGACACGGCCACTCCCCAGGAGATCGTGGACCTCATCGGAGCGGAGGACGCCGGCATCCCCGCCGCGGTGGCGTCCGCCCGCTTGGAGATTGCCCGGGCCATGGAGCTGGTCGAGGCGTCCTTTCGCGCCGGGGGCCGTCTCCTCTACGTCGGGGCCGGCACCAGCGGTCGCCTGGGCGTGCTCGACGCCTCCGAATGCCCGCCGACCTTCGGCACCCCGCCGGAGATGGTGGTCGGGGTCATTGCCGGGGGGCTTCCCGCGCTGGTGAAATCCATCGAGGGCGCCGAGGACGATCCCAACGCCGGCATTTCCGAGATGGACACTCGGCGCGTCGGTCCCTCCGACACGGTGGTTGGCATCGCCGCGAGCGGATCCACCACCTTCGTCCGGGCCGCCCTCGGCCGCGCGCAGGCGCTCGGAGCGAGCACCGTCTTCCTGACCTGTGTCGAGCCGCCGGCGCTCCTCAAGGACACCTGCGACGTCACGATCGCCATTCTCACCGGCCCGGAGGTGGTGACCGGCTCCACCCGCATGAAGGCCGGCACCGCCACCAAGCTGGTGCTGAACACCCTCACCACCGGCGCGATGATCCGGCTGGGGAAGACGTACGGCAACCTGATGGTGGATCTGCAGGCGAAGAATCTGAAGCTGGTGGACCGGGGCGAGCGCATCGTGATGGAAATCACCGGGGCGACCCGCCCCGAAGCCCGCGCGGCGATCGACGCGGCGGACGGCAGCGTCCGCACCGCGATCGTGATGATCGGGCGACGCTGCTCGCGCGCCGAGGCGGAAGAGCTGCTTCGCGCCCACGACAATCACCTGCGCCCGATCCTGGGTGATCCACCTCCGGTTCGCGACCGATGACCGAACGACCCTGCCTCGCCGTCGGCCTCATGTCGGGCACCTCCCTCGACGGGATGGATGCGGCGCTGGTGCGATTTCACGGTCCGACCCGCGCCGAGCTGGTGGGATTTGCGCACCGGGCGTACCACCCGGAAGAGCGACGCGAAATCGAAGAGGCGATCGGTCTCCAGGAGGGAGGCGCACGCCGGCTCGCCCTGCTCCACACCCGGATCTCGGAATGGGCGGTCGAGGCGGTGGAAAATGTGCTGGGCCGGGCACAGGTCCACGCCGACGCGCTCGATCTCATCGCCTTTCACGGGCAGACGGTGTGGCACGAGCCGCCGGCGGTGACCTGGCAGCTGGGCGAGCCGGCGGTGCTGGCGGAACGATTCGGCGTGCGGGTCGTCTCGAACTTCCGCGCCCGGGATCTCGCCGCCGGAGGCGAAGGGGCCCCGCTGGTCCCGATGGCGGACGTACTCCTCTTCGGCGCCGATGACCGGCCGCGCATCCTGCTCAACCTCGGCGGGATGGCCAACCTCACATTTGTAACGCGCCGCGCGGTCGAGGCCGGCAGCTTCGCGTTCGACACCGGACCAGGAATGGTGCTGATCGATTCGATTGCCCGACTGCTGGATCCGAACCTTCCGTACGACAAGGACGGCGAGCTCGCGATGCGAGGACGGGCGGACGAGGACGTCCTGACGGAGTTGCTCGCCCACGGATATTTCCAGGAGCCGCCGCCCAAGAGCACCGGCCGGGAGCTCTTCGGGCTCGAGCTGGCCCGGCGCATCGTCGCGCGCCTGCCGGGACCCGACGCGGTGGCGACCGCCGTCGAGCTGACGGCGCAAAGCATCGCCGGCGCGATGCAGCGCTGGACACCGGCCGCCGCTGAAGTCGTGGCCTCCGGCGGAGGGTGTCATCACCCGGTTCTGGAGGCGGCGCTCCGGGGCCGGCTGGCGTCGGCCGGCCGGGCATACCGACGGTTCGATGAGCTCTTCTTTCCCGGTGACGCCAAGGAAGCGGTTGCCTTCGCATTGCTCGGCTATCTCACCGTGCACGGCCAGCCGGCCAACCTGCCGGCCGCCACCGGCGCGCGCGGAGCCCGCGTGCTCGGTTCGATCACCCCGGCATGACCGCCGGACGGCTCGTGCTGCCCGCGCTCCGCTGGCGGGATGAGAGCGGCTTTGCCCATGAACAAGCGGCCATCGACGCCGCCCTCGCCTACGGCGCGGGCGGCTTCATTCTCTTCGGGGGAACCGCCGACGGGGTGATGGACCTCACCGACCGGCTGCTCGCTGCCGCGGGACGCCCACTGCTCTTTGCCTCCGACCTCGAGCGTGGCGCCGGGCAGCAGGTGCGCGGCCTCTCCGAGCTGCCCCCGCCGCGGGCGCTGGCCTCGCTGCACGATCCCGCGGTGCTGCGCGGCGCGGGCATCCTCACCGCGGTCGAAGCGCTCTCCGTGGGAATCAACTGGGTCCTCGCGCCGGTCGCCGATCTCGATGTCGAGCTCGAGAACCCGATCGTGCAGACCCGCGCATTCAGCGACGACCCCGAGGTCGCCGCGGCGGCGGTGGCCGCGTGGGTCGTCGGGTGCGAGGCGGCCGGAGCGATGGCGTGCGCCAAGCATTTTCCCGGGCACGGCCGCACCCGCACCGATTCGCACATGGGACTGCCCGTCGTCGACGCCAGCCGTGAGCTGCTCGAGCAGACCGATCTGCTCCCGTTTCGCGCGGCCGTCGCCGCGGGGGTCGGCTCGGTGATGACCGCCCACGTGGCCTATCCCGCGCTCGACCCGAGCGGAGCCCCGGCGACCTTTTCGAAGCCGATTCTCGATCTCCTCCGCCACGGGCTGGAGTTCGACGGATTGATCGTCTCGGACGCGCTCATGATGGAAGGCGCGCGGGCGGGACGCTCGCCGGGAACGATTGGCGTCGGCGCGCTCCGCGCCGGCGTGGACCTCCTGCTCTATCCCGACGAACCGCCGGCGGTGGCCGAGGCGCTCGGGCGTGCGGCGGCGGACGATGCCGGCGTGGCGGAGCGAGTCGAGGAATCGCTCCTCCGATACGAAACCGCGCTGCGGGTCGCGGCATCGGAAGGACGTCCCGAGCGGCTTCCGCCATCCGGCGGCGCGATGGCGACATCCGACTGGCTGCTCAGCGGACCGATGCTCCGCGGCGACCCGCCCAGACTGACCGCGCCGATCGAGCTGGTGATCGTTGACGACGATCAGGGCTCTCCCTGGCCGGTCTCGCCCAATACCTGGGTGACGGAGGCGCTGGCGGAGAAGGGGGTGCCGCTCGGACCCGGCGGGAGCAAGGTGGTGCTCGCCTTTGCGGAGCCCCGTGCATCCAAGGGCCGCTCCGGATTCAGCCCCGCGAGCGCGACCCGGCTC
>Ga0210377_10004383_pt1 | contig 11900 bp, 15 predicted proteins | sample PLM4_65_b1redo_FD_155480 | JGI IMG/M metagenome (GOLD analysis project Ga0210377, IMG submission 155480) | Groundwater sediment microbial communities from an aquifer in East River, Colorado, USA - PLM4_65_b1 redo | ecosystem: Environmental > Terrestrial > Soil > Riparian zone | place: USA: East... | reverse complement strand
TTGTCGGAGGTGCGCAGCACACGCCCGTGCTTGGTCGTGACGCGATAGACGTCGCGGATGGTCTCAGGCTGCACGCTCGCTGCCTTCCACAAGATCTTGCCGTCGACGAAAGCCGGAAGGCGCGCGGGCACACCATGCGCGGCCAGAACGTCGAGGCGCGTACGCCGACCCGTCATACCGTCGAGGACCAGCGTCTCGCCCACCTGGCACTTGTGCTCGCAGATGTACGTGCCCGGGGTCATGCCCAAGGGCGGCTCTGTGACTTCCACGATCGCGTCGTAGCGGCACGAGTTGCCCGTCACGGGATCCGCGGCCCACTCCTCGACCGCGAGCGGCCGGAAGTAGTCCTGCTCGTAGCGGGTCTCGTAGGCCTCCATGAGGCGCCACGCGTTGCCTACGCGATCAGGCAGGGCACCCATCTTCATCACGCCCTCGTAGAGCGCAAGGGGCGAAAGTGGATATCCGTCGGTGATCCATTGCGAGTAGTAGACCGCCAGCAGCGCGTGCAGCAGGACGCCCACTTCGAGCGCCGGACCGGAGATGCCAGGCTTGTAGCGATCCCCGTCGACGAACTTGCGCTTGTAGAGGTGCCAGCACCTCTGCATCGTCGAGTACCACGACCAGCCCTTGCCCGAAGCGCCGCCGAGCTTTGGCACACCATATTGCGCGAAGACTTCCTCGATCGCCTTGTCCATCGAGATGGTGTCCGCGGCCGGCTGCACCTGGACCCACAGATCGGGACCGTCGTCGGGGTTGAACACGGGCAGACTGCGCTTCACGCGGCCCTCCGCTCACCGATCAGGTTCAGGATCTCGGCGGCCACGAGGTCGGGCGGTTCTTCGCCAAGGAACGTCAGGTCGACGACGCGCAGGTTGAAGTCCTCCGCGGCGTCACGCTCCAGGCCCATGCCCGTCGAGATCCGCCCGCCAACGAGGAACAGCTCGTCGCAGCGCTCGATCGCCGCGAGGTCCATGTCGAGGCCGTGGTCGCGGTCCTTCTGGTCGGCGTCGTCGAAGACTTCGCAGCACGTGATCCAGTCGGCGACGACGGACACGTTGAAGTGCTTCACGATCCAGCGATACCAGCGCTTCGCGCGCGCCAGGTTCGCCTGGACGCCCTCGGGCGTCGCAGCGCCAACGGGGTGAGCCATGTAGATGACGCGCATCACGATCAGTTTCCCTCCGCGTGCATGTCCGCGAGTAGGCTCCGCTGCAGCTCTTGCAGATCACCGGAGCCGCCCGCGATGTCGAATGCTTCCTTGAGCACGCCGATCGCGGTGTCCGCGGCCGGCGTGCCGATCTCTTGCGCGACAGCGCACTTGTCGACGAGCACTGTGATCAACCGCCGGTCGACGGGATGGTCCAGGCACAGGTACGTCACCCACATCGGCAGGTTCGGATCGAAAGGCCGCATCTCCGCCTGCGCCATGGTCGCGGGCGTGAAGTCGATCTCGGCGAAGATCTCGTGTCGCGCTTTCGACAGGTCGATCGCCGACTGGCCGACGCCCATCGTGAGGATCAAGGCCGAGGGCCGCTCTGCGGCGCGCCAGGCTGCGACGATCTCCACTCGCCTAGCGTTCGGCGTCGAGCCGTCGACGCGGAACACGGGATTCGTGTCCTTGTTGTGGATCGAAAGCTGGATGTCGCCTGCGACGTCCTTGTGCCAGGTCCACACAATCACGTGCCCGCCCAGCTCGTTCATCACGCGCAGCGCTTGCGCAGCGGCGGCCTCGACCTTGAGCCGGCCCGTGAGGCGCCGGAAGCGCGCCAGCTCACCGGCCTGTGTACGCGCCCGGCCGTGCACGCGAATCTGCTCGGCGTGCAGCTCGATCTTGCGTCCCTGCGCCTCGGTGATCGGGACGGAGATCACGTCGCGCGTCACCGGCGGCAGCTGCGCGCGAACGTCGGTCCAGCGCCGGCAGATCATGACTTCGGTGAGGCGCGCCTTCAGCTCCTCGGCATTGGTGATGCCTATGGCCTCGAAGCCGTGCGAGCCCGGGTGCCCGTCGCAGTAGCGCGTCGCGAACTCCATCCAGGTGCCCCAGGCACCAGGGTTGATCGCGCTCAACATCGGGTAGAGGCCGCCCGGCTTGTTCCAGAGTGGTGTGCCCGTGAGCAGCACCACGCGCTCGCACATGGACATCATGAACTGCACGGTCTGCGTCAGCGTCGACTTGCGGTTCGCCATCGCGTGCGCTTCGTCGACGATCAGCGTCGCCGGCTTGATCTTGATCAGGCTCTGCCAGCCCGAGAGGATCGCGAAGTGCAGGAAGATCAGCTCGGCGTCCTCGACACGCGCCGCGTCGTACGTGCGTCCCGTGAGCACCGCGATCTTGCGCTCGGGCCACAGGCGCTTGAACCACGTGGCCCAGACGTCGGCGGCCTGCAGGGGACCGATGACGACGAGCGGCCCTTCCTTCGGGTCGTGCGCCGCGGCGGCCGTGAAGGTCTTGCCCAGGCGCATCTGGTCAGCCACCAGACTGCCCCGGCGCGCGCGGATGAACTCGCGGCCGGCGTGCTGGTAGCCGCGCAGGCTGAAGGGCGCGAAGCCGGCATCCAGAGCGGCTCTGGCGGGTGCATTTTCGTTGCCCTCACCGACGGAAGGCGAGAGAATCGAAGAGACTTCAGGATGCTCCGCGAGCAGCGGCAGCATGGATCGATGTACCGATGGCTTGCCGGTCTTGACATCCCACGCGATGGCCGGGACTTCGCCGATCATCGGCACCCAGTCGTGCGGGATCCGGAACCAGTCCGGGCGGCGCGCCAGCGGAGCGAACAGCTCCAACCGGCCCGCCACGTTGGTGGCAGCCACTCGATCCACTTACGCTCTCTTTCGCCCTCGCGAACGCGACGAATCAAGTCGCCGCAGGAATCGCGAACCCGGGTGTCACCCTACGGAGCGCTCCGTCGAGGGTCAAACGGAAATCGTACGTTGTGAAGAGTATTCCCGAAGACGCGGGAATCACTGCGCTCGCATGACAGCCGTGTGACAGCGCGAGCAAATTCTTGCTAGAGACTTCTAGACACTTCGGGGCATGCGATGTGTTTGGCGAGATCGGCTGGTCATTCAAACCGTCGTGTGACACGCCACCCAACCAGCACACCGTGCACGTCCACCAACACTGGAAAAATCCGAGCGCGCGACACTCCGGATCGGATGAGATCCACTCGGACACATCCCGTCACACCCGACGGTGACAGGTCGCGTTCTCGTCGCGCTTGCAGGCCTGTCATACCCGGCCCGCTTCCTGCTCTTGTCAGGTGTCGACCTGGTTGCAAGAAAGGTTCGCGATGAGCACAACGTGTACGCGGACTTGCCAGATCACGGCGAAAAAAAGTTGACCGTGCGATCCACGGCGCGTATCAAATTTCCGACAGGGTGGCGGGTGTCCGCCAAGCTCACGCGGGGGCCATGGCGTGAGGTGATCGAGCATGGGCTACGGCCCACAAGGGTGCTGGATGAGCAACGGCGTCACCGTCGGCAACGTCAACAACGTGATCCCCTTCCCGGGGCAACACGGCACGCCGGCCTTGGCGCCGAGTACTCCACACGCCAGCCTCAACGTCGCGCGCTTGGCGCGCCAGCGCATCGCGGGCATCCGTGACGACAAGGCGCTCAAGAAGCCCGACAAGGTACGCGCGATGTTCAACTACATCGGCGCGCAGGAGATCCAGTGGGGCGGCCAGGCCATCTACGCCGAGCAGCAGGCCTACCATTTCGACGGGCTCGACCGGAAGCTCTACACGGTCGACATCAAGGACGCGGACTTTCGCGCGTTCCTCGCCGTGCGCTATGGGCTCCTGGCCACCGAGGAGTACACCCGCGACGTCGTTTCGGCGATGGAGTCGTTCACCGTCGGTCAGGGCAAGCGCCGCGAGGTCCGGCGCTTCTCGTTCTTCGACAAGAAGACCAAGACGCTCTACATCTCGCAGTACAACGGCATGGCTTGGAAGATCGACGGCACCCTCGTGACGATCGTCCCGAACGGCGAGGGCGTCGTGTTCGCGGACGACGACGGTGGTGTTCCTTGTCAGGGTGTCATGGTAGGAGCTAACGACGTGCTCTTCCCTACCCTGATCAACTCGATGGACCCTGCCACCGGACGAGGCATGAACTACGTGCCCCTGACGGCCGGCGGCATGACCCCCGACGACCAGCGCTGCATGTTCGCGACGTGGATCTTCGCCCTGGCCTTCAACGAGCTGCTGCCGACCAAGCCGTTGTTCCTGGTGCACGGTGAGAAGGGTGCGGGCAAGACTAGCTGCATCCAGCTCGTGCAGTACGCGCTCTTCGGGCACTCGATGCCTGTCCAGATCGGCCAGCGGGACGAAGCCGACTTCGGCGTGCAGCTCTCACGCACCGTCATCGCGCTGATCGACAACACCGACACGCCGGTCGAGTGGTTGAAGGACGCGCTTTGCGCGTACACCACCGGCGCTGGTTGGCGCCGCCGGCAGCTCTACACGAATACCGGCCAGGTGACCATCAAGCCGCAGGCGTTCGTGGCTCTGGCGACGAAGAACCCGGAGACCTTCCGGCGTGACGACGTCGCGGACCGCTGCCTGATCATGAAACTGGCCCGGCGTGACGATCAGCACTTCACGCACGGCATCAGCTCGCTCGGTGACGCGATCGCCGCGGATCGGCCGTGGCTGCTCGGCGAGTACCTGTACTACCTGAACGAGATCGTCGCTCTCATGCGCGCTGGCACGCTGACGATCCCGCCTGCCGGCCACCGCATGGTCGACTACGCCAACCTGATCCACCAGATCGGGCCGGTGCTCGGCTTCACCGCCGAGGACATCACGCACATGTTCCTACAGCTGCAGGACGAGCGGAAGGCCCTTGCGCTCGAAGACGACGTGCTCACCGACGTCATCGACAAGTGGCTCGACAACACGAAGAACCAGGGGCGGCAGATCTCGCTGCTCGACCTGTTCTCGGAGCTGACCACCGTCGCGCAGGATCACAAGCTGCGCCTGTTCCGGTCCTCGAAGACGCTGGCACGACGCCTGAAGGACACGCAGACGATGTCGGAGCACTTCAAGATCCGCCACATCGAAGCAGCGGGCATGAGCATGTACGAGATCCGGCGCGCGGTGCCGGCGACGGAGCGCCTGGGCGACAGCTCGCCGGAAGACGCGCCCGCGCGACCGCGCGTGCCTGCACCCGCGCGGCGCGTGGCAGCGCCACCGCGCATCCCCGTGAAGTCGACCGGGAGCGGCGCGGGGTGGGAGGACGACCTACGCCGAGGTCTGGGGCTGGGCAAGCCGAAGCCGGACTCGGAGTGATCGAACCGTAGTACATTCGTCGCATACGCGACGAACGGATCCAAGGAAGTTCGAGAGGGGGACGTGATGCGCGAGAAGAACGTGTCTGCGAAGCGTGTGTCCACAGCTGACGACGACGAGTACACCATGCGAGTGGAACTCACCGCCGCGAAGGTGAACACGACGATTGTCGTCGCGGCGGGATCGGAACGGCTGGAGAAGATCGCGAACGCGGTCACGAAGCTGCTGGCGCGCGCGGCGAAGTTCAGCCGCTACGAAGCCATCGTGATCTGCGCCGTGGCGAAGATGTTCGCCGAGAACACGCTCAACGCTGATCAGGCTGAGATCGACCGCACGATCCTGATGATCACGCGGGGTGCGCGCGCGAGCGCGAGCAGCGACAAGCCGGTGAACTAGTGTCGCGCGAACGGCCAACCAAGCCGCCACCGGTCAAGGACCCGGCACCGTCGCTGCAGTGCGACTGCACCTTCATGGGCGTGTCAGCGTACCCCGCGCTGCCCCACGAAGCACTCCACGATCACCCGATCATGGCGTACGTCTGCAACACGGTGATCCCCGACCAACTGCATCAAGCACCGTTGGAGTCCGTCGCGTGCTTCCTCACACGCGAGACGGTGTCGCCACTCTGGAACGACTTGCCGGCGGCGCACCTCGCGGGCTCGGCCGGCTTCATCTCGGTGATGCACAACATCAGCGAAGACTCGCTGTTCTACTTCGCGGCGGCTATGCGCGCGGACGCGTACATCTACGTCTTCCCGCGAACATCGCCCCGCGAGGAGCTGGTGTTCGCGGTCTGGGACCGTCTCGAAGGGCTCGGCGCCTTCGTGAACCGCAACGGCCACATGCTCACGCAGTTGCCGAACAGCGCGATCCGCGGCGTCCTGCCCTTGTCAATTATCACTGGTGGTCGCGAAGAGGACACGGTACATTAGTCTCGACATCACGTAGTGGAGACGACATGCCCGTGGTTGATCCGTTCTTCCCGACCGTCACCGACAACACGCTGTACCCGCAGCCGTGGGACGCCCAGAGGCCGTGGGTTCCGGCGTACCCGGACCCGAATGTCGGGCCGTGGATCCCGCCACAGAGGACGATCCAGCCGTGGGTTCCGGCGTACCCGGACCCGACGATCCCGATCCCGATCCTGCCACAGCCGATGGCACATCCAAGCGCGACCGCGGGCGACTTCAAGAGCGACCGCGACCGGATCACCGAGTACCGCTTCCTGGTCAAGGGCATCCGCGAACTCGTGAACGCTGGCAAGATGGACCCCGCCACCGCGCTCATGGCCATCGACGCGATGCTCATGGCGCTCGACCCCGACTACGACAAGCACGACGCACAGGCCACCAAGTAGCCTTCGCAGGGGGGACTGCGATGGATGCTCAGCTCGAAGACCAGTACTGTGCGTGGCGGGACATCCGCGCGATGTGCGGCGCGGTCGCGGCCTCCGCCGACGTCATCATGCTCCACCACAAGACGCTGGCGTGGATGGCTGTAGAGGGTGATCAGGACGTGGCCAAACGCGTGACCGAGGCGCTCTGGCACGTCGCCGGCCAGGCGGATCTGGTCGCCTTCTGGCAGCACGATGGCGCGCGGTGCCGGGCGTACTACGAGCTGGGAGCAACGAGCCTGCAAGGCGCCGTGCTCAAGGCAGCGTGCACGCTCTTCGCCGATCGCGCCATCGTCGACCGTCGCGTCGGCGAGTACTTCACGGCGCTCATACATCACATCAAGGGCACGGCCCTGGCCGAAGAAGCCCTGTCGCAGCTCTTGCTCAAGTGGCGTTTCCTCGACGCCACGCACATGCAGGCGGGCATCCTCCGCGAGGGTGTACGCGACGCGTTCGGGGCCGTCTGGACGGCGCGCGAGTACGCGGCCGCGTACGCGTACATCGACACGCTGTGCTTGAACATCGAGCTGCTCAAGGAGATGCGATGATGTCACGCGCCTGGGTGCCGTTGTTCGACGTGCAGCCCTGGCTGCGTCCACGCTGCGCAGTACGCGCCGTCGCGGACGCGACAGAAGCGTGGGTGCAGCTCTTCGCGGTCCGACTCGGACCCCGGCGTGTCGACGAGGCCACGCAGCTGATCACGTTGCTGCGCCAGGCACGTTGCTGGGACAGAAAGAAACGTCTGATCAACGAAGCCGAACGCCATTTGCAGATGCTGGATCGGTCCTTTCGCGCATGCATGCGCGAGAGCCCGGGGGATCTCTGGACGCCCCCGGCACTCGCGGCGCGCGTCGGGCTCGTGTACGCCCAGACCGCAACGCTGACGCGCGAGCTGGAGGATTTCGACAACGCGATCAAGCGCATCAGCATGCTCGACTACAACAAGATCTGCTTCTCCTGGCGCATGTGCGACGCCTTCAACACGACCTCGTCCGAGGGGATTCCCGTCGAGGCACAGCACGCGTTCGAGGCGTACTGGCTGGCGGGCGAGTACATGGCCAGCTACGCCTACGCGCAGTCCTTCGTCGCCGTACACGCTGGAGGTGACACCGCCCATGCGCCGTGAACAGCGCAAGCTCTGGCTCCTGCCCTGGATCGACGAGCGCAACGCCATCGCCTGCGCGATGCAGGTGCTCCTGTCCGCGATCAGCAACAAGAAGCCGAGCAACACGCCCGAGTCCATCGAGAACACCCGGCAGGCGGCACAGCTGATCGACGTCTGGCACCAGAAGTCGCCCGTCGATCACGACAAAGCGATGCTGCAGGCGCTGCAGACGCTGATGGTGTCCACGCAGTCCTATGCCGTGACGCGCGTGCTGAGTACCGCGATCGGCCTCACGAAGCGCGCCCTGAACAACGACTTGACGTCGAACGTCGCGACCATCGCAGACCTCATGTCACTTACGATGTACGCCGACGGCGTGGCCGAAGTCGCCAACGACGCCATGGCGAAGTGGCGCTTCTTCGACGCCACCGGGCGCAAGAAGATGGACGAAGAGCTGCGCGCTGCCTTCGAGGCCTACTGGCTGGCCGGCGAGTACGCCGCCGGGTACGCCTTCGTCGGCGCGGCGTGGCCCAACGAGTGGACGCTGGAGCTGGTCGACGACGATGACTCGCGCCTCACGAGCAACACCCACCGGTTCATGATGTACGGGCTGATCAGCCGGACGGTCCAGTGAAGGGCGCACCCATCAAGAACAAGCGCGAGCTGGCCGCGCGCATGCTCGAAGCCGCGCTCAACCGCGACCGCGACAAGGTCATGGCCGACGGCCGGCCGCTACGCGATCACGACATCTGGCGCTTGCTGAACACGATCGTCGGCGGCATCCGCAACGACAAGCACTCGTCGATCGGCGCGCAGTCGCACTACCGCTTCAAGCCCTACGAGCACGAAGACCTGCCCGGGGTCAACGCTGCGAAGATCGCATGCTCGGCCGACTACGAGAAGATGTCCGGCCGCGACCACAGTCGAATCGGATCGTTGGCTGAGGCCGCGCTGCCCATCGAAGATGCCTTGCAGGTCACGCTCGACGCGTGGATGCAGGAGCGTGGGCAGTGGACCATGGTCGCGTACGAGAGCATGTCGCGCGAGCAGAAGGAAGCCGTACGCGCCTGCATCGACGCTCGCGAAGTGGCGGCCGCCATCCAGCTCTTCCTGTCGATCTCGGGTACGAAGATCGATCCCGACGACGTGAAGCTGTTCACCGACTACACCGACGACGTGCTGGCGTCGCGCGACATCCTCGCGCGCTTCACGGCGATCCCGACGCTGGGCCGGCAGCGGCCCAACATGCAGAACATCCCGCGCAAGAAAGGCAAGTGATCATGGTCGCGAAGAAGCCCCGTCCCGCCTGGAGCAAGTGGCGCGACCCGCGCAACGCCGTCGGCTTCCTGGGCTCGCTCGCGCGCATGTCCATCGACTACGTGCAGAAGCGCTCGAACCCGTTCGCCATCGACGCCATCAAGCGCGCCGGCAAGCTGGCGGAGAAGGTCGCGGCCTTGGACGAGGCGCAGATCGCCGAGCAGCAGAACGCGCTGTTCCAGCAGATCACGAGCATCCTCGACAGCGAAGACCGGATGGAGCGCATGGGCGTGTCCGTCGATGCCATGGGCGACGGTCCGTCGACGGCGTTCGCGATCGCACTTGCGACGGCGCGCGGCGCGGACATCCTGCTCACGCCCGACGAGACGGTGCGCGACCAGATCTACGACGCGATGCCAGGCTTCGTCGACGACGCCGTCAAGAAGATCGGCATCCGCGAGGACGACGTCCTCGAAGCCGAGGCCCGCTGGCGCTACCTGGACGCGTCGGACCGCAAGGAGCTACCGACGGACCTCCAGGACGCCTTCGAGGCGCTGTGGACCGGCGGCGAGCACGCGCAGGCCAACAAGCTCGTGCGCGACGTCGCGAAGATCACCGCCGCGGCGGCGGCCAAGGGCGAGTGATCAACGCGCACCTGCTTCCGCTTTTCGGGCTCGGCGATTCAAAGTCTTGACAACAAGTTTTGCGTCGGTCATCTTGCAAGTCACCGTAGGAGGGACACGATGACGATGACGCAGATGGACATCACGACTTCGGCGATGCCGAAGGGCCAGGGCGAGCTGGCAATCATGGACCGCACGGGCGACACCAAGCTCATGTGGACGGTCGGCAACCAGGTCGAGATGGACGCGGCCAAGGAGATGTTCGAGAAGCTCCGCGCGAAGGGCTACCTCGCGTACAAGGCCGTGGGCGAGAAGGGCGACAAGGGCGAGGTGCTCCACAGCTTCGATCCCGAGGTCGGGCGCATCATCATGGTCCCCGCGTTGAAGGGCGGCTGAGATGCCGGCGCCGGAGACCGTCAACGCAGTGCCGGCGACTTCGGCCCCACTGATCATCCCCAACGAGTGCTCGCCGCCCGGAACGTTCACGCCTTCTTATGACCCGACGCTGGTACCCGGTGCGGAGGCCGCGATGGCCGCTGCCGCACTGCCCGCCCCACTCCCGCCAACGGCGCAGGAAACCGCGCCCGGCCGGCTGTGGCGCAGCACCGATCCCAACGGCCTAGAGCTGGCCGCCAAGGACCCTGCGCAAGCCCGCGCTGACTACAAGGAGCTGGTCGAGAGCTACCGGACCGTGATGGAGGGCCTTGCCGCGCAACGCCTGATCACGAACACGACCGGCGCCGGTGTCTGGAACGCCTGGGCGGTCTGCGACTTCCACGCGACGCAGACGGCCGTCACGACGAACGACACCAACGTCTGGAACGCCTGGAACACCGTCGGTACGACGGCGACGTCCTGCGGCTGCACGACGGTCATCGACAATGTCATGTGGAACGCGTGGAACGCGACGGGCAAGCAAACCGTGCGCACGATGCTCCACCGCAATCAGCCGACCATCGAGGCGACGCCCGAGCAGCACGCGCGCTGGGAAGAAGAACGTCGCATTCGCGACGCCGCCGACGCCCAGCGCCGCGCTGAGTTCGAGGCCCAGCGTCCGGTGCGCGAAGCGGCCGAGCGCCAGCGCCAGGCAGAATTCGCCGAGGCTGAGAAGAAGCGCCTGGCCGAGCAGGCTGTCGCCGACGCCCGCGCGAAGAAGCTGCTCATCGAGTGCCTGACGTCCGAGCAGCGCGCCACGCTGGAGAAGTACAACTACTTCGACGTGAAGGTGCCGAGCGGCCAGGTGTATCGGATCCACAAGGGCTGGGCACACAACGTGAAGCGCGTGCGGCCCGACGGTACGGTGGCGCCGGGCACGTTCTGCGCGCACCCGTCGGATCAGGTGCCGCACTACGACAACATGCTCGCGCAGAAGTTCACGCTGGAGACCGACGAGCAGGCCTTCCTGCGCATCGCGAACCGGGGGTAGGCGAGGCGCGTGGGCTTCCACTTCGGCAAGAAGGTAAAGTACCGCGCTTGCGAGGCACACTGGATCACGCCCAAGCACTACGCGCACTGTACCGTCCACATCGCGCGCCGGATCTGGGAAGCCGTCGAAGAAAACAGAGTGCAGTGGATGGGCACCGTAGGTGAGTGGACGTCCATCGACGTCGCAGGAAGCGCTGCACCTTCAGCCGTGACCCGAGCGCTCCACGACAACGCCCGCGCTGTAGCCACGGCCGTCGACGTCATGGCCCGCTACGTCAAGCAGCCGCGCGTCCAGCACCGCGTCGGCGAGCAGATCCGGTCGATTCACCACCGCTATCGCTGGATCGACGCCAAGCCGCCGGGGCAGTTCGCGCCCGAGGTCCGTGAAGCCTTCTATGCCATCCTGGACGCGCTGGAGTACCGCGCGGCCTACGACTACATGCGGTCGGTCAGCGGCGACGAGTTCGCCGACCTCCGCGCTGCCCTCGACGACCTGCGTCGCTGAGAAGGCGGCACGGTTTCTCGCGGTGGATCCGACACAGCTTCGAGTAGTAGCGCCCGTCCTCGGTAAGGTGGTCCATGGCGATCTCGCAGGCCAAGCGCTGCGAGCGGGTATGCTCGCGCTCGATCTTGCAGCCTACGCGCAGCTGCTTCGGATCGAAGTCCGACCGCTTGGCGCGATCGCCCTTGCCGCCGGGGATGGCGTCACGCCTGCGCGTCATCGTACCATCGAGTGCCAGAAGACGACGTAGATGTCCAGCGGTCCCGACGCGTTGAGAGTGTCGTTGCTGAACGTAACGACGAGC
>Ga0210377_10004382_pt1 | contig 11900 bp, 14 predicted proteins | sample PLM4_65_b1redo_FD_155480 | JGI IMG/M metagenome (GOLD analysis project Ga0210377, IMG submission 155480) | Groundwater sediment microbial communities from an aquifer in East River, Colorado, USA - PLM4_65_b1 redo | ecosystem: Environmental > Terrestrial > Soil > Riparian zone | place: USA: East... | reverse complement strand
ACGCTGATCGGCGAAGCGGTGATGATGGTGTCGGGCGACATGACGCTCGAGCAGGTGGCGCACGCCATCCATCCGCACCCGACCCAGACCGAGATGTTCGGCGAGATGGCGCGGCGCTTGCTGTCGCGTCTGCGCCGTACAGCCAAAGTGGCCAAGTAAGAATTTTTGACGCGAAGGCGCAAAGGCGCAAAGATTTTCTAATGTTTCCTTAACTCTCCTTTTTTCTTTGCGTCTTAGCGTCTTTGCGTCAAGAGATAATATGAAAGAAATCAAGAAAGTCGTTCTGGCGTACTCCGGCGGTCTCGACACCTCCGTCATCCTCCAATGGCTGGTGGAAACCTATGATTGCGAGGTCGTCACGTTCACCGCCGACATCGGCCAGGGCGAGGAACTGGAGCCGGCGCGCGCCAAGGCGAAGAAAATGGGCGTGAAGGAAATCTTCATCGACGATCTCAAGGAAGAGTTCGTGCGCGATTTCGTGTTCCCCATGTTCCGTGCCAACACGATTTACGAAGGAGAATACCTGCTCGGCACTTCGATCGCGCGGCCGCTGATCGCCAAGCGCCAGATCGAGATCGCGAACAAGGTCGGCGCCGACGCCGTGGCGCACGGCGCCACCGGCAAGGGCAACGACCAGGTGCGCTTCGAGATGGGCTATTACGCCCTCAAGCCCGACGTGAAGGTGATCGCTCCGTGGCGCGAGTGGGATCTGTCCTCGCGCGAGAAGCTCATGAGCTACGCCGCCAAGCACGGCATCCCGGTCGAGATGAAGCGCGGAAAAAAATCGCCGTATTCGATGGACGCCAACCTGCTGCATATTTCCTACGAAGGCGGGATTCTCGAGGACCCGTGGAAGGAGCCGGAAGCCTCCATGTGGCGCTGGTCGGTCGCGCCCGAGAAGGCGCCGAACAAATCGACGTATATCGAACTGACCTATAAAAAGGGCGATATTGTCGCGATCAATGGCAAGGCCATGTCGCCGGCCACGGTTCTCGCTGCACTCAATAAAATCGGCGGCGCCAACGGCATCGGCCGCACCGATATCGTCGAGAATCGCTACGTCGGCATGAAGTCGCGTGGCGCGTATGAGACGCCGGGCGGCACCATCATGCTCAAGGCGCATCGCGCCATCGAATCCATTACGCTCGACCGCGAAGTGGCGCATCTCAAGGACGACCTGATGCCGCGCTATGCCGCGCTCATCTACAACGGTTACTGGTGGAGCCCGGAGCGCCGGATGTTGCAGACGATGATCGACGTCTCGCAGGAAACCGTGAACGGCACGGTGCGGCTCAAGCTCTACAAGGGCAACGTCGTCGTCGTGGGTCGCAAGTCCGATACCGACAGCCTGTTCGATGCGACGATCGCGACCTTCGAAGAGGACCAGGGCGCCTATAACCAGAAGGATGCCGAAGGCTTCATCAAACTGAATGCGTTGCGCATGCGCATTGCTGCAAAGCGTCGGAGAAAGAAATAGTTGTAGTCAATGTAGGTTGGGGTGAGGCAGTTTCTGCCGAACCCCAACATCGCATGAATCCACATGTTGGGGTTCACGTCGTTCACCCCAACCTACATGAGGAATACGTATGAGCTTCAAGAACGTCGAGATCAAGAAAAAGGCCAACGTCTATCACGACGGCCGTGTCACCAGCCGGACCATCATCACGCCCGAGGGCGAGATGAAGACGCTCGGTGTGATGCTGCCGGGCACCTACCGTTTCAGCACCCAGGCGCCGGAAAAGATCGATATCACCCAGGGCCATTGCCGCGTGAAGCTCGCCGACCAGCAGAGCTGGAGCGAGTACCAGGCGGGGCAGAGCTTCTCGGTGCCCGGGAATTCGCACTTCGAGATCGAAATCACCGACTTTTTCGATTACGTCTGTCATTTCGGCTGATCAACCGCATGGAGATTTGATATGCGCGTCCTGCACACCATGATCCGGGTCGGCGATCTTGATCGGTCGATCAAGTTCTATACCGACGTACTGGGAATGAAACTGCTGCGCCGGAAGGATTATCCCGATGGCAAGTTCACGCTCGCCTTCGTCGGTTACGGGCCGGAAACCGAACACGCGGTCGTCGAGCTGACCTACAACTGGGGTACCGATAAATACGATCTCGGCAACGGTTTCGGCCACGTCGCGCTCGAGGTGGAAGACGTCTACGCCGCCTGTGCCGAGATCAAAAAGCGCGGTGGCAAGGTGACGCGCGAGGCCGGGCCGATGAAACACGGGAGCACGGTCATCGCCTTCGTCGAGGACCCGGACGGCTATAAGATCGAGCTGATCCAACGGGGCACGCAGGGTGCGAAATAGCCATGCAATGGCTGGATAGAATACCGCTCACGGCGTTGGTGATCGCGGCAATCGCCCTGGGGCTGGCGCCGTTCGCGCCGGAGCCGCATCTGTGGCAGAAGCTCAAGATGCTGGCGAATGGCACGCTCGCGCGACCCATCGATATTTTCGATCTCATCATGCATGCTTCCCTGCCATTGTTGCTGGCGGCCAAGTTGATACGCATGACGCTGCCAGGAAAGAAACCGCCGCGTTCCGCCTGACGGCGCATGGTCATGATCGCCTCGCCAATATCTCCTGCGCCCGGGTCCGGGAATGGCGCATCGCCGCCCACGGTCGCGGTCATCCTGCCGGTGTTCAACGAAGCCAGGCATCTGGAAAAATCTCTGTCGGAACTTCTCGCGGGTCATCCCTTTGACGAGGTGATCGTGGTGGACGGCGGCAGCACCGATGCAAGCGTCGAGATCGTGTGCAAGCTCATGTCGGCAGACATGACCGGTGTTCAGCCGGTTCCCTATCTGATCCAGGCGCCGCGCGGACGCGCCCGTCAGATGCATGCGGGCGCACAAGTCGCTGGCGCTGATGCGCTGCTTTTTTTGCATGCCGATACCACGCTGCCGCCGGACGCCGTAGAGCAGATTCGGAACGCCATCCGCGGCGATTATCCGTGTGGACGCTTTGACGTAAGGCTGTCCGGGCGTCATTTCCTGTTTCGCGTCATCGAACGACTGATGAACTGGCGCTCGCGCGTAAGCGGAATTGCCACCGGCGATCAAGGGCTGTTCGTGCGACGCGATGTCTATCGCATGCTGGGAGGATTTGCGCCGATCGCGCTGATGGAAGACATCGAATTATCCACGCGGCTGAAATGGGTCGGCAAGCCGGCGCGTTTGCGCGGGCCGGTCGTCGCCTCCTCGCGGCGTTGGGAGGAGCGGGGCATCTTGCGCACCATTCTGTTGATGTGGGCGCTGCGATTCCTCTACTGGTTGGGTGTTTCGCCTGAGCGTCTCGCGCGCTGGTATGATCGTCGTCGATGACCCAGCCGGAACTCATTCTTTTTGCCAAACAACCGCTACCCGGCGAGGTCAAGACCCGCCTGTTACCGGATTACAGTCCGGAGCGAGCCGCGGAGATCGCCGCGTTTCTGATTCGCGCCACGGTGGAGCTGGCTGTTTCCGCCTGGCCGGGCGACGTCGCATTGCATGCCTGGCCCGATGTCGACCATCCGCTGTTTCAGGAGCTCGCGCGCGAATTTCACATTCGCCTCGCGCCGCAGGCCGGCGGCGATCTGGGCGCCAGGATGCTGAGCGCGTTGCGCGAAGGCGCGGAACGCCACGGATGCGCCGCGGTGATGGGTTGCGATGTACCGCACTGCGCTTGGAATGTCCTCGATCAGGCCAACAGCTGGCTCGCACGCGGAAAAAACGTCCTCGGGCCGACCGAAGACGGCGGCTATTATTTCATCGGCTTGCAGGAGGCGCGGCCCGAACTTTTCGAGAACATGCCATGGGGAAGCAACCAGGTGCTGCCCATGACGCTCGCCCGCGCCGAAGTGTCGGGCATGGAGTTCGATCTGTTGGCGAAACTCAGGGACATCGACACGGCGCGCGATCTATGGCTGATCGCGCAGAAGTACGAGCCGCTAAAACGGTTTCTGTGAGATTTAGGAGCTAAGAATCTCTAACAAAATGAAATTTCAGCGCCAGGACACCAGGAGAACCAGAAAAGAAAAAATTAGACAGGATTCACAGGATTAAAACAGGATTAACAGGATTTTATTTCTTGAAATCTTTAATCCTGTAAATCCTGAAGAATCTTGTTAATCCTGTCTATCCCTTTTTGTTCATGACTCTAAGCCAGCGCGCCGCCGCAACTGCTGCCGGCGCCGGCGGTGCAGCCGAAACAGTGGGAATCCACCGCGACCGGCGCGGCGTCGAGGTCCTGGGTTTCGATGTCCCACAAATACCGCGGCGGCCTGTCGCCGAGCGGAAGGTCGAGCATCTGGTTGAAATCGCAGTCGTATACCCGTCCGCGCCAGTCCACGCTGACGAGATGCCGGCACATGAGGCCCGGCACGGTCGCGGGGTTGAAATTTTCCTCCAGCAATTGCATGTATTTTTCATACTGGCCGGTGCGTTCTAGGAAGTGCGCGAAGCGGTTGATCGGCAGGTTGGTAAGCGTCCTCAGGCGCGAGAAGACGATGCCATGATCCTGTTGTAACCGTAGCTTGTAGTCCGCCTCGAGTTTCTCCTGGGCACCGGGGAGAAACGCGCCGCCGGGGTTGTAAACCAGGTCCAGAATCAGTGCCGCCTCGCGTCCGTAACCCGCGTCATTCAGCCGTCTCAGTGCCTCGATGCTTTTTTCGAAAACGCCGTCGCCGCGCTGGGCGTCCACGTTTATTTGCGTGTAACAGGGCAGGGAGCAGACCAGACGGATTTTCCGCTGCGCGTACCACGACGCTAGATCATTTTGCCCGGGTTCAAGCAGCACGGTGAGGTTGCAGCGCGAGGTGACCTGCGCGCCGCGCGTAAGGAAGCTGTCCACCAGGCGGCGAAAATGCGGATTGACTTCCGGTGCCCCGCCGGTGATGTCCACCACCGTGATACCCGCGTCCCTCGCCCAGTCCAGAATCTTTTCCATGGTTTCCCATGTCATGATCTCGGTGCGCTTGGGGCCGGCATCCACGTGGCAGTGGTTACAGGCCTGGTTGCACAAGCGCCCGACGTTGATCTGCAACTCATGCAGCCGCTCGCGGCGCAGCGGGCCCACACCATGCGCGCTCAGGGCACGGGCGAAGGAAGGCGCGGCGGCGGGCTGGAGTTTGACGGCAATTCGGTTCATGGACGGGAATTATATTCCCATCCACCGGCGGCGGATGAAATAGTCGATGGAGATTTTTCCCGGCCCGTGCAGCAGCGGGACCAGCAACAGAATCCCCCAATAGACATGATCCTTGAGGCCGACTTCGTTGAGGGCGGGATAGGAAATCACCGCCATGATGTTGAAAATGAACAACACCCCGGCGCTGAAACGCCCGGCGAGACCGAGCGCCAGGAATACGGGGAAAATTAATTCCACACCGGTGCCCAGAATGGCGGCCGCGTACGGCGAAAGCAGCGGAACATGAAATTCATGGGTGAACAGATCGACCGTCATTTCCCAATCTTTCAGGGATTCGACGCCAGATTTCCAGAAGACATTGGCAACCCACAGTCGCACGCCGAGATCTATCAGCGGTTGCAGGGAGTCGAGTCCCTTGATGACCGGCGCAACCCATTGCGCGGTTCTTTGAACCAGTGTCATGACTCCTCCGTGCGGCAAGATGCGGTTGTTGGAAAACCATTCGCCGGGCAGCGGCCGATTTCCTGCTTGGGGTGCCCCGGCCACCCATGAGACCCGACCGCCCTGCCAAAGTTTCACGCCGGTCCCATCCGGAACGAGGCAATCAGCCTTTTGATGGACTATCCACCAGTCGGCGCAGGCAATCCAGATAAACCGTTTCCTGGGGTGCCGTCGCCTGTCGGCTCGCCTGCCACAGCATCTCGCCCAGGCATTCCATCATATGATGCTGCGCCGCATGCTCGTCGGGAAGGCGCATGAGTATTTTCTGGTAATAACCGCGGATACCCCGAGGCTGGTCGATCGACAGCTGCTCCTCGATGGCGATGTGCATACCGAGATGCAGGAACGGATTGGTCTCACCCGATTCCGGAAAATAATCGCGCTCGCGCGCCGGCTCGGGATGTTCGAGAAGAGCATGATACTCGGGGTGCCGCAGGACCACCTGCACGATGAGCTTTTCCACGCCCTCCAGCGGCTGTCCCTCGCGGTGCGCGCGCCAGGCGCGGAAAAATACTTCGCGTGTCTGTCCGCGATCCTGTCCCGCGAACATGTTCAGAAGGTTCTAGCCCGGCCGCTCCCGGCATCCTGCCTCTCGCGACATTCGCGCGTCCCTGCGCAGCAAAACAGGCCAAATACGGCGGAATACTGGTAGAGGTGATTGATGCCGTCGAGCGGGCCGAGTTCGCCGTTGCCGTACATGCCGATGATGGGCAGGCCGGGGAACTGCGACCGCAGTGCATCCAGATCGCGATCGCGGTTGCCGAAGAAATTCGGGCCACGTCCTATGCACGGGAACAGCAGGGCAAAGTCAGGCGCCCCGGGAAGCGCCTGAACGCTGCGCGCCACGCAGGCGCGCATGTCGCGCTCGGCGGTGAGGGCATCGCGCATCGCCCAGAACAAGCGCTCGCCACGGGCGGGTCGTTCCGACAGCGTGATGGACTGGTCGCGCAGGTTGGCGGCCACGATGTGGTTGAGGCGATAACGGCCCTCGCGAATCGCCGTTTCCGGATCGCCGATCGCCACGCCGCCCATGATGAGGTGCAAGGGCACGCGCTCCATCTCGCGCACGCTCGGCGGAAGCGACTGGACGAGCACGCTCAGGGCCGGGTAATTGCCGAGACGCTTGATGTCGTAACCCTGCACTTCCGCCACTTCGATGGGCGAGGTCAGCGCGCGTACGCCCTGCGAAGCGCCGATCACGCTGTCCACGCCGCTCAGGATGGCATCCACCTGCTCGGATTCCGCGACGCGCGCGCCGCTCCAGACTTTGAACGGGCCGTGGCCGAAGAGATCGCCCGACACCGCGCCGAAGCGCCTGGCGGCGGTGTCGATCCATCCCGCCGTGAGCCCGGCGGGAGTGCACAGGCTCAGCACGGTATCTTCATCGCTCAGCTTTCCCTGGGGGGCGATACTCAGATGCACGTTCCCGCCCAGCACCATGGCCGCGGCGCCGGGACTGTCGAGCACCCACTCGTCTTCGGTGAGGATGCCGGCGCCGGTGCAGCCCACCACTTGCAGGCAACCGCCGGCGCGGGCTGCCGCGCGCAGCGCCGGTTCCGGATTGGCGGCGTACTCCGGCGTGAGGAACAGTAATATGGCGTTGGCACGCTCAAGCCCCGCCTTCGCGAGCGCCTGCTTGACCGCTTTTTCCGCGTGCTCCGGCAGGGCGCGGTGGCCGTGGCTCAATCCGGAGGCGGCAGGTTTCAATTTCATCTCGCCGCCTCCGAAAGTTGGGAGTCGAATTTCATTGTCGCGTTGTCGGCGGCCTGTGTCATTCGCCGGTCACATCCCCGCTGCGCGGGGCCCCTGCTCTGCGGCTCATGCCACTACTTTAGCCTTGTACTCGCACAAATCATAGATGACGCATTCGGCGCAGCGCGGTTTGCGTGCCGTGCAGGTGTAGCGCCCGTGCAGGATCAGCCAGTGATGCGCATCGTGGCGGTATTCCTCGGGGACCGCCTTGAGCAGATTTTTCTCCACCATGAGCACGTTTTTCCCCGGCGCCAGCCCGGTACGATTGGCCACACGGAAGATATGCGTATCCACGGCGATGGTCGGCTGACCGAAGGCGGTATTGAGAATCACGTTGGCGGTTTTTCGTCCCACGCCCGGCAGCGCCTGCAGATCCTCGCGCGTCGCCGGTACCTGTCCGCCGTGTTTTTCGAGAAGAATTTTGCTGGTCTTCAGGATATTGGCGGCCTTGGTGTTGTAGAGGCCGATAGTTTTGATGTAGCGCTTGAGACCTCTCAGTCCGAGACTTTGGATCTGCCGCGGCGTGCGGGCGACCTTGAAGAGTTCCGCCGTGGCCTTGTTGACGCTTTTGTCCGTGGCCTGCGCCGAGAGGATCACCGACACCAGCAGCTCGAAAGGCGTTCGGTACCGAAGCTCGGTGGTCGGACTCGGATTAGCCTGTTTGAGCCGGACGAAAATTTCAGCGCGTTTGGTTTTATTCATAAGTAAACCAGACAGGATTCATAGGATTTATTTCGTAATATTTTCTTTAAGGAATCTCTGATTAATTCCGTTCGTCCTGAGCTTGTCGAAGGACGAACAGCGCAAGATATTGATTCCTCAGGCTCGCCGTTCATGGTTCGACAGGCTCACCACGAACGGCGGGAATTAATCAGAGTTTCCTTAATCTTGTTCAATCTTGTAAATCCTGCCTAATTTTTCTTTTCGTCTTGACCCGTTCGACGGCAGCGCGTATCTCGGCGCGGATCCGCTCACGATCGGGAGGGAGCGGCGCCGTCGATTCGGTGGAGTGCGGCTTCCCGTGCCGTGTGCGCTTGCGGCGCGCCAGGCGGCGCAGGCGGTTTTCAGTCCGCGCGCGCCAGTGATTCGTTTCCGCGCGTGTGTACTCCGGCCAAGGTTCAGCCGCTTCAGCCGGATCGGCGGGAACCATCACGATGCAATCCACCGGGCAGGGCGGCAGGCACAGCTCGCAGCCGTTGCACTCGCGCGCGATGACGGTATGCATCAGCTTGCGCGCGCCGACGATGGCGTCCACCGGACAGACGTCGAGACACTTGCGACAGCCGATGCAGGCAGCTTCGTCGATGACGGCGCGGGTGCGCGGCTTGTGAATGCCAAAGCGCGGGTCCAGCGGTTCGGGTGAGGCGTCAAGTAATTCGGCGAGCGCAACGAGGGTGACTTCACCGCCCGGCGGACACTGGTTGACACCGGCGGAGCCCACGGCGACAGCCTCGGCGTACGCGCGGCAGCGCGGATAACCGCATTGCGTGCATTGCGTTTGCGGCAGCCACGCGTCGATACGGTCGGCGGAAACGGCTTGTCGGTCCTGTGTGGACATGGCCGGAGAGTATGGCCGCGCTTTACGCCTCAGGCAACAAGCGTTACCGTGCGTTGGTCAACCGGAGCTTCAGCCGCATGCCGCAGAATAATTCATTCGTGTCCCGTGGTGGAATATGGGTATTGGCCCAGGTGCCGATGATGCTGCTCGCGTTCGCTATTCCGGTGTGGCAGGGCCGCGGACATCTTACCCCTGCTGGTTTGGTGCCAATGGGAGGTGTGGCGGTCACTCTGCTGGGCGTGCTGCTGGCCGTCTGGGGGTTTGCGAGTCTGGGCAAAGCCCTCACGCCTTTCCCCAAGCCGCTCTCTGACGCCACGCTGCGTCGGCAAGGCGCCTACCGGTTGATGCGTCACCCGATGTATACGGCAGTGATGTTGATGAGCCTGGGATGGGCCTTATGGTGGCTGTGTGAGATCGGTGTTTTGTATGTGCTGGGCCTTGTGTTCTTCTTCGATCGCAAGGCAGCGTACGAAGAGAGATGGTTGCGGCAGAAGTACAGTGAGTATGCGGACTATGCGCGGGCGGTGAAAAAATTCATCCCCGGGCTGTACTGACCCGGGGATGATGGGCACCCCCCGCAAAATGAAATCGCTGACTACTAAGAACTCCTGATTTATGCGGGCCGTTTCCGGCGCCGCGCCGTGATTCCCAGCACCGCCAGACCGGAACCCAGCAGCCACGAAGCACCGGGGAGCGATACCGCCGTGGGAGCTGGCATCATGCCATCGTATTTGCTACCCCTGATTTTAAGCAATGCGTGCGCGTCCACGAGACCGTCGAGATTCAGATCCCAGTTCAGGCTCAAGATCTGGTAGTAGGGCTCCATCACCACCGGATGGCGTGACTTGGCCGGAGCGATGGCCGAGAAATAATGTTGCGAGGCATATCCGGCGCTGTCGGAGAGACGATAGATCGAATCATCGGCGGTGCCGAACAAACCGTCACCGCCCTTGCTGCGCAGCGCAAAATCGACGATGGAACCACCCGCGAACTTGTAATCGCCCTGGTTGAGTGATTTGCCGGTAATGGGGAGAAAGCTGTCGTTACTGATGAAACCGAAATCAAACGCCGACCGGTTCGGCGTGTCGAGCCGGACACGAATCGAGACATTGGAATCGCGGTCCTTGCCATCCACCATCAGGACCTTGAACGGATCGTTTACGAACCATTCGGACGGTGAAACCGAGGCGGCCTGGACGTCGTGGATTGAAAATCCACCGCAGAAGGCAACGGTAAAAATTAACGCTGGAAGAAATTTCTTGTTACGCATTTACTCCATCTCATTGTTAACTTGTCTGCACCTCCTTATGAATTCTTTATTGATGTTCTGTTTGCCAAAATAAAAGCGGGGCGCATCATCTGCGCCCCGCTTTCCATGCTTTCCCTTCCCAAATCACAACTAATTCAAGCTTAGTTGCCGATTTGACCTTCGTCCATGTAAGACAGCACCCCAGTACAGATAGGGGGCTGGTTATTATCTAAAAGCCTAATCCGAATGGAATTTTTGATACTGACGACGGAATGAAGCGAGGGTTATGCCCAGTTTCGGTGCACTGCCGGGATGTCGGCAGTGCATAGATATATAAGTATCACTTAACCCGCATCCCGGGTTGCGCACCTTCATCCGGCGAGAGAATCCACAGATCCTTTTTGCCTGGGCCGGCGGCGAGCACCATGCCTTCGGACAGGCCGAACTTCATCTTGCGCGGCGCCAGATTGGCTACCACGACCGTGAGCCGCCCTTCGAGATCTTCCGGTTTGTAGGCTTCCTTGATGCCGGCGAACACGGTGCGCGTGATGCCATCGAGGTCAACGGTCAATTCCAGCAACTTGTCCGCGCCTTCCACGTGGCTGGCCTTCACGATGCGGGCGATGCGCAAATCCACCTTGGCGAAGTCGTCGTAACTGATTTCGGGCAGGATCGGATGCCGCGCGAGGTCGCTGGTCTGGGTGATGGTCTCGGAGGTTTTTTCAGCCATGGTCTTCATGTCCTTCTGGGATTCATCGAGCAGCGCGGGAATGCTCTTCGGGTCCACGCGCGTGGCCAGATGCTGGTACGGGTTGATGGTGTGATCGGTGAGCAGCGTTTTGGCATCCGCCCAGGTGAGCGGCGGGATATTGAGGAATGTGGCGACGTCCTCCGCGATCTTCGGGAGGATCGGTTTGAGGTAAATCGTCAGCAGACGGAACAGGTTGAGGCTGGTCGTGCAGACCTGCTGCAGATGCTCGTGTTGCGCCGGGTCCTTGGCCATGAGCCATGGCTTTCGGTCGTCCACGAAGGCGTTGGCTTTGTCCGCGAGCCCCATGATCAGGCGCACGGCCTCGGCGTAATCGCGGTTTTCGTAGTGTTCCGCGATGGTTTCCATCGCCTTCTGGGTTTCGTGCAGCAATTCCTTGTTGACGGGCTCTTTGCTTAACTTCCCGCTGAAGCGCTCGGTGACGAAACCGGCGGCGCGGGAGGCGATGTTGACGTACTTGCCGATCAGGTTGCTGTTGATGCGCGCCGTGAAGTCGTCGAAATTGAGATCGATATCCTCCACCCGGCCGTTCAGCTTGGCCGCGAAGTAATAACGCAGGTAGCGCGGGTGCAGGTGGTTGAGGTACGAACGCGCGGTGATGAAGGTGCCGCGCGACTTGGACATCTTGGTGCCGTTGACGGTGAGAAAGCCGTGCGCGAACACCGACGTCGGCTTGCGGAAACCCGCGCCTTCCAGCATCGCCGGCCAGAACAGCGTGTGGAAATAGAGAATGTCCTTGCCGATGAAATGATAAAGCTCGGCGCTACTGTCCTTGCCCCAGAAGTCGTCGAACTTGAGGCCTTGCTTCGCGCACAGGTTCTTGAAACTTGCCATGTAGCCCACGGGCGCGTCCAGCCAGACGTAGAAATATTTTCCCGGCGCGTCCGGCATCTCGAAACCGAAATAGGGCGCGTCGCGCGAGATGTCCCAGTCCTT
>Ga0210377_10004381_pt1 | contig 11901 bp, 14 predicted proteins | sample PLM4_65_b1redo_FD_155480 | JGI IMG/M metagenome (GOLD analysis project Ga0210377, IMG submission 155480) | Groundwater sediment microbial communities from an aquifer in East River, Colorado, USA - PLM4_65_b1 redo | ecosystem: Environmental > Terrestrial > Soil > Riparian zone | place: USA: East... | reverse complement strand
AGCGCTTCGATATCCTCAGGATCGATAATACCTATCTTCAACGCGGTATCGGTGCGTCCGAAAGGCACAATCCGATAAAAACTTGCCACATCTTCCGAAACTTCTTTCAATGCTTCTTTGTTGAGTTCCAAACTCTGGCTGTCGATTGCGGGAAGCCGGTAGAGCGATGCCTTTAACGCCAAAAGTTCCGCATCCGAAATGATGTTTTTTTCAATAAGAATCTGCCCTGCGTCCCTGCCCTCCTTTTGCATAAGGCCCGGGAGTGCTTCAACATCCGCAGGAGTCAATTTCTTGAGCGTAACCAGCTCGTTAATGAGAAGTTGTGGAACTTTTAACGCCATACGGTCTACTCTCTATTGGGCAAATGGGTCAGTCTTCCCGTGAACACCGGGATTGACTGGAGACTCACCAAATGCCCGCAGCACCCGATATTCCGCCTTCTGGAGAAGCGAAAAATCTATTCGCAGATTTTTCAGCCGGCTCACATCAGCAGTCTGGGGGAGCGGATCAACCGACGGATCGGCATATGCTTGCGAATAATAGAAATATCCCCCGGCAAATCCAAGAAGTATTACGAGATATAAAATGAGTTTATTCTGTTCCTGTTGCATCGTTGGTTTGTATAAAATATGACGTCGCCTGAATGGCGAAATCTAGTTGATTCGTCTGCTGCTCAAGTGCAAGCTGGATGGATTCGACGTCCACCAGCGGTATGCTCCTTTCAAGGGAGTCCAGCAGCGCTTTGATTCCAAAATAACTGCCTTTTCCGCGAAGCGAGATGGTGATGGTTTGGTACTGCCGGTCTTTTGAATTGCCCGTTGAAAAGGAAACACCAGAAACAGCATTCCCCGACTGATTGATCATGGCCTCAAGCGCAGACAGAATTTCTGCATTACTCTTTCGGGTAGGAATAATTGCGGCAAAATTGTTTATTTCGGAAGCTTGCTGATCATACTGTGCCTTCAGTTGCAGTATGTGCTGCTGTATTTCGGTTCGCTCATTGATTATCTGTTCTCGCTCTTTGATCGCTGCGCGCAGTGAACCGATTTTTGAATATTCGGCATACGTGAGCGGCCAGAAGAGAAAGAGTCCTCCTGCGACCAGCAATGTCGTAATCAGTTGTTTCTTATTGCCCATTTTTCTTTAAATATTTTGTCTCGTCGAACTTAAGCGTAACGGAGAATTCATACCCCCCGGCATTACTGGCCCGTGCTCCGCTAATATCAACATCGAGTACTCCCTCATCGGCAACCAGCGATGCAATCTGTCGGGCAATTGAACTGTAGGAAGGAGCGAGGGCTACGAAGGTAATCGTTTTTGCATCCGCGGTTGCATTCAAGGATTGAATCTGCACCTGCTGCTGGAGCGCCTGCTCTACTTTCGCCAGCGCCTGCGTCCAAAATATGTGGTTTGCTAAAAATACTTGCACTGATTCCGATTGTTTGCTCAACGAAAGCAGTTTTTCCTCAGTACTGACATTGCGTTCAGCATTCAACTGGACAATCCGGGTGTTTTTTTGCTTCACCTCTTGTGCCAGCGTTGCGGTAACTCCCCGCAGTACACCGTAGGAAACTGCAACAACAGCAAAGATAGCAATGCCGATGTACAGTAACTTGTTTTCTCCCGGAACAGAGACTTCTATCCTCTTACGTGTCTCCGGAAGAAGTTGTATCCCCCCGCGATCAGCCATAGATATGCTTAAGTATACTGCCTTTTTACATTTCCCGCATGGCTAACCCGGCAGCCACGGAGAAATTATTTGATAATTCTTGAATAACGGGCGTCAGTTCGGACGGATGCACAATCCGAGTAAATACGTTTCCAACATATACGTCACGCCCGAGGCGCTCTTTGAAGTGCTGCACGAAGTACGGCATATTTGCGATCCCGCCGACCAGCACCACGCGTGCAACCTTCTCATTTTTTGATTCCTCAAACGTGGAAATAGTCTTCTTGGTCTCAAAAATAATCATATCGATCAGTGATGACATGGGTTCACGGACAACATTTTCGTCCGATTCTATCAAACCAAATTTGCGTTTAAGTTCTTCGGCTTTTTCAAGGCTGACCGTAAGTGAGCGGGCAATTGCTTTAGTAATTTCAAATCCGCCGATTTCGTAATTGTGACCTAACCGTTCATATCCTTTGCTGACAATGAGGATGGAAGTACTGCGTCCCCCGATATTCACGATAGCCGATGTGCTTAGATCGTTTCCAAGCAGGCCCCGGATAAGTCCGGCATTTTCCAGCTCCAGTGCAGCGAGGTTTAAACCTGCTGCCTGCATAATCCGCTGATAGCGTGCGGTCTCGTCTTTGGGGACAGCCGCCAAAAAAACTTCCACGATGGGTACTTTTTGCGGCGTGGGTGCCATGCCGACTGGTTGTTCAGGTGTTACGGGAAGGGGTGCAGCAGCAGCAACGGCAGCAGGATGGTCAACGATCCCGACAATAGACCAATCCAACACCACTTCATCGAGCGGAATAGGAATATACTTGCGGGCTTCAAACGGAATTGCTTTCGCGAGATCCTCTTCAGACAGATAGGGCATTTGAATGACTGTCGCAAATGTAGAAAAAGACGGGATCGAAGCCACAACATCGCGCGAACGAAATCCTGACTTCTTTATCACCTCTTTAATCCCCCATACGAGCTCCTCATCAGGCAATTTAAGGATACTTTGGGTGTCTACAGCTCCGCTTTGCCCTTTGAGCTCAAACATCCCATAATTTTCCAATTTGAAACGCCCACCGCTTTCGCTCAGTTCGACAATTTTAATAGTCGAAGTTCCTATATCTATGCCGAGCTTGCTTTTAGACTTAAAAAGATTGAAAATCATTATCAGAAATGAGCCTGATTTGCTCTCTGTAGTATAGCATATTTGCTCGGTATCCCTATGGAAATTGCTCGTACATCTGTGGATTATTTGCAGCGGGTAGCATCATGGACCTCGGACCTTGTCTTTCCGCCGCGATGCATCGGCTGCCAACGCTTTGCCACGTCCGCAGTACACCGGTATCTCTGCAAACGATGTCAACGCTCAATTCCGGTCAGAACATCCTCAGAGTGTATCGGCTGCAAGGTCCCATCTTCACTCGGAGAACCATGCCCCGACTGCCGACCAAATTTTTATATTGATCACCTCCTCATCTCGGCTCATTTTACGCATCCGCTCCTCCGGAAAACGATCGAGATGTTTAAATACCGATTCATCACGGACCTCAACCAATCACTTGTCCGTTTACTCTGCACCCACGTCGGATTTCTTCAAAAAAAGAGGTCATTTAATGTTTTTCAAAACAATCCGCTGGTTATGGCCGTACCATTGCATCCCTACCGGCAGAACTGGAGAGGTTTTAATCAGTCGGAACTCCTCGCCAGATCCTTTGCCAACACGTTTCAGATGCAATCCAGCGACGTGGGACTGATCCGTACGCGAAAAACAGCGCCACAGGCGCATACCGATGACAAACAGCAACGCGCAGTAAACGTGGCCGGAATATTTTTCTGCCCAAACCCTTCTGTAGTTGCTGGACGTGACATTATTCTCATCGATGATGTATGTACCAGCGGGGCTACCCTCAATGAATGTGCACGGATACTGAAAACTGCGGGGGGTGCAAAGGTAACCGCTCTTGTCGTTGCGAGGGGGTGAGAAGTAAGGTATAGTAGGATGTCGTAATGCTCCCTCGGGAGTGTAAGGAGACGTGGCTGAGTGGTCGAAAGCGGCTCCGTGCTAAGGAGTTAAGGGGGCAACCCCTTCGTAGGTTCGAATCCTACCGTCTCCGCTTTTAGACGTGTTTGAGCCCATCGCGTTGCGATGGGCTCTTTAGGCAATAAACGCCTCCTTTCTCCCCTCAGGGAACATCTCGAAAACCACGTGATCCTTGGCGGCGTCCTGGGGACGCAGTCCGCTGATGTCGCGAAGCTGCAATCCTGCAAGGCGCTCCTTGGGATGCACGCAGACGGCACGGGCAAGCCGCTGTTCAGGCGTTTCACCGCCTTCCCAGCCCGTGATGTCTGCGATGACTTCGGCGAGATGGGGCTGAAATCGAATCGGCCGGAGCCTCTTGCCACCATGGTTGTGCGCCGTGACCAGCTCTACCAGCAAGTACGGCTGCCATGTCCGATGGCTGTCCTTGGGACAACGTGCCTTGAGCTCTTCGATGAGCCACCGCACGTGCTTGCGCTTGGTGAAACCGCGAACCCCTCGATACTGGGACATGAGCTTGTCGATGAAACGAGCGAACCTCAGGTGCCTGTCCTGGCCATTGAACTGCAGCCAGTACACATCCGCCAGTATGTGCTCATCACGACGAGCAACACTGAAGCGAGCACCACGCGGAACCGCCAGATACGTCGACTTCCCGTTGTACCCCAGCGTCAATCCACCGCGCTGCGTAAAGTACGCCCGCATAGTGGGCAGGATAAACGGGTTGTCTGGCCCGCATTTCCAACCCGCAACGCGTTCGTTCGTCAGTTGCTGGAGGATTTGGAAGATACGTCCAGACAGCTGAGCATAGCTTTCCCGGCTCAGCTGACACAGCGGATAGCGTGCATCGTGCCAGCGACCGTTACGAGCTTCGTGGTATGGGATGCCCCTACCCAGTCCAACTTCAAGAAGTACCGCGTGGGGAAACTGCGTAGGCCCGAACCTTCCCGGGCCGATGACCGCGAGAATGTTCAGGGACGGTTTGGGGTTGAAGTGCTCTCGGACGCCGTCCGGCAACACTTCAAGTACCACTGCGGCATGCTGACGAACACGCTTGGCATCGCGAGCGATGATCCGCGGAACGTCACTGCGCCGATGACGGAACAGCGTCAAAGAACTCACCTCTCTTTCGACCTCACATTGAGGTCACATACCCGTATAATGATTCATTAAAAATGTTCGGGCAAGAAATAGTGTGTATAAGAAGTTGAAAGCCGCCATTCGGTACGTCGAATGACGGCTAATTCCTGATGTTTTTTCTCCGGCTCAGGTTCACGGTGCGATCAAACCCCGGAAGTGTCTTGTGCGGATATGCCAGACGCTCCAAAAGCGCCAGAATTCCGAAACTGTAGTACGGAGCGTTCGGAATCGCCAGCTCACAGAGCCTGGCCACCGGGCAAATCTTCGATGGATCTGCGTATGGCACCGGCCACTTTTCGGGATGTGCCTTCAGGGTTTCGGGATACGTCACTCTGAGGCTTCTGCGGGGACCGAGCCTTCCACGGCCGCTGCCTTGGTTCTGGAACTCATGGGGACACAACTCGCGGCTAAGCACCCACAGCGACGGATTGATTGCCATGTGGGAAAACCCGTGCTGCTGCATGAACGACTGCGACCACAGAGCGATCTCGTCGGTGACGTCTTCGCTCACTCGAAGCATCGGTCTGCCCTGAAAGTGCTCGGGATGAACGTCGGGCGTGATGGTGAACGGTTCCGGCTCGATGGGCTCAGCCACACGGCACGCAAACAGCAGGCGCATGGCGTGAAAATCTACCGGAATCGGAGTTGGAAATGCGGGAACCAGTCCCTTTTCCTGAAGCCAGATGGTGAAAAGCGAGAAGATCTTCCGGCGCATACCCGAAAAAGTGGAAAGACCCAGATCGATATTCGACTTGTTCTTGTAATCGATCCGGACAAACGCCTCTTCGAAGTTACGCGCGCCTGCAAAGATGTTCAGAGCATCACCATCAAACCGTTTGACGAGTGTCAGGGAGTTGTTGAACCATGACCCCGCAAACTCATCGAGCTTGTAGAGTCCCTCGTTGTCGATGTCCCCATCGACGATCTGCTGCAGACGTTCTTCGTTGTCCTGCTTGGGATGCAGGTCAAAAAGATGGAACTGGTGTGGCTGCGGATGCCATCCGTTGCGGTCGGTAACCGCGCGATAGATCACTTTCATGATCTCTTCGCGGGTCCAATCACGCACAACGCTGTGCGGGTGAAAGAGGCTGGGATGAATCCCCCGGAGATGGTTGACCCACTTGAAAGGATCCTCGCTGACAACTCCGCCGCGCTGCGTTATCGCAGCATAGGCGAAGTAGTTCGCGGCCTCCTTTGGATCATCCGGAATAGGCCAACGATCCTGCGGAAGTTTCACACCCTCAAAAACGTCGGATTTTTTATTCCAGAGATCCTGCAGGATGGTAAAGAGCTGTACTGCACGTTCTTCATTGAACCTGAGCTTCACGCAATCACCTCCTTTCGCTCGGTTGAGAACGCCCCACTGTACCAAGCATGCCACACTAAAACAAGTTGCCACAGGTAGTGATTAGTGGTACTGTTCTTTAATCAAAATGGCCGAAATACAAGCACAAAACGCACAAAAGTACGTCCGACCACCGGTGGTGGTCGTTTTGGGCCACGTTGATCATGGCAAGACGACACTCCTTGATACGATCCGTAAAACAAATGTTGCTGCTAAGGAGTCTGGTGGTATCACTCAGCACATTGGCGCCTACCAAGTCCTGGTCAACGATCGGAAAATTACCTTCCTTGATACGCCGGGCCATGAAGCGTTCACCGCAATCCGTTCACGCGGTGCAAAGGTAGCCGATGTGGCTATTCTCGTCGTGGCAGCTGACGAGGGCGTCAAACCGCAAACGAAAGAAGCAATTCGAATTATCAATGAGTCTGGGACATCAGCGATCGTTGCGATCAATAAAATAGATAAGGAAGGGGCCAATCCCCAGAAGGTCCGCCAGGACCTCGCAACCGAAAACGTTCTTGTTGAAGACTGGGGCGGAAAAATCCCTGTTGTAGAAGTCTCGGCAAAAGAAGGAAAGAATATTTCTGAACTGCTTGAGATGATTTTGTTGGTAGCAGACCTGGAAGACTTAGGAACTGAGAAAGAAGGACCCGCCCAAGGTATCATTATTGAATCGAATCTCGATAAGCGTCGTGGATTTGTTGCCACGGCTCTGGTTCAACAGGGTACATTGCGCATTGGAGATCTGATCGTTGTTGGTCGCGTTATGGGAAAAGTAAAGTCTATGGAAGATTACACGGGCAAACCGATGCTCCAAGCACTCCCATCTGAGCCAGTACTCATTACGGGTTGGACTGAATCTCCTGATATCGGGAAAAAATTCCGTGTTGCTACCTCCAAAGACGAGGCGGAAGACATGGCAGAGGAGGCAATCGACATCACTCCCCTGTTGCTCTTTATGAGTGCCTCAGCAAATGAACAAGGTACACCAAAAAAAATGCTCACCCTTGTGATCAAGTCAGATGTTTCCAGTTCACTGGAAGCTATTGATGCAGCACTGGGCACGATACGGTCGGAAGAAGTTGGATATAACATCCTTGATTACAGCATTGGCAACATCACTGAAGGTGATGTAAAAGTTGCGTCAGGAACCAAGGCCCTTATCATCGGTTTTCGCGTCGGAGTAGAAGACTCAGCCCGCCGAATCGCCGAACAGCGGGGGATTACTATCGTTACATATGATATTATTTACGACCTTATTGAGCGAGTTCGGCAGGACATGTCAGCGCTTCTTACTCCTGAGGTTCAGCGGACCGATGTGGGCAAGCTGCGCGTATTAGCGATATTTAAAAAAGACAGTAAATCGATCGTCTGCGGAGGAAAAGTTACCGCGGGGAGGATCGTTCGCGGGGCACTTGTCAATGTTATCCATAACGGGTCGGTTATAATGAGTGGCCGACTTGGACAGCTCCAGCAAAATAAGCAAGATGTGCCTGAAGTAAAGGAAGGACTTGAAGCCGGTGTACGGTTCGACATTCTTAAGAGTAGTGGAGAAATGCAGGAGGGTGATATATTGGAAGTGTATGAAGAAAAGAACGTAGAGCGCTCGCTCTAAGGGCTTGCCGAGTGATAGTTTATTGGCGCAGTGGCGAAGTGGTAACGCAGCGGTCTGCAAAACCGCAATGCAGGGGTTCGATTCCCCTCTGCGCCTCTAAGTAGCGGCACACGAGAAGTGTACCGCTGTTGCTTATCCCTATTCCATTTGATAAAATTAGGTATGCAAAGACGTTGGACAGTTGCTCAATTAAAAGAAAATGTCGCAAAATCATTGAGCCTGCGGCAGGTTTTAGCAGGCTTAGGTTTGCGACCTACTGGCGGTAATTATGACCAGCTAAAGAAATACATTTCAGAGTTAGGTCTAAAGACCAATCACTTTAAAGGAAAGGCTTGGAATAAAGGGCTACGGGGTATTGGTATACCGCGTCTAGATTTGAAAAATATTCTAGTAAGGGGCAGCAGCTACCAAAGCTTTAAACTAAAAAAAAGATTATTCGCTGCTGGATTAAAACCTAAGCATTGTGAAGAATGTAAATGGGCAGTAAGTACGGAGGATGGTTATCTTCCCTTGGAACTAGATCATATCAACGGCGACCGACACGATAACCGGATTGAAAATCTACGAGTATTATGTCCCAATTGCCACAGCTTGAAGCCAACACATAGAGGACGAAATAGAAAAAATGCTCGGGTGGTGGAATGGCATACACGCAACACTTAAAATGTTGTGCCCGCAAGGGCTTGTGGGTTCGACTCCCACCCCGAGCACCTTTTTTGCCCTCGTCGTTCAACGGATAGGACGCAAGATTCCGGATCTTGTAATCGTGGTTCGATTCCACGTGAGGGCACTTTTATGAAATCGAACCAGGTCCGCCTCCAACTCCTCTTGCTACCATAGAAAATGAGGAATATTATACTGTTATATGAAAGAACTGGGCAAAGTCACTCATTGGTACGACAAAGCTGGCGTTGCGGTGGTTAAATTAAGCGGCTCGCTTAAGGTTGGCGATACGATTAAATTCAAAAACGGCGACCAAGAGGTAGAAGATTCCGTGGCCTCAATGCAAGTCGATCATAAGGAAATAAAATCTGGCAAGAAGGGTGAGGAAGTTGCCATCAAGTTGTCTCAAAAAGCTAAAGAAGGAACAATTATAAACTCTGCAGACTAATATGCTCAATCAAAAACCGCTCATATGAGCGGTTTTTGATTTGAGTTTACATCTGAGCTTCTCCGGATGGGGCGCCTTCGCCGGCTTTAGCTGGAGTTGGGCAGACTGCGTGCGTTTCTCCTTCCTCTTCACCCATTGGCAATCCGCATTTCGTGCAATTTTTGTCGTTCATAGTGCACCTCCTTTCATGAGCCTATAGCCCAACGGCGATAGGTCTTATGTGATTACAGCGTTATTACGCCTGGATACTATAGCACACTACTTCTTATTGTGAAACTTTTCGTGAACTTCACGCAGTTGTTTATCCGTCACATGTGTATAAATCTGGGTCGTCGTAACTGACGAATGACCCAAGAGCGCCTGCACAGAGCGGATGTCCGCACCGTTGCGTAAGAGGTCGGTAGCGTAACTGTGCCGCACGGTGTGCGGGCTTACTTTCTTTCCCACGATGCCTGCAGCAATCGCATGCTTTTTGACAATACGCTGCATGCTTCTGCAGGTAAGACGCAGGTCTGATTCCTTTGCAAAACCGTTTTTTGGTTCTCGTATCCAAAGCGCTTCGTCAACATCCCCACGCTTATCCAAATACTGCTTGATAACGCCCCGGGTTTCCTCTGATAAAAAAACCACGCGGATTTTTCCTCCCTTTCCGCGGATAGATATTTCTCCCCGAGCAAGATCAATCTTGTCCCGATCCAGCGAACACAACTCGGATACTCGCATGCCCGTTGAAAAGAGCGTATAAAGGATCGCACGGTCACGGTGCGTAGACACCGTTTCTCCTTTTGGAGCGTCCAGGAGACGCTGCAGCTCTGATGGTTCAAGAAACGTGACTTCACGATCTTCCTGCTTGCCCAGCTCTACTTTTTCGGCAGATACTGCCTTTACTCCCCGCTTTGCAAGGTATTTCAAGAAATTACGAAGCGCGATGATATGGTAGTTTTGGGTTACCCGCTTGAGCGGTTGTCCCGAAGCATCTTGCAGGCGATTTAAGTAGAGGCGGTATTTCCGAATGAGATCTTCACTGACATCATACACATCCGTCACCTTGGCAAACCGAATAAACCGGTCCAGATACCGACCATAGTTTTCGAGTGTCTTGGGAGACCGATTGCGTTCAATTTCCAGATATTCTAAGTACTCGGTCTTGAGCTGCTTGAGATCACGTCCCACATTTCCATTGTACACCAGCTTTGTGTCGCAATAATTCTTTTCCGTGGATAAGTGCGCAAGTTGCAGAAGTGTCATTTTTGTGGTATCCTAAAAATCCTAACGACTCCCTGCCGGATCGCACCATCGCCGGGCACTGCCAGACGACAGCTTCTAGCAGCAGAGCACACGTATGTTAAAGAACGAGGAAAAGAAGAAAATTTTAGAAAAACATCGTTTACATGAGAAAGATACTGGCTCCCCCGAGAGCCAAGTCGCCCTTTTTAGCACTGAGATCGAACGTCTCGTAAAGCATTTGAAAAAACACGCCAAGGATAACAGTTCTCGTGTTGGCCTTTTAAAAATGGTCGCTAAGCGAAAGCGCTTACTCGATTTTTTAAAGCGACAGGATCCAAAGCGGTACGAATCGCTTATCAAGAAGCTCGACCTTAAGAAATAGCAGTATGCCTCACAAAATAACCGTTCCGCAACGGAAAACCCACCGCATCGGGGTATTTGTCGATGTTCAAAATATGTATCACTCGGCCAAGAACCTCTATAAGGCACGGGTGAACTTCGCAGAATTGCTCAAGCTCGCCACCTCGAACCGCGAGCTCGTTCGTGCGCTCGCCTATGTCGTAAAGTCCGACACCGAAGAAGAGCGCGGATTCTTTGATGCCCTTGAGAAAGCTGGATACGAACTAAAATCAAAGGATTTGCAGATCTTTCCGGGCGGAACAAAGAAAGCCGACTGGGATGTGGGTCTTGCCATTGATGCCATCTCCCTCTCAAAGCAGTTGGATGTCGTCGTGGTCATCTCTGGTGACGGAGATTTCATTCCTATGGTGAAGTACCTGCAGTTCAACGGCATCATTGTCGAAGCAGTCGCCTTCGGACGAAGCACGTCTGGAAAACTGGTTGAAGCCGTCAACAACTTCATAGACTTGGAAGAATTCAAAAGTAAGATACTATTGAAGTAGCTTAACGCGGACACAGCCGCCCCAATATCGTGGATGTAGAACAGCTCTCGCAGTACAAAGCACCGAATCCGCCAGCTGGCGGACCTACACCCGACCCGATCACTCCTCCGCCAACTGGCGGACCTTCCCACCGCTGGGGGCTTTTGGGTGCTTTTTTTGTCCTCGCACTTCTTCTCAGCGCCGTCGCCTACTTCTTCCTCTCGGAAAAGTATGCAGCTGAACCCGTGATACCTTCCTATACACCAAGGGATACAGCAGCGGATTGGAAAACATATGCAAACCCAAGCGTAGGATTCAGCTTTCAATATCCGAGCGATTTCACTATCACGAACCAAACGGACGAACAGGATCCTGATAATACTCAAAAGCGCTCAGTTAGCTTCGAAATAAACAATCAGTCGCTTTTCTTTGGCATTGTCGTCAATTGGGGCGGTCGCGGAGGAATAAGCATTGCCAATCCTATTACGAAAACTGTTTCAGCAAATGGGACCGACATTACCTACTCCACTGGTAAACAACAGGAATTTGGAGGTACTGAGGAATTAATGGACAGGGTCTGGGTAAGTATGTTCACAAACGATGGGAACAGATATGAGATCATATTCCGTTCACCAGATGGTAGCGATCGAACAACTCTGGTTGACCAGATCCTCTCTACCTTCAAATTCACGCAATAAATAGTATACTGGTCGAACTATGGATACACCACAAAACACAATACCGTCTGAAAATCGAGAACCGGGACCATCGTGGAAGGCTCTTGGCGTAGGATTACTCGTTGCACTTGCTGTCGGCACCTTCTATGTAGCAGCTGCCCGCCAGATGAGCTGGTGGCCATATGGCGTTGAAAC
>Ga0210377_10004380_pt1 | contig 11905 bp, 10 predicted proteins | sample PLM4_65_b1redo_FD_155480 | JGI IMG/M metagenome (GOLD analysis project Ga0210377, IMG submission 155480) | Groundwater sediment microbial communities from an aquifer in East River, Colorado, USA - PLM4_65_b1 redo | ecosystem: Environmental > Terrestrial > Soil > Riparian zone | place: USA: East... | reverse complement strand
ATATATGGTTGCGCCAGAGTGGGATGGAATGGGATGAATTGGTATAGATTACCATAAACGAGCGATGCGTTCCCATGTTCCGCGGAAGCTTTGAACACGCCATCGACGACAAGGGGCGGCTCAGCATTCCGGCCAGATACCGCGAGATCCTCAAGCGGCGCCGAGAGCGTGAGCTGGTCCTCGTTGATCTCCTCTTCGACACCTGTATCGCCGCCTACCCGATCAAAGCCTGGCAGCAGATCGAACACAATCTCCTGAGCAAAGGCAACTCGGACAAGAGGTTTCGAGAGTACGCCCGCCTCATCTCCGCCCGCGCGGTGGAATCTCCCGTGGACAGTCAAGGACGGATCCTGGTCCCGCCGCAGCTCAGAGAGGCGGCTCACCTGCGCCGAGATGTTGTGATCGTGGGAGTCCTCGACAAGATTGAGATCTGGAGTCGAGAGCGCTGGGCGCAGTTTAGCGCTCAGGAGCGGGATCCCGAGGATTACGCCGCCAAACTGGCTGAACTGGGGATCCGCATTTAGCCTGAGGGAGTAAAAGACATGGTGCACATCCGACGAAACGAGGGGCGCGGGGTCGCCATCCTCGAGCCGGCAGGGGAGATCGACGTGACGTTGGTCGAGGCGATCAAGAATTCGATCGCAGGCCTGGTGCAGGAAGGGTATTCCCGGCTGATCCTGGACTGCAAGGGCGGGTGCCGTGTCCCGTACCTGGTTTCAGGGATTCTCCGGGAGCGTGTCCGTCGGCTTCAGGCCATGGGTGGGTCGCTCTGCCTGGTCCGAACCTCTCCAACCCTGAGTCACGCCCTCGGGGCAGCGAGACCCCCATTGTCCCTGCCGATCTTTCCAGACGAGGACTCGGCGCTCCGGTCGTTCGGTCCATTGCGGGCAGCCAGGCCCAGGGGCCTTTAACGATCGGGGGCCGGCACGTCCCGGTCCTGCTTCAAGAGGCGGTGACCATCCTACGGCCACGGTCGGGTGGTCGCTACCTTGATGCGACTGTCGGGACTGGGGGGCACGCCGAAGCCCTCCTGCTCGAGAGCGGGCCTGCAGGTCGCCTGTGTGGGATCGATCGGGATGTTGAGGCCCTTGCGTTGGCGCGCGATCGGCTCCGGGGGTTCGGAGATCGGGTTGAGTTGCTTCAGGGTGACTTCTCGATGCTGGGCGCCATCGCTGCCGGGAACTCCTGGGGCCCCTTTGCCGGGATTCTGTTTGATCTGGGTCTTTCGTCTTTTCAACTGGACGACCCCGCCAGGGGATTCAGCTTCAGCCGGGATGGACCATTAGACATGCGAATGGATCGTCGGGGAGCAGGGAAGACGGCGGCAGAGCTGCTGGCCAAGCTGCCGGAGCGCGAGATCGCCAGGATCCTCCAGGACTACGGGGAGGAGCGGTTCGCGAAGCGGATCGCGGCGCGGATCGTCGACCAGCGTCGGGATCGGCCCATCACCTCTACCGTCCATCTCGCGCGGCTTGTGGCCGACACGATCCCAAGGCGGGCTTGGCCGAGGCGCATCCATGTGGCCACCAGGACGTTCCAAGCATTGCGCATTGCCGTCAATGATGAGCTGCAATCGCTAACGCGGGGGCTGCGGGCTGCCGTCCCACTGCTCGCACCTGCAGGCCGGCTGTGCGTTATCAGCTTTCATTCCCTGGAGGATCGGATCGCGAAGGAGACGCTTCGGAGCCTGGCGCGGTCGGAGCCGCCGTTTCTCCAGGTCCTGACCAAACGGCCGATCGTCCCCACCGGCGGGGAGACCGAGGCCAATCCCCGCGCACGCAGCGCGAAGCTCCGGGCAGCGGAGCGCCTCTAGTGCCGGTCCAATCAACTTCGCCTAGCGGCGTTGCCGGCCCCCGTGGCGCTCCCTGCGACGTACCCGGAAACGTACGCCGGGTACCCGCGCAGTGGGTGCGGCCCCGGAGGCCGCGCCTTGCTATGCTCGTTTCTTAGACCGGCAGGGGGGGTGCCGACCAACTTGAGGCGAAATAGTTGGAGCGACTCTAAAGGAGGCGATCGGTGAGAGGGCGAGGCATCCCCGCACTTTCGTCGCTCAGCCGGGACAGGGCGGGCGGCTTTCTGAAACCGCGGGTCGATCAAATCCGAAGATGGGATCTCCTCCCATCCCTGTGTCTGGCAAGCCTCGTCCTGTTTGGGGTCCTCTTCTATGTGTGGCAGCACATCCAGGTCGTTCGGATGGGGTACGAGATCGAACATCTTCAAGCGGAGCGCCTCGCCCTCGTTCGACAAGAAAACGAGTTGCGCTTTGAGGTCGCGCGCCTCAGGTCCCTTCGCCGCGTAGAAGAGATCGGCCGGCGTCAGCTTGGACTGACGAGCCCGGTGCCCGGTCAAGTCATTCTGGTTGAGTAGGTGTCGAGGGGCATGATATTGCCGACCCAGCACAACAACCGTGCACGTACGGCATCATCGTGGCAGACCGATGTGAAGCCCTCTTCAGACTCGCGGGGCCGACATCGGCGCCGGATGATCGTGCTATTTCTCTCGCTCGCCGCAGCCCTCGCCATCATCTCCGGTCGCCTCTTTTCCCTACAAGTGCACCAGCATCCGAAGCTGGTCGAGGCGGCCAACCGCCAGTACCGGCGGCTGGTTCCACTGGTCTCGCGCCGCGGGACGATCTATGACCGCAACGGCCGCGAGTTTGCCGGCAGCCTTCGGGTCTCTTCGATCTTCGCCCAACCTCTACAGGTGGAGAAGCCGCCGCGAGCCTCGTCCGCCCTGGCCAAGGCTCTGGGCCTGCCTGCCCAACGGGTTCTTGAGCGGTTGAAATCAGATAAGCCCTTTGTTTGGATCAAGCGACGGGTTTCCCCCGAGGAGGCGGCGGCCGTCTCGCAACTGGGCCTCAGGGGGATCGCGAGCATCGCCGAAAGTAAGCGGTTCTATCCGAAGCAGGAGTTGGGGGCGCACCTGCTGGGTCTTGTGGGGATGGACGATCGAGGGCTGGAAGGGCTGGAACTCCAGTACGACGACTGCCTGGCCGGGAAGCCGAAGTGGGTCGTGCGAGAACAGGATGCGTTGGGCCGGCCGATCTTCAGGGAGGAGGCCGGCGAAGCGCAGGGCTGCGATCTGTACTTGACAATTGACGAGGTGATCCAATACGTCACGGAACGGGAGTTGGAGGCGGCTGTGGCGAAGTCTCAGGCCTCCAGCGGCACGGCCATCGTCATGGACCCGCTGACCGGCGAGATTCTGGCACTCGCCAACTACCCGACCTTCAACCCCAACCACTACGCTGAGGCCTCCTCATTTGCCCGCCGGAATCGGGCGGTGTCCGATTTCTATGAGCCGGGGTCGGCCTTCAAGATCGTCGCGGGGGCCGCGGCTCTGGAAGAGCGGCTCGTGCGGCCCGGAGATTGGCTGAACGGCGAGGGTGGGGCCATAGAGGTAGGCGGGATCACGATCCGCGATCACGAACGATTCGGGGTCATCACTTTCTCCGAAATGCTGGCGCATTCGAGCAATGTTGGTGCCATCAAGGTCGGTATGCGGCTGGGCAAGAGCCTCTATTATGATTACATCAGCGGTTTCGGATTCGGGAATCTTACTGGCATCGATCTGCCTGGCGAGACGCCGGGCAGGATCCGACGCCCGAAGGATTGGTCGGCTCTGTCCCTGGCCTCCCTCTCCATCGGGCAGGAGCTCTCGGTCACCCCCCTACAGATGCTGGTGGCAGTGAGCGCGGTGGCGAACGGTGGCACACTGGTCCGTCCCTATGTCGCCAGGTTGGTTAAGGCAGCCGACGGCAGGGTTGTCCGCCAAGGCTCACCCGTGCAGCTCCGGCGGGTGATTACAGAGGGAACAGCCAGGACCCTCACGAACATCCTCAAGGGGGTAGTCACCGACGGGACGGGGAAGGCGGCTGCAGTTCAGGGGTTCGAGGTGGCTGGGAAGACCGGGACCTCCCAGAAGTTGGAGCGCGCGACCGGCCGCTACTCCCGCCAGAAGGTAGTGGCGTCATTTGTCGGGTTTATCCCGGCCGAGCAGCCGCGACTGGCGATCATCGTGGTCATCGACGAGCCGAAGATACTGCAGTGGGGTGGATCGATCGCCGCCCCGACGTTCCGTGAGATCGCCAGGGAGTCGCTGAAGTATCTCAGGATCTCACCAGCCGCCGGGGGGCCGTTTCGGCTGGCAGAGGGGATGCTCGGTGCGGCTTCTCGCCTTAATTGAAGGGACTGAGTATCAGGTCCTCCACGGTCCCCTCGATGTGGATGTCGGAGGGGTCCGGTACGATTCCAGACAGATCAATTCCGGGGATCTCTTTGTCTGCATCAGGGGGTTCGCCCTGGATGGCCACGACTTTCTCCCCGCCGCCTGGGCAGCGGGGGCCGTGGCGGCTCTTGTAGAGCGAATCGATCTGCCGGAATCTGTACTGCGTGGTGGGACGGTGGTGAGGGTGAGCGACTCCCGGAAGGGGCTTGCCCTGGCCGCCAGCCGGTTCTACGATCATCCCTCACGAAGGCTCACCCTGGTGGGTGTGACTGGCACCAACGGCAAGACCACCACCACTTACCTGATCGAGTCGCTGCTGCAGCGTGCCGGGCATCAGGTTGGACTGGTCGGCACCATCGCGTATCGCTGTGAGGGGATAGAGATGGACGCGGCGAGGACGACACCCGAGGCCCTCGATCTTCAAGAGATCCTCGCGCGGATGGTGCTGCTGCGGGCCGACAGCGCCGTGATGGAGGTCTCATCCCACGCGTTGGCTCTGCATCGCGTCGACGGCTGCGAGTTCGATGTCGCGGTGTTCACCAACCTCACCCAGGATCATCTTGACTTTCACGGCACCATGGAGGCGTACCAAAGAGCCAAGCTTTCTCTGTTCGAAGGTCTCGGGGCCAACGCAACCAAATCAACGGAAAAGGCGGCGGTGATCAACCTCGACGATCCCGCCGCCCCGCTGTTTCTCAGGGCAGCTCGCACCCGTCACTATACCTACAGTCTGACGCAACAGGCGGACCTAGCGGCGACGGAGATCCGCATCACCCAGGATGGCGTTCGCTGTCGGCTCCAGACCCCGTGGGGGAGGACGACGATCCGCTCCTCGCTGCTGGGACGCTACAATCTGTCCAACGTCCTGGCGGCCGCGGCGACGGGGCTGCACCTGGGGGCGAGCCTTGCGGAGGTGGCCGAGGGGATCTCTGAGTTACGGCATGTCCCTGGACGCTGCGAGCGGATGGAGGAGGGGCAGGAGTTCGGTGTCATGGTCGATTATGCGCATACCCCCGACGCCTTAGGTCGCGTCCTTGAGATGGCGAGAGAATGCTGCCAGGGCCGCCTGATCGTCCTGTTCGGATGCGGTGGCGATAGGGATCGTGCGAAGCGGCCTCTGATGGGAGAGGTCGCGCTCCGGCTGGCCGATTTCACCGTGATCACCTCCGACAACCCTCGCGGAGAAGACCCTCAACGGATCATTCAGGAGATCGAGGCAGGAGCGAAAAAGGTGTGGGGTCCTGGTAAGGGGTATGTTATAATTTCTGATCGGGCGATGGCGATTCGCGAGGCCCTCTCGCTGGCGCAGCGAGGCGACATGGTGGTGATTGCCGGGAAGGGTCACGAGACCTATCAGATCCTCGGCGATCGCACGATCCCTTTCGACGACCGGCAGGTGGCCCGGGAGGCGCTCCGAGAGTTGGGGTTCGGGAGAGGATGATGGCGTATAGGGTCCGGGCGAGCGAGATGGCGTCCGCGCCCTCCGGGCGGCTGCGTTGGGGCGATCTGCAGTCGGAGATTGCATCCTCCTTCACCGATGCCCTGACGCCGAAGCCAGCCGACCTGTTCATCGCCTCCTCGAGCCAGCGCTCGGGTAGAGATGCCTCTCCTTCAGAGCTAGCGACGAAGCGCCTCCGCGACGCCGTCTGTTCTCAACTCTCCGATCACCCCATCCTTCACGCGGCCCCCTCGATCCAGGTGGATGATTCCGTTCTGGCCCCCTGGACAGACTACCGGCCTTACCAACCCGCGTCCTTCTCTGCTGGCGACAATCCCGGCGCCAGCGAGCAGCCGAGGGTCAGGCAGGATAAGGACGGGTCCGGCGTGACGCTCTTGACCGCGGGGGCATGAGGTTGACGGGGCGGCGATCGATCATCGGCGGGCATCCTCACGGTCGGGGGAAAGGAATCGACAGGTTCCGGCAGGCCATGAGGTGGCGGTGTGCTGACACGTGTCAATGACCTGGACACGCATTTTACTCTTTGTGGGGAGGGTGAACCAGTCGTCTTGCTCCACGGGTGGGGCACATCTGCCGAATCACTGGGCGGCATCGCCAAGGCCCTGGAGGATCAGTTCCGGGTCCTTGCCATCGACTTGCCGGGATTTGGGTGGACCCCCCCTCCTCCCGTAACATGGGGGACCCGAGATTATGCGGCCCATGTCGAGGCGTTCATGGAATCGAAGGGTATCGCGTTTGCGAACCTTCTTGGCCATTCGTTCGGCGGGCGAATCGCGCTCGCCCTGGCAGCGCAGAGTCCACATAGGGTTCGACGCCTCGTCCTTGTGGCCAGCGCGGGGATCCGGGCGAGCCGCGGGCCAAGCTACTATCTCAAGGTTGGAATGGCCAAGCTGGCGAAGCGGGTCTTTTCATTTCCCATCTGGGGGAGACTGGGCGAGCGAATCCTTTCCACGGTCCATCGGCGGGCAGGATCACGTGACTACCGAAGCGCAGGACAGATGCGAAGGACCTTGGTCAGGGTGGTCAACGAAGATCTGAGGGATATCCTCTCCTCCGTCCAGGCCCCCACGCTGATCATCTGGGGCGACAGGGATCTTGAGGTATCGAGATCCTCAATGGAGATCATAGCGGGTGGGATACGGGGCTCCCAGTTAGAGATCATGGAAGGGGCCGGCCATTTTCCGTTTGTAGACATGCCTGAACGCTTCGGCAAGTTCGTGAGGGACTTCCTGTGTCGAGGGGGGAGGTGATGGCTTCACCGATGGCGCGCCTGCCTCGCCTCTTCTACCGGGCCGCGGAATCGCTTCTGTCGTATGGAGTGGTGGCGGCGAAGCGGCATCTGGACTTCGTGTATCTCGCGCAGTTGGAACGCTACAGGAGCCTCCGCCTGTGCGGCTGGATCCCCCGGCACTGGAGGATCGTACTCGACGCTCGGGAGGCCCTCGTCCAGACAGCGGTCCTTGCTGCCGGGCTCGTCTTCGCAACCCTTCACCTCCCTGTCGTTGTGTTTTACGTCGTCTGGGTGGCAGCCGGGATGTGGCTTGCGGCACGTCGGTGCTCCCTTCAGGTGAGCCAACGGCTGCAGTTCACGCCCCGCGCTGTCCGTCTTAGCATCGTCACTCTCATCCTGGCACTGGCCATCGTGCTTGCGACCGCGCTGTTCGTCCTGGGCTTGTCCTCCCGGCTCGCGGTCGGCTCCGGTCCCCTCGCCGTGGCTATCGGCCTGGCCGCCGGGTTGGCAGTCGCCTCCGAGGTGGCAGCGGGAACGGTTCTGTTGGCGAATCTGCTAATGACTCCGCTGGAGCAGGCAATCAACGGGCGATTTGTCCTTCAGGCCGCACACCGCATGCGCACGTATCCCGGACAGGTCGTTGGGATCACGGGCAGCTATGGCAAAACAACGACGAAGTTCATCACCGCTGCTTTGCTTGGGAGGCGTTACCCGGTCTTGAAAACCCCGGACGGCGTCAACACGACCATGGGCATTACCCGGATCGTCCGTGAGGATCTTCGTGACGACCACCGGTTCTTCATTGTCGAGGTAGCTGCCTATGGTCCGGGCGAGATCCGAGAGGTCTGCGCATTCCTCCGACCCAGGCTCGGTATCCTCACGGCGGTGGGGGTCCAGCATCTCGAGCGGTTCGGCACGCCCGAGCGGATCGCCGAGACGAAGTACGAGCTGATCGCCTCGCTCCCACCGGATGGCGTGGCGATCATGAACGCCGACGACCCGGGGTGCCTGCCTCTGATCGATCGCGCGAGGCAGGAAGGCAGGCGCACGATCATCTATGGGATCGGCGAGGACGCGAGGACCTTGGATGTCAGGGGGAAGAACATCAAAACCTCCAGTAGAGGTTCGGCCTTCTGTGTGCAGACCGAGGCTGGCACGGCTCTGCTTGAGACCAAGCTGTTGGGGAGTCTGAACATTGCCAACATTCTGGGCGCTGTGGCCGCGGCCCTGGAGTGCGGCGTGCCCCTTGAGGAGATTCGGGCGGGGGTCGCGTCGCTGAGGCCGGCGCCAAAGCGCCTTGAGGTTCGGGAAGAGGGTGGCCTCGTCAAGCTGATCGATGTGGCCAACGCCAATCCTCGGGGCGCGCAGATGGCCCTGGAGGTCCTGGGTCAGTTCGTGGGCGGCGCGAAGATCTTGATCACGCCGGGCTTGGTGGAGTTGGGCCGGATCGAGGCCGAGGAGAACCGCCGCTTGGGTCAGGCTGCCGCGGCGGTTTGCGACTACGTGGTGCTTGTTGGGCCGACGCAGACACTGTCGCTGCGCGAAGGGCTTCGCGAGGGCGGCTTCCCTGAAAGTCATGTGCTGGTGGCCCGACATAGCGATGAGGTAGCAGACTGTTTGAAGGACATCGTTCGGCAGGGGGATATCCTTCTGTATGAAAATCGCCTGCCTGATACCTACCTGGAACTGCCATGAGCAGCGCCGTCACACGAATAGGCCTGATCTTCGGAAGTCGCTCCGTCGAGAGAGAAGTCTCGGTGATGACCGCCAGCAAGGTGTACGAAGTCCTGCTGAGGTTGCAGGACCAGTTTGAGACCGTCCCCATCTTCCTGACCGCGGAGGGCACCTGGCTGGCCGGCGAGGCGGTTCGGGACCTGCTGTCCGTCGACGCGGAGATTCGGAGGCTTGCTGACCTCAGCGCGCATGTGGCACCCGCTGAGAAGGCCAAGATCGATGCGGAAAAGCTGAGACTGAGCAAAGAGCGATACGCGCCGCAACTCGCCAACCTGGACCGTGGCCGGCAGGCCAAGGAAGCTCAACCGCTTTTCCTTGCGCCCGACCCGTCGGTGGGCTCGCTTGTGTCCGGCCAGGAACGGAGAGCGTGGCTGGGTAGGCAGCTCCATCCTACGATCGATGTCGCCTTTCCGGTCATCCATGGGACGCACGGGGAGGATGGCAGTATACAAGGCCTGTGTGAACTGGCGGATCTCCCGTACGTCGGTGCTGGCGTGGTCGCCTCGGCGGTTGGAATGGATAAGATTGTCTCCAAGCTGGTGTTCCGCGGCGCCGGTCTTCCCGTCGTTGAGGGCATAGCCTTCACGCGAAGGCAGATCTTGGAGGATGATGCTGCAGTCCTGAAGGCGCTGGAGAGCCAGCTTCAGTATCCTGTAGTGGTGAAGCCGGCGGTGGCGGGCTCGAGCATCGGCATCGCGATGGCGAGCGATGCGGCAGGGGCCCTGGTCGCCTTGCGGACGGCGATGCGCTTCAGCCAGCGAGTGTTGGTGGAGCGGGCCGTTGAGAATAGGCTCGAAGTCCAGGTTGGCGTTCTCGGGAACCATACCCTGAACGTTTCCGAGTGCGAGGAGCTGGTCCGCTCCGGTTCGATCGTCAGTTATCAAGAGAAGTATTCGGAGAATACGCAACCGGGGAGCGCCGACCTTGCCCCGAGCATCATCCCCGCCAGGCTTCCCCATGTGCTCGCTGAAGAGGTCCGGCGTCTGGCAAGAGAGGCCTTTGAGGCAATCGACTCGCGCGGGATCTCTCGCGTCGATGTCCTCATCGATGCCACCAGGATGGAGCCCTTCGTGAATGAGATCAACACCATGCCCGGGTCTCTCTCCTTTGCTCTCTGGGAGGCCAGCGGGATCAAGCCGACAGAGCTTGTCTGCCGGCTGGTTGAGTTGGCGCTTGAGGCCCATCGGGAAAAGCGTGTCACCCAGTTCGAGTCGAAAGAAGGCAGGGCGTTGGTGGATCACCGGCACTTGGTAACGCCAGGCAAGTGACAGGGTAGAGGGTCTAGGGTCTAGGGTATAGTCGTTCCGGGGCCTCTATACCCTCACCCCTATACCCTAAACCCTATCTTCTGACGGAGGACAAGGATTCAGTGTTATACCATCTCCTCTTCCCGTTGCACCAGACCTACATCATCTTCAATGTCTTCCGGTACGTCACCTTCCGTACGGCGGGCGCCATTCTCACCGCACTCTTGTTCAGCCTCCTGCTGGGACCCATCCTCATCCGCAAGCTGCGTGAGTCGCAGATCGGCCAGAGCATCAGGCACGACGGCCCGGAGAGCCATTTGAAGAAAGCGGGGACGCCCACGATGGGAGGTCTCCTGATCCTGGGCTCGATTTTCACCTCCACGCTGCTCTGGGCGAATCTTACGAATCGGTACGTCTGGCTGGCGCTCTTCTGCGCGGCCTGGATGGGGGGAGTAGGCTTCGCCGACGACTACGTAAAAGTGGTCGGCAAGAGCAGCAAGGGACTCTCGGTCAGGACAAAGCTGATCTGGCAGATGATCCCTGGCCTGATGATCGGCGTCTACCTCCTCTATGTCATGCCGGTGGATTCCTTCACCACCAAGTTGGCGATCCCGTTCTTCAAGCGCTGGATGCCCGACCTGGGGTGGGCGTACGTGCTGTTCGTTGCCCTGGTCATTGTTGGTAGCTCGAACGCCGTCAACCTGACCGACGGACTGGATGGGCTGGCCATCGGCCCGATCCTGATGGCCTCCGCCTCGTACACGGTCCTCGCCTACGTTGCTGGACATGCCACCATCGCCCGCTACCTCCAAGTGATCTTCGTGAAAGGGAGTTCCGAGCTGACCGTCTTCGGCGGCGCCATCGTCGGCGCGAGTCTGGGGTTCCTGTGGTTCAACGCCTACCCCGCCCAGCTCTTCATGGGCGATACGGGATCACTGGCGCTGGGGGCTGCCCTGGCAACCATGGCCATCCTGGTGAAGAACGAGCTGCTCTTGCTTATCGTGGGCGGGGTCTTCGTGGTGGAAGCGATATCGGTCATCCTCCAGGTCTTCTCCTATCGAGCGACCGGCAGGCGAGTCTTCCGAATGGCGCCGATCCATCACCACTACGAGCTGAACGGGATGGCAGAGCCCAAGATCATCGTCCGATTCTGGATCATCTCATTCATCCTTGCCCTTCTCTCCCTCACCACATTGAAGCTGAGGTGAAGGTGTTGAGAAAAGGTTCAAGTTTCGAGTTTCAAGTTTCGAGTTCCAAATGCCAGGTTTCACGTTACGAGTATCACTTACTCGGAACCCGGAACCCGGAACCCGGAACTGCATGGCGGTAGCCATGCTGGATCTGACTGGCAAGCGGGTGGTGGTCGTTGGGCTTGCGCGCTCCGGGGAGGCGGCCTGTCGTCTACTGCTTAAGCGGGGCGCATCCGTCATCGGCACCGATCAGCGAGGGGAGCGTGAGCTTGACGGCGATCTGGACGGCCTGGAGCGAGATGGGGTCATCCTCGAATTGGGTGGGCATCATACAGACCGCTTGCTCTCGGCCGATCTCATCGTCGTGAGCCCTGGGGTTGATCTCCGCGGGCCGCTGTTTCAGCGAGTCCGGGCAGCCGGTATCCCACTCATCGGCGAGGTAGAGCTGGCCTTCCGGTGTAGCCAAGCCACCTTCCTCGGGGTGACCGGGACGAATGGCAAGAGCACGACCACCACCCTCTTAGGCGCCATCCTGAAGGAAGCCGGCCTGCCTTCGCACGTGGCCGGCAACATCGGCACCCCGCTGTGTGAGGTCGCACCAGGCCTGTCGGCAGGCAACCTTGTGGTGACGGAGCTGTCGAGCTTTCAGTTGGAGACGATCGAGCGGTTTCGACCACACGTTGGCCTGCTTCTGAACCTGGCCCCGGATCATCTGGATCGGTATGACAGGGTCGAGGACTATTATCAGGCCAAGGCGCGCCTGTTTGAGAACCAAGCGCCGTCGGACGTTGCCATCGTGAATGCTGACGACCCGATG
>Ga0210377_10004379_pt1 | contig 11906 bp, 11 predicted proteins | sample PLM4_65_b1redo_FD_155480 | JGI IMG/M metagenome (GOLD analysis project Ga0210377, IMG submission 155480) | Groundwater sediment microbial communities from an aquifer in East River, Colorado, USA - PLM4_65_b1 redo | ecosystem: Environmental > Terrestrial > Soil > Riparian zone | place: USA: East... | reverse complement strand
CGTCGAAATAGCCATGTCGCAGCGAACCGGTCGCTTCCAGCAGGCCGATCGACTGCGGCGCTCCGTCGAGTTTCAGCAGACGGTCCGGCGCGGCCGCCGGGCGGCGGGCGCTGCCTTCGTAGTGGTGGTCTCGGAACGAGGCAAGGCGCCGAGCCAGGTAGCAGGCAGTCGACTCGGAGTGACGGTCAGTCGCAAGGTGGGCGGCGCCGTGGTGCGAAACCGCGTCAAGCGGCAGATTCGAGAATGGTTTCGCGTACGGCGTGGATCGCTAGGCACGGGACTCGATTGGGTGGTGATCGGCCGCTCGGCAGCGGCGGGGCTCAGCCGTGAATCCGTCGAAGCAGAGCTCTCCCGGCTCTCGCGTTCGGTAACCTCGATGCGTAATGCGGATGGCGCGGCGTGAGGCCGCTCGTCACCTGGCTGCTGGTGGGCGCGATCCGGATCTACCAGTGGACCCTCTCGCCCTGGATCGGTCCCGCTTGTCGCTTCGAGCCGACCTGTTCGCGGTATGCGATCGAAGCCGTCGAGCGGCACGGGCCGCTGCGCGGCTCCTGGCTTGCGGCGAAGCGACTTTCCCGCTGTCATCCCCTCGGGGATTACGGCTATGACCCGCTTCCTTGAGGCGGCAACTTGGACCGTAACCTATTTTTAGCGTTCGCTCTTTCGTTTGCGGTGCTGACCGGTTGGATGCTCTTGACCGGTCCTCCGCAGCGCCCGGTTCCGCAGTCTCCGGTGATCGCCGAAGAGAGCGCGCCCGCTCCGCTGCCGCCCTCGAGCCCCGCCCAGCCGGCAGCGCCAGAATCCCGATCCACCGCCGTCCGCGGGTCCCCCGAGACTCCCGAAGAGACGCTGCGGCTCGAGCGGCCGCTCTTCGTCGCGACGCTGACGACCCGCGGCGCTGGCCTCAAAGGCTGGGAGCTGCGTGGCTATGACACGGGACCGCGCGCCGGAGCGCTGCCGATCCAGCTGCTCGACGAGAGCGCCGGCCAGCCGTCTGCGCTGCTGACGCCGCTGGAAGAGCTGGGTCTTGGCTCGCTCGCCGAGCGCAGCTTCGAGATCGAGTCCAACGACGGCTCGACCGTCGCGTTCCGCTACCAGGGCGAAGGCGTGGTCGTCCGCAAGATCTACACCTTCGAAGCGGACGGCTACGCGTTCGCGCTGAAGCTTCGGATCGAGAACGGCTCGAAAGGAGCCGTCTCGCCGCGCTTCGGCGTCGACTGGCCGGCGCGCACCCAGCATGGCTCGGATTTCAAGGATCAGGCGCTCGCCGTGTTGCACGAGGGAAGTGTCACGCGCCAGCCGCTCGCGCAATTCGGCAAGCCGGGCTTTTTCAGCCGCAATCCCGCCCGCAGCGTCGAGCTGGCGCGCGAGGTCGACTGGGCGGGCATCGACCTTCCGTATTTCCTGAGCGCCGTGCTTCCCGATCAGCCGGCGCTGGCGAACGCTCGCTTCGTCTCGACGGAGCCGGGCCAGTCGGGCCTCGTCCAGGTGTACTTCGACGGCGTGGAGATCCCGCCGGCGCAGTCGGCCGAGCGGGTCTACCGCGTCTACCTGGGGCCGAAGGAGAATGAGCGGCTCGAGGCGCTGGGCGGCGGTCTGATCCGCGCGATCGACCTCGGGTACACCTGGGTGGTCCCGCTCACCCGGTTCTTCCACTGGCTGCTCCAGGCGCTCTATTCGATGGTGCCGAACTACGGCATCGCCATCATCGTGCTGACGATCCTGGTGCGTCTGGTGACGGCGCCGCTCACGAACCGGCAGATGCGCTCGATGGAGCGCATGCGCGCCTTGGCGCCGAAGCTGGAGGAGCTGCGCGCCAAGCACGCCGACGACAAGGCGAAGCAATCCGAGGAGATGATGCGTCTCTACCGGCAGGAGGGCGTGAATCCGCTGGGCGGGTGCCTTCCGATGGTGCTCCAGATCCCGGTCTTCATCGGGCTCTTCTATGCGCTGCGCAGCTCCATCGAGCTGCGCCACTCTCCGTTCTTTGCATGGATCACGGACCTTTCCATCCCCGAGGCCCTGTTCACGCTCCCCGGTTTCGATCTTCCCGTGCGGGTGCTGCCGATCCTGATGGGCGCCTCGATGGTGGTGCAGCAGAAGCTCACGCCGATGCAGGCGGACCCCGCTCAGGCGAAGATGATGCTGATCGTGATGCCGGTGATGATGACGGTAATGTTCTATCAGTTCCCATCGGGACTCGTGCTCTACTGGATGGTGAGCAACGTGATCGCCATCTCCCATCAGCTCTGGATCGGGCGTCGCTTGAAGGCAAAGGCTTAGATCCGGAGCAACGGCAGCCAGGAGGTTTGTATGTACGACGCGATGAACGAGGCCCACGAATTCGTGGGCGAGAGCCGCGAGGACGCGATTGCGCGGGCCTGCAAGTTCTTCGGGACCACGCTGGAGGCACTCACCATCAGCGAGTTCCGTTCGGGCGAGGTCTACGGTCTGGGCGGACGCTGCGCGATCGTCGCAGTGCCGCGGAATCGGGCGCCGACCCCCCGCGGCGGGGATCGCGGTGACCGGGGAGATCGTGGCGACCGCGGCGATCGGGGTGACCGTGGCCGCTCGCGCCCGGGCCGTGGCGACCGTGGCGAGGGTGGGGGTCGCGGCGGCGACGGCCCGCGGCGCGGAATGGATCGCGGTGGCGAGAGCCGCGGGGGGCGCGGATCGGAAGGGTTCGGCGAGGAGCGGGTGGCAGCTCCCAGACGCGAGGACGCGCCACGCGCCGAGGCCGAGCCGTCCATCGGCACGCCGAGAGGCGCGCTCGGGGAGATCGGCCGTTACGTGCTGGGCGTGATCGAGCGCATGGAGCTGGGGCCCTTCGAGATCGGGGAGAACGCGGAGAGCGAGCTGCTGGTGATCGACGTGAAGGGGGCGGCTGCCAGCGCCCTCGTCGCCGGCGATGGCCGGCCCGTCGACGCCCTCCAGTTGCTGGCCAATCAGGCCGGAAGCCGCGGCGACGTGGAAGGTCCGCGGATCGTGCTCGAGGTGGAGGGTGACGCGCAGTCGCGCGAGACCCTGCTGGCGCGCCTCGCGGAGCGGGTGGCGAAGCGCGCCCGCGAGACGGGCCGGGCCGTGGCGCTCGATCCCATGAACGGCAAGGACCGGCGTCTGATCCACATCGCGCTGCGGGACGAGGCAGACATCGCGACCATGAGCATCGGCGAGGGCCGCTATCGCCAGGTGGTCGTGGTTCCGGAGGGCGCGCCGGAATACGACCAGGCCCGGCGCGAAGCCGCCGCGGCTGCCGATCGCAACGACGGCTGACGAACGTTCCACGTGGAACGGCGTCGCTCGCCGCAAGCCGCTCGTCCGCGTGCGGCGCGCAGCGAGGCAAGGCCGAGCGAAGTTCACCCGGATCGGGTCGCGGCGGCTCGCTCGCTACTGCTCGCTGGGTTCGCGGAGCTCTCGCTCATCGCCCAGCCTGAGCGGATCGAGGCCCTGCTCCGCCTCGCCGCCCTGCTCGAGCGCTGGGGCCAGCGCATCAACCTGAGCGGGCACCGCGACGTCGAGTCGATCGCGCGCCGCCTGATCCTCGACGCGGCGGCGCTCTGCGTGCATCTGCCGCCCGTCCCGAGTCTGGTCGATCTCGGCTCCGGGGCCGGCTTTCCGGGGCTCCCGATCGCCGTGCTGCGGCCCGAATCTGCCCTGCTCCTGGTCGAGGCTCGCGAGAAGCGCCATCACTTCCAGCGCGCAGCCGTGCGCGAGCTCGAGCTAGGCAACGTCGAGACGGTGTGGGGCCGGGCCGAGCGAGTCGAGGCCCGACCGCGAGCCGCCGTGATCGCCCAGGCCGTGGCGGAGCCCTCGCGAGCGCTCCGCTGGATGACACCCTGGGCGGAGGTCGGGGGCTGGCTGGCGCTTCCCGGCGGCGAGATCCCCCCCGAAATCCCCTCTCATCCTTCCCTGATCCCAGTGCGCGTGGTTGCGTACACCGTCCCCTGCGGAGGCCCGAAGCGAACCCTCTGGCTGGGCCGCCGGGTCTGCTGAGCGATTGATCTTCGTCGCGTTCCACGTGGAACGTTCCACGTGGAATCGACGCCGTTTGGCGCCTGGGGCCCTTCCGCGGCTACCGAAGCCAAGGCCGCTGCGACCCCTCCCCGCGCCCGCCGCCTCGAGCAACCGGCCGCGGAGTCGAGGGACCCCCTCGACGCGCTCGGGCTGCCTGTGGTATCAACAGGAAACCCCGAGTGTCCCCCAGGGGAATGATCCATGAGGCCGCCGGACCTGCAGCGCGCCGCGCACCGAAGCCGGGTGCTCGCTGTCGTCAATCAGAAGGGCGGCGTCGGCAAGACGACGACCGCCGTCAATCTGGCCGCCTCCTTCGCGGCCTCCGAGCGGGCCACCCTGCTGATCGACCTCGATCCGCAGGCCAACGCGTCCAGCGCCTACCTGCCCCAGCGCGCTTCGCGTCATGTCTATGACGCGCTGATCAGCAGGTGCGTCATGAAGGACGTCGTCCACCCGACCGAGCTCCGCTACCTGCACGTGGTGCCCTCGGGCCGCGATCTGTACGGCGCGGAGATCGAGCTGGTCTCGGCGATCGCCCGCGAGCGTCGTTTCGCGGCGGCGCTCGCCGACCTGCGCGACGCCTACGAGCTGGTCCTGATCGACTGCCCGCCCTCGCTCGGTCTGCTGACGCTGAATGCGCTGACCGCCGCGGACGCCGTGATCATCCCGCTGCAATGCGAGTACTACGCGCTCGAGGGGCTCGCCGGGCTGCTCGACACGATCGAGCTGGTGCGCCAGCAGCTGAATCCCGACCTCGCGCTGGAGGGCATCGTGCTCACGATGGCCGACCGCCGGAACAATTTGAGCCGCCAGGTCGAGCTCGAGGTCCGGTCACACTTCGGCGCCCAGGTCTTCGAGACCGTGATCCCGCGCAACGTGCGCTTGAGTGAAGCGCCCAGCCATGGCAAGCCGGTGCTGCTCTACGACGCGCATTCGAAGGGTGCCACCAGTCATCTTCAGCTCGCCGAGGAGATCCTCGGCCGCCACCGCTCCGAGACGCCGCACCGCGAGCCCCCGCCGCTTTCCCCCATGCAAGGAGAATCCGATGAGCACTCGTCCTAACGCGCTCGGTCGTGGCCTCGGCGCCCTGCTGCCCGGCGCGTCGCCGGCTGCGGCGGCGCCCCTGCCCGCGGCCCCGAGGCTCTCGCCGGGCGAGATACCCATCGACCGCATCGATCCCAATCCCGAGCAGCCGCGTCGGCGCTTCGACGAGGACGCGCTCGCGAAGCTCGCGGATTCGATCGAGCAGCACGGCGTGCTCCAGCCCGTGGTGGTGCGCCGCGCCGGCGATCGCTACGAGCTGCTGGTCGGGGAGCGGCGTTGGCGCGCCGCGCGCGCGGCCGGCCTCGCCGCGATCCCCGCGGTGGTCGCCGACGTCGAGGACCGCGACCGGCTCGAGCTCGCCTTGATCGAGAACGTCCAGCGCCGCGACCTGAACCCGATCGAGCTCGCGCACGCGTTCCGGACCCTGCTCGAGAACGGCAAGACCCAGGACGAGATCGGCCGTCGCGTGAGCCTCGACCGCTCGACGGTCGCGTATCACCTGCGCCTGCTCGAGCTGCCCCGCGAGCTCCAGGAAGACGTGGAGGAGCAGCGCCTGACGGCCGGCCACGCCAAGGCCCTGCTCCAGGTCGCGAACCCCGAGCGGCGTCGCCACCTGCGCGATCGCATCGTGCGCGAGCAGCTCTCGGTGCGGGCCGCCGAAGCGATCGCTCGGCCCGCGGCCGCGCGGGCGCCCGCCCGCTCGCGTGCCAGCCTCGACCCGAACCTCCAACGCGTGATCGACGCCCTGCGCCAGCGGCTCCAGACGCGGGTCCGGATCCAAGGCGACGTCTCCCGAGGGCGCGTCGAGATCGAATACTTCGGTGCCGAGGACCTCCAGCGCCTGACCGGGATCCTGCTCGGCGATGCGTGAGCCCGGCGAGCCGGCTGACGCAGCGGCCGAGGCGGCCCCGGTGCTGCTCGCCGAGGGAAGCGAGTTCACCGGGCTGCTCGCGCTCGACGGCCCGGCTCGGATCGACGGCCAGCTGCGCGGCGAGGTGATCGGGCCCGGACCCCTCTGGATCGGACCCAGCGGGAACGTCGAGGCGCGCGTCGAGACCGATGAGCTGGTGGTGATCGGGGTGCTCGCGGGCGACGTGCGGGCCAGCCGCCGGATTGCGCTCGAGGGGACGGCCCGGGTCCGGGGGGAGCTCTCGACCCCCAGCCTCTCGCTCGCCGAGGGCGCGCTGCTGGAAGGCCGCTGCACGGCGGGCCGGTGGCGCGGCGGCGACGGCGAAAGCCCCGATCCCGGCCCCGATTCGCGCGCGCCATCGTCTTGAAGTTCGCGGCGGCTATGTAAGACTCCCGCCGCCTGATTGCCGGCGCCCTACGTTGCGATCCGGCAGCCCGGTGTTCCATCGTTGCGCCCGCTCGTGGCTCGCTGCATCGCGGCACCGCCGCTGGGGGCCCCTCGGATCGGTTCGCGGCGCGACCCGGATAGGCTCGGAGCGATAGGCATCGATGCACCGCGATTCCCGGCCCGGACTCCTCGCCGCCGCGCTCGTGGTGCTGCTGCTCGCGGCCCGCACGGCCTCGGCCGCCGAGGGCGGCATCGTGCTGTGGCCGGATCCCCTGATGCTGCTGGTCATGATGGCGCTCTTCGCGCTGCTGCTGGTGCCGGTCAACGCGCTGCTGTTCCGCCCGTTGCTGCGCGCCCTGGACCTACGCGTCGACCGTACCCTGGGCACCCGCGCACGCGCCGAAAAGCTCGCCGCGAGCGCCGACGAGATCCTGGCTCGCTACGAGCAGGCCGTGCGCGAGGTGCGCAGCGAGGCCGAGCAGACGCGGCGCGCGGAGATCGCGAGAGCTCGCAGCGAGACCTCCGCGAGCACCGCGCAGGCGCGCGCCGGGGCCGAGCAGGAAATCGAGCGGGCGCGCCGCGAAGTCGCCAGCGCGCTCACCGAAGCCCGCGCGCGGCTGCGCGCAGAGGTCGAGCCGCTGGCGCGTGAAGCCGCCTCGCGGGTGCTGGGCCGGGTGGTGTCGTGATGGGGCGGCGCGCTCGCGCGGCGATCACGACGGCGGCCCTCGCGCTCGTCGCGCTGCCCGCACACGCCGAGGGCGGCGGGCACGGCGGAGTGCGCGACCTGCTCTTCTCGGTGTTCAACTTCGTGCTGCTGATCGGCGTGCTGGTGTACTTCGCGCGCAAGCCGATCACGGATTTCTTCGCGGGCCGCCGCCAGCGCATCCAGGAAGAGCTCAAGGCGGCGGCGGACCTGCGGACGGAAGCCGAGACCCGCTACGCGAAATGGCAGCGGCGCCTGATGGACCTGGAGAGCGAGCTCGCCGGAATCCGCCAGACGGCGCGCGAACGCGCCGCGGCGGAGCGGGAGCACATCCTCGCCGACGCTGCGGCGGGAGCCGAACGGATCAAGCGCGATGCGCTCGCCGCGGTCGAGCAGGAGCTGCGGCGCGCGCGCGCCCAGCTTCGCCGGGAGGCGGCCGATCTGGCGGTCGAGCTCGCGTCGGAAGCCCTGCAGCGACAGGTGACGGGCGCCGACCAGGACCGGCTGCTGGACGAGTTCGTGGCGACCATCGAACGCCCGCCTTCCGCGGCCGCCACGCGCCCGAGCCCGGAGCGGTAGCGCGATGCATTCCTCCGCCGCGGCCCGACGCTACGCGCGAGCTCTTTTTTCGCTGGCCGGCGACGAGGGGCGCGTGGAGGCGGTGCGCTCCGAGCTCGCGGCGGTGCAGCGGCTGTTCGCCGAGAACAGCGAGCTGCGACACGCGATCTTCCGTCCGCTCCACCCGCTGGCGGAGCGCCGGTCGGTGCTGCGCGACCTGTGCGGGCGGATCGGGTCGAGCCACACCGTCACCAGTTTTTTCGGCTTCCTGCTCGAGCGTCGCCGGCTGATCGACTTCGATTCCATCTGCGAGGAGTTCGGTCGGCTCGCCGACACCGCGGCCGGCCGCGTGCGGGCCAAGGTGGTCTCCGCGATCCAGCTGCGCGACGACCAGCGCGAACGCCTGCGCCGCGCGCTCGCCGCGCGGACCGGCAAGCAGGTCGAGCTCGAGGAAGGCGTCGACCCCTCCCTGCTGGGTGGCGCCGTCGCGACCGTCAGCGGCGTGGTCTTCGACGGCAGCTTGCGAACCCAGCTCGCGCAGCTTCACGGCACGCTCACCAAGCGGAATTGAACCTGCTGCCGGCGGCCGAGGCCGTCGCCAGCCCGAGGACGAAGATCGATGGACATCAAGCCGGCCGAGATCACGGACATCCTGAAGCGCGAGATCAAGGAGTACGGCCGCGAGATCGACGTCGCCGAGACCGGCACGGTGCTCTCCGTCGGCGACGGCATCGCGCGCGTCTTCGGACTCGAGAAGGTGATGGCTGGCGAGCTGGTCGAGCTCCCGGGCGGCATCTCGGGGCTGGTGCTGAACCTCGAAGAGGACAACGTCGGAATCGCGGTGATGGGTGAGACGCACCACGTCCGCGAGGGCGACATCGTGCGCCGCACGGGGCGCATCCTGGAAGCGCCGGTGGGCATGGAGCTGATCGGCCGCGTGGTGGGAGCGCTCGGGAACCCGATCGACGGCAAGCCGGCGATCGAGGCCAGTGAGAGCCGCCGCGTCGAGCTGAAGGCGCCTGGCATCGTGGCCCGCCGCTCCGTCTACGAGCCCCTGCACACGGGGATCAAGGCGATCGACGCCATGACGCCGATCGGCCGCGGCCAGCGCGAGCTGATCATCGGCGACCGCCAGACCGGCAAGACCGCGATTGCGATCGACACGATCCTCAACCAGAAGAAGACCGGCGTCTTCTGCATCTACGTCGCGATCGGACAGAAGCAGTCCACCGTCGCCCAGGTGGTGGACCGGCTCCACCAGAACGGGGCGATGGAATACACGATCGTGGTGGCAGCCACCGCCAGCGAGCCGGCGCCCTTGCAGTACATCGCCCCCTACACGGGCGTCACGATGGGCGAGTGGTTCCGCGACAACGGCAAGCACGCCCTGATCATCTACGACGATCTCTCCAAGCACGCCGTGGCCTACCGCCAGCTCTCGCTGCTGCTGCGGCGGCCGCCGGGCCGCGAGGCCTATCCCGGCGACGTCTTCTACCTGCACTCGCGGCTGCTGGAACGCGCCGCCAAGATGAACGACGAGCTCGGCGGCGGCAGCCTGACGGCGCTGCCGATCATCGAGACACAGGCTGGCGACGTCTCCGCCTACATCCCGACCAACGTCATCTCGATCACCGACGGCCAGATCTTCTTGGAGACCGACCTGTTCAACTCGGGCATCCGGCCCGCCGTGAACGTGGGCATCTCGGTCTCGCGGGTGGGCGGCGCGGCACAGACCAAGGCCACCAAGGCGGTGGCGGGCCAGCTCAAGCTGAACCTCGCGCAGTACCGCGAGATGGCCGCCTTCTCGCAGTTCGGCAGCGACCTCGACAAGGCCACCCAGGAGCAGCTCGCCAACGGCGCGCGCCAGACCGAGATGCTGAAGCAGCCGCAGTACTCGCCGATGCCGATGGAGGAGCAGGTGGTGTCGATCTTCTCCTGCACGCCGCAGGAGGGCCGCGAGTCGTGGGTGCGTGGCTACGAGATCGCCGACATCCAGCGCTACGAACGCGAGATGCTCGAGCACCTGCGCACGAGACACGCCGCGGTCCTCGAGACGATCCGCACCACCGGCAAGCTGGAAGCCGACACCAAGCAGAAGCTCATCGCCGCGCTGGACGAGTTCGGGAAGATCTTCCAGCCGACCGCCCGGAGCGCAGCCGCCTAACCGTGCCGAACCTGAAGGACATCCGGCGGCGGATCCGCAGCGTCAAGAAGACGCAGCAGATCACGCGCGCGATGCGCATGGTGGCGGGGGCCAAGCTGCGCCGCGCGCAGAACGCCGTGCTCCAGGCGCGGCCCTACGCGGCGCGCATGCGCGCCACGCTGGCCGAGGTCGCGCGCGTTCCCCAGGACGTCGTCCACCCGCTGCTCGAGCCGCGTGCCCAGACGCGCCGCGTCGAGATCGTCGTGATCACCTCGAACCGGGGACTCTGCGGGGCCTTCAACGCGAACGTGCTGCGCTTCGCCGACCGGCTGGTGGCGGCGCGCGAGCGCGAGGGCCAGCAGGTCACCATCACCTGCATCGGTCGCAAGACGGTCGAGTACTTCGCGCGCCGGCGCCCGCGCCAGCTGGAGGGGAAGCACGTCTACGACGGCTGGGCGAGCTACGCGAGCGCCGCCGAGCTGGCAGGATCGTTTTCGGAGCGCTTCGGTTCGGGCACGACGGACGAGGTCGTGCTGGTCTTCAGCGAGTTCGTCTCCGCGCTCTCGCAGACGCCGCGCGCCGCGCGTCTGCTGCCGGCGACACCCGAGCCCACGGGCGCCAGCGACGCGCCGCTCCCGGTCGAGATCGAGCCCAGCGCCGACGAGCTGATCGCGGTGCTGGTTCCCAAGGCGATCGAGGTGGAGGTCTTCCGCGCGTTGCTCGAGAACCAGGCCGGCGAGCACGCCGCGCGGATGGCGTCGATGGAAGCGGCGACCCGCAATACCGAAGACCTGATCAGCCGCCTCACGCTCCAGTTCAACCGTGCCCGGCAGGCCGCCATCACCAAGGAATTGGTCGAGATCGTGAGCGGCGCGGAAGCCTTGAAGAGCAGCTAGCTCAGAAGGGACCCCAGATGACGACGCAGATCGCGAAGCAGGACGGCAGGATCGTCCAGGTCACCGGCCCGGTGGTGGACGTCGAGTTCCCGCCCGGAGCGCTTCCCGAGATCTACACCGCGCTGCGGGTCACGAACCCCGGCGTCGACGACCGCCCGGACAATCTGGTGCTGGAGGTCGCGCAACACCTGGGCGAGAACACCGTCCGCTGCGTGGCCATGGACACCACCGACGGCCTGGTGCGCGGGCAGGCGGCAAAAAATACGGGCGATGGGATCCGCATCCCGGTCGGCCCGGAGACGCTTGGCCGCATCATCAACGTGATCGGCGAGCCGGTCGACGAGCGCGGCCCCGTGAATGCCAAGCGCACCCTGCCCATCCACCGTCCGCCGCCGGAGTTCGTCGATCAGTCGACCGGCGTCGAGGCGCTGGAGACCGGCATCAAGGTCGTCGATCTGATCGCTCCCTATCCGAAGGGCGGCAAGATCGGCCTCTTCGGCGGCGCTGGCGTGGGCAAGACCGTCGTGATCATGGAGCTGATCAACAACATCGCGAAGCAGCACGCGGGCTATTCCGTGTTCGGGGGCGTGGGCGAGCGCACCCGCGAGGGCAACGACCTCTGGCACGAGATGATGGACGCCAAGCTCTCCGACGGCACCACCGTGCTCGACAAGGCCGCGCTCGTCTACGGCCAGATGAACGAGCCGCCGGGCGCGCGGGCGCGGGTCGGGCTCTCGGCCCTGACCGCCGCGGAGTACTTCCGCGACGAAGAGGGCAAGGACGTGCTGCTCTTCATCGACAACATCTTCCGCTTCACGCAGGCGGGCTCCGAGGTGTCGGCGCTGCTGGGCCGGATTCCCTCGGCGGTGGGCTACCAGCCGACCCTCTCGACCGACATGGGCGAGCTCCAGGAGCGCATCACCTCGACGAAGAAAGGCTCGATCACCTCGGTGCAGGCGATCTACGTCCCCGCCGACGACCTCACCGACCCGGCGCCGGCGACGGCCTTCACCCACCTGGATGCCACCTCGGTGCTCTCGCGCCAGATCGCCGAGCTCGGTATCTACCCGGCCGTCGATCCGCTCGACTCGACCAGCCGGATCCTGGATCCACAGGTGGTGGGCGAGGAGCACTACCAGGTGGCGCGTGGCGTCCAGCAGATGCTCCAGAAGTACAAGGACCTGCAGGACATCATCGCGATCCTCGGGATGGACGAGCTCTCCGAGGACGACAAGATCACGGTGGCGCGGG
>Ga0210377_10004378_pt1 | contig 11907 bp, 7 predicted proteins | sample PLM4_65_b1redo_FD_155480 | JGI IMG/M metagenome (GOLD analysis project Ga0210377, IMG submission 155480) | Groundwater sediment microbial communities from an aquifer in East River, Colorado, USA - PLM4_65_b1 redo | ecosystem: Environmental > Terrestrial > Soil > Riparian zone | place: USA: East... | reverse complement strand
CGCCGAGCACATCCACATCCTCGGCGAGGTTCCGTACGCGGACGTACCGGCCTGGTACGCGGGCGCGGAGCTGTTCGTCTTCCCGTCCTACCTCGAGACGTTCGGTCATCCACTGCTCGAAGCGATGGCGAGCGACGTCCCGGTCGTCGCGGCCGACATCCCCGTCTTCCGCGAGATCGGCGGTGACGCCGCGTTCTACGCCGACCCGCACAGTGCGCACGCACTGGCGGGCGCCATGGAAGACGCGCTGTTCGTGAAGCTCGCACGCGAGATGCTGGTCAAGCGCGGACGCGAGCGCGTGCGCGAGTTCAGCTGGGAGCGCTCTGCGGAGCGGCTGGTCACGATGTTCAGCGAGGTGCACGCGGCGAACCTGGCGGCGAAGCAGCGGTCGCGCGTGTCCAGGCGGCGGCGCCGGGGCGCCGGCCTCTACGCCGCGCCGACGCCCGTGAATGCGAGCGCCCGAGCGGCGCTCGGCTGATTCCACCCGACAGCTCGATGCTCGCTCGCGGCTCCGACGTCGAGCTATCCTGCTCCGCAATGCCGCGGCGCGCTTTCATCGAGGTCCTGCTGTGGGCGAGCCTGCTGCTCGCCGACCCGGTCGGCGACGCCGCCGCAGCCACGGAATCCTCGACCGGCGTGCCTTCACCGCCCCGTGTCGCCGTCGAGGAGATCCTCCGGCAGGTGGCACGCATCACGTGGAGCGACGAGCCGGGCGGGGCCGCCGCGCGCTACCAGCTGCAACGGCGCGAGCGCGCCGCCGATGGGCCCTGGAGCGCCTGGATCGACGTGCCCACCGGTGCCGACTCTCGCCGTCTCGATCACATCGACGACGCCGGGCCCGGCGGCAAGGGTCTGCGTCCCGCCGATTACGAGTACCGCATGCAGGCCGCCTACCCCGGCGCCGGCGGCCCCGGCGCGCCCGCCGAGTGGAGCGGGTGGTCGGCGTCCGCCCCCTTCACGATGCCCCCCCAGTGCGCCGGTGGAGACGAGCCGCCGGGAAACGAAGCGCCCGGCTCGCTGCCCACCGTGGAGATTCGCGACCTCGACGGCGACGGCCGCTTCAGCGGCGCCGACGTCTGGCTCGCGATGCAGCGCTGCTCGAAGCTCGGCGGCTGCATCCTGCAGGCGCTCCCGGTCACGTACGACGACGTCGCGATCAGTCTCTATGGCCAGCTCGATCGGCGCCCCTGCATCTATTGGAATGCGCTGGTCTGCGAGCCCATGCTCCCCTTCCCGAAGGGTCTGGTGATCCAGGGGCACGGCAGTGCCACCGTCTTCCGCTCCCCGATCTGGCGCACGCCCTACAAGCCGGCCGCGATCTTCGAGTTCTGGCACACCCCGGGAGTGCAATTGCGCTTCCGGAACTTCGTGCTCGACGGGCGCAAGCGCGAGCAGCCGGATCCCACCGCCGGCTTCAGCGACGTGAACATATGGCGACACAAGGCGCTCGACATCACCCACGCCTTCGGTCCCGACCACGGACTTCGTTATCCGAACGGGTGCATTCACAACGTGACGGTTCGTGATTTCATGCTCACGGGGATCGAGGTCGATCACGCTCGGAACTGGCGCATCGAATACAACCACGTGCAGGACGTGGGCTGCTGGAAGGGGCTCACGGACTGTCCCGCCCTCACCCTTCCCGACACGGCTCCGCCACCGGCGTGGGGCTGCGCCGGCCTTCAGTCGGAGGGGTACGGCATCGAGATCGGAGCGTTCACCGAGGACACACAGGTGGCGCACAACGAAATCACGCGGGTGGTGAAGTATGCGCTGGGCGTCAAGGGCGGGGTCGAAGGCACCGATCCCATCTCGCGACTCTCGGTCCGGGACAACCGCATCACGAACGTCGGCACGCTGGGGATCTTCCTCGGCGGCACCATCGACAGCGTGGTCGAACGCAACCTCGTCGACGGCACGCATGCCTACGGCTGTCGCGACGGCAGCGCCTGGTTTTCCTGGGGAATCTATACCCACGGCAGGATCCGAACCACGCGCATCGGGGAGAACACGCTGCGCAATCTCGCGGGTGTCGGCATCGGGAGCAACGCCGCTGCCGACGAGCTGGTGTTCTCGGACAATCTGATCGAAGACGCCTGCAGTGAGCGCGACGTGAAGATCGGTAGCGTGCAGGCGGCGATCCAGTTCAGCAACCTCTCCACCGGCACCTTCACGTTGGCGGGCAACTCGGTGAAACGCAATCACTGCTCGATGGCGTTGGCGGTCGGCTGGGGTTCGCGCGCGCAGGTGGTCGTCGACGGTGGCTACTACTCGACCGAGGAGAACTCCGACGCCAAGCTCGGCGCGATGCACGTCGAGTCGGGGAACTCTCCGATGTCACCCCGCGTCGCGCTGAAGGGCGGTGTCGTCTTCGAATATCTGGGTGACGATCGACGGCCCGGGATCGTGGCGAGCGGCAACGGTCGCGTCGTGGTCCTGGATGATTCCGTGCGGGTGAAGGGCTACCGAAAGCCCTTCGGCGCGGAGATCGCGTGCATGGACGGGGACTGCGCCAGGCGGAAGATCGGCACGATCATCGAGTGCGCGTCGACTCCGTCCAATCCCGAGTGTCGCTAGGCAGGCGGCGCCCAGTCTCCCTGGCCAGGGCTCCGGCGGGCCAGGCCTTTCCCCAGGGGCAGGAGGCGGCCGAACCGCTGGAGCTGCCTCCCAGAGCCCTGTCGCTAGCTGGACTCAGCTGGCTAACTCGCGCGAAATCATTGTATAATTTTGCTCGGCGCGGCGGGCGGCGCCGGCAAGCGGTGGGCCCGCGCGGACCGAAAGGGAACCGAGAAAGGGAACCGAGGTTGGCAGTGGGGTCGAGTGGCAGGGCGGAGTCGCTGCTGAAGGTGGTGATGTTCAGCGGCGGACGCGGTTCCGCTTCCATCAGCCGTTCGTTGATCAAGAATCCCAACATCGAGCTGACCAACATCATCAACGCCTACGACGATGGCCTCTCCACCGGGCGCCTGCGGTTCTTCCTTCCGGGATTTCTCGGTCCGTCCGACGTCCGCAAGAACATCACCACCCTGATGCCCATCCGCGACCGGGAGCTTCGGAGCCTGAGGTCGCTCCTCGAGTACCGCTTCCCAGAGGACCTCGCTCAGGAGAAGCTGGAGCGGGTGCTGTATTCGATGCGGGATGCGAAGGAGGTCGAGGGCGAAGACCTCCGGATGCACTGGCTCGGATTGAGCATGGGCCGCGCAGCGGTGATCCGACGGCAACTGGCTGCGTTCCTCGGCGTCTACGAGCAGAAGAAGGCGGCAGGAACGACGTTGGACCTACGGGACGCGTCGCTGGGCAACCTGTTGATGACCGGGGAGTACCTGCTCCAGGGCGAGTCGTTCAACGCGATGATCGAGAGCTTCAGCCAGTTCTGCGAGAGCCGCGGTCGGGTCCTCAACGTGACCGCGGGCGAGAACCTATTCCTGGTCGCGCTGAAGGAGGACGGCACGCTCCTGGAGTCGGAGGCCAAGGTCGTCGGGCCGCAGAATCGCGCCCGGATCAAGGGGCTGTATCTGATTCCAGAACCCATGAGCCGGACCGAAGCGGAAGCGCTCCGCTCTCTTCCGATGGATGAGCGGGAGCGGGAGCTCGAGCGTCGCCAGGTGGTCGTGAGCGCGAGCCAGGAAGCTCGTGAGGCGCTGTCTACCGCAGACGTGATCATCTATGCACCCGGCACGCAGAACTCGAGCCTCCTGCCCTCCTACCTTTCCGTCGGAGTAGGCGAGGCGATCGCGGAGAATACGACCGCGAAGAAGATCTTCGTGAGCAACATCCGCGAGGACCACGAGATCCCCGAAGCCACGGCCAATGCGCTGGTACAGAGCTGCGTACGCTATCTGAACCGACGCGGCGACCTGTCCTACACCTCCCAGCGATACATCACCGACATCTTCGCTCATCGGGACATCAGCAACGTCGAGAGACAGACGGAGAGAGATACCGGCTGCGTCTACTTCAACTTCGACGACTGGACCGACAGCGACATCCGGATCGTCGAATCCGACTGGGAGCAGTCGCTCGAGCCCGGAATCCACATCGGCGACCGCATCGCCACGGAGGTGATGCGCGTCGCCCGCGAGGTGAAGCCCGAGCTCCCCAGGTTCCACTACTCGCTCTCGATCATCGTGCCGGTGTGGAACGAAGAGAACCGCATCACGTCCACGCTCCACGGTCTCCGCAAGCTCGACCTTTCCGACTTGGATCTCAGCTGGGAGATCGTGGTCGTCGACGGGGGCTCGACGGACCGCACCCTCGAGCAGGCCAGATCCGGATCCGGGGTGAAGGTCTACCGGCTGCCTGCGGGGAGCTTCGGGAAGGGCGCTGCCATCCGGTACGGACTGGAGCGAACCGTGTCCGACCTGGTCGTGATCTTTCCCGGCGACGACGAATACCCGGCGGAGGGAGTTCGTCGGGTCCTCGAGCCGATCGTCTCCGGAATCTGCGACGCGACCCTGGGCGCGCGCAATTTGCGCCCTCACTCGGACTACGAGTCCTTGAGCTACATCTACCACGGAAAGCGCCGGCTCCGTCTGTCCAGCCTTCTCGGTGGTCGGCTCCTGAGCTTCGTCGCCGTCGCCCTGTACAGCCGCTTCATCTCCGATCCGCTCACGAGCCTGCGCGCCTTCCGGGGCGCGGACATTCGCGGTCTGGCGTCGCAAGCGGATGGCTTCAACTACGACCAGGCGGTACTGGGCGAACTGCTGCGCAGGGACATCATCGTGCTCGAAGTTCCCGTCGGCTTCCGCCCGCGCACCCGCGCCGAAGGGAAGAAGATCCGCACGGCGGACGGCCTGAGGGCGCTCGTGACGCTGATTGCGACTCGCTTCCGTTCGCAATCGAAGCCCGAGCGGAGGTCGGGGGTGGCCCCGGCTTCCAGCTGAGGCGGCAGAGCGCGTGCCCGAGCTCAAATCGCACACCACGCTGATCAACCCGCCCATCTCGGGGCAGAAGGGTGATCCCCACACCGGGATTCCCTTCATGCCCTTCGTTCTGGCCTATCTGGCGGCTGCGCTCGATCGCGCCGGAGCGAAGGTCGACGTCATCGACGCGTTCGGCCTCGCCCCGCGCAACAGGTACGAGACCGGCGGCAAGCTCGCGCACGGGCTCACGCCGTCCCAGATCGTGGAGCGACTCGATCCGCTGACCGAACGCGTCTTCCTGTATGCGCGCGCGGTTCAGGACCACGATCTCATCGTCGAGATCGCACAGCTCGTTCGCACGCGTCTTCCACACGCGACCCTGATCGTCGTCGAGAACAGCCAGGCGGTGACGAGCTTCTCCCTGAGGTTCTCCCTCGACCACCTTTTTCCGCACGTCGACTATGCACTCCTCGGCGAGTGCGAGGAGACGGGGCCCGCCCTGCTCCAGGCTCTCGAGCAGGGCGACGCCCGGCCGGACCTCCCGGGCCTCGCCTGTCGCGACGAAGCCTCGGATCGGGGTTACACCCTGGTCGATCGCGATTTCGGCGGCGTCGATCTCGATGCACTTCCGCCACCCATGTGGGAGCGGTTCCCCCTCGAGAACTACTGGTCCCTCAAGGTGGGCCACGGGCCGGTCAGCGATCGCTACCTGGCGGTCCTCTCGTCGCGCGGGTGCCCGTATCCGTGCACGTTCTGCGTGGTTCCCGACATGACCGGCCGGCGCTGGCGAGGCAAGTCGCCGGAGTCGTTCGTCGACGAGTTGGCGACACTGGTCGAGCGCTTCGGCGTGACCGAGTTCCACTTCGAGGATGTGAATGCGACGGTCGCGAAGAAGCGCATGATCGCGATCTGCGAGGAGATCCGCAGGCGACATCTCGAGATCACCTGGAAGCTGGCCTCTGGGGTGAAGATCGAGACCATCGACGAAGAGACGCTCGGGCAGATGGCGTCAGCCGGGTGTCGTTATCTGTCGTTCTCGCCCGAGAGCGGATCCCCGCGCGTCCTCAAGTTGATGAAGAAGTGCTTCGACCACGACAAGGCGCTGGCGCTGACGCGCGTGATGGCCGACCTCGGCATTCACACCCAGGCCTGCTTCGTGCTCGGTTACCCCGGCGAGACCGACGAAGACCGACGCATGAGCGAGAGCTTCGTCCGCGCGCTGGTCCGGAACGGACTCAAGGAGATCGCGCTCTTCATCTTCACTCCCGTGCCAGGCTCCGAGGCCTTCGATCTGATCGACGGCTACCAGAGCTATTCGGAGCTGTCGTTCTCGCCGACCTGGCGAAGCGACTACGCGGAGATCGCCCGGTTTCGCCGGAAGCTCTATCTCGAATTCTTCGTCTGGAAGTGCCTGTACCAGCCGGTCGAGGTCTTGAGACACGCGCAGCGTCTGTTCCGGCGGCGATTCGAGACCAAGATGGAGATGGTCGCCTATCGCGTGTTGTCCGACGCAATCCGATCCTCCGGCTTCCGCAGCCAGGCGCCTCGGGCGGGACCGGCGCCCAGCTGAACCCGGGTCGAACACGGTCGGATCCGAACGGCCAGGCACAGGAGCGACAGGATGGCGCCTCAGGTTGCGACGCGTGCGACGGTTCCCTGCAACCTCTGCGGGAGCGACCGGTTCGACGTCGTACTGCCCGCACTCGAAGAAGTGGAGCAGGCGCTGAACGAGCGCTATCGCTCCTCTTCGGACGACATCTGCCGTGACCAGGTGGTGCGCTGCCGCGACTGCGATCTGGTCTACATCAACCCCAGGCCACCGCTGGAGCACATCCATCAGGGCTACGCCGAGGCCGTCGACGAAACCTACGTCTCGCAGGCCGAGGGTCGGCTCCACGCCTTCCGGAGGCTCGCCCGGCAGATCTCGCGCCTGAAGGACCCCGGCGGACGCAGGCTTCTGGATGTCGGGGCCGCCGCGGGCTTCTTCCTGGTGGCGGCTCGGGAGCAGGGTTGGAAGGTGGAGGGCATCGAGCTCAGCAGCTGGCTGGCCGACTGGGCGAAGCAGCACTTCGATCTCACGATCCACACGGCGCCCCTCCAGGCGGGCCAGTTTCCGCCGAACCACTTCGACGTGATCACCATGTTCGACGTGCTGGAGCACGTGGAGGATCCGACGGCGACCGTGCGCATCGTGAGGAAGGTGCTCAAGGACGACGGGCTCTTCGTGCTCTCGTACCCGGACTGGGGTTCGATCTTCGCGCGGCTGCTGAAGCGCCGCTGGTGGTTCCTCCTCAGCGTGCACCTCTACTACTTCACGCGCCAGACCATTCGCCGACTCCTGGAACAGAACGGCTTCGAAGTGATCGCGATGCAGCGTCTGTATCCCTCCCTGCAGCTCGGCTACCTCTTCGAGCGGCTCGAAGTCTACAGCCCGTTCGTCGGCCGTAGCCTGGGATCGATCGCCAGGGCGCTGAGGCTTCACGACCGCAGCATTCCGTACTACGCATCGCAGACCCTCGTCTTCACGCGACCCAAGCCGGAATGAACTTCCCGGAGAACCGTCTCGCGCCGTGTCGGGCCGTCCTCTGCGACCTCGACGGCGTCCTCATCGAGTCGTCCGCCGCACATGCGGAGGCGTACGCACGGGTGTTCTCCCGGCACGACCTTCCGCCAATCGCCTACCCCGAGATCGCCGGTCGCCCGACGCGGGAGGTCTTCCGAAGCCTGGGGTTTCGAGGGGAGCAACTCGACGAGATTGTGCGCGAGAAGCAGCAAGAGGCGCGAAAGACGCTGCGCACCGAAACGCGATTGTGTCGCGGCGCCCTGGAGCTTCTCGACCGGCTGCGTGCCACGGCCCTGCGGGTCGCTCTCGTGACCGGTGCTTCGCGAGAATCCGTCCGCGTGATCTCGGAACGCTTCGCCCTGGATGCGTACTTCGATGCGGTGGTTGCGGCCGAGGACACCGCCTGCGGCAAGCCGGCGCCCGACCCGTTCCTCCAGGCCTGTGAGCAGCTCGACGTACTCCCCGAAGAAGCGCTCGTCGTCGAGGATTCCGACAGCGGTCTGCGCGCGGCACGGGCCGCCGGAATTCCGGTCTGCCTGGTGGGCGGGGTGGAGACGCCGAGCGGGCCTCCCGACGCCACCGTCGATGATCTCGTGCAGCTCGCGGGGTGCCTCGGCATGCGACCGGATGGGCACGAAGCCGACGACGCCGAGCGCTCCGAAGCGCACCCGGTCCGCTTCCTGGATCGCATCGAGCCGCGCCCGCGCCAGAGCCGCTGTGTGGCCGTGGTCCCCGCTGCGGGGCTCGGCAGCCGGCTCGGCCATCCCGGTGCGAAGCTGCTCTTCGAGGTGAACGGCGAGCCGATTCTCTGCCACCTGGAACGGGAGCTGTCGCGTGTGGTGGATGGGATCGTGTTGGTGGTGAGCCCGCAGGGAGCCGAGTCCATCGGAAAGCTGGCGGCCGCGTTGCCGACTCCGATCGAGTTGGCGATCCAGCAGCAGCCCCTGGGAATGGCGGACGCCGTTCTCGCCTCGCGATCGGCTCCGCTGGCATCGGGTGCGGACCTGCTGTTGATCGTCTGGGGCGACCAGGTCACGGTGCGGGCCACGACTCTGCAACGCCTGATCACACTCCTCGAGGAAGCCGATGCGGATCTGGCGCTTCCGACGCGCACGCGGTCCAATCCGTACATCCACTTCCAGCGCGACCACAGCGGACGCCCCGTACGCGTGCTGCAGGCGCGCGAGAACGACGAGATGCCCGCGATCGGGGAAAGCGACTGCGGCGCATTCCTGGTGCGAAACGTGGACTTCTACCAGCGCCTCGCCAGCTACCTGGCTTCTCCCTCGGAACGGGGCGCGGTGACGGGAGAGGTCAACTTCCTACCGTTCCTGGTGTCACCGCATGCGGGCTTCCAGCGGATCTGTGCCATGCGCGGTGTGGATCCCAAGGAGACCCTCGGCGTGAATACGGTCGAGGATGCCGCGCTGGCAGAGCGCTACCTCCGCGAGCTCCAGGCTGCGACGCAGGGCGCTTGAACGTGGGAGCCCGACCAGTGCCGCGCCTCTCGATCGTGATTCCCGCCTACAACGAGGAGCGGTATCTCGGAACCCTCCTCACGCGCATCGAAGCGGTGGACATCGCATCGTTCGGCTTCGAGAAGGAGGTGATCGTCGTCGACGATGGCTCGCAGGACCGGACCTTCGAGATCGCATCCGGTCGCGCCGGCGTCCGCGCCTTGAAGCAGGTTCCCAATCAGGGCAAGGGCGCTGCCGTGCAAAGAGGGATCCGCGACGCGACGGGCGACTGGGTGCTGGTCCAGGACGCGGACCTCGAGTACGAACCGGAGGACTACCGCGTGCTCCTGGGTGCGATCCCCAGGCAGGGCCGGGCCGCGGTCTACGGCAGTCGTACCCAGGGCCAGATCCTGCAGCGCGGGTGGTTCCGACTCTTCCCTGGCAGGCATCCCCGGCAGGGCCTCGGATCGTGGGTCGCGGGCGTGCTGCTCTCGTGCTGGACCTTCCTCGTCTACGGACGATTCATCTCGGACACGCTGACGGCCTACAAGCTCTATCCGATGGACGTGATCCGCAGCTTCGTGGTCCGCACTTGCGGTTTCGAGACCGATCACGAGTTGACCGCCAAGCTGATCCGAGCGGGAGTGCGCATCATCGAGGTGCCGATCCGCTTCGAGCCGCGGTCGACGGCCGAAGGCAAGAAGATTCGCGCACGAGACGGATTCATCGCCGTTGCAACGTTGCTCCGGTACCGCTTCTTCGACTGATCAGCGGCCGAGTGAGCGGATCCGTTCGTGGCGGTACCTGCTTCGCGCTGCTAGTTAACTGCCACCAGGTGATCTACATGTGGGCCCGAAATCTTCTCGATCGCGTCGGACTGGGTGAAGCGGGCGTCGACGTGCGCTTCGGGCGGTCCGTCGTTCTGGCGGTTTGCGCGATATACGCAATTTTGTTTCTGTTCTTCTATCCAAATGCCATCACCAACGACGACGAATCCATGTATCTGCGCGGCGCGCAGGTCATGCTCGAGGGCCGGGCGTCGATGAGCAAGCTGGACGCCCTGACGGGTGAGACCGTCGAGGACGTCGTCAGCAAGTACCCGATTGGAACGTCCACGATGATGGCCCCCTTCGTCGCGGTGGCCGGATGGAAGGGCGGCTTCGTCGTTCCGTTCCTGTGTCTGATGGGGGGCGTGCTCGTCCTGGCTCGCTGGCTGCAGGAAGAGGGTCGCTCGCCGCTCTGGGCACTCCTGGTCCTCGGCAACCCGGTGGCCCTGGTGATGGGTCGGGTCGCCATGAGCGACGTTCCCAGCTTCGCCGTCGTGACCCTGGGGCTCTGGCTCTTCTTCCGCAGATCGGATCGCAGCTGGGGCCCTTGGCTGGCCTCCGGCTTCATCGCCGGGCTCTCCATGGCCTGGCGGGAGACCAACGCCGTGATCTTCGCTCCCTTCTACGCCGGCGCGGTGCTCCGACGTGAGCGGGCCTGGTGGCCGCTCGTCGTCGGCGGCCTGCTGGGAGCGGCCGTGAGCCTGTACGCCAAGGTCCTGGTCTTCGGCGATCCCCTCTTCGTCAAGTCGCCGTACCACTTCGAATTCAGCTTGATCCTGGGGCGTGTTCCGCTCTATCTGCTGGCGCTGCTGGTGTTCGTGCCCGGTGGGCTCCTGCTGGTGCAGTTCTACCGGGGACGCCGCTGGCCGGAGCTGATTCTCGCCGTGAACGGGTTCGTGCTCATCTACCTGGTCCAGGAGTACTTCATGTGGGGTACCTCCCCGCTGAAACGGTGGGTCCTCACCCCCCGGTACATGCTCCCGATCGTGCCCTTGATGGCGCTCGCGACCGCGGAGGTGCTGCCGCGGCTCTGGCGTCGCCTCGTGGAGTGGACGCCGACGCCGCGTCGCAAGACGCTGGAGGCCGTGGTGGCGGGCGCCCTCGTCCTCTGGATCGGCGGGGTCGCCGTGGCGGCCGCGGCCGTGCACCCCGTATTCGCCGCCTGGAGCGCCACCCAGGGGCGGATCAGCGACGCGATCGCGGAGCACACGGATCTGGCCAGGGTGCTCGTCACCAATCTCTCGATGACCCGCAAGTTCGTTCGTGAGCTCGATCGCAAGTATGTTCCGGTGACACTCGAGGCCATGGCCCCGGGAGTCGCGATGGATCTCGCGACGCGCCACGGCAGCTTCGACATCGTCCTGCTCGACCGCAACGACGGGCCCTACGGGATCGAGCTGATCGCGCTGAACGCCGAGTTCATCGCCAGCATCGAACCGATGAATCCGATCCTTCTGTTCGATCGTCAGATGAGCGCGACGGACCGGCTGCGCATCTGGCGCGTGGACCGATCCCGCTTGCCGTAGACGGCGAGCGCTCCGATCTCTTCGACGGGGAGAACCCAGACCCTCGCCGCCTGGACTTGCTAGAATGCCGGCGTGAAACGAGCCTCCGCTTTCACCACGCTTTCTGGCAGCTAGTGCTGATCGACGTCGACCACACCGATGAATCCGCAGGGCCGATCGAACGGTCCCGCGCCTGCATGAACCCCGGCTGATTCGCTCGTGTGCGGCATCGCCGGATTTTCTGGCGCTTTCGATCCGGAGCTGCTCGCGCGGATGGCGAGCGCCATTGCCCACCGCGGCCCGGACGATTCAGGCGAGTGGTGCTCTCCCGACCGGCGCGTCGGCCTCGCCCACCGTCGACTCTCCATCATCGACCTCTCTCCCCTCGGCCATCAGCCGATGACCGACACGTCGGGATCGACGGTCATCGTCTTCAATGGCGAGATCTACAACTTCCGCGAGCTGCGCGCACAGATGGCGTCGGACGGTTACGCGTTTCGCGGCCACTCGGACACCGAAGTGCTGCTGGCCCTGCATCGGTCGAGAGGCGAGGCGATGCTTCCGCTCCTCAACGGCATCTTCGCTTTCGCGATCTACGACCACGCGGAGCAGACGCTCCTGCTCGCCTGCGACGCGATGGGAGTCAAGCCGCTCTACTTCAATGAGGGTTGCGATGGCTTCGTCTTTGCCAGC
>Ga0210377_10004377_pt1 | contig 11907 bp, 15 predicted proteins | sample PLM4_65_b1redo_FD_155480 | JGI IMG/M metagenome (GOLD analysis project Ga0210377, IMG submission 155480) | Groundwater sediment microbial communities from an aquifer in East River, Colorado, USA - PLM4_65_b1 redo | ecosystem: Environmental > Terrestrial > Soil > Riparian zone | place: USA: East... | reverse complement strand
GGCGAGGGGAAGGCCGCACAAATTCTGCAACTTCCGCGAGGCAGCAGCGGGAAGAGATTCCCCCCACGGACTGGTTCGGAACTCCGGATGAAAATAACGTGCTCGAATGCGGCGATCGCGCCGAAATGTTCAGGCGCTATCGGAAGCTGAATTTTTTGGACCACCGATTGCCTCTTCGTTATTTGGATCCCAATCGAAATTTAGAGCACCAGGTGTGGCAGCCTGAGAAGCTCTCCGCAGATGTTCGGAACTTTTTCAAACAGCGTGGATTGTACAAGGAAGATTGAGGCGCTCAGATTATGACATTCGACGAACTGGAAGCAATGACAGGAGAGGAACGCCGGGAGCACTTCGAGTTTGAGCCTGAAGACCAACAAATCTGGACAAGTCATGAATTAGCGAAGCACATGAATCAAATTCACCACCTAGAAGAGAAACATAAGGAGCAGTTGCGTCAGGAAGAGCAAGAGAAAGTCCTAAATGAGCTCACTCAAGAATGGATAAAACTTTGCCGACAGTTGGATTGGAACAAGCCGCGCAGAGCCCGAGAATTGGGCGTTTCGGTGTATCTTGTATACCAGTTCGAGCAAGGTAGGGCCGGATGTGAATCAGAAATCTTTTCGAAAGTCAAGGCACTGGTTGACAAATATCTGGGACGGGTCATCGAGGTCTTGCCCTTTGAAAACACCGATCTGGTATACAAGCTTTGCGGCGAGGTCGCCGAAAGCCGGGATATTCGAGCAATCATCGGGCAACCCGGAATGGGGAAATCCCACGGCCTGACACACTTTCATCATGTAAGTTACGCGGAAGGTCGGGGCCGCGCTATTCTTTATGTTGCTCTTATAGGCTTGAGCCGCGCGGGGTTTGCGCGGTCATTGGCCAGAGCTGTGGGTTTATCTCCCGAAGGCAATACCGACGAAGTTGTGGGATCGATCATCGAAGCGCTTCGCAATGATCCGGCGGTTCTCATCATTGATGAAGCAAACCACCTCCCCATCGATCTCTTAAATCTCTTGCGCCAGATTCAAGATCAAGCGGGTTGTGGCTTAGTGCTAGCGGGTACGGGAGAATTGTTTGAGACGCTCAAGAGTAATCGGCATCTCCGCCAGCTCCACAATCGCATCGCTAGCTTTGAAGTCCTGTCCGGGGAACTCAGCGATGATGAGATGCAGATGGCCATGACTAAGGTCTTCGGCGAACCCATCAGTGACGCCAGTTTCAGAGCAATGGTCGAGGTTACGGGCAAAAACATTCGGATGCTGATTCAGCTCATCAAGAATCTGAGGCGGCTTGGGGTGGACAGTTCCAATCTCACCCCAACTATGGTCGAGAATGCGGGAGCGAAATTGATCTCGAACCAGCTTGGTCGAATCCCACGGGGCTCTGTGCTCAGCAAGCTTAGGAAGGCGGAGCCCGTGCCCAAAATTGTTGCAGAAAAAATGGCTTGAGGCAGTCGTGGAAAATCGGGGTTTGGGTCTCGCGGAGGGAATAAAGGACATGCCATTTCAGAGGGCCATGTGATGGTAACGCCCATTGTCAAACGAAGATTAATCGAGTTGCTCAGGACAGCTCTGGGCTTTGACGCTGAGGGCTGGGCTGGGGTTCTTGAGAAGGTGGTTGGTTGCCGCAGGACTGCCGATCTGAGCGATTATGAAGCGGACAAGGCGTTGAGCGGGGTCACCGAAAGGGCAGCAGCGGTCGGGCTTTTGAACCAATACGCATTTTTTGACGGAAGGGACGGCTTTGCGGATGGATATGAGGTGGGGCTTATCGAGTTTCTCTGGAAGAGCCTGCACCCCGGGCTCGGGACAAAACGTCAATCCTGGGGATTGAGACAGTTGCTCGAAGAGACCGCGGGTGTCTCCGATCTGCGCTTCCTTTCCAGCAATGGGGCGGCCGTGATGATTGAAACGTTGGTCAAGCAGTTAGACGTGAAATTTGGAACGGCTTCTGAAAGCAGGATGAGAACGAAGAAAAGTTCGTGAAAATGGGTTGAGGCAGTCGATTTCACATGAAAGGAGGTGAGACACAATGTCAATACTTGCAAGATGGAATTCCAAATTGCGTTTGTTTGAGGCATTTGAAAACTATGTCAATTCCAATTTCGCAAAGGCAAAACCTGACTAGGATGAAACAGTCGAGATCGCCGGAGAGGAGTGGCCCGTCATTATGGAGGGAGAGAAGTGGCCCATCAGTTTGTTGATTGAGCAGCTTTTGAATTGCCCGGATATAATGCCTGGCAGTCTTTGTGACAGTCTCGGACTACCCCGAGAATCAAGCGTCGCTCAAGGTGTCCGGGTTTTGAGCAGCGATTTAGCGGCATGAACGTGAAGGAGTTCTGACTTTTAGTCAACAGAACAAGGCTTGGCATGGCGAGGCGAGGGATTCAAGATTAATGGGGTGCGAATCGATCATGGACAGCGAAAATGAAAAATCATCAAGACGCGGGAGACCGAGAGTTGAAATTGATTTGACCAGGTTGTTGAAATTGAGGGCGGAGAAATGGTCGATTCGGAAGATCGCCCGGCATTTCTCGCTGGGAATTGGGACGGTTCATCGGACCTTGAGCGAGAAAGGTGTTCCAAAATTGCAGAAACCCGTTCCAAAAATCACGAGACAGACCGGGACGATGAGTTAGTCGATCCGGGATAAGGAATCGACTGTAGGTCAAATTTGGGCCATGGACGTATTTTACAGAGTAGGGGTTACAACAATGGGGAATCGAATGAGAGGAGGATCTAAATTACGGGGCGGGAGAAAAGACAAGCGGCTTGAACGCAAGAAGAGCATGCAAGCCGCCGGTTGGACCCAACTAGACACTGCCACATCGGGAAATGTGACCGCCTCGATTATAAATCATGAAGCTTAAAATCGAGGAGAAAAAAAGATGAACACTGCTGAACGAATAGAGGGGCGAATAGAGGATTGCAGGGACATATCATCGCGCGTGAAAGTCGTCATTGAAGCGGCTCATGCGCTTTCATTGAATGATGGCTGGCATAGGACCGAAGACCTGATCGGAGACCTCGTTTCCGTGGCCTTAGATCTCATTGAAAGGCTGCCGGACAAAATAGATGAATGCGCCGGGGATGCCAAAAGAGAGCTGGATGGACTTCGGGAAGATAAAGAGAAATTGATCCATGCTCGGGTTTGCGAGGAAAGGAAGAAATCAGCCGGGGGTGCCTCATGAAACCTGCCGAGAAAACGGCTACCCTTATTGAAACGATTCAGCCAGAAGCGCTGAAGCCCATTCTGGACGAGGTTGCCAAGGCTGAAGATCTTTCCAAAGAAATCGGCCATAAACTTTTTCAGCTCGCCACTCTGCTCTGGCTTTCGAGCAATGTCCAAGAACCCGACGCTGAAGGTTGGGAAGAGGCTTATTGTCGAGTTAAAGAATCTATTTCTTCCATCACCTTCAAGCTGGCGGAAGAAGTTGAAGAGTTGTTTGATGAATTCGATGGGGCGTTTACCCATTGCCAGATGCGAGTCAATTGGAAGCCAAAGCCAGGCTGCAGCTTGAACCCTTCAGTGTTCGTCACTTTGCTTGGCTTCATCGCGAAGCTCTATTCAGGAAAGGCGGTAGCGAAACAGGGCGTGGGACTTGGTGAAATTCTATTAAATCAATCTCTGGCAGATCCAGAGTATCGGCCAGTCTTAGAGACTTTCACCAATCTTCTCCGAGAGAAGGGCGGCAACGTAGAATGCCTATTTTACGAGAATGGAAGGCACGAGTTTTGCTATTGGGGGGAACTTCCGCAAACCCAAGGTTCTTCTAGTCTGGCGGGGAAAGAGGTTGCCCAATGATAGGGAATGTTGCAACAGACGCAGATAGACGGCGGTGCCAGCTGGCCAAGATCCACATTGCCAAGAAGCAGTTGAAGTTGAGTGATGATGTTTACAGAGGAATCCTCTTGCAGGTAGGCGGGGTGGACAGTTCCAAAGACCTGGACGATGCCGGGCGAGCCAGGGTGTTGGACCATCTCAGGCAGTTAGGCTTGCAGCATGAGCCAAGCTGCAAAGAGATTCCCGCTTATCCAGGGCGGCCCGGCAACATGGAGGATGAGTATCGAGGCCCTCAACTGAAGAAGATTGAAGCTTTGCTGACAGCGGGCCATAAGCCTTGGGAGTATGCCGACGGCATCGCTCGGAAAGTTTGCGGGATAGATCGGGTCGCCTGGTGCACTCCAGATCAATTGCACAAAATCGTGGGCGTCCTGGCGCACAATGCGGCCCATTATAGTTGGGAAAAGCAAGCTGCAAAGTAGAGCAGCGCGCTTCTATTGACAAGTTTCGGGAACTCGCTGAAATAGCTACCCAGCGGGTTTAAACCCGGCCCCAAAGGCAAGCGAAGGCCCGTTCCGCTAGCGGCGTGAATGGGCTTTTGCTTTTTGGGGTAGTTTTAGGAAGCGAGAGGTCGAGACAATGCCTGGAAACAAAGTTCAAATCATTATCGAAGTCGACGGCCGCCAGGTCAAAGGCGAAATCTCGGGTTTAGAGAACGCCTTGACCAGCTTTGGGAGACAGGCTAGCCAGGCCGGAGAAACTGCTTCTCGTGGGCTCAGCACTCTGAGCGAGCAATCTGCTGGTTTAGCGCGAAATCTCGATTCTTTGAGACGCCTCGCCGTTGGGACGCTGGCCGTGTTCGGCGTTTCTACCTTGGCCGGTTTTTTCCAGGATGCTATCGACGCGTCGAATCAACTTAAGACCTCGACCCTGGGCCTGCAATCAGTGGCCAAGAATCTCAGTGTTGATATGGGCGCGGCGACCAAGAGCGCTCAAGAGCTCACCAAGGATGGGATACTGAATCTCAGCGACGCCTCGAAAGGCTTGCAGAACCTGCTGGCCAGCGGTCTGAATCTGCCACAGGCCATTAAGCTGATGAACATGAATAAAGATGCCGCGATTTTTAACCGGCAAGCTCATCTCGGATTGTCCGAATCCATCAAGGTGTTCACGGATGGCTTTAAAAATGAGCTTTCGACGTTGACTGATGCCACTGGTATCAGCACCAACTATTCCCGAGCGCTGGCAGATACCTTCAAATTGATCAAGGCCGGCCGTTTAGATTTTTCAAAATATCGAGACATCCTCACCGAATCCCAAATCGCCACTATGAAGCAGGCCGCAGCGCATACCAATAATGCGGAAGCTCTAGACAAACAAAGCAAGAGCCTGGTGACCATGATCGGCTTTCTAAAGGAAGGAGAGCTATTTGCAGGAAATGCCGCAAAGGGCGCGGAAATGCTTACCGTCAAGGAGCAGCAACTAGAAAACCAGATGCTACTCACTAAGGCGGCCATTGGCGATCAGCTGCTTCCGGTTAAATTAAAGCTTCTCCAGGCCACGAAAGGGTTGCTCGACACCACCAACGACTTCACCTTGGGGGTAAAAAACGGAAGAATCCCGTTGAAAGAGTTTGCCCTGGCGCTGGGTGGAATCTATGCCATGGGCAAGCTGGTGAGCTTGGGGAATTTCATTCTGCAAATGGGAGGACTGAGAGCGGCGGCTTACGCTGCAATCGTGCCGCTTAAAATCTTATTAACGACTGTGACCCCTCTCGGTGCGGCTGGAGGGGTTGCTGCCCTGGCGCTGGGGGCTTTTCTCGTGGCCTACCGCAAGATTGGCGAGGAAACGGCGATCAACGACAATTTGCGCCAAACTTTGGAGCTGATGGACAAGATTTCCAAAAAAGGACTGATTGCCGGTTTGCCAAAAGAAGATTTGCAGGCCATCGCTCGCTCGGCCAAGGAGCAGGCTGAAAGTTTCGACGAAACGAAGACGATGGAAGAAATTTTTGCCGAACGGGTTCAAGCGGCTGCCCAGGCTCGGGCGGCGCTGGCGAAAGGCGCGGTTACGCTTTCCATCACGGCCGGTGGGCCTCCGATAAAACCGTTTGCGAAGCCTCCCCTCACTGACGAAGAGCTGGCCAAACTAAAGCGCATTGCGGAGCAGAGAGAGCAGATCGATTTTCAGATCAGCGCGCTGAACCAGAAAGCGCTGATGGGGATCGACGCGCAATTTGCAGCCATTAATTTAGAATTGGCCAGGATCCTCGCCAAGGATGTGATTACTCCGTCCCAGCGAGATGCCTCCATTGAGGCAGCTTTCGGCGCCAAGGCTGCGTTACTCGAAGAGTTTAACCGCAAGATGGCGGATGAAGGCTTGAAAACCATTTCAAAGGCGGTTCAAACCGACATTGAAGAGGGTTTAAAGCATTCAAATGAAAATATTCTTGACGACTTCAGACGCCGGATAGACGCGCAAAAAACCCTAGAGCAACTCAGGACCGAGACGACGCTCAACCTGGCTACGACCGAGGGCGAGCGGCTCGCTATAGAAAACAAGAAGAAGCTCGAAGACTTCGGGCGCACCTTCAAGGGCATGCAGGACTTTGCCAAATTCTACTATGCCTACGAAGACGCCCTGAACCAGCAAACGAACTCGATGATCATGGCACGCAATCGGGAGCGTCTGCAGTCCTTGCAGGAAGAAATCGCTTTGCTGGGAGCCGAAACGGCCCAGGGGATGCCGCGTTTCAGCCTCTTCGGGAATAACGCTAAATTCTCGGCCGAGCAGGCTCGCTTGCAAACTCAGCAAGGCATAGACATGGCCCGCGCCCAACGCGAGAGCGCCAGCCCAGAAGTGTTGGCCGCGCTGGGAGATAAGCACCATCTGGAGATGATCAAGCTTGCCCAGGAGCGCTATACCGACCTCTACTCCAATATCGCCGAACATGCCGGGCGCGTCTGGGATGGCATCTTCCAGAAGGGCAAGAGCGGCTGGCAGGGCTTAATGGAATACATCAAAGGCACTTGGGCCACGGCGATGCGCAAGCTCTTCTCAGACTTCGTAGCTAGTCTGCTGACGCCCATGTTTTCAAGACTCTCCGGCGCATTTGGCGGTATAGCGGGTGGCGGCGGAGGAGGCGGTGGAGCTGGAGGCGGGCTGCTCGGGAATCTCTTCGGCGGATTGCTAGGTGGCGGAGGCGGTGGAGGTCTTGGGATCCCTGGCGGAGTCTTTCAAGGTTCCAGCCAGGGCGGGATGATCTTCTCGGCGGCTGGCGGGGGCGGTGCGCAGCGCGGCGGCTTTACCGGTATGCTTGGCAACCTTTTAGGGGGCGGTTCTATGGCGGCGCCGGGCTTGATAGCTGGTTCCCTGGGAGGAGCACTCCCTTCAATCGCTGGAGCTGGACTAGCCGGAGCGTTGCCAGCCAGTATTTATGCAAGCTCGACCGTCCCCGGAATGACAGCGGCTACGGCGTTCGGCGGCGCTGGAGCGGGAGCTGGTGGAGGGATGGCCGCTCTTACTGGGTTCCTCCTCAACCCTTGGACGATTGGAATTGCGGCGGCCATTATCGCCGGAATCGCCCTGTTCAAGCATTTCCACAATCGGCAAGAGAAGAAATTCCAAAACGAAATCCTGCGGGATTTCGCTATCAATATGCAGGACATGAAGGCCCTCAAGCAGATCGTTCAGATCGGCAAGAGCGCCTTCGGAAAGCAAGCGGATCGAAAACACTTCGAAACGCTGCACATGGATTCCGTGCAAGCGATCCTCATGAATTACGCCCTGCAGACCGGGCAGAGCCCGATGGCTCTGCCTCTCTACCAGCGCTTCGCCTCGCCTGCGATGAATGTGGCATTGGATCAGGCAAACATTCCCCATTTTGCCCAGGGCGGGGTTGTTCCTGGGATTGATCGCGGCCGCGACAGCGTGCTCTCTCTGCTGAGGCCGGGGGAAATCGTCTTCCCCAGACGGGATTTTCAGGACTTGGTTCTACCCTCTTCCACTCGCCAACAGCCGATTCAATTAATTGTCCAAGTGGATGCGCATGGCTCAACCGACCCTGCAGCGACTGCCAGGGAAGTGGAAAAGGCCGTAAAACGCGCGTTTCAAGAGGTTTCAAACGGCTCCAGCCTTCACAAGGCGATGGAAAAGGTGATTGAGAAATCAGGTAGGGCCGTTGTACGTTCTCTGAACAAGGGCCTCGCCACCGATTATGGACGTCGAGAGTTAATGGATAACCTTTTAGGCCAATGATCAATTTCACAGCACGATTTTCCTGGCTTCGTCTTAGATCTTACCTCTGGGGTCGCACACCCAGAGCCGCATTCAGCTCTTCAAGCGAGCAAGGGGAGCAGTACTTTTTTGGCGAGCTCAAAGAGGCAAAGCGGAAAATCCGCCACGAGACCGATTCGAGCGCAGGAAAGACGCGGGTAATTGGGTATTGGAATGTTAGCACGGATGAATTTGTTTCGACGGATCCTTTGCTTGCTTCTTGGATCCGGCTCGACATAGAACGAGTGATCTCAGGACTCGCAAGCGTCTGCGTCGAAAAGGGGGTAGTTGCATTTTGTCCCATATGCAACAAGGCTCTCAGAGAGGAAGCCTTTAGAGAGTTTGGATTGATACTCAGGTGGGACGCCAAGAGAAAAAAGAAAAATAATCTAGGGGAGAGTCTGAAGAGTCGGGGACAAATTAATGAAAAGACCGGAACTCATCCTTGATCTGAGGGATAAGTTGGAACAGCGAATGGGAGAGATTGGTTTTAACGCCAAGCATTCCGAAAATCTCGGGATGGCCATCAGGCGAAAGGCGATATTTATCGACTGAAACATTGGGAGTGAAAACGGGATGATGAAGGATGCGCAAACGCGGGGAACGTTATCCGGAAATCTTAGAAGACTTAAGAGGCAAATTGCAGCATATGTTGTTGGAGAAAGGGTGGAGCAAGAGTGAGATAGATAAGGTCGCATGGCTAGTAATTGACACCATCCGCGAGGAATGGGGCGGAACGACGATTTATATACGCCAAACTGGAAGGGAAACACTTCGCAAAAAAGGAAAGAGCATAAGTGATTAATTGGGATAGTTGGATCGAGATCTTCAGAACTGGAGACTATGGGGCAAAGGGGCGCTACAGCGAAGCCGACCTGGACCAGATCGTTAGAAGCTACCAACCCACGGTTCAGGAAGCACCTTTGACTATTGGCCATCCTGAGCATGATAAGCCCGCCTTCGGCTGGGTGGCTTCGTTGAAGAGGGATGGCGGGAAGCTGCTGGCCCAATTCTCCCACGTACAGCAGGACTTCAAGGAATGGGTTGAGCGCGGTCTTTACAAGACCCGGAGTGTGACCTTCTACAAAGATCTGAAGGGAGGTCTTGCTCTTAGGCACGTTGGCTTTCTGGGGGCCATGCCTCCTGAAGTGAAGGGACTGGCGGCGCTCCCCGTTTTTTCTGAGCAAAGCGGGAACACTGTTGAGTTCAATTTTCAAGACAGAAAGGGAGGCATCATCATGGGATTATTTGACAGATTAAAGAGCGAGACGGAAGTGGTCACCAGCCGAGATCTCGAAGAGGCTGAAAAACGGATTATGGCCAGGCTCGGCGAGGTGGTGATGGCCGGAGTAAAAGAAGGACTGGGGTATTCAGGGAAAAAGTATTTGGACACTTTGGAAACCGAATTGGTCAACAGGGTCAAGGACCGAATATATGAGGTTCAGCAAGGATTATTAAAACAATTCGAGCAAGATTTGAGGGAGAAGCTGCAGAAAGTGCTGGATGAACCGCAGTCCTTCAGCGAAGACCAGTTGAGCGCCAGCAAGAAATTTCGAAAGACGGTTCACTTTAATGAAAGTGCCGACGCGCCTGTCGATGTGCAATCGGCGCGGATCGCCGAAGAGGCTGAGGACTTGGCCGAAGAAAAAGGCATCTCCTACGGTGAGGCGCTTACGCGCGTTAAAGAGCACTACCAGAATCAGGAATTTCAGGATAATTCGGCAAAGACAATTGAGGTGGCTGGCCATGTTCTCACTGTGGATCCACGAAACCCGTTTGACCCTGATTCCATCACCCGTCTGGAGCGGATTGAAGCCATCTCCAGTGACCGCGGGGTTTCATTCGCCGAGGCTATGCGGATTGAAGGCGAAGCACAGTGGGTTGCCAAGAAGAGAAAACTTTCCTTTTCCGAAGCTCTGGAAATGGTCTAACCATGCAAGAACTCGACCGATCAAGAGGATCATCGATTTTAAAAAGGAGTAAGAATATGTCAACTAAAACGATTCAAGCAGGACATCTGACCGAGCTGCTGGCTTACCAGGAGCTGCGGTCTAAAGCATTGCAGGAGGTCGAGGATCTTCAGGCCTTGATTGACAAGCAGGAGACCCTAAAAAGCCAGGCCAGGGCTGCGATGCTTTCGACGGCTGATCTGGAACAAAAGCGTGCAAGCCTCTTGGCGGATATTGCCATGGGAAAAAAACCAGCTGAAAGCCTCCGCCTCTTTGACGAGGACGTAAAAGCCCAAAAAGGTGAAATCGATTGGGCCAATGAGGACCAGAACAATAAAATTCAAACTGCAGATCAGACCATCACAGGTCTACAACCCAAATTGAAAGATGCGCAAAAGGCATTCGACGAAATAGATGCCCAGAAGTCTGATCTGCTCATGGACTTCGTCACCCAGGAGGCTGAGGCGATCGGTGAGTCCTACATCAAATTAACAAAGGAACTTGGTCAGAAGTGGAATCAAATGGTCGCTCTGAGCGCCCTGAAAAACATGGTCCATCAGACCAGGGGAAAAAATCGGTCTGCTGACTATTCCTTCACATTTCGGGCTTTTGAAATAAGGATCCCCAAGTTTAAGCTTGCCGTGTTCGGCCCAACCCAGGATTGGTATGACGGGCTTCTATTCGACAGCAGTAAGATTATCGCCGGTGAGCAGGCTGCTATCGAAAAGGCCAGATTCCGCGATCTGGGCGTGAAACTCTTCGATTGAATCGTTTTGCTTTCCTGGTGTTGCTGAGTGGGCTGCTCGGCAATCTGGGGCTCCCGGCCCTTGGGAGCGGGGGCCGGGAGATGCTCCAGTGTCAGGCAGAGAGGGATGACACCCGAAGTCATCTATTAATGTGAACTTATTTTGTTCTCAATCTGGTGATACTGATGGCCGGACGCTTTAGAGTGCAGCAATTAAGCAAAGAAGGACAGGCCCTGATCGAGACGCTCTATTTAGATGATGTTTCCTTGGAGCAAATCAGAGCCAGGCTGAAGGAAAGAACTGGAGAAACGATCAAATTGAGCTCCCTGCATCGATACTGCGTTCGATTCCTGAAGCGGGACTGGCGCGTCGGGATCTTTAAACAGTACCAGGTGGCCGTTCTCGATCTCATGAAGGAATTCGTCGATCTTTCCAAATCCAAAAAAGAGCTGGTTGCTTTCATTGTGGCCGTCATTGGAATGTATCATAAGCTGATCGATGAGAAGCTGGGAGAGATCCAGGGCACGTTCAGGGAATGGATTGAACAGAAGGAACGAGGCCGCGATCTAAAGGCAAAGAAGAACCGCCAACGTTCCAATAAGTGAGCAGCGCCCGTTCCGATCCGCATGTCAATTTCACACATCGCATCGGCGGGAATACGAAGTTTCGGATGGAGTGAAAATGGGGATTCGAAGGAATGCAAATATGCTTGACGGTCCGGAAACGGAAGTCCCGCTCTACAGCCGGGTCTGCATAAATTGCAGGCATTTAAGGGATTATGGGGTGAATCGCCGGTGTGCCGCATTCCCCAAGAAAAGGTCTATTCCCATGAAGATCTGGCTAGGAGAGAATGATCATCGCCAGCCCTATCCAGGTGATCACGGGATACAGTTTGAGGCCCGGCAATAAGCGGGCTTTAATGATGTTTTGAGGGGCCTTAAAGGCCCTTTGCGATGCTTCTTCAAAGAGTGTGCCACTGACAGCACAAAGCCTAGTCAGAAGGCCACTCCGAGAAGACATCGCATTGGTGTGTCCGGAAAAACTGCACACGAACAGTGCAACTTTTGGTCAATTATCGTGTCCAATTGGTCAATTATCGTGTCCAATTTTGTCAATTAGCGTGACGACTTACAGACCCTGAGAAAGGTAGG
>Ga0210377_10004375_pt1 | contig 11910 bp, 9 predicted proteins | sample PLM4_65_b1redo_FD_155480 | JGI IMG/M metagenome (GOLD analysis project Ga0210377, IMG submission 155480) | Groundwater sediment microbial communities from an aquifer in East River, Colorado, USA - PLM4_65_b1 redo | ecosystem: Environmental > Terrestrial > Soil > Riparian zone | place: USA: East... | reverse complement strand
CACGACGTCGACATAATCGCCATTTCCCGCCGGACCGGTCCAGGCGATCGTCATCGGCTCGCCGCCTTCCGCCTTGGCCGGAACGGTCAGCGTGGCCGCCGCCGCGGTGACCGTGACGGGCGCTGTCGCCTTCACCTTCCGCTCGCTGGCGAGCTGGACGATGTAGCGAACGTCATAGTCGCCGGGATTGGTGGGCGCGCGCAGCTTGGCGACCGGAATGGCGTCGCGGGCATAAGCGTAACCGATCTCACCCGAGGTCTGCGTAAAACCGCGCGGCACGAGGTCGATGTAATCGCCGGAATTGCCCGGACCGGTCCAGCCGGCCTCGATCGGTGCGCCAACACCGACGCTTGCCGGGGCCGTCACCGTAGCATCACCATCGACCGGCGTTCCGGTGTTGAGCTTCTGTCCAGCCGCTGGCGTCGCCGGGTTGGGCTCGCCGACAGCCACCCCCTGAGCCGCCGGAGTCGTCGTATCGGCCGCCGGAGCTGCGGGGGCCTCTTCCTTTTTGGTGCAGCCAGCCAGGGCCAAAGCCAACGCGCATCCGGTCAGCAGGCCAGTATGCAGTCCAGTACGCAGCCCAGTACGTAGCAATATCTTCGAAGCCATGAAGTCCTCCCACGTCATCGGCGGTTTTAACCACACCCGCGCCCGCCGCGACAGCCTCGCGCAGCAGCCTCTAAACACCTGACGCCGTCATGCCTACATAAGGGTGGTTGGGAGGAGCCTGACCAATGATTCTCTCCTGGATCGCCACCGCCATCGCCCTGCTCGTGGGTGACCAATTGCTGTCCGGCGTCTTCGTCGGCGGGATTTTTTCCGCGCTGATCGCGGCTGCCGTGCTCGGGCTGGTCAATATGACGATCAAGCCGATCCTGTTCATCCTCACCCTGCCGATCAACCTGCTGACGCTCGGCCTCTTCACCTTCGTGATCAACGCCATGATGCTGGGCCTGGTCTCGTGGGTCGTCCCCGGCTTCCAGGTGGCCAGCCTCCTGTCCGGTATCGGCCTCGCCATCATCATCGCCATCGTCCATGCGGTGGCATTGAGCCTTTTCGGAAAACGCCGCGAAGAAAGGCAGGCGGACTAGCCTCCCCTTGCGCGGCCAAGGGGCCACCCTAACTCTTGCGGTGGATCAAGCGCGCGTCCTTCGGGAGCGGGTTTTATCCATGGGACGCCGATTCCCGGGTCCCCGCTGCATTGCCTACCGCAGAATACTGACTGCTTGTGACAAGGGTCATTTGAATGGACTTCGAACGCTATACCGAGCGCGCCCGCGCGGCCGTTCAATCCGCCCAGACATCGGCGCTCGCCTCCGGCCACCCCCAGATTCTCCCCGAACATCTGCTCAAGGCGATGTTCAACGACCGCGACAAGCTCGCGGTGAACCTCATCCGCGCCGCCGGTGGCGACCCCGACCTCGTCCAGCGCAATATCGACAAGCTCCTCGCCGCCCAGCCGCGCGCCCAGGGCGGCTCGCAGCCTTCGCTCTCCCAGGACCTCGCCCAGCTGTTCGAGCTCGCTGAAGAGGACGCGAAGAAGGCGGGTGATGACTATGTCACCGTCGAGCGCCTACTGCTTTCCGCCACCAAGGGCAAAGGCAAGGCGGCCGACGCGCTGAAGGCCGCCGGCGCCACAACCAACGCCCTGGTCAAGGCCATCGCCGAGCTTCGCAAGGGCCGCACCGCCGACACAGCGACCTCGGAAGAGAAATACGAAGCGCTGAAGAAATACTCCCGCGACCTCACCGAACTGGCGCGCGAGGGCAAGCTCGATCCCGTCATTGGGCGCGACGAGGAAATCCGCCGCTGCATCCAGGTTCTCTCGCGGCGCACCAAGAACAATCCCGTGCTGATCGGCGAACCGGGCGTCGGCAAGACCGCCATCGCCGAAGGCCTCGCCCTGCGCATCGTCAATGGCGACGTGCCCGACAGTCTCAAGGACAAGAAACTGCTCGCGCTCGACATGGGCTCGCTGATAGCCGGCGCGAAATTCCGCGGTGAATTCGAAGAGCGGCTGAAAGCCGTGCTCAACGAGGTGACCCAGGCGGCCGGCGAGATCATCCTCTTCATCGACGAGATGCACACACTGGTCGGCGCCGGAAAGGCCGAAGGCGCGATGGACGCCTCCAACATGCTGAAGCCCGCCCTCGCACGAGGCGAGCTGCATTGCGTCGGCGCGACCACGCTGGATGAATACCGCAAGAACATCGAGAAGGACGCCGCCCTCGCCCGCCGCTTCCAGCCGGTATTCGTCGGCGAGCCCTCGGTCGAGGACACCATCTCGATCCTGCGCGGGCTGAAAGAGAAGTACGAAGTTCACCACGGCATCCGGATTTCCGACGCCGCCATCGTCGCCGCCGCGACGCTGTCCAACCGCTATATCACCGACCGCTTCCTTCCGGACAAAGCCATCGACCTGATGGACGAGGCTGCCGCGCGCCTGCGCATGGCGGTCGAGAGCAAGCCCGAAGAGCTCGACGAGATCGACCGGCGCCTCACCCAGATCCGCATCGAGTCCGAAGCACTCAAGAAGGAGAAGGACGAAGCCAGCAAGGATCGCCTGAAGCGGCTCGAGGTCGAGATCAGGGAGCTGCAGGCGAAATCGAACGAGATCACCGCCGCGTGGAAGGCGGAGAAGGATCGCCTTGCCGGCGCCACCAACGCGAAAGAACGCCTCGATCGCGCCCGCGCCGAACTTGCCGACGCCGAACGCCGCGGAGACTTCTCCCGCGCAGGCGAGATCAAGTACGGCGATATCCCCGCGCTCGAAAAGCTGATCGCGGAGTCCGAAGGCAAGGTCTCAGACAAGAGCGACAAGACCGCCAAGGCGCCGCTGGTCAAGGAAGAGGTCGACGCCGAAGCCATCGCCGCCGTCGTCAGCCGCTGGACCGGCATTCCGGTCGACAAGATGATGGAAGGCGAGCGCGAGAAGCTCCTTCACATGGAGGACTCGCTCCGCAACCGCGTCGTTGGCCAGGACGAGGCTCTGGAAATCGTCTCCAACGCCGTGCGCCGCGCCCGCGCCGGCCTGCAGGACCCCAACCGGCCGATGGGCAGCTTCATCTTCGTCGGCCCGACCGGCGTCGGCAAAACCGAACTGACCAAGGCCCTCGCCGAATTTCTCTTTGATGACGAGCACGCAGTCCTGCGCCTCGACATGTCGGAATACATGGAAAAGCACGCCGTCTCCCGCATGATCGGCGCGCCCCCGGGCTACGTTGGCTATGAGGAAGGCGGCGCCCTCACCGAGGCCGTGCGCCGGCGCCCCTACCAGGTGATCCTTTTCGACGAGATCGAGAAGGCGCACCCGGACGTGTTCAACACACTGCTCCAGGTGCTCGACGACGGCCGCCTCACCGACGGCCAGGGCCGCACGGTCAACTTCAACAACACGCTCATCGTGATGACGTCCAACCTCGGCTCGCACGCTCTGGCGGACGACAAGGCCGAAGGCGAGATTTCAGGCCATGCCCGCGACGCCGTGATGGAAGCGATCCGCCAGCACTTCCGTCCGGAATTCCTCAACCGCGTCGACGAGATCGTGTTCTTCAAGCGTCTCGGCCGCAGCGAGATCGACCGCATCGTCGGCGTGCAGCTCAAGCGTCTGGAGAAAATCCTCGCCGACCGCCGCATCACGCTGTCAGTGGACAAGAATGCGATGCACTGGCTCGCCGAGCGCGGCTACGATCCCGTCTACGGCGCCCGTCCGCTCAAGCGCGCGATCCAGAAGGAAGTGCAGGACCCCCTCGCCCGCATGATCCTCGAAGGCCGCATTAAGGACGGCGACAATGTCGAGGTCACCCTCGACAAACAATCCAACGCGCTAGCCCTCAACGGCGTGCCGACAGGGCTGATCGGGAAGAAGAAGGGGATGAACTAGGGGCCCACAGGGGAATTCATTCGCCATCGACGCGAAGACTCAGCGCGACGCGACGGCGCCTCACTGTCTCGCATCGGTCACACCGGCATGAAACATCCCATCTGAACCCACCCGCCGCCGCGTGGCGGTTGTGCAATGGCGCCGCGTGCCTCAGCCTCCCTTGTCAAAGAAGAGCGTCCGCAAAGGACCGAGGAGGAGAGTGTGATGCTACGAACATTCAAGGTTGCGATTCTCGCCGGCGTGGCGATGGTTCCACTGGTCATGGAAGCGGCCGCCCAGGCGCCGCCCGAGGCGACCGGCCGCGGCGACGTGATCGTCGTCACAGGCACGCGCGTTGAAAACCGTTCCGCGCTCGACACGGCCGTGGCCGTCGACGTCCTCCCCGTCGAAGCGCTGGAAAAGATAGGCATTGCCGAGGTGAACCAGGCGCTCGCCGTCAGTCTTCCCTCCTTCAACTTTCCGCGGCCCGCCCTCAACGATGGTACGGATACGATCCGGCCGGCCGGCCTGCGCGGTCTGGCGCCCGACCAGACTCTGGTGCTGGTCAATTCCAAACGCCGCCATTCAGCCTCGCTGGTCAACGTCAACGGATCGATCGGCCGCGGCGCGTCGGCCGTCGACATGAACACCATTCCTGCCGGTTCGATCTCTGCGATCGAAGTGCTGCGTGACGGCGCCTCGGCGCAATACGGCTCGGACGCGATCGCCGGCGTCATCAACGTTCGCCTGCGCGAAGCCCGCGACGGCGGCGCGGTCACGGCATCCTACGGCTTGCGCAAGTCGGAGTATGAGGTGCCGGTAACGCCGCCGGTCGCCGGCATGCCGATCACAGTGGGTCCCACGATCTCGCGCGACGTCGAGGACGGCCAGGTCCTCACCCTGTCGGCATGGAAGGGCCTGCCATTGGGCGACACCGGCTTTCTCACCCTCGCCGGCGAACTGAAAGCGCAGGAACACACCGAGCGCAGCGGCTACGACACGCGCCAGAACTACCCGACGCCGGCCGCCGGCGGGTTCGATACGCGCGAGGCGACGTTCAACCGCTTCAATGCGTGGACCGGCGAACCGCAGATGGACCAGTACACGCTGTTCGCCAACGCGGGATTCGACATCAGCGAAGACGTCTCGCTCTATGGCTGGTCCAGCTACCAGTATCGCGATGCGCTGTCGGCCGGCTTCTACCGCCGCGCCAGCGACGCCCGCAACGTGATCCAGATCTATCCCGACGGCTTCCTGCCCAAGATCAATCCAGTGGTCACGGATTTCTCCGCGGCCGGCGGTGTGCGCTTCGGCCTCGGCGCCTGGGACATGGACACCTCGCTGGTCTATGGCTCGAACCGGATGGAGTTCACCATCCGCGACACGCTGAACCGGTCGCTCGGGCCGGCGTCGAAGAAAGTCTTCTACGCCGGCGGCTTCGAATACCAGCAGGCGGTGTTCAACTTCTCCGGCGTGCGCCAGTACGACGTCGGCCTCGCCTCTCCGCTCAACGTGGCGGCCGGCATCGAGGCTCGGCAGGAGAATTATGAGATCTTCGCTGGCGAACCGGACAGCTACCGCAATGGCGGCGTTCTGCTCGCCGGTCAGCCGACAGCCTCCGGCTCGCAAGTCTTCCCGGGCTTCCGGCCTGCAAACGAGGTAGACGAGGATCGGACCGCGGTTGGCGTCTATGTCGACCTGGAAGCCAACGTCACCGACGCCCTGCTCCTGTCGGTTGCGCTCCGTGGCGAGTCCTATTCGGACTTCGGAGAAACCGCCACGGGCAAGCTGTCCGCGCGCTATGACTTCAGCGATGCCTTCGCCTTGCGCGCTTCGGTGCAGAACGGCTTCCGCGCGCCGTCGCTGCAACAGCAGTTCTTCGCAACCACCTCGACCAACTTCATCGGCGGCGTGCCCTTCGACATCACCACGTTTCCGGTCACCGATCCGGTCGCCATCGCGCTCGGCGCGGAGCCGCTCGACGCCGAGGAATCGATCAACTTCTCGCTCGGGGCTGTCTTCCGCGTCGGCGATTTCAGCCTGACGATCGATGGCTACCGCATCGATATCGACAACCGCATCGTGCTCTCCGAAAACCTGATCGCGCAGAACGTCCGGGACTACCTGCAGGCGCAAGGCTTCATCGGCTCTGGCGGCGGACGCTTCTTTGTCAACGGAGTCGACACCGAAACCCAGGGCGTCGACATCGTCGCCGACTACTCCTTCCCGGACACGGCGATCGGCCACTTCGACGTGACGGCGGGCGTCAACTTCTCGTCCACCGACGTGACGGCTGTGCCGGCGATCCCGGTGCTGTCGGCTCTTACGCCTCCGCCAGTGCTGTTCGGGCGCGCCAACACGCTTACCTTCGAAGAGGGCACTCCCTCGGACAAGGTCACGCTGTCGGTTGACTGGTCGCTTGGCGACTTCGGCGCCACGGCGCGCGCCGTGCGCTATGGCGAAGTGACCCAGCCTGACAACAATGCTGCGCTCGACTTCACCATGTCGCCCAAGACCTTGCTCGATCTCGAAGGCCGCTGGTCGGCCACCGAGAACCTCACGCTGTCGATCGGCGCGGACAACGTGTTTGACGAGTATCCCGACGCGTTCCCGTTCACGCTCAACTCGACGGGCAACACGCCATTCTCGAACTACTCGCCCTACGGCTACTCGGGCCGGTTCATCTACGCCAAGGCGAACTTCTCGTTCTGAGGTTCGGCTGAAAGCAGAAAGGCCCGCCCGGTTCGCCGGATGGGCCTTTCGATACAATCGCCTTAGGCGCCAGAATGCCTCAGCTCTTCGGTTTGTCCGGCTTGGCGAGGTTCATCGGCATCGACATGCCGGGCCAGTCGGTGGGCGCGCCGCCCTTCTGGGCGGGTGTGAACCTCATTTTCGCGACCGCCTCCGAGATGTGCGGATCGAGCGCCGGCGAGGTGCAGTTCGGCACGATGTCCTTCGGCTTGCCATCCGCCCCGACGGTAAACTTCACGGCGCACGTGCCTTCCTGCTCGGTGCGCGCGATTGCGCGCTCGACATCCTTGGCCTCGATGCCCGTGACCATCACCGGCGCCTTCTCGCCGCGCGGATCGGCCACTGCGTTGGCGACCGTGCCGAACTTGAAGATCTGGCGCTGCGGATAGCTGTCGAAGAATTCGTGGTCGACGATCTCGGCTTCCCACTCGGCGCCCTGCACCGTGCGCACCACATACGGCGCCATATCGGGCACCGAGCAATCGGCGGTGATGTCCTTCGCCTTGCCGCTGGCCGCGACGATAAAGTTGACCGTGCACTCCCCGCCCTGCTTCAGCACCCCCAACCCCTCCTTGATCGGGGCCGGGTCGAAGTCCGTGATCTTCTTCAGCGGGCGGTCGGGGAGCTTGGTTTTCTGCGCAAGCGCCTCGCCTGACGCCGCCGCCAACAACGCGACCGCACAAATCCACTTGAGCATGTCAAACTCCCGATGCGCGGCGCGCGCCCGAGGCGGCTGCCGTCTCCTGTTTGAGCCGGACTATACAATGAGCCTTCCGCCGCCGAAGGGGAAATGGCGCCTTACGGCGTAAAACGGATGCATAACCTGCCCTCACGGGACTGTGAGGCAAGCCGGCTGGTGCGTAAACGTCACACCGATGTCCGACTTCACCTTCTCTTGTGCATGTGCGAACACTAGAGACTCGCGGTGGATTTTCTCCGTGCTAGCGTCCGCGCGGACGGAATTCAGGACAGGTTTGGGACGGCATGACCGGCATTCGCACCATCGGCGTGATCGGCGCTGGACAGATGGGTAACGGCATTGCGCACGTCTGCGCCCTGGCCGGATTCGACGTCCTCCTGAACGATGTTTCGGCGGAAAAACTGGAGGCTGGCGTCAAGACCATCCAGCGCAACATGGACCGCCAGGTCCACCGCCAGATGATCACCCAGGAACAGCGCGACGCCGGCCTCAAGCGGATCAAGACGGCCAAGTCGCTTTCAGAATTCGCGAATGTCGATTTCGCCATTGAGGCGGCGACCGAAAAGGAAGCGGTGAAGCGCCAGATCTTCGACGAACTCTGCCCCAAGCTCCCCAAGACCACCATGGTGGCGACCAACACCTCCTCGATCTCGATCACCCGTCTGGGCACCGCGACCGACCGGCCGGAACGGTTCATCGGCCTCCATTTCATGAACCCGGTGCCGCTGATGCAGCTGGTCGAGGTGATCCGCGGCCTCGCCACCGACCAGGAAACCTACGACGCCGCCGTCGGCATTGTGGAGCGCCTGGGCAAGCACGTCACCAACGCGGAAGATTTTCCCGCCTTCATCGTCAACCGCGTGCTGATGCCGATGATCAACGAGGCGGTCTACACGCTCTATGAAGGCGTAGGCACGGTCGAGGCGATCGACACGGCGATGAAGCTCGGCGCCAACCATCCGATGGGTCCGCTAGAGCTCGCCGACTTCATCGGCCTCGATACCTGTTTGTCGATCATGCAGGTTCTGCACGATGGCCTCGCCGACACCAAATACCGCCCCTGCCCGCTCCTTGTTAAATACGTGGAAGCAGGCTGGGTCGGGAAAAAGGTTGGGCGCGGTTTCTACGACTATCGCGGGGAAACTCCGGTTCCGACACGTTGATTTCTGAAGTCCGGGAAACCGGGACGGGAAACACCCATGGCCGTCGCACTCATCACTGGCGCGAACCGCGGCATCGGCCTTGCGCTGGTGAAGGCCTATGCCGGCCGGCGGGATAAAGTCTTCGCCGCAGTCCGCCGCACCTCCGACCGCGCCGAACTCGACGCCTTCGCGGCCAGCCAGCCGAAATGGGTCGAGGTGATCGAAATGGATGTCTCCGATCCAGCCGACATCGCCCGCGCCCGCCGCAAGCTCGAGGCCGAACCGATCGACGTGCTCATCAACAATGCCGGCGTCTCGGGCCCGGACCGGCAGTCCGCGACCGACATGGATTTCGACGGCCTCGCCGACACGTTGGCGGTCAACTCGATCGCGCCGCTTCGCATCGCCAGCGCCTTCTTGCCCAACGTGAAAGCCGCGAAGGGCAAGATCATCACGCTCTCTTCCCAGATGGGCTCGATGCAGAGCGCGTCCTCGGATTCGCTGGCCTACCGCGTCTCCAAGGCCGCGGTGAACCGCCTGATGCGCGGCCTCGCCACCGAACTGAAGCCGCAGGGCATTCCCGTCCTCATCGTCCACCCCGGCTGGGTGAAGACCGAAATGGGCGGCGACGGCGCACAACTGAAACCGGAAGAAAGCGCCGCCCAGCTTCTCAAGCTGATCGACAAGCTCGACCTCGCTTCGACCGGCAAGTTCCTGGCGTGGAACGGCAAAGAGCTGGCGTGGTAATCCGGGACCGGCGTCTGCCGAGCGGTCAGGATTTCTAGTTCAGATCCCGCATCGCCGCCGTCATCGTCGGTCCGATCTCGTCGTTGAGCACCAGATCCACGATCTCATCGAGCGGCGTCTCCTCGCGGTTGAGGATGACCAGCCCCGCCCCGTTGCGCTTGGCCTTCACCGGAAAGTGCGCCGCCGGCGTCACCACCAGCGAGGACCCGAGCACCAGGAAGAGATCGCAACGATAAGTCTCTTCCTCGGCCCGCATCATCGGCCTTTCCGGCATCGGCTGTCCGAACGAGATCGTCGCCGTCTTCACCAGCTCGCCACACGATCGGCAGACAGGGATTTCGCCGCGATCGACAAACACCGGCCGCAGCTCTTCCAGCTCATGTCGCAGGCCACACTCAAGACATGTCGCATAGCTGGCGTTGCCATGCAGCTCGATCACCTTGTCCGCCGGCACGCCCGAGGCCTGGTGAAGGTTGTCGACATTCTGCGTGATGACGGCCGATGCCTTGCCGCTGGCGATCAGGCGCGCCACCGCACTATGCCCGGCGTTGGGCTCTTTGCCGACCCATCCCGCCGCGCCGCTGAACACGCGCGTCCACGCCTCGCGCCGCTTGGCCTCGTTGCCCACGAACTCCTGAAAGTAGATCGGCCTCATCTTCGACCACACCCCGCCGGGCGAGCGGAAATCGGGAATGCCGGACTCGGTCGAAATCCCCGCGCCGGTGAACACCACAATGCGGGAGGCTTTCCGCAGCTGGTCGGCGAGAGCGTCAACGGAGGAAAAGGACATGGGCGAAAAGATGCGCGAAACGCGGCCCAAGGCAAGTCGCCAGGCTAGCTTCGGCCCTTCAGGCGCGGATCGTCGCGATCCATCAGCGTCAGGTCGAAGCCCCCATCGGGCCTGGGGATGCTGACGATCATCTGCGTTCCTTTGACCCTGCCGAGATTCACGTCGCGGTTCGGCAGCACGGCCACCGCATCCAACCCTTGCCAGACGATCACCTGCCCCCGAATGGCGATCGCGTTCCTCGCCCAGGTCTTGATCTGGGAATAGTAGGGCTCCTTCTTCCATGCATGCGGCCGCCCGGCATCGACATGGACCACAATGCGGTTGGCGTGCGCTTCATATGCCAGCACCATCTTGCAATGCGCCGGCGCCCATTCCTCGCCGAGATCCGCGGTCAGAAGATAGGAGCAATAGAACTGCTCGCACTCGGCCGGACGCGACCCATAGATCTTGCATCCCGTCCCGATCTCGCAGTGCGTGCACCATTGCTGCGTGGGTTTTTCCAGCGCCGCAATTCCCAGCACCTTGCAGCACATCGTGCAGCCGTCGCACGAGCGGCCGGGCGCGATGACGGGCTTGTCCGCCTGATCCATCCACCCTTATGGCGCGAACCGATCGGGCCGGCACGTCAATTCGCCTGGTGGTCCGGCGCCTTCGGGCCCGGACACCTGCGAGCGCTTGCATCGGAAAACTCGCAGTCCTATCCCTGATCCAAAGCCTTCAGGGAGAACGCCATGGCCGACCTCATCGAGACCAAGCAGGACGGCGTCGCCATCCTCACCCTCAACCGGCCCGAGGCGCGCAACGCGCTCTCCAACGCGATGCTCGACGGCCTGCTCGAAGCCCTGCCCCGGCTTGCCAGCGACTCCTCGATCGGCTGCGTCGTCGTCACTGGATCGGGCAACGCCTTCTGCGCCGGCGGCGACGTGAAGGGTTTCGCCGCCACCGAAGGCGGCGCCAACCATGGCCGCTCGCCCGAGGAAGCCGCCTATGGCCTCCGCCAGCGGATGGAAGTCTCGCGCTGGCTGCACGACATGCCCAAGATCACCATCGCCTCGATCCCCGGCGCCGCCGCCGGCGCGGGCCTCTCGATCGCGCTCGCCTGCGATTTCCGCATCGCCGCGCGCGGCGCCAAGATCACCACGGCGTTCGCCAAGGTCGGCCTCTCGGGCGATTTCGGCGGCACCTATTTCCTCACCCAGCTGGTCGGCGTCGCGAAAGCGAAGGAGCTCTACCTCCTCTCCGACGTGATCCTCGCCGAGGAGGCCGAACGCCTCGGCATCGTCAACCGCGCGGTCGACCCGAAGGAGCTCGAAGCGGAGACGATGCTGCTCGCCAAACGCTTCGCCTCGGGTCCGCGCATCACGCTCGGCCTGATGAAAAAGAACCTCAACACTGCCGAGCGCGGCGACCTCGTCCTCTCCTTCGACACCGAGGCGCTCAACCATTCCCGCTCGGCGCAGACGGCCGATCATTCCGAAGCGGCCAAGGCTTTCGTCGAGAAGCGGGCGCCAATCTTCAAGGGCAGATAAAGAAGATAGCGATCGCGCCGGTCCGCCGCGTGGCATGGCTAGCAGCAGGTTTACGCCGCTCTGAAAATCCCGCGCAATCTGGAGCGCGGCCTTAATCGAACTCCCGGACGCTGCAGACAAGCAGACCCGGAGCCAGCCCATGCGCTTCGCACTGATTGCAACGTCGTGCCTCACGCTCGCCAGCTGCGCCAGCATGTCGAAGAGCGAATGTCTCTACGCGGACTGGCGCGCCATCGGCTATGAAGACGGCGCAGCCGGCGCACCCGCATCTGCGGTCTCTTCGCGCCGCCAGGCCTGCGCCAAGGCCGGCGTGACACCTGACATGAGCGAATACCTGGCCGGCCGCGACGCCGGGCTGGTCGAATACTGCACGCCCACAAACGGTTTTT
>Ga0210377_10004374_pt1 | contig 11911 bp, 9 predicted proteins | sample PLM4_65_b1redo_FD_155480 | JGI IMG/M metagenome (GOLD analysis project Ga0210377, IMG submission 155480) | Groundwater sediment microbial communities from an aquifer in East River, Colorado, USA - PLM4_65_b1 redo | ecosystem: Environmental > Terrestrial > Soil > Riparian zone | place: USA: East... | reverse complement strand
CATGGGAGAGATGTTCGCCTACTATGCGGCGTGTGACGTCGCGTTCATCGGCGGCAGCCTGCTGCCGCTCGGCGGGCAGAACCTGATCGAGGCGTGCGCGGTGGGCAGGCCCGTTCTGATCGGGCCTTCCATCTACAACTTCACTGAGGCCGTGGAGCTTGCGGTGCAGGCAGGCGCGGCGATCCAGGTCCCGGACCCGGCCGCACTCGCGCGCGAGGCCGGGCAGCTGCTGCGCGACCCCGCCGCGGCGCGACGCATGTCGCAAGCGGCGCTTGCGTTCGCAAGCGCGCACCGGGGAGCAACCGCCAGGGTTCTGGAGCTCATTCAGCTCCGGCACCAGTGAGTCGTGATTCGACCGGGACATCCCGCGGGCGCGGGAGCTGCTAACGCGAGTCGCCAGTTACGAGATGCTTCGCTGGTACTTGGCGTCTTCCGTGATGACCCAATCGACTTTCTGGTCGCGTTCGGAAACCGGTAGCGCTGGCAGAATCTGGAGGGAGAACGCTGCGGCGACGAGGGGTGGTCGGCGGGCGAGGCCGCGGATGAAGCCGTCGTAGTAGCCGCCGCCGTATCCCAGGCGCTCGCAGTGACGGGTGAAAGCCACCCCCGGCACCAGCGCGAAATCGAGCTGCGAGGCGGGAACCACCGGGCACAGATCCGCGCGCGGTTGCCGGATGCCCCACACGCCGGCGACGAGCTCCCGCGCCGGGTCGCGAACCTGGTGGAGCCGGAGTGCCCGGCTATCGCGCTCGACCGCGGGCAGCACCAGCGTCTTGCCGCGCGCGAGTGCCTCGGCGAGGAAGTCCCCGGTTTCGAATTCGCTGCCGAAGCTCGCGTAGGCCATGACGCAGCTCGCGCTGCTGTAGGAGTCGAGCGCGAGCAGCCGCTTCGTAATGCGCTTGCTCAGGGATCTGAGCTCGGCGACGCTCAACTGATCGCGCTGCGCGAGGACCAGCTTGCGGAGCGCGTTCTTATCGGCGATCGGCGTATCTTCGCGTTTGCGACTCACGACTCACGAATCACGACTCACGCTCTTCAGAGCCGTTATCTGTCGAGCCAGCCGTTGACGAGCGCGACGTCCTGCTCGGTGAGCTGGCCGGCGGCGGCCTTGAGCCGCAGCAGCGAAAGTATGTAGTTGTATTTCGCCTGCGCGAGATCGCGCCGCGTCTGCGACAGCTGTTGCTGGGCGTTGAGCACGTCGATGAGGGTCCGTACTCCCACCTCCTGTCCGAGCCGGGTGGAGTCGAGCGAGCTCTGGCTCGACACCAGCGCGGCATCCAGCGCCTTCACCTGGGACACGCCGCTCGCCACGCCGAGAAACGTCTGCTGGGCGGTGAGCTGGGCGGTGCGGCGCGCGTTCTCCAGGTCCTGCCGCGCCTTCTCCTCGTTGGCGAGCGCTTCGCGCACGCGGGAGCTGGTAAGCCCGCCCTGATAGATGGGTATCGCCAGCTGCACCCCGACTACCCCCGCTTTCGTGTCGACACCGGCAATCCCGACCGTGCCGGCCCCGCTGCCCGAGTCGGTATAGGTGGCGAAGGCATCGAGCGTGGGACGATGCCCGGCGCGGTTGCGCTCGACTTCCTTGGCGGCGAAGTCCAGGCTGGCCTGGCTGGCGCGCACCTGCAGGTTGTTCACGCCCGCATCCTCGACCCACGCGACCGGATTGTTCGGCTCCGGGAAGCGCGGGTTGAATCTCGGGCCCAGTGGCGCCAGCCCTGGCGCCGGCCGGCCGATGATCAATTCGAGAAAGCGTTTCCTGATTTCCAGGTCGTTCTTGGCGGTGATTTCGAGCGACACGGTGAGATCGTAGCGGGACTGCGCCTCGTGAGTGTCGGTGATGGTGGCCGTGCCCACCTCGAAATTGCGCTTGGCCTGCTCCAGTTGGCGGCCGATCGCGACCAACTGCGCTTGCGCGAACACGATCGTGTCCTGCGCCAGCAGCACGTCGAAATAGGCCTGCGCGACCCGCAGGAGGAGATCCTGTGCGGCTTGCGCGAAGACGGCGTCAGCCTGCACCACCTGGGACTTCGCCTGGTCGTACACGGTGAAGTTTTGCGGGCGGTACAGCGGTTGCGTGACCGAGATCGACGCGGCGTTGGAATTGAACTGCGAGGTAGTCGTGCCCGTCGCAGGTTCGCGCGAGCGGATCTCGCGGTCGTTGTACTGTGAGCTCGCCGAAACCGTGGCCGACGGCAACAGGCCGGAGAGTCCCTGCGGCAGCTTTTCCTGGCCGGCGCTCCACGCCGCCCGCGCCGCCGCATACTGCGCGTCCGCGGTCTGCGCCATGCGATAGATCTCCAGCAGATCGGCGCCGTTCGCCTCCATTGCCGCCGCCAGCGGAAGTACGAACGACAACAACCGTAGCGTACGTATCATCATGGGACCGGTCGGCGAACGGCGAATGGGAGACCGGTAACAGGAAATAAGGAAATCGGAGCCCGCAAGCCACGGCTTGAGCGTCGCCGACAGTCTTGCCGCCACCATTCCTTGCTCCCTATTTCCGATTTCCTCAGAAGACGAAACGCTCGGGCTGCACGGCATTCCTGAGCGGCGCGATGCAGGTTTCGAACAACCCCGTTGTGCTGTAAGCGCCTGCCGCAACGCAGGTAATGAGTTGGGCTTCCATGACCGGCGGCTCCCCCACCACGACGATCAGGCGGCCCCCGGGCCGCAGGCTCTTCGGAAATGCGTCGGGCAGCACCGGCACCGAGCCGGTTACCACGATCGCGTCATAGGGGGCGTGGCGGTCCCAGCCGCGCGCGGCATCGCCGGTTTCCAGGGTCACGTTGGTGACGCCATGGGCGGCGAGCTTGGCGCCCGCCGTTTGCGTGAATTCCGGAACGATGTCCACGCTGCAGACGTGGCTGCCCTGGCTTGCGAGCAGCGCGGTCATGTAGCCGCTGCCCGTGCCCACCTCGAGTATCCGGTCCCCGGGCGCGAGCGCGAGTTCCTGCAGCATGCGCGCCTCGATCCTGGGAGCGAGCATGGTCTCGCCATGCCCGAGCGGGATCTCCATGTCGGCGAAGGCGAGCGCGCGGTAGCGGGCCGGCACGTATTCCTCGCGCCTGACGCGCAACAGGAGATCGAGCACGCGCTGGTCCAGCACTTCCCACGGCCGGATCTGCTGCTCGACCATGTTGAAGCGGGCGCGTTCGACGTCAAGCTGGAGGTTCATAGGGAAATTCAGGGGGTTGCAATGCGCTACGTAGGTTGCAATTATCCCATAATTCGATTAGCGTTAGGGCTACACGTTGGGGGTCCTGATTGCCTCTGGCAATCGGGTGAGAAACACCCTTTGAACCTGATGCGGGTAATGCCGTCGGAGGGAAGCGTGGCCCGGGATTCTCCCGCCATCGCTCCGCCCCCGCAGCATTCCCATGGAGCGGACATGAACGCCAACCCCAAGTTCCTGAGTGCGACCGCGCGAGTTGACGAAGCGGCGGTGAAGCCATTGCCCAACTCGCGCAAGGTATACATCGCGGGCTCGCGCTCCGACATCCGCGTGCCGATGCGCGAAATCCGCCAGTCGGACACGCCGCTCCATTCCGGCGCGGCCGCGCAGGGTGGGGCCGCTGCGCGTTCCGAGCCGAACCCCCCGATCTTCGTCTACGACGCGTCGGGCCCGTATACCGACCCCGAGGCGCGGATCGACATCCGCCAGGGGCTGCCGCCGCTGCGGCAGAAGTGGATCCTCGAGCGCGGTGACACCGAGGATCTCGCGGGGCCGAGCTCGCGCTACGGGCGGGAGCGGCTTGCCGACGCCAAGCTGGCGCAGCTGCGTTTCAACCTCGCGAGAAGTCCACTGCGCGCAACAGGCGGCAGGAACGTGACGCAGATGCACTATGCACGGCGCGGCATGATCACGCCGGAGATGGAGTTCATCGCGATCCGCGAGAACCAGCGCATGGACGCGCTCCCGGAGCTCCTGCGCCGGCAGCACCCGGGACAGTCCTTTGGCGCCGCGATTCCGAAGGCGATCACGCCGGAGTTCGTGCGCGACGAGGTTGCGCGCGGGCGCGCCATCATTCCCGCCAACATCAATCATCCGGAGACGGAGCCCATGATCATCGGGCGCAATTTCCTGGTGAAGATCAACGCCAACATCGGCAACTCCGCGCTCTCCTCGGGCATCCAGGAGGAGGTCGAGAAGATGACCTGGGCGATCCGCTGGGGCGGCGACACGGTGATGGACCTCTCCACCGGCCGGCATATCCACGAGACGCGGGAATGGATCATCCGCAATTCGCCGGTGCCGATCGGCACGGTGCCGATCTACCAGGCGCTGGAGAAAGTGGACGGCAAAGCGGAGGAGCTCACGTGGGAGATCTACCGCGACACGCTGATCGAGCAGTGCGAGCAGGGCGTGGATTACTTTACCGTGCACGCCGGCGTGCGGCTGCCGTTCATCCCGATGACCGCCCGGCGCCTGACCGGCATCGTCTCGCGCGGCGGCTCGATCATGGCGAAGTGGTGTCTCGCGCACCACAAGGAGAGTTTCCTGTACACGCGCTTCGAGGACATTTGCGAAATCCTCAAGGCCTACGACGTTGCGTTCTCCCTTGGCGACGGGTTGCGGCCCGGCTCGATCCACGACGCCAACGACGAGGCGCAGATCGCGGAGCTGAAGACGCTCGGCGAGCTGACCGACATCGCCTGGAAGCACGACGTGCAGGTGATGATCGAAGGGCCGGGCCACGTGCCCATGCAGCTCATCAAGGAGAACATGGAACTCGAGCTCAAGTATTGCCGCGAGGCGCCGTTCTACACGCTTGGGCCGCTCACGACCGACATCGCCCCGGGCTACGACCACATCACCAGCGCAATCGGCGCGGCGATGATCGGCTGGTTCGGCACCGCGATGCTGTGCTACGTCACCCCCAAGGAGCACCTCGGGCTCCCGGACAAGGAGGACGTCAAGGACGGCATCATCGCCTACAAGATCGCGGCGCACGCCGCCGACCTCGCCAAGGGCCATCCCGGCGCGCAGATGCGGGATAACGCGCTGTCGAAGGCGCGCTTCGAGTTCCGCTGGGAGGACCAGTTCAACCTCGGGCTCGATCCCGACAAGGCGCGCCAGTTCCACGACGAGACGCTCCCACAGGAGGGCGCCAAGCTCGCGCACTTCTGCTCGATGTGCGGCCCGCACTTCTGCTCGATGAAGATCACGCAGGATGTGCGCGAGTATGCCGAGAAGCAGGGTGTCACCGAGCAGGAGGCGCTCGCCAAGGGCATGCTGGACAAGGCCGAGGAGTTCAAGCAGCAGGGCGCCGAGGTCTACACGCGGCTGTAACCTTTTGTTACATCCGCAGTTCCCCGTCGTGGGCGCGCTGCGGCACCTCCGTTACAATCACCGCTCTAAAGCAGTGAGCGACGCGCGGCAAGCACTTGCCGCCCGCCGCTTGCCAACCTTATGGTTCTATCGCGCAAACGCATGATCAGCGCGGCCATCGTGGCCGCGATACTGGCCGCTGGCGCCGCCGCCTTCGGCTGGTGGAGCGCGCGCGGCTCCGTCCCGGACTACCGCCTTGCCAGGATCGAGCGCGGCGGCATCACGGCCGCCGTCTCCGCGACGGGCACGGTGAATCCCGTCACCGCGGTGCAGGTCGGCTCGCAGGTCTCCGGCCAGGTGCAGGAGATCTACGTGGACTTCAACTCCGAGGTCAAGAAGAACCAGGTCATCGCCCGCATCGATCCGCAGTCCTTCGCGCTGCGCGTGAGCCAGGCGATGGCGGACCTGGAGGCGGCGCGCGCCACCGTGCTCACCCAGCGGGCCAACGTTGCTGCATTGCAGGCCGAAGTGTCGCGCGCCAAGGTAAACCTGGCCGACGCGGAGCGCGAATTTCAGCGCAACAAGATGCTGCAAGAGAAGAACTTTGTCTCCGTGGCGGTGCTCGACAAGGCGGAATTCGCCTGGCGAACGGCGCAGGAGCAGGTCAAGACCGCGCAGGCCCAGCTCGCGGTGGGCGAGTCGCAGGTGCGCAACGTGGAAGCGGTGGTGAAGCAGCGTGATTCGCAGCTGTCGCAGGCCAAGGTGGATCTTGAGCGCACCACCATCCGCGCGCCGGTGGACGGCACCGTCATCAAGAAGACGGTGGAGCCGGGGCAGACGGTTGCCGCGAGCCTGCAGGCGCCTGAGCTGTTCGTGATTGCGCAAGACTTGCGCCGCATGCAGGTGGACACCTCGATCGACGAATCGGAGATCGGTCGCGTACGCGAGGGCCAGTCGGCGACGTACACCGTGGATTCGTTTCCGGGAAGGACCTTCCAGGGCACGGTGGGGCAGGTGCGCAAGGCGGCCCTGGTGGTGCAAAACGTCGTCACCTACACCGCGGTCATCTCCACCTCCAACCCCAACCTGGAGCTGTTCCCCGGGATGACCGCCAACGTGCGCATCGTCGTGGATACGCGCGAGAACGTGGTCAAGGTGCCGAACGCGGCGCTGCGATTCCGACCCGCGGGAGCGACCGATGCGCGCGAAGCGGGGGCGCCGGCGGAGGGCGGCAAGGCCGACGGCAAGGGGCGCGGCGGGGCGCAGGCGGCGGAAGCGACGCGCGAGCGGCTGGTAAAGGAGCTCGCCCTCAACGCCGAGCAGCAGGCGCGTCTCGAATCGATCACCCGCGAGACGCGGGAGAAGATCCAGGCGCTCGCTGCAGATGACCAGGCCGAGCGCCGCAGGCAAGCCGAGCGGCTGCGCGCGGAGTCCCGCGCCCGCATTGCCGAGATCCTCAACCCGGAGCAGCGCGCGCGCTACGAGCAGATGAGCGGCGGCCGCTCCGGTCTTTCCACCGCCGGACGCGTATGGGTGCTCGACAACGCCGGCAGGCCGCGGGCGGTCAATGTGCGCACCGGGCTCTCCGACGGCACCTATACCCAGCTGGTGGGAGGCGATTTGCAGGAGGGCGCGCAGGTGATCGTCGGCATGCAGTCCGGCGCCAAGGCGCCGCCGCAGACCAAGGGCGGCCCGCGCTTCGGCTTCTAAAATCTGGCGAACGGTATATGGCTGAGCCTCTGATCGTCGCCCGCGATCTCGTCAAGGAGTACCGCATGGAGAGCTACACAGTCGCGGCGCTGCGCGGCGTATCGCTCGAGATCGGCAGCGGGGAGTTCGTGGCGGTGATGGGGCCGTCGGGATCCGGCAAGTCGACATTCATGAACCTGCTTGGCTGCCTGGATTCCCCGAGCGGCGGCAGTTATTTCCTGGCAGGAGAGAAGGTATCCGAGCTCTCGGGCGACGCGCTCGCGGAGATCCGCAACCGCTGCATCGGTTTCGTTTTCCAGAATTTCAACCTGTTGCCGCGCACCTCGGCGCTGGAGAACGTGGGGTTGCCATTGCTCTACAGCCGTTGCCCGGCCGAGGAGCGGCGGCAGCGCGCGATGCAGCGGCTCGCCGAAGTCGGGCTCGCCGAGCGCGCCCATCACCAGCCATCGCAACTCTCCGGCGGCCAGCAGCAGCGGGTGGCGATCGCCCGCGCGCTGGTCAATAACCCGGTGCTGATTCTGGCCGACGAGCCGACCGGCGCGCTCGACACGCGCACCAGCTTCGAGCTGATGGGCCTGCTGCAGCAACTGAATCGCGGCGGCATGACGGTGGTGCTGGTTACCCACGAGCGCGACATTGCGGCCTTTGCCTCGCGCATCGTGAGCTTCCGCGACGGGCACGTGGTGGACGACCAGCGGGTCGCGCAGCCCGCCGACGCACGCCAACTGCTGCGGGAATTCGATAAGGTGGCGGCATGAGCTGCCTGCTGAAGGAGGCGGCATGACCTGGCTCGCGAGCATCGGCATTGCTTTGCGCGCGCTGCGCGTGAACAAGCTGCGGAGCAGCCTCACGATGCTCGGCATCATCATCGGCGTTGCCGCCGTGATCACCATGATTGGAGTGGGAACCGGCGCCCAGGCGCGCGTGGAGGAACAGATCAAGGCGCTCGGCTCGAACCTGATCATGCTGCTCCCCGGCTCGGTGACCTCGGGCGGAGCGCGCATGGGCGCGGGCTCGCGCAATACGCTGACGGAGGACGACTCCTACGCCATCCAGCGCGAGATCCGGGAAGTGGAGGCTGCCGCTCCCCAGTTGCGCGGGACCGGGCAGGTGGTGGCGGGCAACAACAACTGGTCCACCGTGTTCTACGGCGTCACGCCCGAGCATTTCGAGGTGCGCAACTGGGTGATCGCTTCCGGCAAGGGTTTCGACGCGGCGGATCTCGCCGGTTCGGCCAAGGTCGCGCTGCTCGGGGAAACGGTGGTACGCAACCTGTTCGGCGATGGCGACCCGGTCGGGCAGGTGATCCGCATCCGCAAGGTGCCGTTCGTGGTGATCGGCACCCTCGGCCGCAAGGGCCAGAGCCTGCTGGGCCAGGACCAGGACGACGTGATCCTGATGCCGATCTCCACCGCCCGTAACCGGGTGCTGGGGGGCAGCATCGCCAGGCAGCGCACCGTCGGCTCCGTTTTCGTCAAGATCCGCGAGGACGCGGACACGAGCGAAGCGGAGAGTCAGATCCGCAACCTGCTGCGCCAGCGCCACCGATTGCAGCAGGGCCAGGAGGACGACTTCACGCTGCGCAACCTGTCGGAGGTGCTGCAAGCGCAGGAGCAGTCGAGCCGCATCATGACGCTGCTGCTCGCGGCGGTGGCCTCGGTGTCGCTGCTCGTCGGGGGCATCGGCATCATGAACATCATGCTGGTGTCGGTGACCGAGCGCACCCGCGAGATCGGCTTGAGGATGGCGGTCGGCGCGCGCGGTCGCGACATCCTGATGCAATTCCTGGTGGAAGCGGTGACGCTGGCCTTGATCGGGGGCCTGCTGGGCATCGTCCTCGGGGTGGGGGGGTCCTACGCGATCGGCCATTTCGCCGAATGGCGGACCGAGATCAACCTGCAGGCCATTGCGCTTGCGGTGGGTTTCGCGGCCGCGATCGGCATTTTCTTCGGCTTCTATCCGGCGCGCAAGGCTTCACGCTTGCTGCCAATCGAGGCACTGCGCTACGAGTAACCATAGTTTGCAGTGGGCAGTGGACAGTTTGCGGTTTACCGCCAGCTGAACACTGCCAACCGCCAACTGCCAACTGCGTGACCCGCAGGGTCGCGTAGAATGGCGGCCTGAATGGATTTCGCGCTCTATTTCAAAGCTGTCATTCTGGGCGTCGTCGAAGGCCTCACCGAATTTCTGCCGATTTCCAGCACCGGGCACCTTATCATCGCCGGTCAGCTCATCGGCTTCACGGGCGAAAAAGCCAAGGTCTTCGAGATCGTCATCCAGAGCGGGGCGATGCTGGCGGTCGTCTGGGAGTACCACGCGCGTTTTGCGCACATGCTCGGGGGCTTGCGCCATGACCCCGCGGCCCGGCGTTTCGCCGCGAACCTCGCGGTGGCGTTCATGCCGGCGGCCATCCTCGGGCTCGCTTTCGCGGGCGCGATCAAGCACTACCTGTTCCATGCGGTTCCGGTCGCGGCGGCCTTCATCATCGGCGGCGTCATCATTCTCTGGGTGGAGCGTTCGCCGCGGCGGAGAACGGTGGAACATGTTGACGACATGACATGGAAAGACGCGCTCAAAGTCGGGCTGGCGCAGACTCTTGCCCTGATCCCGGGCACGTCGCGCTCGGGCGCGACGATCATCGGCGGCATGCTGTTCGGCCTGTCGCGCCGGGCCGCAACCGAATTCTCGTTCTTCCTTGCGGTGCCGACGCTGATCGCCGCGGGCGCCTATGACCTCTACAAGCACCGTGCGCTGCTCGACGCCGGCGATCTCGGCGTCTTCTCAGTGGGTTTCGTCGTCTCCTTCGTCTCGGCGTTCCTGTGCGTGCGCTGGCTGCTGCGCTATATCGCCACCCATGATTTCAGCGCTTTCGCCTGGTATCGCATCGCTTTCGGCGTCATCGTGCTCGCGACCGGCTATACGGGGCTCGTAAACTGGGCGGCGTGACGTCCTGAGGCGGAAGGCGGAGGGCAAGGGCCGTGAGGGTGGGAGGGCGCAAGAGCGGGAGAGGGAAAAACCTCCATCTCACGACCTCCCGATCTCCCGATTTGACGGGTTTAGATCAACCGGACTTCCCTCATCCCTCATCCCTAGGATTGCGTCCAGGGCAGTCCTGCGACTCGCCACCCGCCGCGGGTATTGCGATGACCCTCGGTGTCGCGGTCGCCCTCGAAGCCTTCCAGTACGTTGTAGCTGGCGGAGTAGCCAGCCTGAGCGGCGAGCATCGCGGCGTGGTGAGACCGCCCGCCGCTGCGGCAGATGAACAGCACCGGTGCTGCCTTGTCCGCTTTGCTTTCGAGCTCCGGGACGAACTCGGTGTTGCGCAAGTTGCCGGGATAGGTCAGAAACTCGAGCTCGACGGCACCGGGTATGCGACCCACGTAATCCCACTCGGCGCGGGTGCGCACGTCGATGAGCTGCGCGCCCGGCACATCGCGCCAAACCGCGTAGGCCTCGGCCGGAGTGAGCGCACCGCTGTAAGGCAGGCCCAACTGGCGCGCGCGCTCGGCGGCTTTCTGAAGGATTTCGGTGATTGTCATGAGCTTGAATCTGATCCAGTGATGTCGCAGCGTGCACTCACATACCGCAGTCTATGCGATTGGAAAGAAAGAATTATTTTAGGTGAGCATGGGGCAGATCCTTAATCGCACCAATATAGTGCAAAATTGCAGGCTGAGCACATAACTGGTGCGGAAGGCACCGACTGGGGCAAACAAATCCCTTGTGGCACAATGCCTTTCCCACAAAAAACCTTGGCACAATTCCTGCTCAGCAGGAAATTCCGAATTACTGTTTTTTTCCGTAATACCCGTCAACTCAGGAGAGAGCTAGATGGCAACCGTTGCCGATGTAATGAAAATAGTCAAAGACAATGAGGTGAAGTTCGTCGACTTGCGCTTCACCGACACGCGCGGCAAGGAGCAGCACGTCTCAGTGCCGATATCGGCGTTTGACGAGCACAAGTTCAGCGACGGTCACTTTTTCGACGGATCCTCCATCGCCGGCTGGAAGAGCATCGAGGCTTCCGACATGGTGCTGCTGCCGGATCCCGATACCGCCCGCATGGATCCGTTCACCGATGAGCCCACGCTCCTGCTCACCTGCGACGTGATCGAGCCCTCCGACGGCAAGGGTTACGACCGCGATCCGCGCTCGATCGCCAAGCGCGGCGAGGCCTATCTCAAGTCCACCGGCATCGCCGACACCGCTTACTTCGGCCCCGAGCCCGAGTTCTTCGTCTTCGACTCGGTGACCTGGAGGATCGAGATGGGGCAGGCGTTCTACAAGATCAAGTCGGAAGAGGCGCCGTGGTCCTCCGGAGACGAATTCGAGGGCGGCAACATGGGCCACCGCGCGCCGCTCAAGGGCGGCTACTTCCCGGTGCCGCCGATCGATTCGCTGCAGGACATCCGCTCGGCGATGGTGCTGGCGATGCAGGAAATGGGCGTCGAGTGCGAAGTGCATCACCACGAAGTGGCGGCGGCGGGCCAGTGCGAGATCGGCACCAAGTTCGCGAGCCTGGTGAAGCGCGCCGACTGGATGATGATTCTCAAGTACGCGGTGCACAATGTCGCGCACTCCTACGGCAAGACCGCGACTTTCATGCCGAAGCCGGTGGTGGGCGACAACGGCTCGGGCATGCACGTGCACCAGTCGCTCGCGAAAGGCGGGCAGAATCTTTTCACCGGCAACGGCTACGCGGGATTGTCCGAGCTGGCTCTGCACTACATCGGCGGCATCCTGAAGCACGCCAAGGCGCTCAACGCGATCACCAACCCGGGGACTAACTCCTACAAGCGCCTGGTGCCGGGATTCGAGGCGCCGATCAATCTTGCCTATTCGTCGCGCAACCGCTCGGCTGCGGTGCGCGTGCCGCTGGTGGCGAACCCGAAGGGGCGCCGCATCGAAGTGCGCTTCCCGGACCCGACGACC
>Ga0210377_10004373_pt1 | contig 11922 bp, 6 predicted proteins | sample PLM4_65_b1redo_FD_155480 | JGI IMG/M metagenome (GOLD analysis project Ga0210377, IMG submission 155480) | Groundwater sediment microbial communities from an aquifer in East River, Colorado, USA - PLM4_65_b1 redo | ecosystem: Environmental > Terrestrial > Soil > Riparian zone | place: USA: East... | reverse complement strand
GCAGCCAAAATGAAGGGTGATAAAGAATTAATCCTGACCGGCTCTCTTGGCACGGTCATGCGTGAGTCTGCACAGGCTGCCTTGAGCTACGTCAGAAGCAATGCGGCCCGTCTGAATATTCCGGAAGATTTTTTTGAAAAGCATGATATTCATATTCATGTGCCTGCCGGAGCTATTCCAAAGGATGGTCCTTCAGCAGGAGCGACTATCGCGGTCGCCCTTATTTCTCTGCTGAAAGGAAAGCCTGCTTTTAGAAATATTGCGGTTACCGGAGAGCTCACCTTGAGCGGCAGGATATTACCTGTCGGAGGAGTCAAGGAAAAGCTATTGGCTGCAAAACGGGCCGGAATAAAAACTGTTATTATGCCACGCATGAACAAAGTGGACATAGATAACCTTCCTGATGAGGTCAGGGCGGACATCGACATAAGGCTGGCAGACGATATGGATGCAATCATAAAAGAGGTTCTGGAAGAGACCGCTGATTAGGTGTAGTTGCTGCTACCTGGCCCTGCAGGCAGTGTTCGCGCACTCTGCGACTGCTAAATACTTTGTTTGACATCTCCACAATAATTGATAAACTTGAAATACGACAGCATATGGAAGAATAGTTCGGGGGGTGTTATGCACTGGTTATGGTTTTTGATTATCGGGGTAGTTGCAGGCTGGCTTTCGGGAAAGCTGACGCGGGGCCACGGTTTCGGTCTGGTTGGAGACCTCGTCGTCGGAATCCTTGGAGCTCTCGTCGGAGGTTTTCTCTTCCGGCTCCTTGGTGTTGTTTCCGTAGGAGTTATTGGTTCGCTTGTGTCGGCCACAGTGGGAGCGGTTGTGCTCCTATGGCTCATCCGGCGGCTGTGAGAGCCATTAACACTTTTGGTTTGATCATTGTACTGGTATCGGCAATCATCCTCGGCAGCGGATGCGCGACCCTCCCGAATGTCACTGAAGTTATAGACGAGACCCTTACAGATCAGGAATCTCCCCACATCCTTGCAGCGAAGGGCTTTCTGTCTCCGAGGCAAAGCAAGGCTGTCATAGAACGACTGAAGCAGCGGGTTGACCCCACGGATATTCTGGAGCGCGAGACCGCAGTGATGGAATCTGTGAGCGGAAGTCCTCTGATAAAGGGTAATAAGGTAAGTCTCCTCGTTGACGGACCTGTGACCTATGCCGCCATGTTCAAGGCGGTGGAGAACGCCAAAGACCATATCAACATCGAGACGTTTATTTTCGAGGGAGATGAAATGGGCAGTAAATTAGCGGATCTACTCCTTCAAAAGCAGTCAGAGGGCGTTGAGGTCAACATCATTTATGACAGCGTGGGAAGTTTAGGTACGCCCGGATCGTTTTTCGATCATCTGAAAGAGGGGGGGATTCATGTGCTGGAATTCAATCCAGTGAATCCTGCAAAGTCTTTCTGGAGAAGGCTTCTGAGATGGCAGCCGACCCATCGCGATCACCGGAAAATTTTCACAGTCGACGGTAAAGTCGCCATCACAGGAGGTGTCAACATCAGCGGCGTCTACTCCAGCCGTCTCTCCGGCGTAGAAGAAGAGAAGGAAGACAAGAAAAGCCCGTGGCGTGACACCGACGTCCTGATTGAAGGGCCTGCTGTGGCAGAGTTACAAAAACTCTTCCTTGACACATGGCAAAGAGAGAAGGGGCCTCATCTTGCGGAAAGGAACTTCTTCCCCCAACTTAAGGAGGTGGGAGGTGACCTTGTCCAGGTGGTTGGCAGCACGCCGGAAGCAGAAAACAGAACAACTTTCATCATGTACGTTTCTGCAATCATCTTTTCGGATAAATCGGTTCATCTGACCAGTTCCTACTTCGTTCCCGACAGTCAGACTCTGAAGGCTCTCACTGATGCGGCTCGGCGCGGTGTGGATGTCAAAATAATCCTGCCGAGGGAAAGTGATTCCTCGATGGCATTATACGCGGGAAGGTACTATTATTCCGATCTGCTAAAATCCGGGGCAAAACTATATGAGCGGCGTGACGCCATACTGCATGCGAAAACCGCCGTGATCGACGATGTTTGGGCGACCGTCGGGTCAAGCAATATGGACTTCTGGAGTTTTCTGCACAATGACGAGGCCAATGTGATCATTCTGAGCCCTTCGTTTGCGGATGAAATGGAAAAGATGTTTGTGAGGGATATTGAAGAGTCAGACCAGGTGAAATTGGAAGAGTGGAAGGAAAGGCCCTTATTTCCCAGGATCAGGGAATGGCTTGCACACTTTTTTGCGCGCTGGTTATGAGATATCGAGGAGGAGTGATATGAATAATAATGATTTAATGACTACCTATAAGGGGTGATATTATGGCAAAGAAAATAATAATTGCGATTCTGATCGTTATTGCGATATGCGGTGGGGTGTGGTATTACTTCAGCCGAGTCCAGCCGACCCGGATTGAAAAGATCCTTAAAAATCCGAACGAATATGGTGGAAAAGTGGTCACTCTTGAAGGGGAGGTTACTGATCGGACGTCATTTTTTGTTGTTCTGAAATTTTTTAAGCTTAAAGACAAGACAGGAGAAATAACAGTAGTTACCAAAAAATCTTTGCCTAACGTGAAATCAAAGGTCCTTGTAAAAGGCAGGATAGATGAGGCATTTCCCATTGGCGACCAGAAGTTGATGGTTTTTGTAGAAGAATCGGTTGAAACAAAAGACGAGCATAAGTGATACGAATGATATCAGATGCGATGGTGGTTAGTTCTGCATAAGGGAAAATCGCATCCCCTGCTGCGCTTTACGGTTGCAAATCCCGCAAGCGCCTGTATACTTATATTAGATATCTGATTTTTGTTCGTTCAAGACATTTGGACCGTGACAGAGAAAGACAATGGAAACGATCATTCAGCCTTTTGACTTCAAACAGTGTATAAGCATTCTTAAATCTACGGGAAAAAGGGCAAGACAACTCCGTGAGCTCCGGCGCGGGATAGAGGAGACCAGTAGGCAATCCCTCTATCATCATACCTATCAGTATTTCCTTAAGGGGCATTTGCTGGAATATACCAATGACTTTGCACACTGGGCAGGGGAAAATCTCGGGGAGCGGGTCCTTGCAGAACATCTTTCGAGTGTAGACCCCTATGAGTTTTCTGATATCCATGACCTGCGTCTTAAACTCCTGAATGTAATCGACCGCTATCTCGCAAATTTTCCAGAGCCGAGAGAGGTAATGCCGGGCGGAGACTTTCATTTCAATGAGACAATTACCATGGTGTTTCCAATGGGAATCACGGCCCACAATCTGGCGGAGTTCCTCATCGGCATTCGGTTCGCGGACACCGGCTCCCTTTACTACCATTTTTACGATGCGCGGTCGCGTCAGGGCGGAAGGGATGATTTCTCCCACTGGTTCGGGGAGGTCCTTGCCAAAACAGAGCTCGCTGAAAAGATCGTCGCTATTGACCCCTTCATGCATACAATGGAGGGCATTCGCGAGCACATAATAGAGGCCGTTGAGGAAACTGTGAGAAAGGATATGGGGGTGTTGTTTCTATGATCGGCAGATATTCAGGGATCGCTCCGAAAGGCGATCTTATGCTTCTGCGGAAACTCGGTGAAAGATTGAAGGGCAGGTCTTTCCTTCACGTTAATTCCACGCGCGCAGGCGGCGGTGTGGCTGAAATTCTCCAGAGGATGATACCGATACTCACGGATCTGGGGATCGAAGCACGATGGGAGGTCATAGGAGGAGACGAGCAGTTTTTTGATGTCACGAAGAAATTTCACAATGCCCTACAGGGGAAGTTCGAAGAGATTTCCGACGACATGCTGCAACACCATTTTGAGGTAAACAGGATAAACGCGGCAACCCTGAATCTTGAAGCTGATGCGGTGCTAATTCATGACCCGCAGCCAGTTGCCCTTATAGAATTCAAAAAAACCGGGAAATGGATCTGGCGATGCCACATCGACGTGGCAGACCCGATAAAGGAAGTATGGGACCACCTCAAGAAGTACTGCACTAAGTACGACGCTGCTGTTTTTTCAGCCTCAAAGTTCGCCAGGGCGATGCCGATCGATGAATTCATCATTGCCCCGTCCATCGACCCGCTCAGCGACAAAAACAGGGACCTCTCTGAAGACGAGATACGCGAGACCATAGAGCGGCTGCAGATACCCCTTGACAGACCGATAATACTCCAGGTATCCAGGTTCGACAGGTTCAAAGACTCGATCGGAGTCATTAAAGCTTACAGGATCGCAAAAAAATATAACGACTGCATCCTCATCCTTGCAGGCAGCGCTGCGGCAGATGATCCTGAAGGGGAACTGGTGCTGAAGGAAGTGAAGGAGCTTGCTGCGGACGATTCCGATATCCATGTACTTCTTTTGCCGCCTTTCAGTGACAAGGACATAAACGCGCTGCAGCGCATTGCGACAGTGGTCCTCCAGAAATCCCTGAAGGAAGGCTTCGGACTTACCGTCTCAGAAGCGATGTGGAAGGGCAAGCCTGTTATCGGCGGAGATACCGGAGGAATCCCGCTCCAGATAATCCATGGCGTCAACGGTTTCCTGGTTTCATCAGAGGAAGGCGCAGCCTTCAGAATACGGCAACTCCTCAACAATCCGGAAATGTCCAAAAAGATGGGAGCGCGCGCGAAAGAATACATCAGGACAAATTTCCTTATGACAAGGCAGATAAGGGACTATCTCTCTGTCTGGTATTCCATCGAAAGCAAAGGCCAGAGCGCTTTTGAGTTGTGACAGAACGATGGACATAACCGAAGAAGGCTGGCGATTGCAATTGGGGGCGAACATTGTTCCCGGCAGTGGGGTCTTCTTCAGGGTCTGGGCGCCAAAGGCAGAAACGGTCTCAGTAAGAATATTATCGAACAACAAGAAGAGGGATATCAGGCTCGGCAAAGAAGACCAAGGTTATTTTGCAGGGCTGGTTGAGGGCGTCTGCAGAGGAGACCGTTACGTTTATGTTCTTGATAACATGGACCACTACCCAGACCCAGCGTCACGGTTCCAGCCTGAGGGCGTCCAGGGACCCTCAGAGGTGATCGATCCCGATGAGTTCCTGTGGGAGGACGAAGAATGGGAATCAATAGCTCTCAGGGATTTCATTATCTATGAACTGCACGTTGGCGCTTTCACCGTGGATGGGACCTTTGAAGCGATCATCCCCCATCTTGACTCCGTCAAAGAGTTAGGCATAACCGCGATTGAGCTAATGCCTGCAGCCCAATTCCCTGGAAAGAGGAACTGGGGATACGACGGCGTCTATCCCTATGCTCCTCAGAACAACTACAGAGGTCCTGAGGGACTGAAGCGGCTCGTAAACGCTGCCCACAAAAAAGGGCTGTGTGTTATCCTTGATGTGGTTTATAACCACCTCGGCCCGGAGGGGAATTACCTGCACCGGTATGCTCCGTACTTTACGGATAGGTACAAAACTCCCTGGGGCGATGCGGTAAATTTTGACGGGCCATACAGCGACGGGGTAAGGCATTTTTTCATCAGCAACGCCCTTTACTGGATAAGTGAATACCATGTCGACGCACTGCGACTCGATGCAGTCCACGGAATTCTAGACTTCGGCTCCCGACATTTTCTTTCGGAGTTGCGCGAGGCTGTGAAGATCCATGCAAAGAGATCGGGGAAAAATGTATTTGTGATCGCTGAAAGCGACCTAAATGATGTGAGGATTATTAATCCTCCGGGTATGGGCGGCTATGGTTTAGACGCGCAGTGGAACGATGATTTCCACCACTCCCTCCACGCTTTACTGACCGGCGAGCGCAAGGGATATTACGAAGATTTCGGGAAAGTGGAGCACCTTGCAAAAGCCTTCAGGGAGGGCTTTGTCTATTCCGGCGAGTATTCAGCATTCAGGAAACGACGACACGGAAGCACCTCGATGGACAGCCCTGCCTCTCAGTTTGTCGTCTTCTCTCAGAGTCATGACCAGGTCGGCAACAGGATGCTGGGCGACCGCCTGAGCCAGACCCAGTCTTTCGAAAAGCTCAAGCTCGCAGCAGGTGTTGTTTTTCTCTCTCCTTATGTCCCTCAGGTATTCATGGGAGAGGAGTATGCTGAAATTGCGCCCTTTCACTATTTTATAGACCATTCTGACGACGCCCTTGTGCAAGCCATAAGGGAGGGCAGGAAGAAAGAGTTCGCCTCATTTGGATGGGAAGGAGACCCACCAGATCCTGCTGCCCTAAGAACTTTTAGCGATTCCAAACTCGCAGGAGATCTCCGTAACCAGGGTAACCACAAAATCCTTTTTGAGTTCTACCAGGAATTGATACGGCTGCGAAGAGAGATTGCATCTTTGCGCACTCTTAACAAGGAGACGATGGAGGTAGTATCCTTCGAAGAGGACAAGGTCTTGTTCCTCAGAAGATGGTATAACGGTGATGAGGCCTTCAGCCTATTCCATTTCGGCGAGGATATTGCGCGCATCGGGCTCATAATTCCTGAAGGGAGATGGGACAGGATACTCGAATCATCTTCATCCCGCTGGGGCGGAGACAAGAATTATGCACCTGAGAAAATAGACTCTCACGGCCCGAAAGTTACAATCAGTTGCTGTCCACACGGCGTTGTCCTTTATCGGCTGTGCAGAAGAACATAATGGAACGCTTCCTCTGTATCCATAGTCATTTTTATCAGCCGCCGAGGGAAAACCCCTGGCTTGAGAGGATAGAGATACAGGACTCTGCCCACCCCTACCATGATTGGAACGAGCGGGTCACTGCTGAGTGTTACGCACCCAATTCAGCCTCGCGGTTTCTCGACGGAGAAGGTCGCATAATAGACATCGCGAGCAACTATGAAAGGATAAGCTTCAATTTCGGCCCCACGCTGCTTTCATGGATGGAGAAACATTCAGAGGAGACTTACGCTGCCATTCTCGAAGCAGACAGGCGAAGTATAGGATTGCGTTCCGGCCACGGCAATGCCCTTGCTCAGGCTTACAACCACCTTATCATGCCCCTTGCGAATTCCCGTGACAAGCGGACGCAGATACACTGGGGCATCAAAGACTTCGAACACCGGTTCAGTCGGCGACCTGAAGGTATGTGGCTACCGGAAACAGCGGTGGACCTCGAGACGCTCGAAATCCTTGCAGAAGGCGGGATTGATTTCACTATCCTTGCGCCCCATCAGGCTGCAAAGGTAAGAAGCATCAATACAAATGAATGGACCGATGTAAACGGCGGACAGATTGACCCTGCAAGGGCATATCTATGCATACTCCCATCGGGCCGGCACATAAATCTTTTTTTCTATGACGGACCGATAGCAGGGGCTGTGGCCTTCGAAGGACTCCTAACAAAGGGTGAGGATTTCATAGGCCGCCTTTTGACAGGCTTTTCCGATCTCAGGGAGTGGCCCCAGGTCCTCACGATAGCCACGGACGGTGAGTCGTATGGCCATCACCACAAATTCGGAGATATGGCACTTGCCTATGCCCTACACCATATCGAGTCCAATGGCCTGGCAAGGCTCACGAATTACGGAGAATACCTTGAAAAAAATCCTCCAAGTATGGAGGTGCAGATATACGAGAACACCTCCTGGAGCTGTGCCCACGGCATCGAACGGTGGAGAAGTAATTGCGGCTGTAATACCGGCGGAAATCGCGGCTGGCATCAGCAATGGCGGGGCCCGCTCCGTGAGGCACTCGACTGGCTGAGGGACGAGATGTCTTCTCTCTGCGAAGAAAGGACGAAAGAGTATCTGAAAGACCTCTGGTCGGCAAGGGACGAATATATCGAAGTGATCCTTGACCGGTCAGAGGGAAGGATTGCGGACTTTCTCTCGAAATACGCCGTGGGGAGGGCTGTTGGACCGGAAACGACCTCTATTATGAAAGTGATGGAGGCGCTGAGGCATGCGATGCTCATGTATACGAGCTGCGGCTGGTTCTTTGACGAGCTCTCAGGGATGGAGACCGTCCAGATAATTCAATATGCAGGCAGGACGGTCCAGCTAGCCCGGGAACTCTTCGGCGTCGATCTCGAAAATTCCTTCATGGAAGGACTCTCAAAGGCAAGTTCCAACATAACGGAACACAAAGACGGCGCCCATATTTATGAGAAATTCGTAAAGCCCGCTATCGTTGACCTCAAGAGAGTTGCGGCCCACTATGCTATCAGCTCCCTCATCAAAGACTACGGAGATGTTGAAGCTGTCTTCAGCTATTCGATAAAGAAAGAGGACTATCAGCGCACCCAATCAGGCGCAACAAAAATGGCCCTTGGGAGGATTACCGTTACCTCGGATATTACACTTGATACAGAGACGTTATGCTTCTGCGCCCTGTACCTTGGCGGTCATGTCTTTAGTGCAGGGATAAAGACGTTTCCCGGAGAAGATGGATATGATCTCATGAAAAAGGGTATCGTACCCATCTTTGAAAGCGGAGAGATAGCAAACGTACTCAGGATAATGGATGGTCATTTCGGTCTGAATACCTATTCTCTCATACACCTCTTCAGAGACGAACAACGCAGGATCTTAAACCTTGTTCTCGATGAGACTATGGAGAATTTCAAACACACCTACAGTCTTCTTTACGAAAACAACCGCACACTGATGGCCTTTTTGCACGAGGCCGGAATGCCGGTCCCTGCGGCCTTCAGCACTGCAGCCGCCTTTACCCTTAACCTCGATATGAAAAAAACCTTTTTTGAAAAAAACATAGATAGCGGAAAGGTGAAGGCGCTTCTCGACGAAATCAGGCGATGGGATGTCCAGCTCGATTCAATAGACCTTGAATTTATTCTGAGGCGCAGAGGCGAAGACCTGATTGCGGAGCTGCAGAGAGCGCCGTCGGACCTTTCGCTTCTGAACAATGTTCAGGCAATGGTCGGGCTTCTGCGTTCAATCCCCTTTGAGGTGAATTTCTGGCAGATCCAGAACACATACTTCAAAATGGCAAAGACCCTCTATAAAGAATTTGCGTTGGATGCGCTGAATGGCAATAAAGAGGCGGCGGATTGGGTGGAAACCTTCAAGCAAACAGGAGATCTGCTCCTTTTCAATACATCTGCATTACTGTCAGGAGAATTACAGGAGGAGATTATGGAAAGACAAAACGTTCCGGTCCCGCGAATACCTGTTTCAACATACAGGCTTCAGTTCAATCATCGCTTCAAATTTTCAGATGCTGCAGTGATCGTTCCCTATCTCCATGAACTCGGCATCTCTGACATTTACGCGTCCCCTTATCTCAAGGCGCGAACGGGGAGTCTCCACGGATATGACATCGTCGACCCCACGACGCTGAACCCAGAAGTGGGAACGGAAGAAGAATACGAGGCATTCATTGGAGAACTCTCGAAATACAGTATGGGACAAATCATTGACATCGTTCCTAACCACATGAGCTGCGAAACTGAAAACCCATGGTGGATGGACATACTTGAAAACGGCCCGAGTTCTTCCTATGCGGAGTTCTTTGACATAAATTGGGACCCGCCAGCCAGAAAACTGTCTGACAGACTTCTTATCCCGTTTCTTGGCGACCAGTATGGAAAAGTGCTCGAAACTCAGGAATTGAAGTTGACCTTCGAAGAAGGCGCATTCTTCATTCGTTATCAGGAACAAAAGTTCCCGATTGTGCCGGAGACATACATTGTCATATTGCAACACCGTCTGGAAGACCTTCAGAATCTTCTCCCCGAGGAGAACCGCCATATCACCGAGCTCTTGAGCATAATCACTGCGCTGAAGCACCTGCCTTCTGTTAGCGAGAACGATGGGGAGAAAATCGACGAACGTTACCGCGAGAAGGAGATCATCAAGAAGCGTCTTTTGTCACTGTACCTTGAAAGCATGGAAATAAGGACTTTTCTTGACGAAAACATCAGTATATTTAATGGCAGCAAGGGAGACGCAAAGAGCTTCAACCTTCTTGACGGGCTGCTCGCAGAGCAGGTGTGGAGGCTCTCTTACTGGCGCGTAGCGGTTGACGAGATAAATTACCGCAGGTTTTTTGACATCAATAACATTGCCGCTATCCGCATCGAAGACCCTGCTGTGTTTAGAGAAACGCATAAATTGATACTCAGACTGGTTAAAGAGAGAAAGGTCACCGGTTTAAGGGTAGACCACCCAGACGGCCTCTATGACCCCTCAGAGTATTTCGAAAGACTCCAGCGCAGTTGTTTTGCACAGCTCGCTCCCGCCGAAAGACCTCAAGCCGACGCTTATGAACAGTCTGATTTCGATCCGGACGTATTGAAGCGCTACGAGGGACTTTTATCCGCGGATCCGCAATACAAACCCTTTTACATCGTGGGGGAAAAGATCCTTACAAAGGGTGAAAAAATGCCGGAGGACTGGCCCATTCTCGGAACAACAGGCTATATCTTTTTAAACTCTCTTAACGGGATTTTTGTCGAGCCGAGGAACGCGAGGATGTTCGACAGCCTCTTTGTCAGGTTTACCGGCGTCAAGAATAATTTTTCTGACATGGTTTACGATAGAAAAAAGCTGCTGATACAGGTCGCGATGTCAAGCGAGATCAACACACTCGGACATTACCTGAGCAGGATTTCTGAAAATAACAGACACACCAGAGATTTCACCCTCAACAGCCTCACAAAGGTGATAACCGAGGTCATAGCTTTTTTCCCGGTTTATCGTGTATACACAAGTTCATTCACCGTTACCGACAGAGACCGCCTATATGTAGAGACGGCGGTGTCGAAAGCAAAAAGAAAGAACCCTGCTATCAGCTCATCGATCTTCAATTTTCTCGAGGATGTCCTTTTGCTCAGGTTCCCTGACGAATTTAGCGAAGACGACAAGAAGGAGTGGCTTGATTTCGTGATGAGGTTCCAGCAGATGACGGCCCCTGTGATGGCTAAGGGGGCTGAAGACACAGCCTTATACGTTTATACCCGTCTGCTGTCGCTCAATGAGGTCGGCGGAAGCCCCGACAGGTTCGGCCTGTCCCTGGAGGCATTTCACGGCCAGAACCTGGACAGGCTCAAGTTCTGGCCCCACGCGCTTCTCACTACCTCGACCCATGACACCAAACGCAGCGAAGATGTAAGGGCGCGAATAAATGTCCTCTCCGAGGTCCCGGGAAAATGGAGTCAATGTCTCACAAGTTGGGGTTCTCTAAACAAGAGGAAGAAGACGACCATAGAAGGACAGCCTGCGCCGGACCGAAATGAGGAGTATCTGCTTTACCAGACGCTCATCGGAGCATGGCCCCTCGGTCACCCGGATGAGACCCAATACGATGCCTTTAAAATGAGGATCAAGGACTATATGGTAAAAGCGTTAAGGGAGGCCAAAGTTAATACGAGCTGGATAAATCCCAACGCAGATTATGAAGAAGCCATGACATCTTTCATCGATGCCATTATGGACGTTACTCCGGATAACAAGTTTCTCGGGGAGTTTGAACCCATACAAAAGACGATTTCCTATTTTGGGATGCTGAATTCCCTTTCTCAGACACTCCTTAAAATAGCCTCTCCAGGTGTTCCGGATTTTTATCAGGGAAACGAGACCTGGGACTACAGTCTCGTTGATCCGGACAATCGACGGCCGGTCAACTTTGACATCAGGCGGGAGGCACTGGCGATCTTGAAAGAGAATACGGCAAAACATGAAGCGGATTTTACCGGTTTTTTGAAAGAACTCACTGATAAGTGGGAGGACGGGTCCATAAAGCTTTATGTTACATCAAAAGCCCTGGCATTTCGAAGGGAGAATCATCTGCTTTTTATGGAAGGAGCTTATATACCGCTGACCGGTGATGGAGAACTGGCGGATCATTTCTGCGGATTCGCGCGCCGACAAAACGACAAGACCGTCCTGGTCATTGTACCAAGGCTCTTGACGGCTGTCCTGAATTTCAGCCCTGAAGCGCCTCTCGGTGAAAAAGTTTGGGGAAATGCCGGGATTGTCCTCCCGGATGAAATCCC
>Ga0210377_10004372_pt1 | contig 11922 bp, 12 predicted proteins | sample PLM4_65_b1redo_FD_155480 | JGI IMG/M metagenome (GOLD analysis project Ga0210377, IMG submission 155480) | Groundwater sediment microbial communities from an aquifer in East River, Colorado, USA - PLM4_65_b1 redo | ecosystem: Environmental > Terrestrial > Soil > Riparian zone | place: USA: East... | reverse complement strand
ACGATAATCGGACAGTTCGTTGCTGCTCAGCAAGCGTTCGGCTAAGCGCGCTCCATAGCGCGCCCACATCGATTCGATGCGGGCTAATTCCACAATATCAGTCCCGATGCCGAAGATCATCTAAATCCGGCAACTGATCCGCTCATGTTTCGACTCCGCTGTGCTACGCTCAACACGAACGGATCTCCGGAGTACGATCCAATTTACCGGACATCCCGCTCGCCCTGAGCGTTGCGCATGGCGTGAAGTCGAAGGGTTGCTGCTACTCGCCATACTTAATTCCCCTTCCCCATCAGCAATGCCTTCATGTTTTTCACCGCCGCTTCAAGCCCGATGAACAGCGACTCGGCGATGATGGCATGGCCGATGTTGAGCTCGACCAGATTGGGTATGCCGACGACAGGCTTTACATTGTGGTAGTTCAAGCCGTGTCCGGCGTTCACCTGCAGGCCGTGTGCATGTGCATGAACTGCCGCGACACGGAGGCGCTCAAGCTCATGCCGGTGTTCCGGCACGCTGTCCGCATCGGCATATTTTCCTGTATGGAATTCCACCACCGGCGCTCCGGCTTGTCGCGCCGCATCGATCTGCTTCTGATCCGGATCGATGAACAGCGACACACGGATGCCCGCTTCGGCACAACGTTCACAAGCAGCCTTGATATTGTCGAAGTAACGCACCACGTCCAGGCCGCCTTCGGTGGTCAGTTCCTCACGGCGTTCCGGTACCAGGCACAGATCGTGCGGTTTGATGCGCAGTGCGATGGCTATCATTTCATCGGTGACGGCGCTCTCCAGGTTCATGCGTGTTTGCAGCATGTCGCGCAGCATTTCCACATCGCGATCCTGGATGTGGCGCCTGTCCTCACGCAGGTGCAGGGTGATCGCATCCGCGCCGGCAGATTCAGCCAGCAGCGCGGCCCTCACCACGTTGGGATAACGCGCCCCGCGCACTTGGCGCAGTGTGGCTACATGGTCGATGTTCAGTCCTAATTTGATCATTCCAACTTCCTTTTTTGTTCAGCAGGGCATTTAAATTTTACCCTCATCCCAGTTGCCCCCTCGCTTCGAGCTCCCCGACTGATAAGGGGAAGGAGCCAATTCCCTCCCCCTTGCAGGGGGAGGGTTAGGGAGGGGGTGAATACGATGAAAATTCAATGCGTCATAGTTTCTGAAAATCCTTGATCAGTTCGCGTGTGTGCAATGTCTTGCCGCCAAGCTGGTGGTTCAACAACATGCGCATCAGTTGCTTGCTTTGCTGCGCGGTGGCCGGGTCGGCATAGTCATCGTTCGCCATGTCGAGCAAGGTCTTGCCCAGCACCGGTATGCCGGATGACTCTGCTCCCTCGTCAGGCAGAACCCCGCGTTCCACGGCATAACGATAGCAGAGTTCCGGCTGCACTGCCTTGTCGCTGCCCGCTTCGCGCTCCAGCACCAGCGCATAGCCCAGTTCCTGAAGCAGATGCTTTTCGAAGCAGCGCAATGTGGCGGCATGGTCGGTTTGATCTGCCAGTCGCTGCAGCGTGGCGCGATAATAGTCAAACAATCGCTCATGTGGGTCATCGCGCGCCAGCAGGTTGACCAGCAATTCGTTCAGGTAGAACCCGCACATCAACGCCGTTCCCTGCAGATAGGGCTGTCCGCCCTGCCACTCGGCACTGTGCAGGGTACGCACTTCGCCCTTGCCGAACCAGCTCAGCAACAGCGGCTGGAAACCCAGCAGCAAGCCGCGCAAGCCGGACCTGGGGCGCCGCGCACCGCGCGCCACGATCGCCAGCCGTCCGTGTGACCGGCTGAACACATCGAGGATCAGGCTGGTTTCCCGAAACGGATGGCTGTGCAGCACGAATGCCGGTTCGTCCTGTATTTTTTGCCGGCTCGCTGCGGTCATTCGTAACCCAGGGAGCGCAACATGCGTTCGTCATCGGCCCAACCGCTGCGCAACTTGACGAACACTTCGAGGAATACTTTGCCATCGAACAGCTTTTCCATATCCAGCCGTGCCTGGGTGGCGATCTCCTTGAGCTTTTCGCCCTTTTTGCCGATCAGCATCGCCTTGTGCGATTCGCGATCCACCAGTATTGCGGCATGGATGCGGCGCAGCTTGCCTTCCATCTTGAATTGCTCGATCACCACGCTGGTCGAATAGGGCAACTCGTCGCCTGTGTAGCGGAATATCTTTTCGCGCAATATTTCCGCGGCGAGAAAACGCTCGCTGCGATCGGTGATGTCATCCTTGTCGTAGATCAGTTCGCCTTCGGGAAGACGGCTGCGTATCACATCCAGCAGTTCGTCCAGTTTGCTGCCCAGCTTGGCGCTGACCGGCACGATCGCGGCAAACCCTTCGGCTCTGCTACGCGGAGCCTGTCCTGAGCTTGTCGAAGGGCTCTGGACATGCTTGAAATCCTGAGCGACACGCTCGGCAAACGCGAATAATTGCCCCTTGTCCGCGACCTGGTCGATCTTGTTGATCACCAGGATGACCGGGCGGTTGTCCGGCAGCAGCCTTAGCACTTCCTGATCGCGCTCGTCGTAGCGCAATGCCTCAAGCATATATACCACCACCTGCACGTCGCGAAGGCTGCTGGTGACCACGCGATTCATGCCGCGATTCAGGGCGTTGAGGTGTTTGGTCTGGAATCCCGGCGTGTCGACGAAAACGAACTGGGTATGCCCGTCGGTGAGGATGCCGTGAATTCGATGGCGCGTGGTCTGTGCCTTGCGCGAGGTGATGCTGATCTTCTGCCCGATCAGGTGATTGAGCAATGTGGATTTGCCCACGTTGGGACGCCCGACGATGGCGATGAAGCCACTGCGAAATGGTTCATGCAAACCTTCTGTCTGGCGGTTAATCGCGGTGTCCGATCGTTGTTCTGTCATGGCGCTTAAGTTATGGAGCATCCGGCAACTGCTGACAGGCTGCCTGAGCCGCCTGCTGCTCGGCATTGCGGCGGCTGCTGCCTTCACCGCGCGCGGCAATTCCGAGCGATGGAATGACGCACTCGACCTGGAAAGATTGTGCATGTGCAGCACCCTGGGTGGCGATCACTGTGTAGCTTGGCAAAGGGATATGCCTGCCTTGCAGATATTCCTGCAGCATGGTTTTGGCATCCTTGCCCAGTGTCTGCACATCCACTTTTTCCAGATAAGGCAGGTACAGGTTCAATACCACTTTTTCGGATGCAGCAAAACCGCTATCCAGGAATACCGCTCCGAACAACGCTTCCACGGCATCCGCCAGTATGGACGGACGGCGGAAACCGGCACTTTTGCGCTCACCTTCGCCCAGTCTCAAATGGTTGCCCAAGTCGAGTTGCCGGGCCAGCACCGCCAGGGTCTCCTCCCTGACCAGATTGGAGCGCAACCGCGACAGTTCGCCTTCGCTCAACAGCGGGAACGAACTATACAGATGCTTTGAGATAACGCAGCCGAGGATGCTGTCACCCAGGAATTCCAGACGCTCGTTATGTTCCGGCGCGTAACTGCGATGCGTCAGGGCTCGCTGCAACAACTGCGGATCATTGAAGTCATAGCCCAGTTGTCTGCACAGGATGCTGCCGCCCCGCAGAGGAACCACCGGGGTTTCTGCGCCAGGATGGAGATCCTGCACGCTGCGGGCATCCTTATTTTTCACTGCTCGGATTGAATTCCAGGACGATACTGGCGTTGCCGAACAGCGGAACCTTCACCAAATAGGTCGCGCTGAGTTCCAGTTGCCCGTCACCGCTGGCGATTTCAATATCTTCGGATTTGATTACCGTGATAGCGTCGATCGAGGCGCGCCGTTCGAACGAGTTCCGAATCTCGCGCGGGGATGCCTTGGCCATGTTAGGGTCACGGACGATCTCGTTAAACACGGTTTTGATCTGCGCATTCTGGATGAAGGACGGGATGAGCTTGATTCCGAAGATACTTACCAGCACAAACAGGAAAGCACCAAACACAAACCCGCCAAAGCTAAAACCGCGCTGATGCACCGGCATTGCTGTATTCATCTTGTTCTCCTTTTACCTCGTTATATAGACAGACCGATACGCTTCAAATCAGAAAAATTCATCCAGACAAAAAACGCCTTGCCGACGATCTGGTTGTCCGGAACGAAACCCCAATAACGGCTGTCGCGGCTGTTGTCGCGATTGTCGCCCATCATGAAGTAATGCCCTTGCGGCACTTTGCAGCGCACCATGTCATCATCGTAACTGCAATTTTCACGGCCGCTGAACTCCGCTACCGAACCGAGACGTAAAGTCGGCATCTCGGGATTGACCAGTATCGCATGCTTGCGCTCACCCAGCGTTTCAACCCGCTTTTCTGTATGCACGAAGTTAAGGCCCTGCTCGACATAATTGTAATCCCCATCCGCTTCCTGCGCTTGTTCGACCCCGTTTACCCACAATCGCTTGCCGCGGTATTCGATGGTGTCTCCGGAAATGCCGACAACGCGCTTGATATAATCCAGCGACGGATTTTCCGGATAGTGAAAAACCATCACATCGCCCCGCTTGGGATCATTGAACTGCACCAGCTTGCGATTGATGATCGGCAAGCGGATGCCATAGGTGAATTTATTCACCAGAATGAAGTCGCCCACCTGAAGAGTCGGAATCATCGAGCCAGATGGTATCTTGAACGGTTCGACCAGGAAAGAGCGGATGAAGAACACGACCAGGATGACCGGAAAGAAGCTCTTGGCATATTCCACCCACCACGGTTCCGCAATTTCTTTGCCACGCCTAGCTGCCAGTGCGAAGCGATCCAGCAACCAGATCCCTCCGGTCACCAGCAACAATACGAACATTATCAACGCAAAATCCATTACTACTCCTTAAATCCTAAAAGCTTCTACTGGTCCACGAAAAACACGAAACACACGAAATAAACCAAATCAAAATGGTGCAGAGATTAAGCCTTCGCTCTTATGGTAACGATCTACAGCTTGGTATCTCTTAACGTTTTTTCGTGCTTTTCGTGTTTTTCGTGGACAAAATAATTTTTCCAAGTCAATCAATCGTCCACACGCAGGATCGCCAGAAATGCCTCCTGCGGAATCTCGACATTGCCCACCTGCTTCATGCGCTTTTTGCCCGCTTTTTGCTTTTCGAGCAACTTTTTCTTGCGCGAGATATCGCCACCATAACACTTGGCCAGCACGTTCTTGCGCATCGCCTTGACGTTCTCGCGGGCGATGATATTCGAGCCTATGGTCGCCTGTATCGCCACATCATACATCTGGCGCGGGATCAGCTCGCGCATCTTGGCCGCCACCTCGCGCCCGCGATACTGGCTGTTGGCGCGATGCACGATGATCGCCAGCGCGTCCACTTTCTCGCCGTTGATCAGCATGTCCACCTTGACCACATCCGCCGCGCGATATTCCTTGAATTCATAGTCCATCGAGGCATAGCCGCGCGATACCGATTTCAATTTGTCGAAGAAGTCCATCACGATCTCGGCCATCGGCATTTCATATACCAGCAGCACCTGCTTGCCATGGTAGGAGATATTGATCTGCACCCCGCGCTTTTGCGTGCACAAGGTGATGACCGACCCGACATACTCGTTCGGCATGTACAGATTCACCGTGACGATCGGCTCGCGTATCTCCTCGATCTTGGATGGGTCGGGCATCTTGGACGGATTGTCCACAATCAGCACCTTGCCGTCGCGCTGCACCACCTGGTAGATCACCGTCGGAGCGGTGGTGATCAAATCCATGTCGAACTCGCGTTCCAGCCGCTCCTGCACGATCTCCATATGCAACAGCCCCAGGAATCCGCAGCGGAAACCGAAACCCAATGCCTGCGAGACTTCAGGCTCGTATTGCAGCGCAGCATCGTTAAGCTTCAGCTTTTCGAGCGAGTCGCGCAGTGCCTCATATTGGTTCGACTCGACCGGAAACAGACCGGCGAATACCTGCGGCTGAATTTCCTTGAAGCCCGGCAGCGGTTGTTTGGCGGGCTTGGCAAGGTGGGTAATGGTGTCGCCGACCTTTGCCGCTTTCAGTTCCTTGATGCCGGCGATGACAAATCCGACCTGGCCCGCACTTAAATTTTCTCGCGGTTCGGATTTTGGGGTGAACACTCCGATATGCTCGGTCAGTTGTTGCGCACCCGTTGCCATCAACAGGATTCTTTCCTTGGGTTTGAGGGTGCCGTTCACCACCCGCACCAGCATCACGACTCCGACATAGTTATCGAACCAGGAGTCAATGATCAAAGCCTGCAAGGGCGCATCGGGATCTCCCTTGGGGGGAGGCACCTTGACGATCAATGCTTCCAGCACGTCCTGCACGCCTTCGCCGGTTTTCGCCGAACATCGGACCGCGTCATGTGCGGCTATGCCTATCACATCCTCTATCTCTGCTATCGCGTTTTCCGGATTTGCCGAAGGCAGGTCTATCTTGTTCAGCACCGGCACCACTTCCACTCCAAGATCCAGTGCGGTATAGCAGTTCGCCACTGTCTGTGCCTCGACGCCCTGCGAAGCGTCAACCACCAGCAACGCACCTTCGCATGCCGACAGGGAGCGGGACACTTCGTAAGAAAAGTCCACATGCCCCGGCGTATCGATCAGGTTGAGGTTATAAACCCGGCCATCGCGCGCTTTGTACTGCAAGGCAGCGGTCTGCGCCTTGATCGTGATGCCGCGTTCGCGTTCCAGAGCCATCGAATCGAGCACTTGTTCTTCCATCTCGCGGTCGGACAACCCGCCGCACAGCTGGATGATGCGATCTGCCAATGTGGACTTGCCGTGGTCAATGTGGGCAATGATGGAGAAATTACGGATTAGCTGCATGGAGTCCAAAATAAAAATCACGCCCAAAACGGTGTTTTCGCAAAGACGCGGATTCTAGCCGATTTGGACGGGCCATGCAGGACTGTGATTGCTCTGAAAACCATGATACTAGCGGCAAAAATCCCTGTCAGAGCACTGGCGATGGTGGTTCCCCTCACCATGCCGCTGAGTAGCCATCACACGCCAGCCGAATGCTGCTGATAGTTGCCCTCCTCGGCCGGCTGACCTTCAGGTCTATTTTTCGTCGAGCCTGATCGCTACATAGAGGACGTTTTCACCGCGTCGCACCAGCAAAGCCACATTCCGCCCTTTGGCTATTTGCTTGAGGAAATTGTTGAATTGCGCGAGGGTGCGGATCTGCACATTACCGATCGCCAGCAGCACATCACCCTGCTGCAAACCTGCGGCACGCGCAGCAGTACCTTCTACATTTTCCACCACCAACCCGCCAGCTACTTCCAACTCTTGCTGTTGCTCCTTGCTCAGCTCGCTGACTGCAATACCCAAACGCGGTATCTTCTCGGCCCCATCGCCTTTTTCGTTCGTTGTCGAACCGGCCAGACTGCCTTCCTCCGGCATCTGCCCGACTTCCACAGTGACTTTCTTGGATGCTCCCTTGCGCCACAACTCGACAACCACCTTGCTGCCGGGCTTGGTCGCCGCTACAATTCGCGGCAGATCATTGGAATTGTCCACCGGCTTGCCGTCGAATTTCAGAATCACATCGCTGGCCTCGATGCCCGCCTTGTCTGCCGGAGCGTTCTTTTCAACACTACTGACCAACGCGCCACTTGGTTTGCTCAAGCCGAACGATTCAGCCAGCTCCAGCGTCAACTCCTGAATGGTTACACCGATACGACCCCGAACCACCTTGCCGGTAGTGCGCAATTGGTCGGCCACTTGCATCGCCACATCGATCGGGATTGCAAAGGACAGCCCCATCGAACCGCCGGAGCGAGTGTAGATTTGCGAGTTGATGCCGACCACTTCGCCGTTCATATTGAACAGCGGACCACCCGAATTACCGGGATTGATCGCCACATCTGTCTGGATGAAAGGCACGAAATTGTCTCGCGGCAGGGAACGCCCCTTGGCACTGACGATGCCGGCGGTCACGCTGCTGTCGAAACCGAATGGGGAGCCGATAGCGACCACCCATTCACCGACCTTCAGCTTGTTTGGATCGCCCTTGGTGATTATAGGCAAACCGCTCGCTTCGATCTTCAGCAAAGCCACATCGGTACGTTTGTCCGCGCCGATGACCTTGGCGCTGAATTCTCGCTTGTCAGTCAGGCGCACCGTTATCTTGTCGGCATGATCTACCACATGCGCGTTGGTCATGATGTAACCATCCGCGCTGATGACAAAACCCGAGCCCAGTGATTGTGATTCATGCTCTTGCGGCATCTGCGGCGCAAAACGCCTGAAGAAATCATAGAACGGATCGTTCTCGGGAATATTGGGAAATGTCTGGGTGTTTCGAATGATTTGCGTGGAACTGATATTTACCACTGCAGGTCCCTGCTTTTCAACCAATCCGGTGAAATCCGGCAATTCATTGGCGTACGCGAAGGAACCGATAATTGTTCCCATAGCCAACAAGAACAGAGTGGCAAATCTTCTCAGCATGTCATGCTCCCATCAAAACGAGTTATTGCAGTCCATCGGCTTCAATGGCGAATCTTGCGGCTCGCGCTTTCCTCAAATCTCTTCCTGACATCGCCGGGCGATATAGGGTTGGAATCTACTTTCGCCATGTCGCATAGAGAACCATTTGGCAAAAGCAAAACCGACTACCAAACCGAACAAGGCACCGATGGCGGCGAAGCCGTCGCCTTGTCCTGGCTGCGACCAAAAACTGCCAAGCGTCGCGCCCATTACCAGCAACGCCAGCGGCATCAGGTATACCAACCCTATCCCGCGCATCACCGCACCTTCGGCAACCGACACGATGACTTCGTCACCGACACCGGCTTTGATCGGATTATTCACCTGGAATTGACGCGATTTGCTGCAAAACAACCGGGACAGTCTGCCCGCCCCGCAGCCCTTGCCGGCACATTGCTCGCAGCCATCGGCCTGATCCGCCTTGACCAGGGCATGCAGCCCGTCTGTCTTGACAACTATGGCGCGCGTCTCAAGCATGTTCATTTGCCATTGAAACGCACCGATTCAAAAACCTGCATTACTGTGCGCGGCGGCACTTCGCCGACCACGGTGATCAAATGATTATTCGATACCTTGTGGTACAAATTGACCGCGCCACGGCTGCTAAGGCCGGCCACATCATCTTCGTCCCCGTCATCAGGTTCGATGAATATTGAAATTGCGCTGAGCCCGTCAGAATAAACGATTTGCGTCACGGGAGCATGCTTGCCGTGCATCGGGCGCTGTATCTCCATGGTTTTTTTGAATCCGGCCGGAATCGCATCCGCCACCCATCCGCTATTTGTGGGTGAAACAAGATTGGTTGCATTCTCATGCTCGAGCCGATCGGAACCGCGCATCTCTGCAGACGATCCCTGTCCACGGCTGGAAGAAGCAGTATTGCCCAACCAGGAACGATCAATTTTTCCGCCGATCTGCAATTGGGTAAAGGCGTACTGCTCGACCACTTGGTTTTTGTCGGACAGCACCGCAGCCTTGAGCAGCAAACCGGAATCGGTATGTACCCAGAGTTTATGGGTGTAGCGCAAATTGTCCTTGGGTTGAAAAACGATGACCTGGGTGTCATAACCCGCAACACGTTCGGTTCCTTCCTGCTTGGGCCGATAGTTCGAACCCAGCGTGGATAACTGGTCGGGCAACAAGGACGGGAATCCGCCGCGGCCATGATGACTGTCCACCTGAACCATCTTGTGGCTGTTGTAGCTCCAGACTTGTCCATGATGACGAACTATCTCACGCTTGGGGCCATCCAGGCTTTCGATCTTCTCGTATTCACCGTCCTCTTCGGCAAGGTGAGTGATGCGTGAAGTCTCAACACGATTGTCATACTGGTATACGAACACCCCGCTGTAATCGGTTTGATGTCCTGCAAAAGCAACTGTCTTGAGCCAATCAAGACAAGCCTGACTTTCTCCTGCATATGCATTGGCAGCAACCGTCAGCAGCAACCCGCCCAACAGTTTTCCACAAGGGGCGACGAGCAACCTCATTGCTACTTTCCTTCGGAACCGTAACTGACCATACGTATATAGGATGCTCCGCCATTCATGTCTGTACTGGGAGAGAATTCCTGGTGTGCCATCAGGTAATCATTGGACTTGGGCTGGATTTGCATGCTGACAGGGCGCAACGCGTTATTCTGCATGGCCATTTGGGGTAGCGTTTCAGAACCGATCTGCTGCGACATCCATGCGACCACCCCGACTGCTGCCAGCGAGGCCGCGGCTGACAGCGCAACAGTACGGACATTCCGTCTTGCTGTATGGCTGCGCGGCGCCAGTACCGTCGGCTCATCCCGCATACGTTCACGAACTTTCGCGCTCAAGTCACAATGTATGTGATCCGGCTGGCGCAATACATCTCCGATCAAATGGTAAATCTCCCAGTCCTTGTGTGCATCCGTCCCACGACCGATATGGTCAAGCAGGCTCTCTGCCTCGTCTTCAAATATTTCGCCATCCATTAACGCAGAAATTTCTTTTTTCATATCTACCACCTGTTACCTTTGCTGGTTTCTAACAACGGCCGCAGATTCTCCGCTACGGCCTCGCGTGCCCTGAAAATCCTCGACCTTACCGTTCCGATAGGGCAATTCATCACAGTGGCGATTTCCTCATAACTCAAACCCTCGATTTCACGCAGTGTCAGGGCACTGCGCAAGTCTTCCGGAAGTTGCTGCAATGAAGTTTGCACCACATCGACAACCTGTTTGCTCATGAGTTCATTTTCCGGTGTATTCACTTCCCGAAGCAGACTGGCCTCCTCGAAAGATTCCGACTCCTCCGAGTCAAACGGCGTGCTGGTCGGGGGACGGCGCTTGTTCGCCAACAAGTGGTTTTTTGCCGTGTTGATGCCGATCCGATATAACCAGGTATAAAATGCGCTCTCGCCGCGAAAACCGGGAAGCGCACGGTATGCCTTGATAAAAGCATCCTGGGTGACATCCTCTGCCTCGGCCGGATCCTTCACAAAGCGTGAGATCAAGCGCCCGAGCTTGCGCTGGTATTTGGAGACCAACAAATCAAAGGCGTGCTTGTCTCCGCGCTGGACGCGTTCAACCAACTGCTGATCAACTTCCCGGTCTGCCATCCCTGACTATTCCATTAAGGTATTGCAACTGCGCCATGGTGGAACCGAAGGTTGCGGACACCCTGCGAGATCCCCCTGTGTCAATTCCGTCCAGCCTTCGGCTGGGAACGGATTGCCTGACTTTGTTATGCAGGGGCTGCGCGATTTCTCTAGTATGCAAGTATAACCGCTCTGCTCTACCCGCGTCAGCATCGGCTTGATGCGAGAGATCCGGCTCGATAAGGGAAAATCGGTTGCAGACGACAAATCCGGCCATGGATACGTATCAGTTTTGTTATAGTCAATACATTAACCAAAATATCGAGAATCGAATTGCTGCAATTTGACACACTGATTATCGGCAGCGGCCTCGCCGGACTGACAATGGCCATCAAGCTGGCCGAGCATCGCAAGGTGGGGTTGGTCACCAAAAAAAACCTGCTGGATGGAGCCAGCGGTTATGCTCAAGGCGGAATTGCGGCAGTATTGTCAGCCGACGATAGCCTGGACGCACATATCCAGGACACCTTGACCGCCGGCGCCGGCCTTTGCGATGAGGCTGTCACGCGCTATGTGGTCGAGCATGGCAAGGCCGCAATAGATTGGCTGATTGATCAGGGCGTCCCTTTTACCCGGGACGTTTCCAGTGAGATGGGCTATCACCTTACCCGCGAAGGCGGCCACAGCCGGAGACGTATCATTCATGCAGCCGATGCGACCGGCCACGCTGTGCAGGAAACCCTGGCCTCACGCGTACTGAAGCACCCGAACATCACCATTCTGGAAAACCATATGTCGGTTGACCTGATCACCGGCAAAAAAATTGGCAGATCGGAAAATCACTGTTACGGTGTTTATGCGCTCAACTGCCTGACCGACGAAGTAATCACCA
>Ga0210377_10004371_pt1 | contig 11923 bp, 10 predicted proteins | sample PLM4_65_b1redo_FD_155480 | JGI IMG/M metagenome (GOLD analysis project Ga0210377, IMG submission 155480) | Groundwater sediment microbial communities from an aquifer in East River, Colorado, USA - PLM4_65_b1 redo | ecosystem: Environmental > Terrestrial > Soil > Riparian zone | place: USA: East... | reverse complement strand
GGTCGGCAATCGGGATACGAAACCACGTCCCCCGAGACGGCAAGCCCGGACCCGGTGGATAGGCGCTCCGGCGCTGCCGGCTTGTAGAAAGGCCCCTCCACGTCTTCCACCGTGGGGACGCACTTCGCCGCCTCGCCGAGAACCGGACCGGGCTGTCCGACCAGGATCAGGGCGAACAGGCACGCGATTGCGACGCGGCGACGATCCAAGCGAACACCACCCGTCCGGAAATTGGCCTGTACCAGGAGTCCTTCCGTAAGATTCGAAGGGGAGCGGGTCGGATCCGCGGGTGGATGATTTTCGCGTCGTCCTTCCTTGCGACGCTACTTCTCTCGAGCCTTGATCGCTTCCAGCCCGCGATCGAGACGATCCGGTTACGATCCGCACCTAATCCATCGGCAAACATCGGATACGGAAAGGAGGCGGGAACGGATGACCGCGAAGGTGTCCGGCGATCCGGCGACCCGTTCCACCCTTGAGGCGGTCCGTCGTTTCAACGAGGCGTTCGACCGCCACGATGTGGACGGCGTCATGGCGGCCATGACGGAGGATTGCGTGTTCGAGAACACCTGTCCCCCTCCCGATGGGGAACGGTACGCGGGGCAAGACGCGGTGCGGTCGTTCTGGCATCGCTTCTTCTCCTCTTCCCCCGACTCCCGCTTCACTACCGAGGAGATCTTCGCGTCGGGAGACCGCTGCATCGTCCGTTGGCGGTACGACTGGAGGAGCAGCGACGGCACACCCGGCCATGTTCGCGGGGTGGACATCTTTCGCGTGCGCGAGGGGAAGGTAGCCGAGAAACTCGCCTATGTGAAAGGGTAACCAGATGTGGGTAGAGACGCGTTTGGTTCTCAGCACGGAATCTTCGCCTTCCGCCGCGAATAGAACCACCACGTCACGACGATGCAGGTTACATAGAAGGCCAGGAAACCGTAAAGCGCCGACTCGGGGCCTCCGGTGAGGCTGATGGAGCTGCCGAACGCTTTCGGGATGAAGAAGGCCCCATAGGCGGCAAAGGCGGAGCTGAAACCGATGACGGCGGCGGCTTCCTTCGCCGCATCCTTCAGGGCCTGTTCCTCCGCAGCCGGCCCCTTCCCTTCCGCGTCCCGTTTCCGTTCCGTCAGGAAGATCACGGGGATCATCCGGAACGTCGACCCGTTGCCGATCCCGGTGGTGACGAACATCAGGATGAACATCCCCAGGAATCCCCAGAAGTTCCCGCCGGAGCCGCCACGGGGAAGGAACGCGAGAATACCGCCCGCGCTTGCCGCCATGACGATGAAATTCCAGAAAGTGACCCTCGCGCCGCCCAACTTGTCCGCAACCCAGCCCCCAACCGGCCGCATGATCGCGCCGACCAACGGCCCGAGAAAGGCGTACTGGGTGGGATTCACTCCGGGAAACTGGGATTTTATGAGGAGCGGCATTCCGGCGGAGTAGCCGATGAAGGACCCGAAGGTTCCAAGATAGAGCCAGCACATGAGCCAGTTATTTTTCCGTCGGAAGATGATCGCCTGCTCGGCGAACGACGCCCTGGCGCTGGCGACGTCGTTCATCCCGAACCATGCCGCCACTGTGGAGGCGACAATGAACGGCACCCAGATGAACCCGGCATTCTGCAGCCACATCGGCTTGGCCACCCCTTTAACGACGGACATCTGCGGCTCCCCGCCGAATGCGCCGAACACCCCCGCGGTGATGGCAAGCGGCACCAGGAACTGCATCGCGCTTACACCGAGGTTCCCCAACCCCGCGTTCAGCCCCAGGGCGGTCCCCTTCCTCGCCTGGGGGAAGAAAAAGCTGATGTTCGACATGCTGGAGGCGAAGTTTCCGCCGCCGAAACCGCACAGGAGCGCGAGGATCAGGAACGTCGAATAGCTCGTCTCCGAATTTCGCACCGCGAAGCCCATGCCGACCGCCGGAATCAGCAAGGAGGCGGTGCTGAGGGTGGTCCATTTCCTTCCCCCGAAGATCGGCACCATGAAGGAGTAGAAGATGCGGAGCGTCGCTCCCGCCAGGCCGGGCAGCGCGGCGAGCCAGAAGAGCCTGTTGGCGTCGAATTGGAACCCGATGGCCGGAAGGTTTATGACCACCACGCTCCAGACCATCCAGACGGCGAAAGCCAGGAAGAGCGCAGGGATGGAGATCCAGAGGTTTCGGTTCGCGATGGCCTTGCCTTCCCGTTCCCAGAACTCCTTGTCTTCCGGGTCCCAGACCGTCAATACGCGAGACGCCATCGGATCGCTCCCCGGGTGAAGTATTCCCGCGTTGCCGCGGGGCGAACCTTCATTGCGCTCCGTCGATCCGTCACCCCCCGGTCTTTGGCGACCGCCAGCGATACAGAATGGGGGGATCCCTGAGAAAATCGACCGGCAGAAAGAGAAGGTGGACCAGTTTCGTGAACGGCAACAGGGCGACGATCAGGAACGCCCCCGCCGCGTGCAGCTTGAACACCGGGGGAAAGTCGGCCACGAACGCGATCTGCGGATTGAGCGCCAGGAGCGAATGGATGTACGGAACCGCCGTGTGGAGGTACCACTGGGATCCCCAGCGCATGAAGAGAGCCATGTACACCCCGGTGGCGGCCTGGACGGTCAGAAGGGAGAGAAGGACCCAGTCCGCGGCGGAGGTCACCGGCTTCAACAAGGGGGTTTGCGCACGGCGCGCCATGAGCACCAGGCATCCGAAGAGCGCGAATAGCCCGAGTCCGAGCCCGACGCTCTCCAGGAGAATCAGGGTTTGCCGGTTCGACAGGAGGACGTTCATGGGTCCGGGCGCGATCACGCCCAACAAATGGGCGAGAAGCACCGGAATGATGCCGTAATGCCACGGATTGCTCCCCCAGTAGAGCTTCTCCTGCTCCAGGAACTGGGTGGAATACGCCGACCAGGTGAGCCGGTTCGAGAAGTACCGGTACGGGGTCACGAAAAGGAACAGCGCCAGCGCAACGTAGGGGAGAACGACGAAGATAAAGGCATTCAGCATGGTTTGCCCTCCTCCGGGACTGCAGAGTCCGCGGCGCACAGGAGTCTCGCCGCCTCGACGACCGGCTTCCAGGGGGAATCCCCGCGGGCGGAAAATGCGGCGCTCAGCTTATCCACTCCCGGCAGCACGCACTCCGAGAGAAAAGATCGCCGGACGCCGTCTTCCGCGTTCCGCGCAAGGTACGCCAGGAATCCAAGCACCAGCGGCAGATGATCGGGGAGGTCGTTTCCGGAAGGAGTAAAACCGTGGCGGCCGAACTCCTGCTTCAACCGGATCATGTAGGCTCCCTTTTTCTGATGGTCGCCGAAGAGGTGGTGCCCCAGATAGAGGGCGACCGCCGGGTTGAAGTCGAAGGTCGCGACGTATTCCTCCTGGAGCCCGGCCAGCGTCGCGTTCTCCACGAACCTGCCGAAGGGCTCCAGCGGGGATTCGATTTCCGATTCCCGCAGGAACCTGCCGGCGTTCCCATGGTCCGCCAGCATCTCCTCCTTCCCCGAGGGATAATCGAGCATGCGGGCCAGGGAGACGTAGCATTCCGCGAGGCTCATTTCCCCCTCCCCGCCTTCGTAAGGATCCCGAAGCCGCTCGCCCCCTTGCGGGTTTGCGGATCCTGCTCCTCCCTCTGTTGCGCCGGGATGACGTACCGCTCGCCGTATCCCCCGATGGCGAGCAGCCGGTACAGCCGAAGGGCCGCGGCCTCGGTAAGGCCCGCTCTCTCGAGGACCCCGGCATCGACCGGCTGGTCGAGGTTCCTCGCGCGCATGAAGGCGCGCAGGGCCACGAGTTTCGCCAGCGCCGCCGCCACGATCTCCCGGTTGCCGCCGGAGAGGAGGCTGGCCAGGTAACTCAACGGCGCCCGCAAGGTTTCCGCCTCGGGGAACAACCCGTGCTCCATCAATTCGTGGGTATCTCCCGACGTGGAGAGGACGGGGGAGAGGGAGGGAATGTAGTACGACATCGGCAAGGTCCGGAACTCGGGATGGAGGGGCAGCGCCAGCCCGAACTCCTTGACCAGGGCATGCACCGGCGATTTCACCGCCGCTTCCAGCCATTGATCGGAGACGCCGTTCTTCCCGGCCGCTTCGCGGACCGCCGGGTCGAGCGGATCGAGGATGACGGCCCGGTGGGCTTCCACGAGCTCGACGTCGGCCTTGAGCAAGGCCTGCTCGACCTTGTCCGCGTCGTACAGCAGGACCCCGACGTACCGGATCCGCCCTACGCAGCTGTGGGCGCAGGCCATGCACTGCCCCGTCTCGGTGCGCGGGAAGCAGTGGATGCATTTTTCCGCCTTCCCGGTATCCCAGTTGAAGTACACCTTCTTGTACGGGCAGGCGCTGGTGCAGAAACGCCATCCCCTGCAGACGTCCTGGTCCACCAGGACGATGCCGTCCTCGCCCCGCTTGTACATGGCCCGGGAGGGGCACGAGGCGACGCACGCCGGATGCAGGCAATGGTTGCAGGTACGGGGGAGGTACTGCATGAACATCCTGCCGTACTCCTCGACGATCCCGCGCTCTTCCAGGTTGACGTCCTTCGCGGCGTAGAGCTGCGAGCCGGAGAGGTCGTCGTCCCAGTTGGGTCCCCCCTGGATCGTTTCGATCTTCCGGCCGGAGATTTGGGAGAACGCGCCGGCGACCGGCTGATCGTTCCCCTCTCCGGCTCCGTAGAGGTTGCCGTAGTCGAAGTCGAACGGCTCGTAGTAATCCTCCATTTTCGGCATGTTGGGCTGGAAGAACATGTTCAGGAGCGTCGGCCCCTTCCCTAGGGCCCGAAGCCGGAGGCGTCCGCCGTCGACGACCCAGCCGCCTTTGAACGTCCCCTGGTCTTCCCAATTCTTCGGGTAGCCGATCCCCGGCTTGGTCTCGACGTTGTTCCACCACATGTATTCGGCGCCGCGGCGGTCGGTCCAGATGTTCTTGCAGGAGATGCTGCAGGCGTGGCACCCGATGCACTTGTCGAGGTTGAACACCATCACCAGTTGGGCTCGCGCGTCCATCGCCTCACCTCCCCAACTTTCTGACGACGACATGGCAGTCGCGGTTCACCCCGGTCGGCCCCCAGTAGTTGAAGTAGTAGCTGAACTGCGCGTATCCGCCGAGCATCAGCGTCGGCTTGAGACGGATGCGGGAGAGGCTGTTGTGCACGCCCCCCCGTCGTCCGCTCTTTTTCGATTTCTTGATGTTGAGGGTCCGCTCCGGCGCGTGGTACATGAACGCCGCCCCCTTCGGGATCCGCGACGAGACGATCGCCCGGCAGACGACGACGCCGTTGGCGTTGAAGACCTCGATCTCCTCGTTGTCCCCGATCCCTTCCCCCGCCGCGTCCTCGGGGTTCAGCCAGACCACCTGCCCGGCGCGGGAGAGCGTGAGCATCCGGAGATTGTCGCTGTAGGTGGAGTGGATGCTCCATTTGCCGTGGGGGGTCAGGAAGTTGAGCACGAGCCCCGTTTCCCCTTCCGTCTCGTCCAGGATCGACGGAGGGATCTTCCCTTTGAAGGTGGGAAGCCCCTCGTGGAACGCGCCGTAGTACGGATGGTCCAGGTAAAAGGACTGGCGCCCGGAAAGGGTCCGCCACGGCACTCCGTGCTCCACGTTGAGGGTATAGGGGGCGTACGGCCGCCCATCGTTGACCAGGCCGCTCCAGACCGCGGTGCTGATGAAGCGGCGGGGCTTCTGCGTGATCTCCTCCCAGGTGATCCGGAAGTTGCGGTCCCCGGCCGCGATCTGCGAAAGGGGCTTGCCGACCCGCTTTTCCAGGTTTTGGTAAGAGCGGTAGGCCAACTCCCCGTTGGTCTCCGGCGCGAAGGCCAGGATCACATCGGCGACCACCTTTTCGTCTTCCAGGTCGATGTACGTCTTGCCGTTCCAGGCGCGCGTCGGCATCCTCTCGAGGAGTTTCTCGTGCACGTCGCCCGCCTCCCAGGTGACGCCGTGGGCCCCCAGGTGCCCCGAGAGGAAGCGGTTGTAGAGGTTCACGTAATCCCGCTCCACGATGGCAAGGTTCGGCATGGTCTTCCCGGGAATCGCCTCGCACTCGCCGAGCTTCCAGTCCTTCACGGACCTCTGGGCGATCTCCCCGGGGGTGTCGTGGAGGAGCGGGGCGGCGACGATGTCCTTCACCGGCGCGGGGAAGTGCCTCGCCGACAGTTCGCTCACCTTCCGGGCGATGAGGCCGAAGATCTTCCAGTCGGGCTTCGACTCCCACGCCGGCGGCACGGCGGCGTCCAGGCAGTTGACGAAGGAGTGCATGTCGGTGGTGTTCAGGTCGGATTTCTCGTACCAGGTGGCCGCCGGCAGGACGATGTCGGAATAGAGGGTCGAGGTGTCCATGCGGAAGTTGAGGTCCACCACGAGATCCATCTTCCCTTCGGGAGCCTTCTCGTGCCACACCAGGTCTTTCACCGCTCCCTTGGCGACTTCCTTCACGGTGAAGCTGCTGTTGGGGGCGCCGATCACGTGCTTGAGGAAGAACTCGTGCCCCTTGGCGCTGGAGGAAATGGCGTTGGCGCGCCAGATGAACCAGACCTTGGGGGAGTTCCCCTCCCCGTCCGGGTCCTCGATGGCGAAGCGCGTCTCGCCGCTCTTGAGGCGGGCCACGAGCCAGCCGCGGATCTCGTCGTCGGTCCGGGCTCCCGCCGCTTTCGCCGCGTCCACCAGCCGCAGGGTGCTGTCGTTGAAGTGGGGCGTAAACGGGAGCCAGCCGAGGCGGACCGCCTTGGCGTTCATGTCCGCGGCGTGGAGCGGCATCTTTTCGCCGGTTTCCGGCTTGAAGTAGTCGACGAAGCTCCGGTCGTACCTCCACTGGTCGGAATGGATGTACCAGAAGCTCGGGGTGTTCTGGAGGCGGGAAGGCTTCACCCAGTCCTGGGCCATCGCGATGGAGGTCCAGGGGGCCAGGGGCACCACCTTCTCCTGTCCCACGTAATGGGCGAGGCCCGCCCCGTTGCGCCCGACACTTCCCGTCAGGAGGAGGGAGGTGATGGCGGCCCGGTAGATCAGGTCGTTGTGGAACCAGTGGTTGATGCCGGCTCCCACGATGATCATGTTCCGGCCGCCGCTCTTCTCCCCGTTCTCGGCCCATTCGCGGGCGATCTTCAGCATGGACCCGGCGGCGATCCCGGTGTACTTCTCCTGCCATTTCGGCGTGAACGGCTTGTCCTGTTCGTAGCTTTGCGGGTAGTCGCCGCCCAGGCCTCTCGAAACGCCGAACTGGGCCATGAGGAGGTCGAAGACGGTCGTCACCGTCGCCTCGCCGTTCCGGGTCGCGATCCGCCGGACCGGGACTTCCCTGACCACGTCCCCGTCCGTCTCGAAGCGGAATCGGACGGAGCGGGTCTCGCCGCCCAGGAAGGTCAGGCGGCAATCGATCTCCGAGCCGTCGACCATGTCCTTCATGTCCAGGTTCCACTTCCCCTCCGCCTTTGCCCAGCGGGAGCCGATGCTGCCGTGGGGGATCTTCACCTCCCCGTTCCCGTCCGCCACGCAGAGGGTCCAGTCGGCGTGCTCGATCCCCGCGCTCCTCTCGAGCTCGCCGGCCCGGAGGAACTCGCCCGGCCGCAACACGCCGTCCTTCTCCCCCAGCTTCACGAGGAACGGGAGGTCGGTGAACTTCCTCGCATACTCCTCGAAGAAGGGGACCTGCCGGTCGGCGTACCACTCCTTGAGAATGACGTGGTTCACCGCCATCCAGAACGCGCCGTCGTGTCCCTGCTCTATCGGCAACCAGTTGTCCGCGAACTTCGTCGCGATGCTGTAGTCGGGAGACATGACCACCACCTTGGCCCCCCGGTAGCGGGCCTCGGTGAGGAAGTGGGCATCCGGGGTGCGGGTCATCGGGACGTTGGAGCCGCAAAGGACGATGTAGGAAGCGTTGTACCAGTCGGCGGATTCGTTCACGTCGGTCTGCTCGCCCCAGACCTGCGGCGATGCGGGGGGAAGATCGCAGTACCAGTCGTAGAAGCTCATGCATACCCCGCCGAAGAGCTGCAGGAACCGCGTGCCGGCGGCGTAGCTGATCATGGACATGGCGGGGATCGGGGTGAAGCCGATGACCCGGTCGGGTCCGAATTTCTTCGCGGTATAGATCGTGGAGGCGGCGATCAGCTCGACCACGTCGTCCCAGGCCGCCCGCCGGAATCCCCCCATGCCGCGTTTGCCGGTGTAGGCTTTCCGCGATTCGGGGTTCTCCACGATGCTTTGCCACGCATCCACCGGGTCGGCATGGCGTTGCCGGGCCTCCCGCCAGAGGTCGATGAGAGCGCCGCGCATGTACGGGTGTTTGACCCGCAGGGGGCTGTAGAGGTACCAGGAGTAGCTGATCCCCCGCGTGCAGCCGCGCGGTTCATGGTTGGGGATGCTTCCGTTGAACTGGGGATAGTCGTTCGCCTGGAGTTCCCATCCGACGATCCAGTCCTTTACGTGCACCATCCAGCTGCATCCGCCGGTGCAGTTGACACCGTGGGTGCTTCGCACCACCTTGTCGTACTGCCAGCGGTTCCGGTAGAACTCCTCCCACCCCCGGTCCTTCGGGGTACGGTCGTCCTTGATCCGCCCGCTCGACATTACCGGATCCTCCTTTTGTACAGCGTCAATCCCGCGATCAGGCAGACAAAGACGACGACCCCGGTCACCGGGTAGTACGACCTTCCGGGAACCGTCTTGCGCGCGACGGCGTCCTTGGAAAAAGCCACCAGCGCCGTGATCTCCTCATCCGTCAACGGCGCGTCCGCGTACATCCTTCTCATGATCGGGAAATTGAGACTCCTCAACATCCCCCGGAATCCCTGCTCCCCGGCCGCTTCGGCGCGTGCGCTCAGGTCGACGGCCAGGTTTCCGCCCGACACCCCCGCGACCGCGAAACCGTGACACCCCACGCAGGGAGCTCCCCCGTTCGCGAAGGGCTTGCCGCCGGTGAAGAGGCCCCTCCCCTGCGCGACGAGTTCGGGAGTCGCCACGGTCTCCACCGGCTTCGGCGGCGGTTCGGCAGGCGGGGCGGCACCCGGAGACGACGGGACCGGGGAAGCCTCCTGTAGATAGGCGATGATCTTTTTCGCATCCTTCCGGCGCATCCCGAGGTTCGGCATCTCGCCGCCGTACCGTTTCACCAGCCCGAGCTGGATGGGGTCCTTGTCGGCGGTCAGTTTGTCCGGCTCGACGATGACTCTCTCGAGCCAGTCGGCCGGCCTCTTCCCCGTGATGCCTTTCAGGTCGGGGCCCCCCGAATCGCCGCCGCCGATCGTGTGGCAACCCGCGCACTCCTTTTCGAATAGCTCCTTGCCCGAGTCCGCCCATGCCGGGACGGAGAAGAAAATCGCCAGGATGAGCAGGAGGGCGAAAGAACCCGGGCGCGCACTCATGGGTTGATCCTCCGGAAGAGTGGTGTGCTTCGCGGGAAGAGGCGGGAGATCGGGACAAATGACGGGACGGGAGCGTCGATGGACTCGCACAGGAAGGGGAGGCCTGTCATCTCGGCTCCTGAGGTCGCATCTTCGACCTGTTTTTCCCAATAAAATCATCATCGCAAAAATCCGCGGGGAGGGAAATCGTCAAATTGGGGGCGCGGGAACCTTGGCGCGTTTCCGTTTGAGGATTCCGACGAGAAGAAGAGAGACCACCGCCAGACAGATGAAGACCGCGAACCCGTTCGCGTACCCTTCGATCCCCTGCGCCTGCACGATGACCCCCATGAGCGGCGGGATGGCGAACCCCCCGAACGCGCCGAGCCCTCCCACCCACCCGGCGCCGCCGCCCACCGCCTCGGGGATCTCCTGGGCAACCAGTTTGAAGACGGCCGCGTTGGCCACCCCCATCCCGGTGGCCATGAGGATCTCGGCGGCGATCGAAAGGGAGAAGTCCCCCGACAGGGTCATCAGGATCGCCCCGGCCAGCATGATGCCCAACCCGAAAAGACCCGTAGTCTCCCCGCCGATGCGGTCGGAAAGGTACCCTCCGCCGACCCGGACGAGGGAGGTGACGATCGAGTAGACGCCGGCAAGCGTCCCCGCGAGGATGGGTGTAACCGAATAGAAGGACGTCCAGTAAACGGGGAGCCAGGCGGTCATGGCGATGAACCCGCCGAAGGTCGTGAAGTAGATCGCCACGAGCGCCCACGTTTTCCAGTTCCTCGCCGACAGAAGAAGGCTGTCCACGAGGTTGCCGGACGGGAAGATTTCCTGGCCGCGGAGCGCCGACTCCGCTCTCGCCTCCCCCGCCGTCGCTCCCCGCGCGAGCATCTGGAAGTACCAGGCGTTCCGGCCGATGACGGCGTACACGACGGCCCCCCCCGCAAGGAAGGCGAGCCAGGCCAGATAGCACCAGGTAAGCCCCATGGCTACCAGCGCGACGGGCAGGAGGAGCGTGAAGATCCCGGGGGCGAGGTTCCCGATCCCGGCGTAGATGCCCAGCGCCGTCCCCTGCCGGGCTTTGGGAAACCAGTACGCGACCTGGCCGATCCCCACGGAGAAGGTGGCGATCCCGCACCCGCAAAGTACCCCGAGCAGGAGAATCAACGGGTAGAACGAGGGGGTCATCCGGGCCGGGTAGTAGGAGCGGAGGGTCAGAAAAAGCCCGGCCATGCCGATGATGGAGAGGAGGAGGAGGACCAGAAAAGGTTTCTTCCCGCCTGTCGTGTCCGCCCATGCGGAGAACGGGATCCGAAGCAGGGATCCCGAAAGGGATGGGGCGGCCACGAGGAAACCGACCTCGAGCGGAGTGAGACCCAGGATTCCTTTGAGGCTCTTCGCGGTGGGACCGAAGAGGGAGACCGCGGCGAAGCCGATGAAGAATCCGAGGGTGGCGCCGGCCAGTCCCCGTGCCGGCGTTCCGATCGTCGGGAAGCATGCGCGCGGTTCCGTTCCCATTTTGGCCTTCCTTCCCGGAAGCGTTCCATCGGCCAACCAGGATTCTACCGGAAATCGTGCGATATTCGGGATGTGACCGGATCCGTCCTTGTGAATTTGTTATAGTATCGGTACGGGGGGCACGACGATTCGAGCGACATCGGGCGGCGTCGTGATCGACAACGATGCGGACAACCTGTATATCACCGTGACCGCAAAAGCGATGAACCCGAAATTGCGGATCATCACCCGGGCAGGCCAGCAGCGGTACGCCCAGGCCATGCGGAATTCCGGCGCGGACGAGGTGATCATCCCCGAGCACGAGGGGGGCTTGATGGTGGGAAGAATGATCGAGAAATACTCCGCCGTTTAAGAATCCCGCATCGTCGGCCGAATCAATATTCCTCGTGGATTTCCCTTGAAAATGCGGCGCCCCGGAGGAACCGCCCGAGGCGCCGCGCAACCCTGGACCGGCGAATCGAACCGGAGACCTTTCAGGCCGCCTTCCGGATCCTTTCGACGATCTCGTCGATCCCCTTCTTCAGGTCCTCGATGGTGCGCTCCACGTCCTTCCGGACCTCTTCGTACCTCTCGCTCCCCGCTTCCCCCAGTTTCGCCAGTTCCGAACGGAGCCGCTCCCTTTCGCTCAGGATCCTTTCGACCTGCTTCTGGTATTTTTTCTTGAATTCCGCCGTCGAGGTTTCCGCCTTCACCTTCGCCTTCTCGATCTCGGCATCCAGCTCCTTGAGGCGGGGCTCCATTTTCTTCAGATATTCATGGAACATCGCGTCCTCCTTCCCCGGGGAATGTCGCAATCCCCTGTTTCGAATGTGGATTCCCGTAGGCACGGAAGTAAGATTCCCCGGCTTCCGCCACGGTTTCGGTGCCGGGTCTCCGGCCCCTTCCATTTCCCGTACCATGTATGTTAACATACATACATGGCTGCCAACCTCACCCCGGCACAGCAGAAGGTCATGGCGTTCCTCAAGGACTTCGTCGCGCGCCACCGGTTCGCTCCCACGGCGAAGGAGATCGCCGGGAATTTCGGGATCGCCGAGAAAAACGGCTTCTACTACCTCGACCTCCTGGAGCGGAAAGGGT
>Ga0210377_10004370_pt1 | contig 11925 bp, 15 predicted proteins | sample PLM4_65_b1redo_FD_155480 | JGI IMG/M metagenome (GOLD analysis project Ga0210377, IMG submission 155480) | Groundwater sediment microbial communities from an aquifer in East River, Colorado, USA - PLM4_65_b1 redo | ecosystem: Environmental > Terrestrial > Soil > Riparian zone | place: USA: East... | reverse complement strand
CATTGTCACGTCCATGTTGCTGGCGCTTTCCATCATCGTGGCGATCGTAGGAGCCCTTGCACTGATGGGTGCCCTTTCCATTGGCGTGATCGAACGGACGAAAGAGATCGGTGTGTTGCGTGCCATCGGAGCGCGGTCGCGCACGATTCTGAACATCTTCGTTATGGAAGGCATCCTGCAAGGCTTGTTAAGCTGGTTGGTCGCCATCCCGATTTCCATCCTGGCCAGCCCTACGGTGGCGGATGCGATGGGGCACGCGATGTTCGGTGCTACTCTGGACTACCAATATAACTGGCCTGCTGTTGGCATCTGGCTGGGTATCATCATTGTCATTTCAGTACTGGCATCAGTTCTGCCTGCGCGCGGAGCAACGCGCATCAGCGTGAGGGATAGTCTGGCTTATGCATGATCATAAAACAAACGGCAAACCATTTTGCTGCCACCTTTCAATTGATGAGCCTGTCCGACCACCCCATCCACTTGACCAGTATAAAACTCCCCCGTTGGCGGGGGAGTTTTTTTGTTTCATCATTTACCATAATATCAATCCAACAAAGGAGTTCAATATGATTCGTGTTCTCATCGGCATTTTCCTCATCGCTCATGGACTGGTCCATTCCGGGCTGGCCGCCGCGCCAATCCCCAATGATCCCAATTCAAAGCCTGGTGCTTTCTTCACAGACCCAACTCGAAGTTGGTTGTTATCCGGCATTGGACTGAATGCGTCCGCTATTCGAATTACAGGCATCGTTCTGGTTGCGCTCGGGACGCTCAGTTTCATCGCGGCGGGACTGGGTGTTCTTGGCGTATCTGGTCTTGATTCAATCTGGCGCATAATGACTGTCGTCTCTGCTGGATCATCGCTTCTTCTATTAGTCGTATTTTGGCATCCGTGGCTGTTTGTAGGCGCCTTGCTCAATATTGGCATTCTCATTTCGCTGCTCTGGGCACACTGGCCATCACCTGATTTGATTGGTTCGTAACAGAATTCAAGGAATTAAAACATAGCAAGGAGAATCAAATGATTGAAACTCAACTCACATTCGATGACATCATCAAAATGACACTGCAAGTTGGGGAGGATTGGGCAGTTGCCCATGCCAGGCGGCTGATCGAGCTTATCAAACAAATCAGTGTGGACATCCCCTACGATTCGCAAGTGATCGAACTGGCAACATACATGCATGACTGGGGTGCATTTCCAAAATATATTCAAAAAGACGTTGAACATGCCATCCGTTCACGTCAGGTTGTGGAAGCAGAAATTCTGCCACATCTGGATTTGACCTCAACACAAAAAGATGTTTTGCTCGAAGCCATCGAACTGCATGATTATCGTGATATGCGCACTACACTATCAAATGAAGCGCTGTTGTTGCGCGAAGCAGATATGCTTGAGTTCCTTGGCATGATCGGCATGGCGCGCGAATTTGCCCGCGGACCGAAGAACGTGGAGATCTGCTACAAACGCATCCTTTCACGCCGGTATGGCATTCAAGGGCGCTTCACCATTCCGCGCGCGCAGGAGATCGCCCGCATCCGTTTCGAAAGAATGGAAAAAAGTTTACAATGGCTGAAAGAAGAAAGTTTTGGAGTACTATAGCCCACAAGGATCCTGTTTCATTTTCAGCATGTCGAAATCTATATCAGCTGGCTTTTAAAGGACTGGAAATAAATCCATGGAGGTTTCACTTTCCACACCCATCGCTGAAGGACGTACCGCTGAAATTTACGAGTGGAGCGATGGTTACGTTCTGAAGCTCTTTCGTGATTGGTGTCCACAACATTGGGTGGACCACGAATCAAAGGTGGCACATGCCATCACCGAAGCAGGCATCCCCACTCCTGCCGCGGGCGAGATCGTCGAAGTCAACCACAGGCGCGGACTCGTCTACGAGCGCGTCACAGGTATTTCCATGCTGCAGGACTTGAACGCGCGTCCGTGGATGTTTCTCAGACATGCCCGCGCATTGGCAGAGTTGCAGGCAAAGATCAATCAACTGTCCATCCCGGGGTTGCAGTCTTATAAGGCTGGATTGATGTTCACCATCCGCCGCGCCCCTCATCTCAGCGATGATCTGCGTGAGAAGGTGCTGAATTATCTTGTAACGCTCACCGATGGAGAAAAAGTCTGTCATGGCGATTTTCACCCGGGTAATGTGTTGATGACCCCAAAAGGAGCAGTTGTCATCGACTGGATGACTGCCAGTTCTGGCAATCCCTGGGCGGATGTGGCGCGCACAAGCATGCTCTTAACCATCGGTGCAAAAAGCGCTGGGAGCCAGGTGAAGCCAATGATCCGGTTTCTGATCAATCTTTATCATCGAACGTATTTGAACCATTACCTAAAACTCATGCCGGACAGGCGAAACGAATTCAAGCAATGGATGCCTGTCATTGCCGCGGCGCGTCTGGATGAACGGATCGATCTGGAATGGGAAGCGTTGATCGGGATGGTAGAACAAGGTTTATTGTAATAAGGTCGAGGCCGGGAATTAAACAGGAGCAGTCAAAGTGACTGCTCCTGTTCGTTTATTGGGATCAACTATCGGTTTGGAACGAGGCGGGTTTATATCATCAAATAGACCAACACCGTTGTGACATCCAACAACGCGTGGACAATCATAAAGTACGGCAATAGCGCCGGGCGGAGTTTGACAACGAGACCCGTGAAGAGGGCAAACGGCAAAAACATCCCAAAGCGCCATAGCAAGTAGCCACCATCCAGGATCAGCGGCAGGAACATGTGTTGCGCGGCGAGGAAGAAGGACGCGATGAGCCACGCGACCCAGCCGTTCTTGAGTTGTGCTTCGAGCCGCGGCATGCAATAACCGAAATAGGTCGGCAATTCGGAGAAGGTTATGGTAAGTGGAAAAAGAAAACTCAACACGAACGCCCATGTTGGCAATGGGCGAAACATCATGTTCGTGGCGGTCATGGCATCGCCAAAGATTGCAATGGCGAGCGGCTCCCTCGGTGCGTCAACGACGGGCATAGCGATGATGCTTGCGATAATGAACCAGAGTAAGTCGGTTTTCCATGTTGCGCGGGAAAAACGAAAGACTTCGAAATAACGCTTGCCCTCGGCATTGAACAGGCGCACAAGGAGGTAGATGGATACGAAGTTGGCAAGGAATGCCAGGAACGTCCACCACCTTGCAGATTCATCCCAGGCGGAGGTTGTGCCTGTTGCAAAAAGAATCAGCGCGATCAGGGTTTGAAAGATCATGAATAACACGGAGCGCGAGATGAGCATGAGCCAGGGGTGGGAAATTGCAGTTGCCAATTGGGAGATCGACATCGAGCTGGGTTGGGTTGTGCTTGTTTGCATGGTTTTTCCTCTCTTTTTGAGTTAGGTGGTTTTCTGAATCCTGGGAATTAGACAGTTCCAGCCAGATTGAAAAGTGCATGGAGCACTATGGCGGGATAGATGCTCCCAGTTTTGATGCGGGTGTATCCAAAACTGAATCCCAAAATTGTCGAAAAGCCGACTTGGAACAGAATAAAGCCAGTGGGATATTCCCCGAGATTGTTCAAGTGTGCGGTGGAAAAGATCAGGGTACTGAAAATAATGGTCAGCCATTCTGCCGTCGATTCCTTGTACATTTTTCCAAATCCCCACAGGAGCATCGAGAGCAGGATGCCGCGGAAGAAGCCTTCTTCTGCTAGTGGTACGACAATCCCTTCGAAGAACCAGGTGTTGGCGCCGAAGGGTGTTTCTCCGAGGATGATGCGATATAACAATGGCGCACTGACAAAGAAAACCGCCATGCCCAGCAACATTTTCCAATGTTTGGATATACTGCCGAGTTGGTACCCGAAAAATTTGGGTGCCCAGATGACAGGCATGAATGCAACAAACAACATGACCATATCAGAAAAGATGTCGTTCACAGAGGTGTGAACGTGCGGCATTTGTCTGGAAATGACGAGGTAGATCGTATTGTTGGCAAACACTACTCCCCACACCAAAACAACTCCCCACAGAAGGTACAAAGCCGAGCGGGAAAGTGTTTTTATATTCATACTTTTATTCTATTATTTTCAACATAAAGACTCCCCCGCCGCTGGGGGAGTCTTTACTATCCAAGTGGATAGGTCACTTATTGCCATAGGCTTTGAGCTTGCCCACGCCACCGATTTCACCAATCTCCTTGCCGTTTCACACCCGGCCCATTGCGCAGCATATCGCATTACGGGGTAATCCGCATGGACTGAATCAGCAAATCCAGTTGGTTGATCGTGGGAGCAAATGCCTCCGGGGATGTAGAATTTAACAAGGAGGTGACGGCGGTGTAGTAACCTTGCATATCGGCTTTGGGATCTGCAAAATAGAAGTAAGGGACCCCACCTGGGGGCAGGACTGCCCCGCCATCGCTGGTTTCTGCCAACACTGGGGCGGTGATAGGAAGGATCGCAATAATATACGCTCCGTCGCTGGTCAGCCCCTGGAAATGATAGAACAGATCGTGGTTGTTGGCCGATGCAGCATATTGGGCGTATTCGGTTAGAAAACGTACTCCCCGCCCATTTTGGAACGAGATAACCTGAAGGTTGGAGGTAAAAACCTGCTGGGCATTGAAAAATGGCACTGCGGGAAGCTGCTCGTCGCTGATCGACGTGCCAGAGTTGTACAGGATGTTAGTCAAACGATGTATGCTTTCAAACGCACCGGGATACATTTCGCCATAGCCTGTCGCTGGATAAACGAGAATCTGTGGCTGGTGGGATTTCCCTTGCAGGAGATAACCCTCCAACTTGAGTTGAATGTGGCCGGGGGTCACATCCCACGAGGCGACATTATCTCCTTCAGAGCGTGAAAATTGGTTGCCACTGATGCCGCTGGCTAACCCCAGAGGTAAGACAAGACTCAACGGTCTGAAGAAAACCGACACTCCCTCGAAGGATGGTGGCAGCGCGGTGGATGTCGCGTTAGATGCTAATGTCGCCGGGGCGGATGTGGCGGAAGCCGGAATTTGGGTGGAGGTCTCCGGCGCAGGAATCATCGTGTTCGTGGGCACGGGAGCCGTACTGGTGGAGGGTACTACCGTCACCGATAGGTCGCACGCCAAGGATACAACGATGAACATGGAGAGGAATAAGAAGATTTTTTTCACTGTAGTGCTGTGCATGGTTGAATTTCCTTTCATGTTCAATCATATCCATCAGGAATGTAAAGACTCCCCCGTCGCTGGGGGAGTCTTTACTATCCGAGTGGACAGGCCCTTAATCTGCAAAAAATCGCAGGAGTCGTTGATTCACTTCTTCAGGATTGGCAAGTGCGGTAATGTGGTGGGCAGAGGGAATCACTTCGAATTCCACATTGGGAATCGATTCCCGCGCCGAGCGAACCGCGGATCCCACATGGCGCTAAAGAGGACAAACAGTGCCGCGATGATCGCGATCGTACCTTCTGTTTTTGTGTTCATTTTTTTCCTTTCAAGAGCTATATCTTGTGAGTCTTTCCACTTAACATCCAAAACAGTTTGACAAATCCCTGCACATAATCAGGGATAGAACCAAGAACCATCAAAACGGCGATATCAGGCAGGGTGCGGAACATCGTGACCATTTGATAGGTTAGATTGAACCGGTATCCCATGAAATCCTTGACCTGACTAAAAACAACAATCAGAATAATCGTGGGGATCAGAAAACTAATTGCAGTGTCCCAGATCTTTTTTCCAGCAGACCAATTGCGGGCACGTTCAACCCAACCGCGCAGGGAAAGCAAATTGCGCGCCTGATAAATACCCAAACCAATCACAAAGACAAGTAATCCCCATCCGATATATTTCACAGACCAACCTTCTGAAACCGGAGGCGCTACACGCCCAAGTACGATGGCTTCCACGCCATTGAAGATCTGTTCGGCTGAAATAAAATGATCCAGCATGTATCCTTGATTGATGAGCAACACAATGCCAAGATCGCGTAAAGGATAGAGATCAACGAAGGTCTTGAAAGTTTCGTTCGCCCCGCCATGGTAGATGTGCCCTGACTCAACATTCCAACCCATGCCATAGCCCTGCACAGGTGCAAATAAAGATGCCGTCCCATTCTTGAGTACGGCTGTTCCATCATTGTTCATGTTAATCGCATAATGTGCCATATCCTCAGCGGTGGAGATGATATATCCCGCGCTGACTTCGAACACGCGATGGGGTTGTTTCTGTGGAATAGGAAAACCAAAGAAACGACTGTAGCCTTGCGAGAGTCCGTTTTCGCGGGCGATGGCAGGATCGGTATACGTGCGCGTCATTTCCAGCGGATCGAGAATATTCTTTTGCAAATATTCTTCGTACGGCATCCCGCTGACATTCTGAACAACAACAGCCAGCACGTCATATCCAACGTTGAAGTACTGGTGCTTCGCACCTAAAGGCGCAGTCAGTGTTGCGGATGTCAGCGCACGGACGGCATCTTCGTTGGTGGCATTATCAGGAAGCATGGCAAGGAAACCCGACTCTGAAAGTCCGCTGGTGTGATGGAGCAGGTGATTGACCGTGATCTTCCTCGATGCTTCATCATCAGCAACCTTGAACCAGGAGATATATGTCTGCACGGGTTGATTTGGGTCAACCTTGCCCTGCTCGATCAATTGTGCGATGGCCAGGCCGGTGAATGATTTGCTCTGCGAACCAATATACATCGGCGTTTGCGGGGTCATCGGGCGACCATCGCCAGCCGCGCCATAGCCTTTGAGGTAAATGATCTCTGTTTTGGATGTGACCGCGACGGAGATTCCCTTGATCCCATGCCTGGACATCTGACCAGTGATGTACGCGTCGAGAGCCTCCGCGTCAAATCCAGGCTCCGAAACTGATTCTGCTTTAACCGGCGTGATCCACGCTGACAGCAAAGCAAGTAGAAGGAACATGTATACAAAGTTTTTCTTCATCTCTGTATATCCTCTATGTTATTTCTTACCCGTTTTGCCATGCTGGAGAGAAACTTTCCCATGGCAATTGGGAAATGCCGATTGACGAATAATCCCAACATAACCGCCCATCCCCAACAGGGATTGGGTCATTGCCAACCCAATCCCATTGTTTGCACCGGTGATTATGGTGATACGGTCCATGTTTTTTTCTCTCCCATGGTTTTCACGCCAGGTTTTGTCAGCCAGAAAATAAACAGCAGACCGGCCAGGATCACGATGAACTCAATCAACAGTTGCGTTGTGCCGGAGATATTATCGAATACGAAGAGCGGCGAGCCGAAGAATCGTTCATCCGCGGAATTGCAAACAGCAAGGACAGCGATTTGCAGGTAATTCCAAACTGTATGCAGGGTAATTCCCATCCACAATGATTTGGTGCGGACAAAGATCGTGCCAAATAGAATACCCACCAAAATGGCAGAAGCCAAATAGAGCAATGGATTGATGGCATTACCCAACGGATGTGAGAGGGCAAATAATACAGCCACGATCACGACCGCGATAGTGGAGTTGTAGCGCTGTGCAATGCGACTTTGCAGGTAACCACGAAAAGCAATCTCTTCACCGAATCCACTGGCGATGGCAAGGATGGTTGCCAACAATAACGTTGTGAGCACCTGAGCCGAACCGAATAGCTCGAAGCCGTTTCCTAAAAACTTCAGTGTTCCAGAGATATAGCTAATTCCAATTGTGAACAAACCCAGTACCAAAGCCAATACGATACCAAGTGTGATGTATTTTGATCGTTTAGCGGATACCAACTCAAGTTTTGACCATTCAATTTTTTGTTTTTCAACTTTTGTGACCAGCCACCGCACGAGCCAGAGCATGAATCCCAACTGCAAAGCGGACAAGACCACCTGTGCAATGAAACCACCGGATGCAAGCGTGGCTTTTTCCAGTGCCTGACCTTGAGCAAGTCCTTGCGATGAGTAGCCAATTGTCAACACAGACATCAAGACAGCGGTCAAGATCACGCCAAAGAGAATGGTCCCACCGATCAGGATGGCTGTCTTCCAGCCCCAGCGCAGGTCGCTGTTGGACGTTTTGAAGAGTCGATTCATGCTATTGACAAACCTTCCTTTGAGCGTGAATCTTCGATTCCCATCAACCACGCGGCAACCGCCCCCGTAAGAAAGTTTTGGAAAAAGATCTCAATTGCGCTGGCAAACAGCAGGAACAGGGGCAGGGAGCTGATTTGCCAGATCAGAGGAATAATCCCGCCAATTGCGAATAGTAACCAGCCGGTGCTGACCATCAATTGCCGCCGCGTCCCGCGAACAGAGAGCAGGAACAACAGTACTGAAAATACGATCAACAAACCACGGATCGACTCGATAATTAACACTAGTTCCGGCGCGGGAACAGTTAGTCCACCTGCGTGCGACTCGTAATAAGGCCTGGTTACCAAAGAGTAATTCAGCCCGCCAAAGACAAAGTAAAACGCCAGGTAACTGAAAGCACTGAGAAGGAAACGCCATATCCATGAATACCATGGGCGTGTACGGAGTGCATTCATCCATGAAATGGATTGCCCTGTTGAGGTGAACAATAGAGTGATTACGAGCGCCGCAATTGCTGTCGCCAAAGCCTGTTGAGCCAGCAGCACGGGGATCGGCACAGGTACCAGGTCTGGCGCAAAATATGCGCCTTCGATAGCCACAGAGCCTAAATTGAAGAGAATCAGACTCCCCCAAAGAATGAAATGTTGTCCACGTGTAAGACTCAGGCGAGACGCGAATGGTCCAAGAAATATGCCCAGCAGAAAAGCGGCGAGGAGCATCCATATGAAACTTGATGCTCCTCCTGTATCTACCCCCACCTGCACCCCCAGCATCGCACCGATGATTCCCGCGAGCATCAAACCAATCACATAGCCAAGGGCGACCAAAACACAGCGCCAGGTGGTTTTCCAGAGAAATTGAAGTGTGTACATTGGTTTTTCGATTCCTTATTTGAGGGATGTTGAAGCTATTGTCTCTGCTCGTTCCTTGATACCCAACATCATGCCGCGTACCATAATGAATTCACCGGGACGCATGACATCCCAGAGCCAGCCTTCTTTTGCATCGCGCGAACGCAGGATGAGTTGCGTTGTACCGTCTGCCTGTGGGAGGAGGTTGAATTGCCAGACGTCGCTCCAGATGCCGTCCACCTGATGCCCCAGTACAATGAATGGTGCGGTCCTGTTCGACCAGCGCCACGTCAAAGGCGGGAGGCGCATTGACATCGGGGCACATCAAGACCTTGTCCCCCACTTTCAGATCCTGCCATTCATCGTGGATGCGGTCTGCGTTGGCTTGCGGGCATTGCAACACATAGGTCTCGAACCAGGTGTAACTATACATGCCGCCCTTGTCCGCGCCCAACTGCACGATCCATGGATAGATCTCTTCGGGCGAGGCGTTGATGGAAACAGCCCGGGTGTAGACAATGCGCGGTGACGGGATCAACTCATCCCCTGAGAAAGAAGCGGTGATCTCGTCATCCGTTGCGCCCCAACGATCCATCCATGGCATGAGGGCAACTATTACGATCACGGCAAGGACGGCGAGTCCAGCCAGAATGCCAATGGATTTGAGAAACTTTTTCATCGTAATCTCCTTGTTTATTCAAACTGCGCGAGAGCAGTCAAAAGCAGGACCAGTACCCCAGAGATCGCCATCCATTTCGAATACGAACCAAAACGGAGGATGGCTTGCTCTGCGCCGGTATTTGAACTCATCAGCGGTCCGACGCGCAGGATCGCGTTGAACCAGAACCCCATGGCGATCATTCCAACAATTAGAATATGTTTGACGAGCATGAGGACAGCCCAGGGATTTCCAAAATCCCCAATTCCACGATAGTTCGGATCGACGATCATCAGATAAATACCTGTGACGATGAAGATCAACAGCGATGAATACATCCAAACCCGGCTGCGCTTCGAAATTTCACTGAGGATGGGTCCCGCGACTTCAGGTTTGTGTTTGCCAAATGCGGGCAGGTAGATCAAAGTGAGCAATAGATAATGCCCGATGAAGAGGACGGTGGCGAGGGCATGAATCCAGGTGGATAAAGAGAATAATGTTTGTGACATGGTTGTCTCCATTCAATGTTTGAATCTATGATTGCTTGGGGAAGAAGGTATAGATCGTTGCAAATCCCAGGCCGATGACCAGGATCAAGCGAATCCACAGGGGCCAGGGCGCCTGCCAGATCCAAAGTCCCAGCACCAATGGCAGAAGCAAAAGCCCAACAAGGATCTGAGCCACCAAAGGCAGACCGCGAAATTGCTGCCAGACGGTATCGAGAAGCGCCTGATTGAAGAGAAGAGCCGCCCCAAAACCCAGCCAGAGGATGGTGAGTATGGCAAAACTACCGATGCTGAGGATCATATTTGACATGGTGAAGTCTCCTTTACTCCATCGTACTCCGACACAAATAAAAACTCCCCCGTCGCTGGGGGAGTTTCGGACTGGTCAAGTGGACAGGTTACCATTCCCTGATCCAGGGCTCCAATAGATCGAATTCTGTAAAGCCCATGGATTCGTACAAGGCGTGCGCACCTGTTGAGTAGGAACTGACGGTTGCAAGAGTCGCGCCAAGTCTTTGAGCGCGGCGCAAACCTTCGCTCATGACCGCTTTGCCAAGTCCGCGTTTCTGGTGATTCGGATGTGTGCCAACCGGTTCGAAGACCGCGGTGCGCGTGATGTCATCGAACCAGACCGTACAAAACGCAGCGAGTTCGCCATCCGAGGCGATGGCTATGATATCAAGGTCGCGGCGATAGATGGGAACGCGCTGAACATTCCTGTACCATTCCCAGCCTTGATATTTTTCGTCCGGCTCATCAGGATGAAAGACCTTCCACGAAAGCCAACTGCGCGCGGGCAACTCGCTCTCGTCACCCAGGGCGCGGACAGTGTATCCGCTTTGGGGAACGGAATCAGGGATCCCGCAAGGGGACGATGTCGGCTGGGAAAAGAAACGGCGGCGCATGTGTTCGGCTAAAAACTTCGAGCGGGCGTACCCGCGTTCGGTGAATAGTTTTTTCATCGGGTCGTCAGCCGCATTCACCCAAACGATCAACTCCTTTTTACTATTCTCATTGGTTTTGGGAAGTTTCTGTTCGGCAACATCCAGCATTTCGGATATCGATACGTCCTCGCGAAACGCGGGGTGGACCTGGAAGAACGCTTCGCCATTACCATCGGGGTTGAGCATCGCCACGATCTGCCCGTTCGCCTCCCAAAGCGTGATCACATCCTCCAGTTTGAATTTGAAGAGGTTTTCATTGACATGCCAGCGCCAGTAATCCCAACGCAAAAGGGACCATGAGAAATCATGGCGGCAATTGAGCAAGGATACTTCGCGCAGAAATTCGCGGATGCACCAGTAGTCTTCTTCGAATTGATAGGTTCGTGGATTTGGTTTCATATCATACTCATGAGAAAATTATAGGCAGGAATAAAGAAGACTCCCCCGCCGATGGGGGAGTCTTATACTGGTCAAGTGGATAGGGTCATTTTTTCGAAAGCCCTGGTGTGAATTGAACGATTACGGCAAACAAAAAAAGAGCTATTGCTGTGAACCAGCCGCCTGTGACGAATAAACCAGGCAGTAACATGCCAATTGCCACTCCGCCACCAATCAACAGGGCAGATAAAACTGCAAACTCCCACATACCATACAAGAAAATGAATGGCATGTAATGCGTACCCACGATGAGCATGAACGCTGGGTAAAACCAATTGAGGTTATATAGTGAAGCTGCACCAATAACGGGCAGGCTTAGCGGCACAATAAAAGCCACCTGCATCGCCAGTTGATTCATCGGATGTCCCTTGGGAAGTCCACCGGAGCGACCTAGCAGACGCAGGGCCAATTGAGTGAGAGGGAATATAAACATCCCAGCCAATACAAGCACAAGAATGGCAGAACGCTCACTGATCCATGTACCGAGTATTACCGAAACAAGCCAAATGGAACCTGAGACT
>Ga0210377_10004369_pt1 | contig 11926 bp, 8 predicted proteins | sample PLM4_65_b1redo_FD_155480 | JGI IMG/M metagenome (GOLD analysis project Ga0210377, IMG submission 155480) | Groundwater sediment microbial communities from an aquifer in East River, Colorado, USA - PLM4_65_b1 redo | ecosystem: Environmental > Terrestrial > Soil > Riparian zone | place: USA: East... | reverse complement strand
AATAATTTTATTCCGCCTGCCAGGACCAAAGCTCCTATAAATACCAGTAATGCAATTCTGAACGGATCCATTTCAAGCCTCGATTTTTTCGTAATTAAACAAAATCTAACGCTTCGCTTGAGGGGCGCAGTTTTTGCGACCCTCTCGAAGCGATTGGTTAGAACTCATTCATCAATCGTGAATTTCAGAGTATGCTCACCATCTATGTTACTCTTTGGCTCATATTTGAAAACCTCTTTAAAAACCATCTCTCCCACAATTCTACGAATTGTTACGCTCGGTTCAAATGTTGACTTTTCATCATTTCTCTCAAAAACTATCGTAACAGTATTTGTGCCTTTACGAAGACCACCTGTTATCAATTTGGATCCGCCTTCTGCTCTGACGTACTGTTGTACGCTGTTTATGATAACTGACGTCTTATATCCACCAGCTGTGACATCTAAATAACCAGCAGCGAAAGGGACAGGTTTTGCTTGAGGGGCCTCTCTTACCTTGCCATCTATTGCAGCTGATGAGGGCAGATCATTCATGTCAAGCAAGCACTCTTTTCCATCAGGTCGATATTTATCACACTCGTAAGTGAATACCAAATCGACTTTCCATTTAGCTTTCTCTTTTACAAACTTTATAAATGCAAACGTACGATGGGGTTTTGAGGAGCCTTCATGAAATTCGGAATCTTTAGCATAAACCAGACCCACAGTAGGCCCATTCTCAATGACTTTGATAAATCTCATCTGTGAGATATCGGGTGCATTCTTTGCAAAACGCTTAGTAAGTTCTAGCGTAAGCTTTTGCCTGGCATCGCTCAAGTTGTTCATCATCGTTCCAAATGCAACGGAAGACATGGTTTCTTTTATCGAGCTTTCATTTCCTGAGTTATAAGCAGCAATATGATCATTCCAGACTTGCTCTAAGGAATTTCGTAAATTATCATCTGCCTTGCTTTCAAGTGACGAAAGCAAGAAAAGACTCACTATAAAAATACACTGTTTGAATGGAAACCTCATTTATGGTTCCTTTCTGTTAACAAGTTATTAGCTCTTCGGGATACAGTAGCATAGAACGGGCTGGCCGGTCAATGAGTTTAAGAAAAAACATGACGTATCTTTCTGAAATCGCTATGTTTGTATAAAAAGACTAATATGCAAAATGTCGGCAAATAATATTATCAGAATTAATATGCAAAAACGGGATTAACTTATTTGAGGAGAAGTGCATGCAGCCCATTCCAGCGGATATTCTGATGCAATTTAACGCAGTTTTGATAGAGAAGGCAGTGCCGTCCTCTTTGCATGAGGATTATCGGAAATGGCTCAAGTATTACCTTGATTTCCGGGTGAAGTATCCGCCGCCTGACATAAAGTCCGAACAGGTGCGCCTGTTTATCGAAAAGATGTTTTCCCCAACGTTGTTGTTGTCGTTGCGTCGAGAAATTCGCACCTTTGTCCATGCGTCACGCTCAGAGTTCTCAGAACATTAATCCTGCCGGCAGGGCAAGTATTGCTTATTCGGAAGCTTTTTTTTTGCCAGACGATATCTCTTCACATAGCCTGTTCTGCTATACTTTAAACTGTGGTGAGATGCTGGCGGCTGCGTGCCGGCATTTTCATTCCCTGTCAGGAATGCTAATTCTTTATTCTGATCAACCTGCCACGGTAGGTCCTGAGGCCTGCCGTCCGGCGGCAATGGGCGTGCAGCGGGGAATGGCAACGTTGAGAGGGACGCTATGAGTCTTCTTCAAGTGGACTGGAGTGCTTATCTGTTGACCGCCGCCATTCTGGGCATTGCGGTTCTTCTTGCCTTTCTGGCCCATTTCCTTATTTTTTCAGCCTTGAAACGCGGCGCGGACCGGACACGCAGCGTCGTGGATGACTCGCTCGTCGCACGCGCCCGGGGCCCCGCTTTTGTACTGCTCCCTCTCGTCGCTATCCTGATCGTCCTCCCGTCGTTTACCTTGCCGGAGGGCCTCCTCGAAGGCGTGCGGCACTTCGTCGCACTGGGCATGATCGCCGCCACTGCCTGGCTCGCCGTCAACCTCACGGCGGTCTTCGACGACTTCATCTCCTCGAAGTTCAAGATCGACGTCCGCGACAATCTTTTTGCGCGGCGGGTCCACACGAGGACCCGTCTGCTGCGGCGCATTGCGGTCATCGCCATACTGATCGTCGCCGCCTCGGCGATGCTCATGACGTTTCCAGGCATCCGGCACATCGGCATCAGCCTCTTCGCCTCCGCGGGCGTCGCCGGCCTGATCGCGGGTATGGCTGCGAGGCCGGTGCTTTCGAACATCATCGCCGGCATCCAGATCGCCATGACGGAGACCATCCGGATCGACGACGTTGTGGTCCTTGAGAAAGAATGGGGACGTATCGAGGAGATCGGAACAACGAATGTCGTCGTGCGCCTCTGGGACCTTCGACATCTTGTGGTGCCGCTCTCCTACTTCATCGAGCATCCGTTTGAGAACTGGACCCACAAAACCGCAGATATACTGGCAACGGTCTTCCTGTACACCGATTACAGCGTCCCGGTAGAAGACATTCGCGCAGAGCTCTACCGTCTTCTCCAGACCTCCGAAATGTGGGACGGCAAGACATGGTCGCTCCAGGTCACGAACGCTACGGAGCGCTCCATGGAACTGCGCGCGCTCATGAGCGCGCCCGATTCCGCAACAGCGTGGAACCTGCGCTGTCATATCCGCGAGAAGCTGATCTGGTTCCTGCAGGCGCGCTATCCACAGAGCCTGCCGAGGATCAGGGCGGAGTTTCCGGAAAGACCGCAGGGATAACCGCGCTGCGACCGTCGCATCATGCCGCGGTGTGAAGGGAAGGAGAGTGGGTCAAATGAACGGCATTTTCGAATTCAAGCAGTGCGTCATTATTATCAAATCCACCGGGAAGAAGGCGAAAAACCTTCGCGAGTTCAGGGACGCGCTCGCTGTTGTCAGCGAAGGGTCCCTGTTCCACCATACCTATCAGTACTTATTGAAAGGGCACATCCTTGAGTACACGAACGATTTTTCCCAATGGGCCGGCGCGGGCCTCGAGGAAAGCGCCCTGTCCGAACAGCTTTCCAATATCGATCCTTATGATTTTGGCGCCACTGAAGCGCTGAGAATAGAGCTGCTCAAGGTCGTCGACGATTACCTCGAAGGATTTCCAGAGCCGCGGGACGCGATGCCCGGCGATGAGTTCTTCTTCAATGAAACAATAACCCTGGTGTTTCAGGCCGGCGTATGGGTCAGAAACCTTGCAGAGTTCCTCATGGCGATCAAATACATAGATGCCAGTTCCCTGTACTATCACTTTTTCGATGCACGGCGCCGTTTTGAGGGGAAGTCAAACGATTTTTCACAATGGTTCGATGAGGAGCTTGGGAAAAAGGACCTCGCGGAAAAACTGCGATTCATCGATCCGTTCATGCACAACCTGGAGGGGATCAGGGCGCGGATTGCGGCAGCGGTCGAAGAAACAGTGCAGCAAGACCTGGAATCAGCGGGGGCGGCCACATGATCGACGCATATAAGGGCATATCACCGAAGGGCGACCTCGTGCTTCTTCGAAAATTCGGCAAGGTGTTCGCCAACAAGACGTTCCTGCATGTCAACTCGACGAGGGAAGGCGGGGGCGTGGCTGAGATCCTGCACCAGATGGTCCCGATCCTCAAAGGACTGGGAATCGACGCGCGGTGGGATGTGATTAGGGGCGACGGCGAGTTCTTTTCCATCACAAAAAAAATTCATAACGCGCTTCAGGGGAACGAGGAGCATTTTACCGAGCGCATGTGGGCGCACCACTTCGAGGTAAACAGGGAGAACGCCGGGAAGCTCGATCTGGAGGCGGACGCAGTTCTCATCCATGATCCCCAGCCGGCTCCCCTCATCAATTTCAGGAAAAAGGGCGTGTGGATCTGGCGATGCCACATCGATGTGTCCAATCCCCGCCTTGACGTGTGGAATTCACTCAGGAAGTACTGCAGCCAATACGATGCCGCGGTCTTCTCCGTGGCAAAGTTCGCCCGGTCCATGCGCGTTGATGAGTTCATCATCCCGCCTTCCATAGACCCGGTGAGCGAAAAAAACAGGGAGCTTTCGCCGGAAGAAATCAGCGAGACGGCGAAAAAGTTCAACATTCCCCTCGATCGGCCGATCCTTCTTCAAGTGTCCCGCTTCGACCGCTTCAAGGACCCCATCGGCGTGATCAAGGCCTATCGAATGGTGAAAAAATACAACGACTGCATCCTCATCCTTGCCGGGAGTCTGGCCACGGACGACCCCGAAGGCGAGGCGGTCCTGGCTGAAGTGCGGGAGTACGCGGCCGATGACCCGGACGTCTTCATCCTGCTCCTGCCGAACTTCAGCGATAAAGACATCAATGCACTCCAGCGGATGGCGACGGTCGTGCTTCAGAAATCCATCAAAGAAGGCTTCGGCCTCACGGTCTCCGAGGCCATGTGGAAGGAAAAGCCGGTCCTCGGCGGCGCCGTGGGCGGGATCCCGATCCAGATCATGCACGGTATAACCGGCTTCCTCGTGCACTCCCCCGAGGGCACGGCGTTCCGGGTCCGGCAGCTGCTCAATAATCCCGACATGGCAAAGCGGATGGGAGAGCGCGGCAAGGAATACGTGCGGGCCAATTTTCTCATCACACGACAGGTGCGAGACTACCTGTCGATCTGGTATGCAGCCGAGCACAAGGGCAGCAGCGTGCTGGATTTGTGATGAAAGAATTGCGGAGTGCGGAATGCGAAGTCTCGAAGACAGGATGAGTAATGGAGATCGGCATTTTATCAGAGATCGACCAATAGGTACACTTTCGCGGTTTGGGCGCCATTGCGGGACCCGGTGGAAGTGAAGATCGTGTCCGTATCCGTGTCAAAAAAGTTATTCTTGTTGAAGTTGCTCTTTTGTTCTGACGAAGAGAGGTTGTCATCATGGCACATCCCAAGATACTGGCCTTCGTGCTCGCCGGCGGCAGGGGCGAGCGGCTTTCACCGCTCACAGACATGCGGACCAAGCCCTCGGTGCCCTTCGGCGGGCGCTACCGCATCGTGGACTTCGTGCTGAGCAATCTCCTGAACTCCCATATCTACTCCATTTACCTGCTGGTGCAGTACAAGTCCCAGTCCCTGATCGAGCATGTGCGCCAGAACTGGGTGCTTCCTCCGCTCATCAAAGACCACTTCGTTGCCGTGGTCCCTCCTCAGATGAAGATGGGGCCTGAATGGTTCCAGGGCACGGCCGACGCCGTGTATCAGAACATCAATCTGATCCATGACCACCAGCCCGAGATCATCGTCGTGTTCGGCGCGGACCACATCTACCGCATGGACATCCGGCAGATGATCGATTTCCATCTGGAGAAGAGCGCCGATGTCACGGTTGCCGCGCGCCCCGTGCCGCTTGGCGAGGCATCGGCCTTCGGCGTGATCGCAACGGACCGGGATGGCCGCATCACCGGGTTCCAGGAGAAGCCGAAGGACCCCCCGCCGATGCCGGGGGCGCCGGACCGCGCATTGGTATCCATGGGCAATTACCTCTTCAGCAGGGAAGTCCTCTTCGAAGCGCTGCAATGCGGCGCCGACAACCAGCATGATTTCGGCAAGCACATCCTTCCGTCGCTGATCGGCTCGGGAAAGGTTTTTGCCTACGATTTCGCAACGAACGTGGTGCCGGGAACGAAACCCTTCGAAGAACAGGGGTACTGGCGGGATGTGGGAACCATCCCGGCGTTTTTCCAGGCCCACATGGACATGCTGGGAGAAATGCCCGTCTTCGACCTGCACAACAAGCAATGGCCTATCCATCCAGCCCGGTATGAGGGGCCGGCGGCCAGGGTCTTGAAAGCGGAGATCGAGAACAGCATTATCTCGGAAGGCGCGATCATCAAGAGTGCAAAAATCGTTAATTCCATAATTCGCGGAGACGTTGTGATCGAAGACGGCGCGATTGTCGAGCAAAGCATCATCATGGACCACACGGTGATCAAGAAAGGGTCCCGCCTGAAGAGGGTGATCGTGGACAAGTTCAACGTGATCGCCGAAGGCACGTCGATCGGCTTCGATGCCGAAACGGACCGGCGCGCGGGCGCGTACCATTTCGACGGGAGCGGCATCGTGGTCATTCCCAAGGCGGAGCGGAAGATTACGAGGATCTGTTCACCATGAAGGAAACCGGCGCCATCTATGGCCATGGGACCGGGACCTGCACCTTCCGCGTCTGGGCGCCGCTGCGCGAGCGCATGGAGGTGAAGATCATTGCTCCCGTCGAACAGATCGTCCTGATGGACCGCGATGCAGAGGGCTACTGGCAGGCGATGGTGCAGGGAATCGAACCTGGTGCACGGTATGTCTTTCGTCTGGAAAACGATCGGGATCGGCCAGACCCCGCCTCCCGGTACCAGCCAGAGGGCGTGCACGGGCCGTCTCAGGTCGTTGACCACGCGGAATTTCCCTGGAGCGATGGTCTGTGGCGCGGTCTGCCCCTCGAAAACTTGATCATTTACGAGCTCCATGTCGCGACGTTCACCTCCCAGGGGACCTTCGAGAAGATCATCCCGCGTCTTGACGCGCTCAGGGAGCTTGGGATCACAGCAGTGGAACTCATGCCCGTGGCCCAATTCCCCGGAGTGCGTAATTGGGGATACGACGGCGTCTATCCCTTCGCGGTGCAGAATTCCTACGGCGGCCCGGAGGGCCTGAAAAGCCTCGTGGACGCGTGTCACAAGCGGGGCATCGCCGTGATCCTCGATGTGGTCTACAACCACCTGGGACCGGAGGGGAACTATCTCTGGGACTATGGTCCGTATTTTACCGACAGATATAAAACGCCATGGGGTGATGCGATCAACTTCGACGGCCCTTACAGCGACGAGGTGAGGAACTTTTTCGTCCAGAATGCTCTGTCATGGGTCACCGACTATCACCTTGACGCCCTGCGGATCGACGCGATCCACGGGATATTCGATTTCAGTGCGAAACATTTTTTACAGGAACTCGGCGAGAAGGTGCATCATCGTGCCGGGGAACTCGGCAGGCGCGTGTACGTCATTCCGGAGAGCGATCTGAACGACGTCCGGGTCATAAACCCCACAGAGCTCGGCGGATACGGCCTTGACGCCCAGTGGAACGACGATTTTCACCATGCGCTCCACGGGCTCCTTACAGGGGAGCAAAGCGGCTACTACCAGGATTTCGGAACGATCGGGCATCTTGAGAAAGCCTTCCGGGAGGGTTTCGTCTATTCAGGAGAGTATTCAGCGTTCAGAAAACGGCGGCATGGAAGCTCATCGAAAGACCGGCCGGCGCACCAGTTTGTCGTGTTTTCCCAGAATCACGACCAGGTGGGGAACCGGATGAAGGGTGAACGGTTGTCATCGATGGTCTCGTTCGAGCAGCTCAAGCTCGCCGCAGGCATCGTCCTTCTCTCCCCCTTTATCCCGCTCCTGTTCATGGGCGAGGAGTACGGAGAAACGGCGCCGTTTCAATATTTCGTGAGCCACGCCGACGAGGCCCTTGTCGAAGCGATCAGAAGAGGCAGGAAGCAAGCGTTTGCGTCCTTCGGTTGGACGGGAGATGTCCCTGAACCCGGGGCAGAGTCCGCTTTTCTTGATTCGCATATCGATTTAGAACAGCGTCATACCGGCAAACACAAGGACCTCCTCGCTTATTATGCGGCGCTGCTGAAGCTGAGAAGGTCGCTGCCTGCCTTGTCAAGCCTGAGCAAAGACGATCTCGACGTGAGGGGCCGCGAGCAGGAGAAGGTATTACAAGTACGGCGGCGGCACGGTGACTGTGAAACTATCATCCTCTATGCATTCAAGGACGAGCCGATTGCGCTGACGGTCATGCTCCCGCCGGGAACGTGGGTCAAGATCCACGAATCGTCTTCTCCCGAGTGGGGCGGTACGGGAGAGCAGGCAGCGCGGACGATAAAGTCCCGCGGGAACGGCGTCATGCTTCACCTGGCCCCTCACAGTGTTGTTCTGTACAAGCTCTCAGGAAAGGAACCGTGATGGCGGACCTGCCTGTCCCAAAAGTGCCGAGCGCAACCTACAGGCTCCAGTTCAACAGCCGGTTTACGTTCCGCGATGCGGAGAATATTATCGGCTATCTTCATGACCTCGGTATCTCCGATATCTACGCCTCTCCGTATTTTAAAGCAAAGAAGGGGAGTCTCCATGGTTACGATATCGTCAACCATAACGCTCTGAACCCGGAGCTTGGAACGGACGAGGATTATATGGCGATGATCGTTGAATTGCACCGGCACGGCATGGGACAGGTGCTCGACATCGTACCGAACCACATGTGTGTTGAGTGCCCTGAAAACGCATGGTGGATGGAAGTGCTCGAAAACGGACCGAGCTCTCCCTATGCGATGTATTTCGATATCGACTGGACGCCCGTTAAGAAAGAGCTCCGGAACAAGGTCCTTCTGCCGATCCTCGGCGACCAGTACGGCAATGTCCTCGAAGGGCAGGAGCTGAAGGTTGTTTTTGAAGAGGGCGCATTTTTTGTGCACTACAACGAGCATCAGTTCCCGTTGGAGCCCGGGACGTATGTCCTCATCCTGGAGCACCGTCTGCCGGAGCTGCAGGCAGACTTGCCGGAGGGGCACGCCGACCTTTCCGAGTTATTAAGCATACTGACGGCGTTGAAACATCTTCCGTCCCCTGTGGAGACCGACCCGGCAAAGCTCGAAGAGCGGTACCGTGAAAAAGAGGTCATCAAACGTAGGCTCTGGACGCTCTTTGGCGGGTCCCCCGAGGTCAGGGCGCACCTTGAAGAAAATCTGCGGCTGCTCAACGGGACAAAAGGCGATCCAAAGAGCTTCGATCTCCTCGACAATCTTATGAACCAACAGATGTACCGCCTCTCGCACTGGCGGGTAGCCACTGAAGAGATCAACTATCGCAGGTTCTTCGATATCAATGGCCTGGGCGCGATCCGCATGGAGCATCTCGGCGTTTTCCAGGCGACGCATCAGCTCATCTTCCGGCTGATCAGGGACAAGAGCGTCACCGGCCTCAGGATCGACCATTCCGACGGGCTCTACAATCCCGCGGCATACTTTCATCGGCTCCAGCAGGGATGTTTCACCCAGCAGATGATCGTCTCAGGAGGCGCTGGCGATCCCGCGCACCTGACTCCGGAGATGGAGCGCACACTGGCGGAACGCTATGACGAAGCATTCCTCGCCGACCCGGCCTATAGAGCTTTCTATATCGTGGGCGAGAAGATCCTGTCGAAGAGCGAGCGCATGCCCGAGGACTGGCCCATCATCAGCACGACGGGCTACGTGTTCCTGAACTCGGTGAACGGTATCTTTATCGACGGGAACAATGCAAAGGCCTTTGATGCAATTTACGAAAAGTTTATTCGCGCGAAGGTCAATTTCCCGGATGTCATATATGATAAGAAGCAGCTCGTTATGGAAGTAGGGATGTCCAGCGAGGTGAACACCCTCGGGCGCTATCTGAACGACCTGTCGGAGAAAAGCCGTCACACGAGGGATTTCACCCTGAACAGTCTCCGGAGGGTGATTGTGGAAGTGATCGCCGCCCTATCGGTCTACCGTACGTACACAAATACCTGGCAGGCATCCGATCGCGACGTCCAGTACATCGAGCATGCCGTCTCTCGCGCAAAGCGAAAGAACCCGGCAATAAGCGGGTCCATATTCGATTTCCTGAGGGACGTTCTGACGCTGCGGTTCCCGAAGGACTTGAAAGATGAAGACAAGTCGGCATGGCTCGACTTCGTGATGCGATTCCAGCAGATCACCGGGCCAATCATGGCAAAGGGCGTCGAGGACACGGTCTTTTATGTTTACAACCGGCTGGTATCCTTGAACGAAGTGGGCGGCACGCCCGATCGGTTCGGGACAAGCCTCGAGACCTTCCACGGCCAGAACATCGAACGGATGAAGAGCTGGCCCCACGCGATGATCACAACATCAACCCACGACTCGAAGAGGAGCGAGGATGTGCGCGCGAGGATCAACGTCCTCTCCGAGGCGCCCCGTGAATGGGCGGACAGGCTCAGGTCATGGGCGCGGATGAACAGAAAGAAAAAGACCGTGATCGACGGAGTTGAAGCGCCGGACCGGAATGAAGAGTACCTGCTGTACCAGACTCTCGTGGGGGCCTGGCCCATCGGTCCGATGGAAGGGAGCGTGAACGCCGATCTCATCCGGCGAATTAAAGATTACATGCTCAAGGCATCGCGGGAAGCGAAGGTAAACACCAGTTGGATCAATCCGGACCGCGCGTATGAAGACGCCTTGCTGACTTTTGTCGATGCTATTCTGCGCCCCGCGAGCCCTTTTCTGAACGACTTCCAGCCGTTCCAACAGACGATCTCCCGCTTCGGCATGTACAACTCACTGTCACAGACCCTTCTCAAGATCTGCGCGCCCGGCGTCCCTGATTTCTATCAGGGGTCGGAGTTGTACGATTTCAGTCTGGTGGACCCTGACAATCGCAGACCCGTGAACTATAAAATGCGGACCGCCATGCTCACTGAGTTGAAAAGAAAAGAAGCGGAGATGACGGGGCTGAATCTTGCGGAGGAGCTTTTCAGCGGCAAGGATGACGGAAGGATAAAGATGTACCTGACTTATAAAGCACTGACGTTTCGGAATGCAAACCGCGGTCTGTTCGAGAAGGGCGAATACCTGCCACTTGCAGCAGTCGGGCAGAGAGCAGACCATGTGTGTGCCTTTGCACGGAGGACGGCCGACGCCTCGATAATCGTTGCCGTGCCGCGGTTCCCGTGGCGACTTTTCCAGGAGAACGGATCAATGCCTTTGGGCGAGGCTGTCTGGGACGACACGTATCTGGGCCTTCCTGACTCTGACAGAGCAGCACAGTATAGGAACATTTTTACCACTGAGACCCTCGGCGTGGAACCACAGGGAGAGGGAAAACCGGGACTTGCTCTTTCCGGTATTTTTTCGAGTTTCCCTGTTGCGCTTATGGTGCGGATTGAGACTCCTGGTTGATCCGGCGAGATCAAATCGAATTACGTTACCTTATCACTTCAACTGAAAGCCCTCCAACCACAGGATGACGGATCGAAGGACTCAGATTGACAAATGGGTGTTTTTGCCGTCATCACAGACGTGAGGTATTGCTCATGAAGGCCATGGTGCTCAAGCATATTACTGCGATCGCTGAAAACAGGTCGCCTCTCGACCTTGTCGAAATGCCCATCCCTGTTCCGAAAGAGCATGAAGTGCTGCTGCAGGTGACGGTCTGCGGCGTGTGCCACACCGAGCTGGACGAGATAGAAGGAAGGACGCCGCCGTCTCAATTCCCGATCATACCGGGGCATCAGGTCGTCGGGCGTGTTGTGCAGACGGGGCCAGGAGCAAGCAGATGGAAAGCAGGGGATAGAGTGGGGATTGCCTGGATCCATTCCGCTTGCGGGGTGTGCGATTTCTGCAAATCGGGCAGGGAAAACCTTTGTGATGACTTCAAGGCCACCGGTAGGGATGCTCATGGCGGGTATGCGGAATATACTACAGTACAGGAGAATTTTGCCTATCTCATACCGGAGGTCCTGTCCGATGCCGAGGCAGCACCGCTTTTATGCGCAGGCGCCATCGGCTATCGATCGCTTCGTCTTGCCGCACTGCGCGATGGGAACAACCTGGGCCTCACGGGATTCGGGGCCTCGGCCCATCTGGTACTGATGATGGCCAAACACCTTTACCCGAATTCAAAAGTGTTTGTTTTTTCCCGTACCGGGGGGGAAAGGATGTTCGCGCAGGAACTCGGCGCTGTGTGGGCAGGGAATACTGAAGAACCATCGCCTGAAAAGCTGCATGCCTTTATCGATACGACCCCTGCCTGGAAGCCCGTGGTAGATGCAATGCAGAATCTGGAGAAGGGCGGACGCCTCGTGATTAATGCTATAA
>Ga0210377_10004368_pt1 | contig 11927 bp, 13 predicted proteins | sample PLM4_65_b1redo_FD_155480 | JGI IMG/M metagenome (GOLD analysis project Ga0210377, IMG submission 155480) | Groundwater sediment microbial communities from an aquifer in East River, Colorado, USA - PLM4_65_b1 redo | ecosystem: Environmental > Terrestrial > Soil > Riparian zone | place: USA: East... | reverse complement strand
TCTGGAGACGTTGGACTCCTTTTATTTTTCCTCGATATAATACAACAAATGCGGATCGCGCTTCATCTCGCGCGCTGTGAACTCATACACTTCATTTGCCTTCATCAACTTCACATCCGCCTCGCCAATCTTTGCAGACTTGATCACGCCCGCCTGCTCCATCAACGCGCCCATCGGGTCGACCATCGTCATCACACCCTTGTCAATATCGCGCACCAGCATCTCGAACGTATCCGTGTACGTGTTGCCGTTCTCATCCGTCACCTCACCCGTGAACTGTTTCAGGAAGCGATAATCCACGCCTTCCATTTGCTCGATGTGATGAAAGAACGTCATGCTATCGTTGTACGACAATCCGATCACCATGATCTTCCCATCCAGGTCGCGCAGTTTACCGAACACCGAGTTGCGTTCATAACTGCTCTTATAGCGCAGGCTGCCCAGCATCTCAGCATGCTTACCCAGGATCGCAAACGAATAGAACGGATGAAACACCCTCCTTGCGAGTGGGTCCATCCGCACGATCTCCGTCAACGCGCCCATCTTCGAACGTGTTTTGCGCACATCCCACGGCACCCCCTTATTGAAATCAAAATTGAACGTCGGCATGATCAACGTCCCCTCCGCGCCGAGCGCCGTCTCCAGCGCGCGGATCACCGTCTGCGGTCCGCCGTCCACCTCGCCCAGCGATTTATACGAACTATGGACGAGCAGCGTATCCCCCTCCGCCACACCCAGTGCACGAAACCCCTCGACCAGCTTTTCAAACGTCAACATAATTGCCTCCAATTACCTTCCGTCATTGCGAACCCGATAGGGCGAAGCAATCCCCTTATTAGCTTGGAGATTGCTTCGTCGGGCTAATGCCTCCTCGCAATGACGAGACTTTGTCATATGCATCAAGAAGTTTACCAAAGTTCTTCTTCCAATCTGCTTTCTCTTCGGCAGTCCTTCGTGCCGCGTCACCGATTTTCTTGAACAACCTTCGATTCTTGATCGCGTTCAATATTTTCTCTGTCAGATCATCCACATCTCCATCATGGAACAGCCAACCGTTGACACCTTCTTCTATCCAATCCTTGTTGCCAGGAATATCAGATACCAAACACGGAAGTCCGCTCGCCAGCGCCTCCAGCAATGTGACCGATGTACCGTCCACGTGTGAGGGCGAGATGTACATATCCGCCATGTGATACCAGCGCGGCAGATCACGTTGTCCCACTTGCCCTCCAAAATGGACTCGATCCATCACTCCACCCCTTATCAAGATTTGGCGAATTGATGCTCCGTGTGACCCTCCGCCCAACAAAATCAAATTCACATCGGGGTTCACGCTCGCCACTTTGACAAATGCCTTTGCCAAAACATCCACGCCATAGATCGCTTCCCACGTGCGACTGCAAAATAAAGTTACCGATTTACGATTTTTGCTGGATGCTGATTTCTTTCTTCTTTCCTCTTTCCTTGGAACAAAGTGCTCAATCTCCGTCCCCCACGGAAAAATAACTGTCTTTTCCGGGTTCATCCCAAACGCTACAGCCTTATCGCGTGACACATTCGCATCGCTTGTAAAGAACGCACTGCGTTTCAACGTGTATTGCGTCACCCATCGCATCCACGCGCTTTTATCCGCATCCATCACCAGATCATATCCCCACGACATAGTCAGCAAATGACGGAAACCGCTCAGGGCTACGAGAAATGCACAATTCTGAATCGGACCGGCGTGAATGAGGTCAGGTTTGATTTCCTTGATAATGCGTCGTAAGTCAACCGTCAAACGTGGAACGTCACGCCAGCGGAATTCGCGCTGTCCGCCTGCCCATAGGATCTGCTGAACATTCTCAGGGACAGGGCGGTCCTCCATTTGGCGCTGATTCGCTTCTAACTTTAAATAGAATATTTCATGTTTTGTCTTCGATAATGAAGACAGAAACCTGTAATCGTGAGGAGTGTAATTTTTACTGAAATATAAAATTCGCATAAAATAAATTAACCACGAAGTGTCACAAAGGGTCACGAAGGAAAAGATTTAAAACCTTTGTGATCCTTTGTGGTGAAGAAGCATTATGCTCCCAAATCCGTCCAGCGCAATTCCTGTCCATACTTGAAATCGTGCAATGCCTTCGTCCCAAGGACATTTTCGATCTGGTCCGGTTTGATCGCGCCGGGAGTCGCGGGGCGAAGGACATCGATCATATCGCGGACAAAGACTTCGCCAGCCTTGATATCACGCGCCGCACGCAGACAGCGACGCTGCACAACCGCGGTATCCACTTCATTCGCGGCGATGAACTTATCGGCAGAACCCAGCGAACGTTCAAGTAGACGCGTCTCTTCGACCATCCGCGCCCAGTTTTCGGGATTCATCGCGAACTTGTGATCGGGGCCTTCCCGGTCGTTGCTGTCGGTGAAGTGACGCTCGATCACGCGCGCACCAAGCGTCACCGCCGCGATGACCGGCGCGACAGCGTGGGTGTGGTCGGAGAGTCCCAGGATCACATCCGGGAACATCGTTGCGTAGGTCTTCAACACGTTGACATGCAAATGGTCATAGTTGTTTGGGCTGGCGGTGTAATTCGTGTTGCATTGCATCAATACGAGTTGCTTGTTGATCTTCAATATCGCATGGACAGCCTTCTGCACTTCGCCGATCGTGGATGCGCCCGTGGCGACAAAGAACGGTTTGCCTTTGCTTGCCATCCGCTCCAAGGCTTCGATCCAGTCAATTTCGCCGGAACCCGCCTTATAGACGGGCACGTACTGGTCAAGGAAATCAATGGCGTTGAAATCATACGGCGACGAGAAGTAATCGATGCCCACTTCATTGCATTCCTCCACCAGGGTCATGGACCAATCAAAGGGAATGGACGCGCCCTTATATACCTCGAACACGGATTTCTTCCACGTCGCCTGATGGCTGACCTGTCCGCCGCTCATGGCTTTGAAACCATAATCCGAGACGATCTTCGGCGCGTCAAAGTTCTGGAATTTGGCGGCATCGGCGCCCGCTTCCTTCGCGAGACGGATGAGCAGTTTCGCCCGTTCCATATCACCATCGTGGTTGGCGGCGATGTCAGCGATGAAATAGGTCGGGTGGTTCAAACCGATCGTGTGATTTCCAAATTTGATATCCATTTTATCCTCCGGTGTAATATTGGTATGTCACCCTGAGCAGAGCGAAGGGTCTCTATCCTGTGGTAGAGATTCTTCGCTTCGCTCAGAATGACATAATTAGGATTCTAAATCTTCGTAATACTTTTCTGTGACATGATCCCAATCTGTTCTGGATTTAGTCATAGTTGGTTTTCAGATAATTCAACGACATTGCCACAACCGCTGACCACGCCAATATTTTGAATTCACCAGCCTTCAAGGCGTTTTCGATCTCGCTTTGACTGAGGAGCAATAATTCCTGGTCTTCCAAATCATCACTATTTGGCGGTGCCACTTGTTTTGCGTTCAGTGCCAAAAACAGGTGCATGGTTGCTATGCCCCGATTGGGATCCAAAATATGGCTTCCCAAATTAATCCATTCCGAAGATTCGTAACCCATCTCCTCAAGCAGTTCCCGCTTTGCGGCATCAAGTGGCGTTTCGTTTGGCTCAAGCATCCCGCCTACAGGTGCCAATGCTGTTCCTTCTACTGCATATTTTGTTTGTCGAAAACAGAGAAATTTATTATCGCTGGTTACGGCAAGAACGATGGCAGCACTTGGAATGATAATCCATGCCCAATCGGGAATTATTTGTCCATCAGGGAGTTTTACGGTGTGGCTTTCAACGGTTAAGAACTTATTATGATTAAGAATGGTCTTTCTCGAAACGGTTTCCCAAACTCGCAATTCCTTTTTGCTCATTTTTTCTCGCTTCCAATTTCGTCCAGCAGCAATTCCTCATGTCTATTGAACCAATTCTTCAACTTTTGAGCATATTGGGCACGTTCATCAGCCTCAAATCGACTTTTTTGAGCGCTGTGAAAATCATCGTTCTGGTAACGAGGAATGACATGCAAATGATAATGCCAGATATTTTGGTCGCCTGCGGGTTCATTATGCTGACGAAGCATGATCCCGTCACAATGATATTCTGACTTCATTGCCAGGGCTATTTCCCTGCTCAGAGCATGAACTTTTGCCGAAATATCCGCTGGCAGGTCATATATATTTTCAAAGTGCTCGTTTGGAACGATCAGCACATGACCTTGATTGTTGGGGTATTTTCTCGTTGCCATAAAAGCGGTTACATCGGCGTTTTGAAAAACGATGTCAGTTTTTTTGAGCTGGCTTTCGGCACTTTCCTTGCCTTGAACCAGCAGGCAGAATGGACAGATATATTCCGAAGGAGCATGATTATGCATATGTTTCTTTGCAAGAAAACTATCCGATAGTTGATTCATAAAACTTGCTGAGGTAATTTACACTCTCTTGTACAGCACCTTGAATTAGGTTTGCAACTCTTGGCATGGTTTCTTTGGCTAATTCTTTTTGGAGCCTGCCATCTTGGATATGATAAGGACACCTCAATATTGAATATTGTTTTGCTATTCTGTGAGTCTCAAAATGTTTGGGGTCAAAGTGGGTTGCATTATGGCGGGCTAAGAGAGTTTCACTTGGTTTTCTATATTTTGTTCGGAGAATTTTAAAAGCCTTTTCGCTATCAGCGAAATCATCAAGCTTTTCCCAAGCATTTGATAACTGGTAACACATATCCAGGAGGTTGGACGCAAAAAACTCTTCGACGTCAAGTTGCCAAAACTCCCAACCGAGAGAATCTTTGTGTGCAGGATTTTCTAATTGTTCAAGGGCTAATTTTGAAAGATGAACGCTAATCTCGAAACGAGCTAGCACAGTTTCAAGCAAATCTAATATGTGAACAAAATCTCGGACAAGTTCTAAATTCTTTACCTCAACATACTTTTCAGGGTGACCTTGCCCGCCTGCCCATTCACGGATAGTCTTTGCTATTGAAGTAATTTCATTTAACTGAGACAAATCAAGATTTGTTTTCATATTTTGATACTCTCTCAACAAAGCCCTAAATCAATATTCATCTTCCAATCCTGCCCAAATGCGTATTCTGAAACGTATCCTCGTGTTTCAAGCCATAGCCAAACAACAACTCCGAAGGAGTGGAATGATTATAGATATGGGTTCGGCGTTTTATCAACCCCGAAGGGGTGTCATTCGTTTCGCGTACATCATGCCATCCCTTCGGGATTTGGGTACGGGTATGATTCAATTCTATAATCATTTCATCCCGTTGGGATTTCATCTTCCAATCCTGCCCAAATGCGTATTCTGAAACGCGTCCTCATGCTTCAACCCATACCCAAGCACGCGGTCGAGGCTGGAATGCCCGAGCAGGATCGTCCCGGCGAACATCAGCCAGGGGACAGAAAGTAGGTAGCCAAAAACATAAAGCGCCACTGAAATCCCTTTGTGGTGGATCAGGTTATAGGTCCACGCGCCGAGGCGAGGGTTCATCACATAGCCAATCATGCTCAGGTCGGGAGCAAAAAACAAAAGGGCGTACCAGCCCCATCCGTAATCCAATCCCGAAAAAAGAAAGAGCGCAAGCCCAAACAATAGGAGTTCTTCGAGTTTGAGAAGGTTTTTCATGTGGACATCCTGTGTATAAAGCGGTGAATTCTGTGGGGAAATGAGTGGACAACTTGTGGGCAGGTGACCGTTAAAACGTGCCATCTTGTTGATAACTGCGGATTTTCTGTGGATAACCCTGCTGGAACTGTGTATAAAACCCATCCAAACCGGTGGAAAACTGGGGGATTTCGTGTCCCAAATCGGTGGACAATTTGTGGACAGATAACCATAAATTGTGGGAACGTTTGGCGGTCAGGCTGGACCTCTCGACGGATTGAGGCTCAATAAGGCTTTCTCTCAGCCTAAACTTCCGCGCCACTTCCACCCCGAACTGGTACTTGCTCATCGCCTGTGCACCCACAACATGATACAGCCCGTGCAGATCCTTCTCGAGCATTTCAAGGAGCGTTTGCGCAAGGTGATTGACCCACATCGGACAAAAGATGACATCGGTAAAGCCGCTGACATTTTTCCCCTCATTCAGATTGTTGACGAAGAACTCGCCGAGACTTCGCCGGTTGGTGAGGCTCCATCCAAAGAAATTGACACGGGCGATAATGGCTTGCGGATTGACCTCCAGCACGGCGCGCTCGCCATCGAGTTTTGTCTGTGAGTAAACGCCTTGTGGATTCGGCTCATCATCTTCAGTGTATGCACCTTCTTTTGTTCCATCGAGGACCGCATCAGTGGAGAGATGCATGAAGGGGATATTTCGCTTTGTGCAGGCATCCGCCAGTTCACGCGGTAAATTGATGTTGAGAATTCTCGCCTGGTCGGGATGTTTTTCGCATTCTTCCAGGTTCGCCAGTGCGGCACAGTTAATGACCCAATCAGGTCGTGTCGAATCCAACGCCGAATCAAATGCGTGACTGTTGTAAAAATTCGTCTTGATCACCGGGAACGGAGCAGATTTCAACTTGCCGCGGTCCACGCCAATGACTTCATGCCCGCCCATGGCTTCCATGGCGAGGTTGATTCCGAGTAGTCCGCTTGCACCTGTTATGAGTAGTTTCATGTGTCTTTTAGCATGTCACCCTGAGGGAGCGATAGCGACCGAAGGGTCTCTTACGTGGTCGTAGAGATTCTTCGCTTCGCTCAGAATGACATTTCATAAACTTCTATCCTTCCAACTTTCCCTGCTTGAATAACTCTTCAAACGGGGCGACGAACTTCTTGATGCCTTCGATATCCAGCCATTCGCTGTTATTGTCACTGGAATAATAGAAACCTTCGGGCAAAGGCTTGCCTTCATATTTCATATCGCGTTTCCAAAGCGGTTCAGGTGGTGTGACAACATACATATCACCGCGTTCAACTGTATTACGAGCTTCGTCTTCGGAGATGAGCATTTCATGCAATTTCTCTCCGGGGCGGATGCCTATGATGTTGATCTTCGCATTCGGCACGATGGCTTTGGCAAGGTCAATGACTTTCGTGCTGGGGATCTTCGGCACGAACACTTCCCCGCCCTCCATCTGCTCGATGCAATCGATCACAAATTGGACTCCCTGCTCGAGCGACAGCCAAAAGCGCGTCATGCGGTCATCTGTGATGGTGACGGTACCATTCTCACGTTGCTTGAGGAACAACGGAACGACCGAACCACGTGAGCCGACGACATTCCCGTATCGGACACACGAATAGCGGGTCGCGGTACCCGCCGCATACGCGTTGCTTTGAACGGTCAACTTCTCGGCTGCAAGTTTGGTCGCGCCGTATAAATTTGCCGGGCTGACCGCTTTATCCGTGCTGATGGTCATGACCTTCTTCACGCCCGCGTCCAGCGCGGCTTCGACCACGTTCGCCGTGCCCATGATGTTGGTCTTGATGGCTTCCATCGGGTTGTACTCACAGGCAGGCACCTGCTTCAACGCCGCGGCATGGACAACGATATCCACGCCATGCATCGCACGGATCAGCCTCTCCCGGTCGCGGATGTCACCGATAAAATAGCGCAGGGACAGGTGGTTGTATCCGCCCACCTGCATTTCGTGCTGTTTCAACTCATCGCGGCTGAAGATGATGATCTTCTTCGGCTGTTTTTCTTCGAGCAGAGTTTTGGTGAACTTCTTGCCGAAGGAACCTGTCCCGCCGGTGATAAGTACAACTTGATTTTTCCAGTCCATGAGTGCTCCTTTGTTGTACCGTCATTGCGAGGAGCGAACGACAGCGAGCGACGAAGCAATCTCCAACACGATGAGGAGATTGCTTCGGGCGGAAGAACACCGCCCTCGCAATGACGGAGGCATTACTTTACTGCTTCAAACAACCCAGAATCTTTTGTGATAAAGATCCTGCCTTTTTCCTTGAGTTCCTTTTCGAATTCCGCTTGAACCTTCGCAAATTCTTGTTCTGAAAGTTCATCCACACGCATCATGGAACGGATGTAATCAAGCATCGGCTCCAGTTCAGTGACTTGCAGGCTGTCTTCATAACGCGACAACGTGACAGAGCGGAAGAACGGTTTCAGTTGTTCGGCTCCATTTTCAAGCATGAAGGGCGCGATGGCCTTCTCCCAGACATTGTTGACCTGGATGCGGCGGAACCAGTCTGTAAGCTCGCGCATATGATTCCCACCGTTGGTGGCGGCGAAGAAATGACCACCTGGTTTCAGGACCCGCTTGATCTCTGCGAACGCCTTCGCCCGGTCCGGGACATGGTACAGCATGTGATTGGCGATCACGGCGTCGAAGGTCTCATCCTCGAACGGGATGGATTGCGCGTCGATCTCTTTGAACTGGAAGGGGCGTCCGAGCACGACCAGATTCCTCCACGCGGCATCCAGCATCCCCGAAGAAAGATCCGAGAGGGTGATGTTCCAGCCGGCGGGGATGCGGTCACCGATGGATTTCCACAGAACGCCGGAGCCCGAGCCAACTTCCAGGATCCGTGCATTGGAGGGCAGTTTTTGCAAGGTATAGAAGACCCAGTTGAACCAGCCGTATCGATTTGTGCTGAAGCGGTCATGGATCGTCAGCCGCGCCGTGAGGTTGCTGGCGTCTTTGTATTGATCGGACTTCAGATAATGCTGGTCGGTGAATTTGGACATTTGTTATTTCTTGAACACGATAATGGGATATTGACCGTTCTCGCCAAAGAACTTCGGATATTTCGCTTCCATTTTGTAAAGCCATTTCAGGATCGCACTGCCGCCGTATTTTTCATTGATGAACGTCCGTAGTGAAAGCGTGGAGGCAGAACGCCACACAAAAACATCAACCTTGATCGAATTCCCCAATTCCCTTCGCAACCATTTTGCGCTGGTCCTATGAATATGAGTGCCCACTTTCTTACCAGGCTCCACTTTTGCAGGTTTACCCCGCAAAAAACGACGTACACGATTGATAAAATTCGCCAACCGATTTATAGCCGACTTCGAACCCGACCAGCCATTGACAACAACTGCCACGCGTGAAGGTTTCAATACGCGATATAGCTCGGCATACGCCACCTTGTGCTCATCAATGGGCAGGTGATGAATGGTGTGCATGGAGACGATCCCATCGAATGCATCGCGCTGGAAGGGCAGTTTCGCCACATCACAGACCACGAACAAACCGTGATCGCCAAGGCGCTCGCGCGCCTCACGCAATGCCTGGATGGAAATATCCGCACAGACACGCTTTTGATACCCCTGCGAATACGTGAGATATTCATCGTATTGCACGGGACCTGAACCTGCATCCAACAATAATTCACCCGTGGGCAACAAATGATCGTTCACCCGCAGACGTGTGTTATGGATGTATTCGCGTGAAACGGGACGCAGGTCTTCATAATGTGCGTTCTGATACAGACCGTCGGCCTCCTTCTGCCAGCCGATCTCGTCATAAAACTCACGTACTTCCTGTTTGGTATTGTCTGCCATAGTAGTTATTTGTCACTCTGAGGGAACGCAGTGACCGACACTTGCACCGCACGCAAGTGCAGGTGAGAGTCTCTTAGGTCGTGTTAGAGATCCTTCGCTCCGCTCAGGATGACATTCTTCAATCCTTCCATGTAAATGGTTCGCCGACCAAGAACCTGAACGTGTCGCCGAACTCAGCCTGTCCCTGTTCGCCCAGAATTTTTTCGACGGGCCACACTTCGAGATCATCCCAAAAATTCACAAGACGCCAGGGAAATGGCCGGGGATATTCAAAGAAAAAGCGATAGGCATAATTCCATGCCTTCGCAACCTGTTCATCTTTCATACGATGCGCGCGCAGGTTCGGCAGCATCGTTTCGAGCGTGGAGAAATACGCATCCCATGTATTGGGGTCGATCGTAAAGCCGCGTCCGCGGTAATGCGTGTTGCCGCATGAGATCACCGGTATGCCATTCATGGCGGTCTCAACGCCCACCGTTGTGGTGTACGTTAGACCCAGGTCAGCGATCTCGATCAGATCATAGGTGTTGACATTATCCAACGCGCCGATCACATGGAAATGGCCTGGGATCTCCGGCAGCGCCTCGCGCACGACCGTCCCCATGGATTTCACCTGCGGGACGATCTTTTCTCCGGGATGGATGCGGATCACAAACTGGACCTCGGGCCTGTTCGCAAAAAACCGGACCGTTCGCGTGATCCATTCGCTCATCGACTCGGCGAAGATGTTCCTCCCCAGCGTAAGGCTGTCACCCAAGACATTGGCGGCGAGCATGACCACCGGGCGTTCATCGAGACCCAGCAACTTCCGCGTGGTATCTGCGCCCTGCGATGAAAAATACTGCCATAGTCTTTCCGATTTGCCCCACACACGAGCCCCACGCCGCGCATTCTCCAGGTCGGCGAGACGTTCATACATGGCATCGGTCAAAGGCAGTTTGCAACGCGCTTCGACGAGATAATTCGTATCCTGCTGCATGATGGATGTGTTCTGCGCCAGCCAGATCTGTTCGCGCTGGTCGTTGAACTCGAACGTCATGGTGGGAATGTTCAGGTAACGCGCTACACGGAAGACGATTCCCATTTCGAGAATTAACCCGTTGGGAATGAGAACAACATCAGGCTTGTTCTTCTGCATCCATTCGAGGGCGGCGAGGGCGGCAAAGGTATTGCGTCGAATGCGCAGGTCGTAGAGTGCCTTGTCTTTTGGGTCAGACATCTCCACTTCCTCACGCATGAGGGTGTATTGCGCGTCCCATAGAGATATCTCTTCCACATCTGCCTGGAGGGAGGTTGGTAAAACGGAAGCAGGCTTGAGGTCCAGAAGAGAGGCGTGCTGAACCAACGGAGTCGGAGCGGAGAGCGCACGAAGTGCGTCCCGTGTGTGCAACGCGCGCTGTTTCTGGGTCAGTTTATCCATCTCCTTGTGCCATTCAGAATACGGCAGGGTCAGCAATGTGACGTTGTGACCGAGACCCTTGAGCACGAGGGAAAGATATGCAGCTTGTTCGATCCAGTAATGGAGCGTGGCAAAGAAGAGAATGTTTTTGCCGGGCTTTGCCTTTTGTGCGAAGGGCTTGACCTGCTTGACCGCGCGCGGCAATGACTTCTGCAAACGCGAAAGATTGTAGTGATCCTTGCGGGCGCGGTTCTTGTGCCGAAGGGTGTAATCCAGTTCGGCGGCGAGGGGCAGTTCGCCTAGAAAATTGCGGAGGGATGTTTTATTGAACATGTTTTTTGAACCGCTAGGATCGCAAAGAACGCAAAGATTTTTTAAATTGGTTTTCTTCGCGACCTTCGCGTGCTTCGCGGTTAATTTCTTTAGTCAATCTTCTCTATCTTCCAATTCAAGCGCGGACGGATGGGACCCTGACGCAGTTCGGGCCACTGCGTTCCGGGCGCACCGGCGATATCCACGTTGAAGGAGATGGCGTTCTCGTCCATGAAATAGCGGCGCACAGCAAAAGAACTGGCATTCACGCCGAGATAATAACGACCTTCGTTGAAGAAGTCGGCGGGGATCTCGCAGCGGCTGATGTAACGTCCCGGCTTGCGCGCACCGAATTGTTCGTATTGCCGGGCATCATCGGTATCGAAGGCGGTGAAGACATACTCGCCGCGCATGGTGTTGAGATACATACCCACGCGCAGGCCGGTGACCGGTGCGTCGAGTTGATATTCCCACTCGAAAGTTGTCGGTTCCGTGGAGCGTACGGTATCCACGATCTTGCCGTTCTTATCCTTGATGCGGATGGCGACGGGTTTGAACGGTGCGGCATTCACGGGAATCTCTTCGTTCAGCCAGATGCGCTCGCCCGTTTCAGCCTGACCCGACGAGAGATAAAAGTCAACCGCTTCGGGTGAGGGCGCACGTTTGATGAGCTGTCCCTTTTTGAGGACGATGGCTTCCTGCGTGAGACGCAAAATGGCAGACATGTTGTGACTCACGAACAGCAC
>Ga0210377_10004367_pt1 | contig 11929 bp, 12 predicted proteins | sample PLM4_65_b1redo_FD_155480 | JGI IMG/M metagenome (GOLD analysis project Ga0210377, IMG submission 155480) | Groundwater sediment microbial communities from an aquifer in East River, Colorado, USA - PLM4_65_b1 redo | ecosystem: Environmental > Terrestrial > Soil > Riparian zone | place: USA: East... | reverse complement strand
GTCTAGCCACGGAGAAGGGATGAGAGCGAAAAACCCTCATCCCTAAACCCTAACCCCTATACCCTGTTCTAATGCGCCCATAGCTCAGCCTGGATAGAGCGGCTGCCTTCTAAGCAGTAGGTCGCAGGTTCGAGTCCTGCTGGGCGCGCCATCCGATATAGGGTTCAGGGTATAGGGTAAAGGGTCTAGGGCTGTAGAGCGCTAGGTCTTCCATCGGACGTGCGACTGAGCGGGAACTGTACTGCTATACCCTAAACCCTATGCCCTATACCCTGGCTTCTCGGGCCGTTAGCTCAGTTGGTAGAGCAGCTGACTCTTAATCAGCGGGTCGTAGGTTCGAGTCCTACACGGCCCACCATTAGAATCAAGAGCTTACATGCGAATCTTGGATCGCGACGGAGTCGTCGGTTGCGTTTGGGGGGGGTAACCAACCCTGGCGAAGGAGAGCGGCATGGAAAACCTGCTTCACCGGATCGACATAGATCCAGAGATCTGCCATGGTCAACCGTGCATCCGAGGAACGCGGATCCTCGTGTCGGTTGTGCTTCGCTTGGTTGAGGAAGGGCTCAACTTTACCCAGATCCGGGAAGAATATCCGGAGCTGACCGATGCCGACATCCGGGCCGCGATCCAGTATGCCCGGTTGACCGTGGAGGGTGAGGAGGTCTATCCCCTGCGGGTCCAGGCGTGAGGTTCCTCCTGGATCAGAACGTCTCGCCGAAGGTGACGGCCTCCCTCCGGAGCCTGGGCCATGATGCGGTGGATACCCGGGACCTGGGCCTTCAGCGGGCCCGCGATACGACCCTCTGGCAACGGGCTGGAGCCGAGGGTCGGATGCTGATCTCCTTTGATCGCGGTTTCAGCGATCTCCGTCACTACCCCGGCGGGTTCGGGCCTGGCCTTATCGTCCTCCGGCTGACCCGCGCGGCGAGTGCGGTGGTCAACGCTCGGCTCGCAGACTTGCTCCAGCGTTTTTCAGCCGAGCAGATTCAGGGGTGCCTCATCACGATCACTGACACGCGGATCCGGTTCCGGCGCAAGCCGACCGTGGAAGGTCTCTGACGTTGCTCTGCCCTCGCGATGCGTCCTCTTCGCGAGATCCTCTTCCTGTCTGCAACGAGGTCCTGCCGTCCCTGCCCCCGGATGAAGGCGTTGCCATCGATCCCGTTCCTCGGGGCTGCGTGTCTTTCCTCCTCTGTTCTCTAGCAGGGTAACGGAGGGGCCCATCCCCACCGAGGCCTCTGCAGTTCTCCGGCCATGTAGAGGTGTGACAAACACCTTCCAAAAACGGGGGCTGTCACCGCTTGTTCTTAGGGCCTCGTCGTGGCGCGCTGTTGCTGTGTGAAAAACAGGTGTTTTTGGCGCAGGGTGCGGGGCCTGGTGAGGGCCTAGACAAGGAGCCAGCGGAAGGGCCACGGCAGGACGCCAGACGCATCGACCGTGGCGCCCGGCCCATTGCAGCCCTCATCGGAGTATGCGGACCAGTCTTTGTCAGCCACGGCGGGGTCTGGAGAATCTTGACAAGTCCTCAAAAACCCGAGAGAATCGCCATGGGGCGACCCTGACGCCGCGGACCTACCGGGCTGCGGCGGCCCATCGGGAGGCTACCACAGCCACCCACACGCCGCGGCGTCCACGGAAGCTGGCGGTCAACAGGCGACTCCAGGCGTACGTGCATGCCCAGCTGGCGCAGCGCTGGTCGCCGGAGCCGATGGCCAAGCGGCTGCGCACGGAGGCTCCTGAGGATGCGACGATGCGGGTGTCCCACGAGACGAACTCCACGATCCTGTACGTCTTGCCTCGCGGCGAACTCAGGCGAGAGCTGCTGGCCGCCCTGCGGCATCGGCGGAAGCACCGCAAGAGCCGACGGACCAGCCACGACCGCCGCGGGGTCATCCCCGACATGATCAGCATTGAGGAACGGCCCGCCGAGGTCGCGGCCCGCACGGTGTCCGGCCACTGGGAGGGCGATCTCCTCCTGGGTCGCCGGCATGCCTCGGCGTTGGGCACCCTGGTGGAACGGACCACGCGCACCACGCGCTTGGTGCCGCTGCGGGCGAAGGACGCCACGAGCGTCCGTCGGGCGTTTGCCCGCGAGATGCGTACCCTGCCACAACAGCTGCGGCGGTCGCTGACCTACGACCGCGGCAGGGAGATGGCGCAGCACACGCTGTTCACGCACGAGACCCGGATCCGTGTGTTCTTCGCGCACCCGCACAGTCCCTGGGAGCGCGGGACCAACGAGAACACCAACGGCCTCATCCGGCAGTTCTTCCCGAAGGGCACGGACTTCTCGCAGGTCTCGCGGCGTGACATCACGCATGTCCAAGCCCTCTTGAACGGTCGGCCTCGCAGGGTGCTGCAGTGGCGCACACCGAGCGAGGTGTTTCATGACCACCTTGTTGCGCTAGAAACTTGAAACCGCCGAAGCATTTCCTAGGAGGGACAATGGACTCACTTGTTAACGATTACGCGGCCGGGCTCTTGGTCGCTCATGAGCCTCCGTGCCTCTCGCTCTACCAGCCGACTCATCGGCATCATCCGGAAAACCAGCAGGACCCGATCCGGTTTCGGAACCTCGTGAAGGCGATGGAGAAGTCGCTGCGGCAGAAGTACCCGACGCGTGAGGTCCAACCGCTCTTAGAGCCGTTCCAGGCTTTGGCCGACGATCATGACTTCTGGAATCACACGCTTGACGGACTGGCCGTGCTAGGCGCGCCCGGCATGTTCCGAGTTTACGGATTCCAGCGGCCGGTCGCCGAGCTGGTCGTCGTGGCCGACAGCTTCCACATCAAGCCCCTGATGCGCATCCTTCAGTCGGCCGACCGCTACCAAGTCCTCGGCCTGAACCGGGGGGAGATCAAGCTCTTCGAGGGCAACCGAGACGCCCTTGACGAGGTCGAGCTGGCCCAGGGCGTCCCGCGGACTATCACCGAGGCGCTAGGCGAGGAATTGACCGAGCCGTATCACACCGTCGCCTCCTACGGTATGGGCGCCGGCGGGCCGGCGATGCACCATGGCCACGGTTCGAAGAAGGATGAGGTGGACATCGATGCGGAGCGATTCTTCCGCGCTGTCGACCGGGCGGTCCTGGAGCACCACTCGCGGCCGTCGGGCTTGCCCCTGATGTTGGCGGCGCTGCCGGAATACCACACCCTCTTCCGCCAGGTCAGCCACAACCCGTTCCTCATGGCCGAGGGGATCGATATCAATCCGGATGCCCTGCCGGTCGATGCACTCCGCGACCGCGCTTGGCGGGTCGTCGAGCCTCAGTATCATGCGCGGCTGACCGGGCTGGTCGAGGAGTTCGGGGGGGCAAAGTCCAAGGGGCTCGGCGCCGACGAACTGGCGCAGGTCGCAGAAGCAGCCCTGGCCGGGCGGGTCGCGACGCTGCTGATCGAAGCCGACCGCCAGGTTCCCGGCCGGATTGACGACGCGACTGGTCGGATCACGTTCGACGACTTGGCCCGCCCGGAGGTTGACGACCTGCTCGACGACCTGGGGGAGTTGGTCCTGAAGATGGGCGGCCAAGTCGTGGTCGTCCCCGCCGAGCGGATGCCGACGCGGACGGGCATAGCGGCGATCTACCGGTTTTGAGCCGGCGTTAACCGGTGAGGGAATGTGGGCGGGAGGCCGGGGAGAGGAGTGTTGTTGATTGACCCACTGCCGCAAGATAGCCATGCCAGGAGGATGGACCCATGCAAGTTCAGATCAATACCGATAGCAACATTGAAGGCCACGACGAGCTCGCCCAACAGGTCAAGGCCGTGGTGGAGGGCGCCTGCTGGAGGCCCGCCTCGCGGGTCTCCAGCCAATCGCGGTGAGCCATCAGGCGGCGACCCTGGAGCAGGCCATCGACGCCGCCGAGAAGTTAAAGAGGTCCCTCGATAGCACCCTCGGGCGGCTGGTCAACCGCTAAGGGGCGGCACCTCCTGCCGGAGGGGACAGGCCATCTGAGCGGATAAGTAGAGATACGTAGGGTCGGTCTCGAGTAATGGCAGCAGTGCCTAACATATCGTTCGAGAGCGACGCAGTACCTCCCCCAATTGCGGGTTTCGGTCCATCGTGAACGCGTAGATCACTCGATCGTGAACGGCGGGATCGGCCATCGTGAACGGCGGGATCGGCCATCGTGAACGCGCGGATCGGTATCGTGAACACGTAGACGAACCCCGGGAAATCGGCGACCCTTGCCCCCGCGAGCGGGCGCCGAGAGCAGCAGCGACGCTGGATGGTCCAGCGCGTCATCCGCTCCAGGAAGGAGTGGAATGGCGACCGAGCGACTATCCATGCGTCAGATCCGAGAGATCCTCCGCCAGAAGTGGGTCCTGACCTGCAGCCACCGGCAGGTGGCCGCCAGCCTGGCTGTCAGTCTCGGGACCGTGACCGGGGTCCTCCGCCGGGCGACCCATGCCGGGTTGGATTGGCCCCAAGTCCAGACCCTGACCGATGACGCCCTGGAGACCCGTCTCTACGGCGCACCGGCCACCCCTGGGGCGACCCGCCCCCTCCCCGATTGCGCCTACCTCCACACCGAACGGCGCAAGCCCGGGGTGACGTTAGAACTCCTCCATCTCGAGTACCTCGAGCAGCATCCCACCGGCTACCGCTACACGCGGTTCTGCGATCTCTACCGCCGCTGGCTGGCCCGCCACCGCCTCACCATGCGTCAGGACCATCGGGCCGGGGAGAAGGTCTTCGTCGATTACGCCGGGCAGCAGCCGCGGATCGTCGATCCCACCACCGGTGCGGTGACCGCGGTGGAACTCTTCGTCGGCGTCTTCGGAGCCAGTAACTACACCTACGCGGAAGCCACCCGCACCCAGCAGGTCCCCGACTGGCTCGGGAGCCATCAGCGGCTCCTGGCGTTCATTGGCGGGGTGCCGAGCGCCATTGTCCCGGACCAGCTGAAGACCGGGGTCAGCGTCCCGTGCCGGTACGAGCCCGGCCTGCAGCGCACTTACGAAGAGTTCGCCCAGCACTACGGCACCACGATCCTCCCCGCCCGGCCGGCGAAGCCACGGGACAAGGCCAAAATCGAAGTGGCCGTGCAGATCGCGGAACGGTGGATCCTCGCCCGGCTCCGGCACGAGACGTTCTGCTCGCTGGTGGCCCTGAACGCCCGGATCTGGGAACTCCTCACCCGCCGGATGCGCCGCTACCAGGCGAGCCGCCAGGAGCTCTTCGAGCGGCTAGACCGACCCGCGCTCCGCCCCTTGCCCCCGGAGCCCTTCGTCTACGGCGAGTGGAAGCCGGCGCGCGTGAACATCGACTACCACGTGGAGATCGACGGCCACTACTACTCGGTGCCCCATGCCCTGGTGCACGAGCGGGTGGACGTCCGGGTGACGGCGATGACGGTCGAGATCTTCCATCGCGGCCAGCGGGTGGCGGCCCATGTCCGGAGCATGGCCCGCGGGCAGCACACCACCCTGACCGCCCACATGCCGAAGGCCCACCAGCAGCACCGGGAGTGGCGTCCCTCTCGGCTCATCGCGTGGGCCGAGACCGTCGGGCCGCAGACCGCCGCCGCGAGCCAGCTCGGCTTCGACGAGCGCTTCGGCCTCTTGGTCGAGGCCGAGTGGCTGGCCCGGGAGAACGCCCGGCTCACCCGGACCCTCAGGACCGCCATGAAGCTCAGCCAGGCGTGTCTCGAGGCGATCGACTACCCGGCCCGGCGGGAACTCGACAAGGCCCTGATCCGCCAGCTCGCCACCGGCCGCTGGATCGCCGAGCACCAGCACGTGCTCATCAGCGGCGCGACCGGGACCGGGAAGACCTTCGTCACCTGCGCCCTCGCCCACCAGGCGTGCCGGCAAGGCTACCGGGCCGTTCTACTGGCGGGTCTCGGCTCTTCCACGCGCTGGCCTTGGCCCGGGCCGATGGGACGTACGCCCGCCTCCTGGCGAAGCTGGCCCGGGTGGACGTCTTGCTCTTGGATGACTTTGCCCTGGTGCCTCTCCAAGAGCCGGAACGCCGGGATCTCCTGGACATCCTGGAGGACTGCTACGGCACCCGCTCGACGATCGTCACCAGCCAACTGCCCCCGGCGCACTGGCATGAGGCCATGGGGGAGCCGACCCTGGCGGATGCGATCTGCGATCGGCTGCTTCACAACAGCCACCGTTTCATGCTAAAAGGACCCTCACGGCGAAAGGAGGAGAAGCTCGAAGCCTAACGGACTCCCAGCGTCGCTTCGCTCCGTTCACGATGACCGATCTGGCTGTTCATGATGGAGCGATCTGAGTGTTCACGATGGGCGAAATGCGCACCCAATAAAGTGGACACCCAAATTTAACGGTTGAGGGGGTGTCCCATGCGAGGGGTCACGCACGGTCAGGCGTCCACAGGACGGATGAAGAAGCATCGCGACCGCGACGAGTTCACGGTGAGGGCGGTGAAGCTGGCCACCGCCCCGGAGGTCGAGACGACGGCCGTGGCACTGGGCGCCGGACTCGGCCCTGGAGTCTCCGGGCCTATCACCCACGACCCCGCCGAGCACGCCCACATCCCGCTGAGCGGCCCGGCGCGGGGCTGTGAGGAGTGCGAGCGGAGTGTGCCCCATGCGAATCTGTGGTGGTCGCTGACCGAACCACCGAGGGGCTAATGCGAGGGTTGCTTGCCAGATGCCACCAGGAGCGCTTAGAATGGGCGCAATGAAAGCCTCACTCGCAAGACTCTTCCTGCTGACCCCATTGTTCTTCCTCTCCGCCTGCGGGTTCCCGGCCTGGCGCGACCAGGTCATGCGGGACCTGATGGAGGGGCGGATTCATCCGAGCGAGACGGGCGCCGGCAGCGGGACGCCATCGCAGACCATCGAGTTCTACGACGCAGGCGGCAAGCACATCGGCTACGGCGTCTACCGTGGCGGGACGCTGGACATCTACAAGGCGGACGGGACCAGAGCGGGGTACGGGAGCACGAAGCGACAGGCGAAATGAAAAAGGGCTCCATGGGTAGTGCCCTCATTTGCGCTGGGCTCGAGGATTCGCGCGTAAACTTTCAACGGTGAGCAACTCGCTGGGACATCCCGACTGTCCAAGAAGTGCCGGGCCACACGGAGGTGAGCACGACGAGGAGTTCCCCCAGGTCTTCCATCGGCGTGGGGAAGGGGTCTGTAGTCCGGCAGACGCATGGACCGTGGCACCCGGTCCGTCGCAGCCCTCACCGGACTGTGCGGACCAGTCGTTGTCGGCCACGGCGGGGTCCGGAGAACCTTGACAAGTTCTGGACAACCAGAAAGAATTGGCGCAGTCGTGGGAAGAGTGAGGATAAGGAAAGGCTGACCAGGATACTCAATCGTTAGCCCTCGCTTCTCTGGGACGGTCGCATGAACCTTTTCATTGATACCAACGTCTACCTGAGCTTCTTTCATTTCTCGAAAGATAGCCTCACCGAGTTGGAGAAGGTCTTCGTGCTTCAACAATACGGGAAGTTGGACCTCTGGTTGACAGACCAAGTTGAGACGGAGTTCCGTCGAAACCGCGAGGTTAAGATCGCTGATGCTCTGAAGAGATTTCTGGAGGAGCGCCCCAGCTCCGGGGTACCCCAAATGGCTCAAACGTACCCGGAATGTGAGCAGCTCTTGGACGCCTTAAAGCGTGTCACCACTGCCAAGGAGAAGCTCTTATCGAGGCTCCAAATGGACATCGCGGCCAGATCCCTCTACGCAGATAAGCTGATCGACACTATCTTCAAGAAGGCAAAACGAGTTTCCCAGTCTGAGAAGCAGATCGCGGCGGCCGAAAGACGAGCGCTCTTACGGAACCCCCCCGGGAAGAACAACTCCCTAGGCGATGCGATTAACTGGGAGGCACTTCTGGAGGCTATCCCGAACGGCGAGGATCTCTTCCTGGTGTCAGAAGATGGGGATTTTGCAAGCGCGATCGACCCAGAACGGATGAGCGACTTCCTCATCGACGAGTGGGCCGCCAATAAAAAGGCCAAGGTTCTCCTTTCCAAGAGGCTATCCCAGTTTCTTTCAGCGCAGTTTCCCGAGGCCAAAGTCGCTGCCGAACTCGAGAAGGAGATATTGATTAAGGACCTTGCCAACAGCGGCACATTTGCGCGGACTCATCAGCTCATTGCTAGGTTGCAGAGCTTCAAGGAGTTCACGCCAAAACAAGCCAGTGATCTGGTTGACGCCTACATTACGAACGCTCAGATCCACTGGATCCCATCAGATCCTGATGTTCAGGCTTTTGGCCGGTGCATCGAGAAAGAACATGGAGGTAGCCTCGACCCTAACCAGCTCAAGGCGTTTCTTGGCGTGCTTTCCAAGTGATGTGAACGATCGGGGACATGGGTAACAGATTAGTCTGGGCAGATGGGTGACACGCTTTTCCGGCTCTTCCTGCCGAGGTGATCTTAGAGGCTGAGGTCCTCTTCATTCAGTCTTCCGAGGAGGATAGGTCCAACGTACACGGTCCAGAGTCCGGTATCGACTGCTACAAGACCAACGGAACCCTCGGCAAGGACGTGGCTGACATTGACCCAGTGTTAGTTCCATCGAATCCCGCCGTTATGGCTGACGAGTCGGACCTCGACGTGGGGCGGATACTCGAGAAAGGACAGAGGCTTGATCCACAGTTGGCCCGAGATTCTGCTTTTGGTCCGACAGGACATGGGAGGGTTCCAGAATTGGCAGATGGTCTCCCGAGTGGGGGGTAGGTAATGGATGGAGACCTGGCAGTCCCATCCCCGCCCGCCCGCTGGATGTCGTAGATGCTGATGTAGTCGCCGAACACCGCCCGGGTGTCCTTGTCCATCAGTTCGATTGGCGTGCCAGTGAAGCCTATGAACGCGGCCTTCGGCAGTGCGTCGCGCATGTGCCGGGCGAAGCCGTCGATAAAGTCGTATTGGTTGCGGTGCGCCTTGTCAGGCGAAGCGCCCCTACCTTGTATATTAATCCCAGGTCCCCAGGTTGACCTTGTCGTATACAATGGCTCTCCGGGGAGACCGCAGCTGGCCCCCTGGCGCCTCGCCGAAGTACCTGCAGCGTCAAATGGGGCACTCGTCGATCCGGGTCCCGCTGAATCTCTACGGGCAACTGATACCGGAGATCGAGCGCGGGGCGTTTCAGGCGCCGAAAACGAAGGCGGGGTGGCGCGTGGTGGAGGTCCAGGCGGCACTCGTTCCGATTCTGCTGGCGTACCGGGCGGCCCAGGAGGGACTGCCGAACGTCTACAATCTCGTCTTCCCGAACGAACACGGGTGCCCGCTGGAAGGGCGGACCGTGCGTCGCAGACATTGTAAGGCCGCGCTGTGATTTTCCGACGAGGCTCCTGACGGCCCGGCATTAGCGGTGGTGGGCGGATTCCTACCGGCAGATAAAATTGCGTGCGATTTCTCGGTTGCGCCTGGGTTGCGTTTTGGACCATGTGTGGGGGTTCCTGGGCGACGGCATCAACGACGCCCCGGCCTTGAAAGCCGCCGATGTGGGCATCTCGGTGGACAGCGCGGTGGACATCGCCAAGGAGTCATCCGATATCATCCTGCTGGAAAACAGCCTGCTGGTACTGGAGCAGGGCGTGCTGGAAGGCCGGCGGGTGTTCGGCAACATTGTCAAGTACATCAAGATGGCGGCCAGCTCGAACTTCGGCAACATGTTCAGTGTCGTGGGGGCCAGCGCGTTCCTGCCCTTCCTCCCCATGCTGCCGATCCAGGTGCTGACCAACAACCTCCTGTACGACTTCTCGCAGACCACCATCCCCACCGACGAGGTGGATGCGGACTGGCTGACCAAGCCGCGCCAGTGGACGATTGGCAAGATTCTGCGTTTCATTCTGTTTATCGGGCCGATCAGCTCGATCTTCGATTACGTGACGTTCTTCATGATGCTGTACGTGTTCAACTGCTGGCACAACCCGGCCCTGTTCCACACCGGCTGGTTCGTGGAGTCGCTCTTCACCCAGACGTTAATCATCCATGTCATTCGCACCAACAAGATCCCGTTCATCGAAAGCCGGGCTAGTTGGCCGCTCATCCTCACTTCCGTCATCATCGTCGCGGTGGGCGCCTCGCTGACGGTTTCGCCCCTGGCGAACACGCTCGGGTTTGTCCCGCTCCCGCCGCGGTACTGGCTGTTTCTGGCCATCATGCTGCTGGGTTATGCGATTCTGACGCAGGTGGTGAAGACCTGGTTTATTCGCAGGTTTGGCGAATGATGGCGGTGGCCAGGAGAAGGCATGCATTGAGCAAGAAATCACAACAGGGTATTCGAGGAAGGTGACACGATGACGGATACAGACGACAGGCAACACCGCTCGATCCTGCAAAGAATTGCCCATCGGGCGATGCTTGAAAGAGGACTGGTTCCAGATTTTCCGCTCGAGGCGCTCGCCGAGCTCGACGGAATCCACGGGCCAGCGACGCGAGCTGAGGAATCGACGTGTGATCTCAGGAACCTTCTCTGGTGCTCCATCGACAACGATGATTCGCGTGATCTGGACCAGCTTACCGTTGCCGAAGCCATGCCCGACGGGGCCGCGAAGGTCCTTGTCGCCATTGCCGACGTTGACGCGGTCGTCAACAAGCGATCGGCACTTGACGATCATGCGCGGCAAAACACCACCTCGGTCTACACGGTTGCCGAGACGTTTCCGATGCTGCCCGAGAAACTCTCCACGGACCTTACCTCTCTCAACTATGAATCAGACCGCCTTGCCATCGTCATTGAAATGGTTCTCGCCGGGGATGGATCGCTTCAGAGGTCGGCCCTCTATGGAGCGACGGTGCGTAATCGGGCCAAGTTGGCCTACAACAGCGTGGCCGGCTGGCTGGAGGGTAGCGGGCCGATGCCGCAAGGGATCGGCCCGGTCAGCGGTCTCGACGAGAACCTTCGACTCCAGGACCGCGTGGCCCAGAAACTGAAAGCGCTCCGGCACCTGCACGGTGCGCTTGATCTCGAAACAATAGAAGCACGTCCGGTCTTTGACGGAGAGGAGCTCAAGGACTTGGAAGCCGAAAAAAGGAACAGGGCCAAAGACCTTATCGAGGACTTCATGATCGCTGCCAACGGCGTTACCGCACGATACCTCGCGTCCAAACAGTGTCCGTCGCTGCGGCGCGTCGTCCGCATACCCAAACGCTGGGACCGGATCATCGAGCTTGCCGCAGAGCGGGGCTCAACGTTGCCCAAGGAACCCGACTCAAAGGCCCTGGAGCAATTCCTGGTATCGGCGAAAGCCGCTGATCCTCTCCGCTTTCCCGATCTCTCTCTCAGCGTCGTCAAGCTCATGGGTGCGGGTGAATACGTCGTCGAACGTCCGGGAGGCAGTGTCGCCGGGCACTTCGGTCTGGCGGTCAAGGACTATGCTCACTCCACCGCCCCGAACCGCCGCTACCCCGATCTGATTACACAGCGGTTGTTGAAAGCCGCCGTGGCGGGACGTTCCCTGCCCTACGAGAACGACGAATTGGAAGCGCTCGCCAAGCACTGCACCGAAGCGGAAGACGCCGCGAACAAAGTTGAACGGCAGGTCACAAAATCCGCCGCCGCAATTCTGCTGGGATCAAGGATCGGGGAGCAGTTCGATGCCATCGTCACCGGCGCATCTGACAAAGGCACGTGGGTCCGTCTTCTGCATCCGCCCATTGAAGGAAGACTGGAGAGCGGTTTTGAAGGCATGGACGTCGGCCACGGGCTCCGCGTGCAACTGGTCCGCACGGATGTGGAGCGCGGATATATCGACTTTAAGAGAGTGGTGTAAGGAAAGGCGGTTTTACCCAAGGAGAACCAATGCCACACACACCACACATTGAACGCCACTTCAGGTGCCACGCCTGTGCTGAAAAAGGCTGAATGAAAAAGAGCAGCTCCATTACGGCATTGTTCCTGGATATCGGTGGCGTCTTGCTTACTAACGGGTGGGGACACGAGTCTCGCAAACTGGCTGCCAAGGTGTTCGGTCTGGATCTGAATGAGATG
>Ga0210377_10004366_pt1 | contig 11930 bp, 14 predicted proteins | sample PLM4_65_b1redo_FD_155480 | JGI IMG/M metagenome (GOLD analysis project Ga0210377, IMG submission 155480) | Groundwater sediment microbial communities from an aquifer in East River, Colorado, USA - PLM4_65_b1 redo | ecosystem: Environmental > Terrestrial > Soil > Riparian zone | place: USA: East... | reverse complement strand
TTTTGTCTGCGGTGACAGTTATGGTAAAGAAGGGACACAAAAAGACCAGTCGAGTTGATCGAGCTCTGCATATTCTGCGCACAGCACAGCCGTTGACCGCAGAGATCCAGGAGCGATGCGCACGGATCTTGCGGAAAGCATAACGGCATGGCTAAGAACAAGCTCACAGCAAAGCAGTCGGCTTTCTGCCCACACTTCGTTAAACTGCACAATGGCAGGCATGCCGTACACGCGGTAAGCCCGAAGCTCAGCGATGCGTCAGCAGATTCTCTGGCCTGGAAATGGTTGAGTTTGGATAAGGTCCAGGAGGAAATCGCCCGGCTCCGAAAGGAAGTCGAAAAGAGCACCCTGATGGACGCCGTGGAATGCGAACGACTTCTTGATCTATGCCTGAGAGCAAACCCAAAGAGTTATGTCGGCGAGACCGGGATTCCGAAAGACGTAAGCAAGCTGACAGACGATCAGGCCTTCGCCGTCGGAACGATAGAGACCTGGCACAAGGAAACTGTGGACGGCGGCGGCATACTCGGCGGGACAACGCTGAAGTTGCTCAGTAAAGAGGCTCTGTTCAAGCTGAAGATGAAACGCCTGGGCCTGTTGAAAGACAATATCATCCACGAGGCCGGTAAGTCATTTGAAGACATGATGCGTGAGTTAAACGGCCTGCCTCCGGCAGGGAAAGAGGGTAAAGGGTGACAACGGCAGTAGAGCCGACAATTGACCCCGCAAAAGAGCTCCTGCGCAGGTATAAGCAGGACTTTCCCTATTTCGCCCGCGAACGCATAAAGATCCAGACCAAAAAGGGCGACCTCATCGCCTTCCGGTTTAACGAAGACCAGACAATCCTCGAAGCCATAGAAAAAGACATACTAAGTCGAGGCCGTCTTCTCCGCATGGTGATACTGAAGGCCAGGCGGCGCGGCGTGTCAACTCATCGTATCGCCAAGAACTACCACCGGACCATCTTTAAATTCAATCGCTACGCCTACCACGTTACCCACGAGCCCGACAGCAAGGACTTCCTGTTCTCAATGACCAAGCGCATGCACGCCAACAATCCGTGCCGGCCCAAGGAACTCTATAATTCCAAGTCAATCCTCGAATTTAACACCAAGGACCGCACGGGCATGGATTCGGCGATTCGCGTGGGCGCCGCCGGCAAGGATCACCTGGGCAGCGGTCAGCTCATCCACTACCTGCACCTGAGCGAACTCGCCAAGTATCCCCGCCATGCCGAGGCTAAGTTGCTGACGTCGCTCCTGCAGTGCGTTCCCCGGGACCCGGATAGTGAGGTGGCCGTCGAAAGCACGGCGGCAGGCCTGGGCGGTGAATTCTACGAGTGGTTCTGGTCGGCGCGCTTCTTCTACGAGGTCTACCTGCACAAGGGCAAGCCCGTGTTCCGCGTGACCATCAGACCGGACGCCGATGCCGAAAACGAGTATGCGGCCATCTTCATCCCCTGGTTTACGAACAGTGAATACCAGATGGATCCCGAGCCCGGATTCAAGCGGACGACCGTAGACCATCCGGTATACGGCAACGAAGCCGAGATGGTGAAACTCTACGCTATCAACGACCGCCATCTGAAATGGCGGCGCGTGATGATCGCCAACGAGTGCAAGGGCAAGCCGGAAGTCTTCCGTCAGGAGTACCCGAGCAACCCCGAGGAGGCCTTCCTGGCAACGGGACGCCCGGTATTCACGCCGATTAACGCCGTGCTCGCCCGTAAGAAGGCCCTCGAGAAGGCGCAGCGCGAGAAGGACCCGCGGAAATTCTACACGTGCATGTTCTCTACTGGCCAGTGGATAGCCACAACTCCTGAGCGCGGGGATACTGATAGCATCCTCCAAGTCTGGGAAGAACCCCGGCAAGGCGCACATTACGTGGTCAGCGCGGATGTCGCCGAAGGCTTGGAAAAGGGAGACTGGGACAGCGTGGACGTCCTTGAACAGTTGACCGGCCGACAGGTCGCGCACTGGCATGGCCACACGGCTCCCGATCAACTCGCCGTCCTCCTCTACCACATCGGCCACCGGTACAACGTCGCCTGTGTGGCGCCGGAGCGCAACAATCACGGTCTGACCACCGTATCGAAACTCTTCACCGACCTCAACTATCCGAACCTCTACGTCGAGGAAGTCGACGATCCCCCGCATAAGAAGCGCAAGCGCTACGGCTGGCATACGACATCAGCCAACAAGCCGCTGGCAGTCGACGGCATGGCTGCGGATTTCCGGGCTGCCGCCGCCAATATCAACTGCGTGGAAACCCTGGGAGAAATGCTGTCGTTTAAGCACGAGAACGACGGCAGTATGGGGGCCGAGTCCGGGCGTTTCGACGACCGCGTGATGAGCTTTGCGATCGGCAACCACGTCAGGAAGACCCTGGCGCTGCCGTCGTCGTCGCCGGCGGTCGCCGTGCCATCGGGGAGTCCAGTGCCCGCAACGCCGACAACGCCATCCATGGCGGGGTTCACTTAGATGGGGAATGCGTGCAGTTCGCAACCAATAAAGGCATGTGGAGGTAAACAGTGGTAAAGCGGTACCTGATCACTATATCAAAGCGGACGACATTCTTGATAGAAAACATGAACCATTCCGTATCCTATTACATGCGCGCGCTGAGCCCGGAAATCGCCAACGCGCAGGCATTAGAAAAGGCGAAACATCTCTATCCGTCGCCAACGCGCGCCGGAGAAGCGGAAAAAAACGTATTCGTACGCGTGGAAGAACTTCCGCCGACGTCATTGATGGGCAGAATTTTCGGTTTTTAGGAGGACGCATGGGTAGCGTGGGAAGTCTTGCAGACAAAGTAAAGGACCGCTTCCGGAAGGCTGGCCGGTTCAAGATGTCCCCGGAAAACGTCGTCAAACTCATCAGGGCCCGCGATGTGCAGCTCCTGAAGGCCCTCAATGACCACATGGGCGTGTCTACGGCGGGCTTAATTGACGGCGAAGGCATTATCGATCAGTCGGCACTCAAACGGCGCATGATCCTCGCCAGCGTATCACTCAAGAATGTCACGCACAACGCCGACCCCCGGGACAACGGCATCGTGCTCTTCAAGAACGGCGTTGCGGAGATTGCCATCAGTCAGCCCTTTGTTGACCCAAAAGGGCGGATAAAGTGCGTGATTGTTGAACCCAGAATCCTCTTAGGAGGCAATTCATAGTGCAGGAGCCGACAACAGCTCTACCGGCGGGCATGGCGCCGCCCGCATACCGACCCTTCCAGGTCACGCCGGGCATGGGAACGCCGCGCGATACCTCGGCGGATGCGATTGTCGCCAATGGGCAACCCTCTACTGAGGGCACCATGGCGCCATCGGCTCCCGTCGTTGCCGGCCTGGCCGGACACGTGCGCAAGTGTTTTGAGGAAGCCAAGCAACACTTGGAACAATCGGGAGTCGCCGAGCAGATCATCGCGGCGAAGCGCGCACGTGATCTTCAGTACAGCCCGACGAAACTCGCGCAGATCAGGGCGATCGAGGGACCGGACTACGACCCTCCCTACGACCCCATCATTGACGTCAAGTGCCGGGCCCTCGAGGCCTGGCTGTCCGACATCATCCTAAGCCACGGCAACCGTCCGTGGAGCATCGAACCCACACCGATACCAGACCTGCCCGAGGAGGTCACTCAGGTTGTCGAGACCATGGCCGAACAGCGGATGGCCGAGCAGGTCGCCCAGGAATACGAGCAGCAGGCCCAACAGGCCGCTCAGAACGGGCAACCCATACCACCGCCGCCCAGCGTCGACGACGTGCGAGCGCGAACCGAGCAGATCCTGCCCGAGATGAAGACGATGTTCGTCGCCGAGATGAAGCGCAGGGCTCGCGAGGCCTGTGACAAAATGACGGCGAAGATCGAGGACCAGCTGGCGGAAGGCGGCTGGCGACAGGCCATAAAGGAATTGCTCTACGATTTCTGCACGTATCCCGCCTGTTTTCTCAAGGGACCAATTCTCGTCAAGGAAGCCCGGCTAAAACAGCAGTTCAACGCGCAGACGCGGAAGTGGACAACCGCTGTAGTCGTCAAGAAGATCGACACGTGGAAGCGCGTGCCACCCGACAAAATCTATCCCGAACCGCATTCGACGAGCATCAATGGCGGCTATCTCATTGAACTCTCGGCGTACAAACGCAAGGATCTCTACAATAGCATCGGCATCGAAGGCTATAGCGAGACGTCGATCCGCGAAGTGCTGCGCGAGCACAAAAACGGCGGCCTCAAGATATGGACCCTCAATGAAAACGAAAAGGCGAGAATCGAGAAGAAATCCGAGTACATCGTCGGCAATGACATCGACGTCATCATCTTCTGGGGGCCGATATCAGGGCAGTTGCTCATCGACTGGGGCATTAATGAAAACGCGGAGATCGTAGCCGACGCCGAACGCGAATACGAGGCCTGTGTGGAGTTGATCGGCACCACGGTCATTATGGCCCGCCTGAATCCCGACCCGCTCGGCCAGAAGCCCTACTACAAGACCAGCCTTATCGAAGACCCGGACCGCTTCTGGAACAAGGCTGTCCCGGACATCCTCAAGGACATCTCGGCGCTCTGCGGTGCCGTCCTGCGGGCGTGTGGCGTCAACGCGGCGTTCGCCGCTGGACCGATGGTGGACATCAACGTCGAACGCATGAAGGACCAGAACGACACGTCGGTCTACCCGCGGCGCAAGTTTCTGTCCACAAACAAGCAGATGTCGGAGTCGAAGGCCGTCAACTTCTACCAGCCGCAACTCCTGACGACGCAGCTCTCCAGTTTCCTCGAATTCTGCCATACGCTCGCCGATGAATGGGTCAACGTGCCGAGAATAACTCACGGCGGCGATACCTCCGGGAGTGGAGTGACGAGCACGGCGAGCGGTACCAGCATGTTCATCACGCAGTCCAGCCGGGGCGTCAAGGCGAGCGCGAAGAACGTGGACGGCGTTATCGAGGGCAGCGTGACCAAGCAGTATCAGGTAAACCTGTGGGAAGACGAGAAGAATGAATTCGGCGGGCCCTATCTGGACGCTAAGATCGTCGCGCGTGGATCGTCGAGCCTCATGGCCAAGGAACAACAGGCCGTCCGCCGTCAGGAATTCACCACCCAGTTATTGCCGGAAGAGAAACAATTGCTCGGCATGGAAGGCCTGAAGGGCATTCTACAGGAAAAGCTCAAAGCGCTGGAAATGGATGTTGATAAACTCTTGCCGGACGACCGCAATCTCATCCAGGACATGACGGGCATGAAGATACCCGGCGGACAGCCACAGCTCCCCAGCCCCCAGGGCAAACCGGAGGCCTTGTCGGCAGCCGGCGACATGAGTGGAGGCCGCGATTTCTCACTCTTTCAGCCGGGGGCACAGGCAGGAGTACAGGCATGATAGCCCCGGATAAAGACGTCATCATGGCCGTCTTCAGGCTTAAATCAGATCCCGGCTTTCAGCGCGTCGTCAAGTGGATGCAGGATAGTCTGACTAAGCAGAGCATAGACAACAACGGCGAGCGAGACGATGTTTTGTATCGTCAGATGCAGGGCAGAAACCTCGAGATCGAAGACCAGTTGAACTACATACGAGACGCCGAGAAGACGCTTGAAAGCCTAAAAGAACCGCAAAAAGATAAACCAGCGTATAAGGGAGGGGCATTCTCATGATATTCCATGGACAGCAGGCACTCGACGTAGCGCAGGGCATCGATCGTAACGGCCTCAGCCAGGTGCTTCTCGTCGGCAGAAACGCCGATATTGACACGGGCGCCGAGGACATCTGGGACGCTGGCGGAACGCTCACCCAATTCGCGGCGGCCGCAGCCGTCCACGTGTCGAGCTCGAACAACGCCGACGACAAGACGTTGACGATCAACGGCCTTGACGCCAACGGCAACCCGCAGACGAAGACCGTGGTGCTCGTCGGCCAAACGGAGACCACCGTGGCGGGGACCTGGACGGCCATCTTCTCGGCCAGCCTGAGTGCGGCCTGCGCTGGCGATGTCTATGTCTACGAGGATGACACGGTGGTCGCAGGTGTGCCGCAGACGGCGGCGAAGTTCAAGGCCAAGATTTTGGCGACGGCAACTAAGACGTTCATGGCCGTCTATATGATTCCCACGGGATATGCAGGATTTCTCGCCGAGTACGGCGGCAGCCATGCGGGCATCGAGCTCTGGAAGATCGCCGCACTCGGCGGCAGCCTGGAATGGGCGGAGAACCTCAACGGCTACCGGCAGGTACCCGTCTATTTGCCCGCCGGCACGTTCATCAAACTCAGGTATACGGCGGCTGCCGACAACCAGGACGTGCGGGCGTCCGCAGTCATCATCCTGAGAAAGGCATCGTGATGACCGCAGAAGATCAGAAACGGGAGGCGATGCACGACGTCGACGAGTTTTTCGCGTACCTCGCCTCGAACCCCGAGAAATCGTGTACGCTCAGGCTCGTCGGCGGCAAGGGCAAACTACTGGGGTCCGGGCTGGAACTCAACAAGCCCGCAGGCAGGGGATTGAATTTCACAGAAGAATAAACCAGACTTCAGGCAGACAGGTAGATACGCAGCGAAAGGAGACAGACATGATTATCAAGGCGATGACGGAAAGCGGATGGCTGTATATCGGCGGCGTTAAGTCGCTGGATTTCAACAAGGATGTATCGGTAAGGGATTACGGAATACAGGGGATAGCGAATAACGACTGGCATGAAATCGTCGGTCAGGTGCCGTCAAATTCACCAGTCAAGCCAGCGGTGAAGCAGATCGTCGGTACGCGCGAGAACGGCAGCCTGTTTGTCTTAAAGTTCGACGGCCCCGCGTACCTGATGAGCGATGACGGCAAGACAATAGAGAAGTTTTAACCTCAGCCCTGTCTGTCTGAATATTTACTGGAATATTTTACGCGGTCTTTGACAACTGAATAAGCAAGTACGGCACTCAGAACACACTGACCCGTTATCAGGCGCTCCCCAGGGAAGCCGTCACGATAACGGGTTTTTCTTTTATACGGCCCAGACCGAACCCCGGGATCACCCGGCTCGGCAGCGGTCAACGCATTACCGCAGAACCCCGGATCACCCGGCTCTGCGAAGGCGAACCCCGGGAAACCGGCTCGCAAAGTGAAGGAGAACACCATGGAACAGGTACCAGCGAACGTGAAAGCGCAGAAGGATGCAGCGGACAAACTTCTCGAAGACCTCGAGAATCGCGGCGCAGCGACCCCCCCGGGACCCCCGGCAATACCGGCTCCCGCGGCTCAAGCGCCTGCCGCAGAACCCCCGAAGCCTGGCGAAGGAACCCCGCCGCCGGATACAGCGGCTCCCCAGCCCGTTCCTGTCGTGGATGACCCGGTAGAACTGAAGCGGCAACTTTCAGAGGTGATGGCAGCGCTCGACGCACTGCAGGCCGAGTTTGCCCGTGTCCAGCACCACGAATCGGTGCTGGAAGGCAAGCTCAAGACGGAGGGCCCGCAGTTCGCCCAGCAGATCAGGGACCAGAAAGCGGAACTCGACAAGCTCAAGGCGGAAATCGAAGTCCTGCGATCCAAGGCTCCCGCGGCGGATGCGGCTAAATCCGATGAGCCCCTTACCGATCTCGATAAGCAGCTCATGGATGAACTCGCGCTCGAGGAACCCGCCTATCGGCTATTCGTGCAGCGCTTCGGCCAACCAAAAGCAGAGGCTCGGCAGGCCGCACCACCGGCAGCCGAACCCCAGCCAGCGGTAGTGGAACCCCAGGCTCCTCCAGCACAGCCAACCCTTAGCCCGGCCAGAGCGGCATTCAATACGCTCATGGACGTCAAGGCAAAAGGATGGCAGGAAGCCCGGAAGGATCCCCGGTTCGCGGATTTTGTGCACGGTACCGCCGAGGCAACGTCGGGGCGGTCGTTGATCGACATCCTCGCCGAAGCCGATACGGCCCTCAACTCTGACATCGTGGCGAAGATCTACCAGGAATACTTCAAGACAGTGGCACCTGCTCCCGCAGAGCCGACAAAACCCAGCCGGGAAACAGCACCGACCTCTAAGAAGGCCGGCAGCGATGAGCCCGGAGAAACGGAAGTCTGGACTGTAGAGCGGATTGCGCAATTCGAGAAGGACGTCGCGACGGGGAAGATCAGGATGGGCAGTGAGGAGTACAAAACCCTCAAGACCTCTCGTGATAAAGCCCTGGATGGTGCGACATTCGGCTCTCGATAACCTCGATCTCCTCCAGTCCATAGGAGGATATAACCAATGAAACGTTTCATGAAAAAACTCAACTGGGCGACCATCGCCCTGCTGCTTGTCCTCACCGCGCTCGGCATTACGCCGCTCGTCGGCGTGGGCATGCTGATTGCCGGTACGATCGGCCAGGCCGCGGGTTATCCGAACTATACGGCCGATGACGTCAATAAGCTGATCCCGATTCTCTTCAGCGGGACCGCACGGGAAAACCTGTACGCGCGTACGTGCCTGTCGGACATCACGAACACCGACTTCACCGGCGAGATCAAGAACCTCGGCGACCGCGTGGAGATCCCCACCGATCCGCATGTCACCGTGTCGGATTACGTCAAGGGTCAGCTGCTCGACGTCGAATATCTGGAAAGCCCGGCGATCACGTACACCGTGGACTACGCGAAGTCTTTCAATTTCGCCGTCGACGACGTGGACCAGAAACAGTTCAAGATCAAGGACTGGGTGAGCCGCTACGGTGGGATTGCCGCCCGTGACGTCAAGCAGGCGATTGAAACGCACTTCCTGAGCCTTGTCTACGCGGACGCAGACAGCACCAATGCGGGCGCCACGGCGGGCGCGGATGCCGATATCAACCTCGGCGTCACCGGTACCCCGGTTTCCCTGTCGGCCACGAATGTTACCGATTACATCGCGGATTGCGCGCAGTGTCTGAGCGACAACAACGCTCCCGAGGAAGGCCGGTGGATGGTCATCCCGCAGTTCATGAAGACCCTGCTGATGAAGTCCGAATACAAGGACAACTCGGCGATGGGCGGCGATAAGTCGGCGATGCTCAAGGGTCGCTCGGCACTACTGCCCATTCACGGCTTCACGATCTACGACAGCAACCTTCTCACGAAGGACGCCGGGACCGCGAACTACCACATGATCTTCGGTCAGAAGATGGCAACGTCGTTTGTCAGCCAGTTCGTGAAGACCGAGAAGTACCGGCCGGAGCGCGCGTTCAGCGATGCCGTTAAGGGTCTGAACGTCTACGGCTTCAAGACGATCCAGGAGAAGGCTCTCGGCCACGGCGTCGTGAAGAAGGGCTAAGCCCTGACGGCATAGCCATTGGCGATAACATCTATCCGGTCCCCGGGAAGCCGGGGGCCGCACTTCAAGACAAGTACGGAGGAAATACCCATGTTGAAAAATATGAATAAATTGCAGCTCACCTTGGTCTGCTGCATGATCGCCCTGGCTGGCCTCGTCGGGCTTGGCGCGGTCTCCATTCCCGCCGGCCTGCTGTTGGGCTTCGCGGGAGCCGTGACGTTTGACCTCGCCACGAAGTCCGGTGTGGCGACGCTCGCCGGCCAGAACCGGCAGTTCGTCATCGAGGACTTTATTGACGTCCCCGACGGCGCGGTGTCTACGGATATCCTGCAGTCCCTGAACATTCCCGCGGGAACCTATGTGCGCAACGTGTTTGTCGAGATCATCGAGGCCTGCGTGGCAACCTCCATTACGGCTACGGTCGGCGATGGCGCGGGCGCAAATAGCTGGGACGCCTCGACGAACCTTGCCGCTGTGGCCGGAACGATCACGGGCGGCGCAGGCGGTACCGACACCTATGTCACCACGGGTAAACTCTATACGGCTGCCGACACCATCGATCTCGTGGTCACCGTGAACACGATGACGGCGGGCGGCAGGTACAAGATCACCGCAGACTGTCTGCGCGTGAAGGCATAGTACGCCGTAGGGCGTAGCTCGTATCCATTAACCACCCACACGGCGGGCCGAAGCCCGCCGGATCTCGACGTCTGAGTACAGGAGGAAGACAATGAAGGATTTTAAAAGGTTGAAGGTCGGCGACATGATCAGGGAGGGCGCGATCAAACAAGGCGATGCCACCGTTATCGTCCTCGAAAAGGATGCAAGCGGGAATGCACTGCTTGTCACGTGTACGACCATCCCGAACGCCAAGGCCGGATATTCCATCGGCTGCCGTCTGGTCAAAAGAGATGCGGATACCGGACAGTGCGCCAACTGGGCCAACCACGGCACGGCAACGTCGTGCGCGTTTCGACCCGTCGGTCCGGTCATCGGCTACGGCATTCACCGCGCTGGCGGACCCGTGACGAGCGCCGGAGGTGATGCCACAGAGGTTATCACGGCATTCGATATCATCGAGTCAGACATTTCCCTTGTCGAGCACGCCGTTACGGATGACACCGATACGATTGCCGCGCAGATAGCCTCGGATGGTCTCATTACCATCACGGGCACAGCAGACCCGAGCACGGCGCATGCCTACCACTATGCGCTGCTCAGGAATGGCTGTCTGCCGAACTTCGATATCGTGGCAGCCGGACGCCATACGACTGTCGGCGGCCAGGCCGCGGAGGCGATCACGGTGTCTGGAGTCCTGGCGACAGACGTAGCGTTTGCCTCGTACTCCACGACCAACGACACCGACGTCATCGCGAAAGTAGTTTGCACGGCCAATACGGTGACGGTCACGGGTTCCGCTGATCCGGGCGTTGCCCACGCCATCGACTACGTGGTGCTCAGACCGCGTGGCAGTTTCAAGCCGTCACATTATATCTTCGCCGCCAAAGTCCATACGACTCTCGGCGGAGCCGCTGCCGAAGCAATCACGGTGACCGGCGCCCTGACTACAGACCTGGCAATCGTCGTCTATGCGGGCACGAATGACACCGACACCATCGTCAAGTCGGTGCTCACCGCAGGGGTCCTGACCGTCACGATGTCCGCCGATCCGTCGACGGCACACAAACTGGCGTATATGATTCTCAGGGCGTATTAGTTTCAATAACTCTGGGGCCGGTCTTCACTCCGGCCCTGCTTTTCAAACCTCAGACAAGGAGATCTACCCATGGCAGAAAAAATTCTGAAATATCTGATCCAGAAGTTGCCGACCAAGGGGATAGGTATCATCTATCTCTGGACGGCCGCACTCGCCAAACGCGCCGATATGCACCCCTATGAAGGCGCGCTGCCGAAGACCATGAGAATAAATCTCAGCGAACTCAACAGCCTTACGTCTGTCAGGTCCTCCGCGGATCCCAGTACGGCGCTCCCCGAAGAACCCGCTATCGGCGGACCCGGCGCCATCGTGGCAGTTGTAGACGCAGATGCTGGCGAAGCCGGAGGAGTCGTAGTTATTGACACCGACGAAAAGCCGCTCAGCCTGATCCCCGAGCTCGGCGCTGAGGAAAAGCACGCCAAACTCGTCAAGATCATGGCCGCCATGGACGCCGGCAACGACGAGCACTTCGATGCAGCCGGTATGCCGCGCATCGACTTCCTCATCATGGCCTTGGACGGAGCCGACGTGTCGTCTGCCGAGCGCGACGCGGCATTTGCGGAACTCGGCAAGTCTCCGGTACCAGCCGCCGAAGGCACCTCAGTTGTTGCCGAGCAGCCTTTGACGCCAGGCCAGCGCATCGACAAGATACTCTCCGCAATGGACGAGCTCAAGACTGCCGACTTCACCGATAAGCATATCCCCAAGGTGTCGGCGCTGTCAAAGGTCTGCGGGTTTGACGTGGACGGTGGCGAGCGCACGACAGCATTTGAGGCCTTTATGAAGGCCAATCCCGGATGGCAGCCCTCGGATTTCAAGGAGGAATAGACGCCAGTGAGAAAGCGCCAGCCGACACGAGCACAGATGAAGGCGGCGCGTGCCTACAATATTCCCAGAGATCAGGCGTGTACGGTAAACGTCGACAAGTGCAGACGATATTTCGCATGGCTCCGGCATCCACTGGTA
>Ga0210377_10004365_pt1 | contig 11931 bp, 15 predicted proteins | sample PLM4_65_b1redo_FD_155480 | JGI IMG/M metagenome (GOLD analysis project Ga0210377, IMG submission 155480) | Groundwater sediment microbial communities from an aquifer in East River, Colorado, USA - PLM4_65_b1 redo | ecosystem: Environmental > Terrestrial > Soil > Riparian zone | place: USA: East... | reverse complement strand
ACCTATGTCCGTCACCGGCGCAGTCATGCGTAAACTTCTTCATATCGTTTTTGGCGTCTGGTCATCCGGCTTGCCGTTTGACCCCGCTTATTCACACCAATCTCTGGCTTTTGCTTGACTTTCAAGATGGTATCTACGTCTGTGGGTGGTGGACTGCTCATGGAAGCCTGAGCGCCCCCTTTCAGGGGTTCCGAAGGCCCGCGCCTCCGGGGGCGGGTGGGGTTACCCCAGCAAACGACGCGGGGTGTACCACAGCCCGTCCGTGCGGTTGCCCACAGAACAGCATTTGACATTTGACATTTGACATTTGACATTTCAAAATCAACGGCAAATGCGACCAGTACAGAACTTATGTTCGTCTATTTTATACGGGAATTAGGATTTGTCAAGGGGATTTTGTAGCACGTTTGGTCTACATGGTTATAAATTTCAAACCGCAGTATTTTCAATAAAAACGCGACTCTGTGATAGAGTAGTGGTTGCACAAGACACACTCGCATCACGGAGGTCGGTATAGACAGCGTAACATTGATTTCTGATCGTATGGACTCAAACCTTTGATGCCGAGAATCGCTTAGTGAGTGTCTCTAACGGCACAACAACGACTCAGTATGTGTACGATGGCAGTGGGGGTCGAGTCAAACGCATTGTCGGCAACACCACCACCCTCTACGTGGCTGGCATGGAAATTGAGAAAGTGTCCGGCACGGAGACTCAGTGCACGGTGTATTATCCTGCTGGGGGAGCTTTCAGAATCATAGTGGCCTCGCCTTCTAGCAATACGCTTTACTATCGCCACTCCGACCACTTGGGCAGCACGTCAGTATTGAGCGACTCGACAGGCGCGAAAGTGTCAGGTAGCGAAGTGGTGTTCGCGCCATTCGGTGAGACACGCGCCAGCACGAGTCTGCCTGCCCTAACCGACATCGGGTATACTGACTTTGACGACGCTTTTGTGCCGTTGGCGCACTGGCTGGAGGTCGAGCACATGACCGAGCGCATTCATTCCGCTCTTGGCTATCTCACCCCGGCTGAGTTCGAGGCGCAGGCTGGCTTTACCCAGCCCAACCCTCTACTATTGCAGGCTTGATTCTGTCCAAGATTCCAACCGCCCTACAGTCCCCTATATGCCCGCCTTTTTCACCGTGCTGGCGGTCATGCTTGTTGGAATTGCGGTCATCCAGATTCGCCCTTTGTTTCTGTGGCTATTGACCGTCGGCGAGCGCATTCCAGTTATTCGCCGCTTCAGCCACTCGCTTCGAAACGTCTACGAAAGCAGCTATGAATTGATGCGCCCTGTCCCGCTGGCTATTGCGGTAGGGTTGGGTGTGGTCAGTTGGGCAGGCGAATGTCTCGCGTTCTTCCTGATCTTATGGGGACTTGGCATTACGCCTTCGTGGGCGCTGTTATGGCAGGCCACTTTATTCTTGCGGCGACCACCATACTCGGTGGCGTCAGTGGGCTGCCGGGCGGGTTAGGAGCCGCCGAAGCGAGCATCGCTTACTTGGTGCAGACATTAGCGTTGCAGCGACCCGATCCATCGCTGGCAGGGGCTGCCACTTTAATTGCTCGCCTTTGCACGTTGTGGTTCGCAGTGTTTCTGGGCTTGATCTGCGCTTCCATCTTTCGTGACAGGTTATTTCCGCAAGAGTTGAGACTGGCATTAGATCGGCCTGTAGTCGAATAAGCCGGGTGTTGGAAAACTGCAAAACATAGCTATACTTGCCGCAGTGACAGCCATCGTCGAAATGCCGAAGCGTTGCCCGTCAGGGCTGATGACAAGCGAACAAAGTCGCGCAGGGCAAAAGATAGCTGACATTAGGAACTTGGAACTCAGAACTTTCTAAGGGAGTCTCCATGAGCGCGCCATTATGGACAGTTGAACTTCATTCCCACACCATCTATTCAAAGGATTGCTTGACAAGGCTTGAGAAACTCAAGGCGATCTGTCAGGCAAAAGGCATAGACAAACTGGCAATCACCGACCACAATACCGCCAAAGCCGCGCTCGAGATGGCAAGGCTTTATCCGATGTGGATCATTGCCGGTGAAGAAATCATGACCACGCAGGGGGAGCTTCTGGCGTGGTTCATCAAACAGGAAGTGCCGAAAGGGTTGACCCCTCAAGAAACTATTTTGCGGTTGCGCGAGCAAGGCGCGGTGATTGGCGTGGCCCACCCCTTTGATCGATACCGTAGGGGCGCGTGGAAGCGGGAAGACCTGCTGGCGATTGTTGATCAAGTGGACTGCATAGAGACCTTTAATGCGCGTTGTTTGAAAAGCGAAGACAATGATCAGGCGGCGACATTTGCGCGAGAACACGCCAAAATAACGACGAACGGCAGCGACGCGCACCTTGCGTCGGAGTATGGGATGGCGGTTCTCCAGATGCGCCCATTTGCGAACACCGCTGAGAGTTTCAGGCAATCGCTGCAAGATGCCCAACGCCGGGAATCGCTGAGTAGTTCATTCGTGCATTTTGGCTCCACTTATGCCAAGTGGATCAAGCGGTTGTTGCCGTCGCTACGCCCCGCCTAATGGCTTTGGCGATAAGCGAGAATACGAATTATCTCAGGCTGCCACACCAGCGCGCCGCTGGCATTAACGAACGCTTGAAGATTTTCTCGTAGGTCGTTCGCGCACAGCGAGCGTGTCTCCGGCGACATCGCCAAGAATTCAGCATGGTGGCTGGGCCACGCGAACTTGTAACGAATAAACGCCTCGACGCCTTGAAACTCAATCTCCTGTGTCGTGACAATGGGAGGCTCCGGAGCGAATCCGGCAGCGTTTATTGCCGCCACTAGATCATCAAGAGATTCTATATCGTCCCAGGGCGTCGGCTGCGATATGGCTTCCCGTAGCTCTGCCAGTTCCTCGGTTGGCTCATCGACGCTGTAAGCAGCCACCGTCTCCGAAACCAGTGAGGTCAATTCATCGGTCGCTCCCCACTCCTGCAAAACAAGGCGGCCTCCGGGCGCAAGAACCCGAAACGCCTCTGCGAGCGCAATGATCGGGTCGCCGCTGTTAAATGCGAATGACGCCAGCGCGCAATCAAAGCTGGCGTCTCCAAAACATAAGTCGTGCATATCTGCTTGGACGCGCTTGATGCCAGCATCTTTTTCTGAATGTTGTAGCATAGGGTAAGAGAAGTCCACAGCCACGACATAGCTAGTCGCCCTGAGAGCGAGCCGCCCTACGACGCCCGTTCCGGCCCCTAGATCAAGCGCCCGCTCGCCTTGCCTTATGCTCGCTAACCTGATCAGCTCTTGCGCTAAGGGTCTGAGCGCGGGCGCGATGTCCTCGGCGTATCGAGTGGCCGCCTGATCAAAGTACTTTTGAAGATAGCGATTCCAGGTCTGGCTCATGGTGGCTGGCGCATAATCCACGCCCCGATCACCCGCGAACCTGTGTGAGTGTGGCAGTGCTAAAAACAAGATTTAGCGAAATGCTATAAATCACCACGCTTTTGTACCGCGCCATATTGATCTGATCGGGTATGTCATAATTCTGTGCGCCGTCCACGCTCTTGAGCAGTCCCAGATCAATGTGGCTCGGCAGCAAAGCGTCAGAGCTTGTCCTTGGTTCGGCGGTAAAGGACAATATCACGTGCAAATCTGGCCCCGGAGTGACCTCAAACGGATCGAGACGCAGCGCGTGTGTTTTGTCGCCAATTTTGTAAATCGACGCCGTTCCTCGCGCCTGATGCAGATCGTCGATCAGTGTAAAATCGCCTGCCATAATAATATAAGGATCATCACCTACAGCCAGCGTTTGAATGCCCGTCTCGGCCATGAGATCAGCGACCAACGGATCAACCGTTGGGATCATCTGCCCCCCGTTGCTTGCCCCTGCCGGAGGCTGGGCGGCCTCACTCACGGCCAGCGCAACGAAGTCGTCTGTGTTTGGCGTTGCCGTTGGATGTTTTGAATCTTGTTTGAAGGCAGACAGCCATAAACCGCTCGTTGCGATGATCCCTGCCAGCGCAGCCACGACACCTAGAGCCAGCCACCGTTGCGCGTTCATGTTAGCCCGCTCCGGGTTTCCACAATGAGATGATCCACGACGGCCCGTAACGCATCCTCGGATGTTCCCCCTGACGCCAACGCCGCGCTATGCGCTCTGATCTGCCGATCAGCGCTGCTTCCCTCTCTGGCGATGCGTCGCGCATATTCCACCGCTTCGCGGCTTCCTAGCTCGTCAACAACATCGTCCACAAAATCGACAAGCTGGTCAATTAACGCCGGAAACGCGACTTCGGTCTCCTTCCCCAGGTCGATAAGTTTCCCCTCCACGCCATATCGAACAGCCCGCCACTTGTTTTCGCTGATCAGGTCGCGCCGATATATCCGCCATGACATATTGCGCTCACGAAGTTTGATCAATTTGGCGACCACCGCTTGAAACAATGCCGCCACGCACAGGCACTCGTCGATAGTCGTGGCCGCATCGCTTGCCCTGAATTCGAGCGTGCCGTAAGCGGGATGTGGCCGGATATCCCACCAGATACGAGTCGCGTCAGCCATGTCAAGGCTGCGAGCCTGTTTGCCTAATGCCCCAACTTTTGCCAGCAATTTGACCAGTCGCTCATACTCCGACCACGAGTGGAATTCCATAGGCAGTCCTGTTCGCGGCAGTGACTCAAACACAATGCTGCGATAGCTTTTGAGGCCAGTGTTGTGGCCCATCCAAAATGGGGAGCTGGTTGAAAGCGCCAGAATATGGGGGACAAAATAACGCGCCTGATTCATTACCGTGATCAGCAGTTCGCGCTGCGCAGGTGAATCCCCAAAGCCGATATGCACGTGCATCCCAAAAATCAGCAAGCTGCGCACGACTTGCTGCATATCCTCCGCGAATTCGATGTATCGTTCGCTTTCGGTGATAACCTGATCTCGCCAGTGCGAAAACGGATGCGTTCCTGCCGACACCAGCCGCACGCCGGCTGAGTCGGCTATATCGATCAGCGTCCGCCGCAGGTGTCCAATTTCGTCACGCGCTTCGTCAATCGAACGGCAAATGCGCGTCCCTACTTCAACCTGCGATTGCAGAAACTCCACCTTGATCTGATCGCCGAGCACGCGCCCATGATTCAAGAACTGTTGAACATATGACGTCAGTTCGCGCGTTTCTGGATCGACGATCTGATACTCTTCTTCGATTCCCAGTGTGAGCGGCGTTGACGACACGGCAGCCTTCCTTCCGGCGAAAAATTGCCTGGCTCGCTAGACCGGGGGCAAAATTTGCGCCAGCTTTAACTCGAAATTGAATCGGTCTCGCGCAATGTCCATCTCGGCGTCGGTCAGCGTCCGCAGCGGCGGACGAACAGCCGCGCTTCGAATCACTTTGCCTGCGGCCAACACCGCTTTGATTGCCGCCAACCGGGGCAGCCCATCCAGCTTGTGATGAGCCTCAGTCAGCCGGGCTTGCGCCTCGCCAGTGGGCTTCCCGTCCTGATGAAAGTCATACACATCTGCCAGCATATCAGGAAAAAGATTGGCAAGCCCGGTGATTGCCCCTGCCCCCCCTGCTCCAAGTCCATCCTCCAGATGGCGATCATCGCCAACCAGAACTTGCAGTTCAGGAAATTCTTTGCGAAGCATCTGAGTATGCTCAAAATTGGAACTGCTGTCCTTGATCCCGACAACCTGTTCGGGGAACATTTCCAGCAGCGAGCGAATTAGCGCGGGCGAGATGGCGGTGCTGGTCAGAACCGGATTATGATACAGAAGGAGGTGGCCGTCACGGGGAACGGCCCGCCTGATAAGTTCTGCATAGAAAGCCAGCAGCCCTTCTTCTGGCGGGTTCTTGAAAAAGAACGGCGGGATGACCACCACGCCAGCAATATCGTGTTCAAACGCCGCGCGCGTCAGAGTGATCGCGTCTTCGAGACTTGCCGCGCCAGTTCCCGCCAGCAGACGCAGCCCGGTGTTAGCCTCCGCTGCCGAGCTAACCAGTTTCACCCGTTCGTCAACGCTTAAAGACTGCGCCTCTCCGGTTGAACCGCCCACCAGCGCCCCATGACATCCACGTGAGCGCAAATGCTTCAAGTGCGCAGCGAACTGCTCATAATCCGGGTGGTCATCCTCTCCAAACGGCGTGATTGAAGCCGCGTACACCCCGCCAATGTTGTTTGTCATGAAGTCGTTTCTCCACTTTTTTGATGAGAATCACCGGCGTTTCATCGCTTGTTGTGTTCATAGGCTGCGCGCCCCCTCGACACCCGCATTCGCTGATGCTACAATCGTGGCGTCCGCGGAGTTATGATTATGCCCCATCTGATTCTATATATCGAAGATGAATCCGCAATCATTGAACTGGTCGAAATCATTGTGCGGCATCCCGACATTGAGCTTGTCTCGGCTTACAACGCCGCCGATGGCCTGAGAATTGCCCGCGCGCGCAAGCCCGACCTCACCATACTGGATGTGATGATCCCGGATCGCAGTGGCTGGAGCGTGTTTCAAGAGATGCGTGAAGATCCCGAATTGAAACAAATGCCCATTATCATGCTTACCGGGCAAATGCACCGATATCGAGTCAAGAAGGAGTTTGAGCAAAGCCGCATTGACGCCTACATCACCAAGCCGTTTGATGTAAACTCGGTGCGGGCCGAAATTGAGAAGATGCTGGTCAAGCCGTTCTGGTCGGGCGCGTCGGCGAAAATCGTGAATCTCAAACCACATCCCAGAACGGGGCAATCGAATGGCAAGCCTCCCGCCTAAACAGTTTCCGGTAGATGCGCTGCATGCTGGCATTCGCGTCGCTGTCACCGTCGCGTTTTTTGGGACAGCGGCAGTGGCGATCTTTGTCGTCCCGGCTATTGCCATTGCGCTAAAGTTGACTGGAATTTTGAGCGTCCTGTTCTTCGTTGGCGGCGTTTCAGCCATCAGCATTGGCGGCGCGTTGCTGGTTGACCGGACGCTTAGAAAAATCTGGCCCAGTGGTCGCTGGTTGAAAGTCGAGCAGGGCGCGTTGGTATACCACGACAAAGATGGCGCCGAGACGGTGGTTGCCCTCAACCCGAAGGCGCGCATGATTGTGTGGCATTTCGTGATCCAGCAAAACAGGACGTGGGTCCCGCGTGGATGGTATTGCGTGGCTTGCCAGTTGGCTCAGGGAGAGACGCAACTAACGCCCTATGCGTTTCTCAAGCCGGAACAGGCCGCCATGCTCCCGCGCTGGCGGGCGTTTCAGGAAGTCATCCCCCGCAAGGACTTGGTTCGAAGAGACGCCGAGCTTCCTGATGACCAGATTAGGCTGCGCCTCGCCGAGCGAACGCGCTGGGAAAGCGGGATAGAGTTATTTGCTGATGATTTCCATGAGTTGGTGGTGGCCCTTGATCAAAGCCTCGACGTGTGGTCGTCATCCGGGCGATCAGATTGATCTATGGGACTGGGTCTGACCTCCAACCCTCAAGCTATCCAATCCGTGACTTCCCTTGCCCATGCCGATGAGAAACGCGATGCCTGATAACCAGACCGACCAACTGATCCGCGCGGGATTGCTCAAGGGCTGTCTGGGTGGCATTGGCCTTTCCATTGTGTTCATGGTGATCAGCGGCGCGACGTATCTCCTGCTGGCGCAAACAGCGCTTTCCCTCAATATCCGGCTTTTCTTTGGCATTCTAGCGGGGCCGCTGCTTGGCACAATTGGCTTGCTGGCGATAGTCTTTATCCGCGCCCGCCGCGCTCAAGCGCGAATGGTCATTACGCCAAAACCCCGCCCCGAACCCGAGGACAATGATTAGCTACGCAATAGCATCAGTTGCGCCGCGCTTGTCTGCCCCCCTGAAACAACGTAACCCCATAGCCCTGGACTCCTGTCAAAACCGTTGCAGTCAGCCCTGAGTCGGCATTCTTAGTGCGCGCCTCAATGGCGTTCTCTTTCATTTTCTCTTGCCTTAAGCTGGCGCGCCCCTTCACAGCATTAACCGATTTAAGGCAATTTTAAGTTGCCGTTGGGACGCGCTTAACCATAGCGCCTGTGAATTGAAGTAACGTTATGGCTATGCGCGCACAATGTTGAGTCTTATTCGTATTATCAAACAATTTTTTGGAGGTGGTAGACCCATGAACAAAGCAAAAGGCATTATGGTAGCAGGAACTCTGACAGGCACGATTGTCCTCGCATTGCTGGCAATCGGCGCCAAGAATGTGCTGGCAATAGCCGAGCAAGGGCCATCCGACAAAACACAAGAGGCCATCAGCGCGCAGGCGCAGCAGGAGCAGGCGCTTGGCGCTATGCAGAGCAAGGAGCAGGATTACGCGACCGGATTAAGCGAGTCCAATCAGAAGATTGAGACGCTCAATCAGCAGCTGAACGATCTTCAGGTGAGCGACCAGCAGACGCAAGACGCCATCAACGAGGCGCAAAATCAGATCGCCTACGCGCGCAATCGCGCCGCGCAGTTGCGTGGCCTGATTGCGACCATGCAGAGTCGCGCCGACCAGTGGCTGCAGGCAATCAAAACCGCGCAGGACAACATCGCGCAGTTGCAGGCATATATCGCCCAGCTCCAGAATCCCCCGGCTAGCGGCGGAGGCGGTGGCAGTGGCGGAGGGTCTGATGACGGAGGCGATGATGACGGAGGCGGCGATGACTAGCAAGCCCGGGCGCCCGGCCCAGCATTACAATGGGCTCAAAGTGCTGCTGATGGCGACCGGCTTGGCCGCCACCGTAGTCGGGACGCGGATGATCGCGCTGCAAGAGCGACCAACGCTTGTGCCGGACTCGGTCCCTGCCCAGCCAACCACCAGTGGACCGGGCTTCGATCCTCAAGCTTTGGGCCCGATCCCGACCGTGCTGCCGGCAAAATTGGCCCCGCCAACCCCGTTTCCGACAGCCGTCACGCAATCTAGCAGCGGCGGAAACCCGCCCCCGCAGAATAGCGGCGGTGGGGGCGGTTGGGCGCCAGCCGGTGCGGTGGCAAGCGGCGGCTCGTCAGTGATACCCGCAGTGATTGGCGTTGGGGCTCTGCCCGCTATATCCGCTGGCGGTGGTGGCGGTGGTGGCGGCGGCGGGGGCGGTGGGCAAGGTCGCAGCAGTCCTCCGCCCCCGTAACCATCGAGGAGAACGAGCAATGGCTGTAAAGCAATTCACCTATCAGTGGCCTCATCACAGGTTTCACGCAATGGGCACTCGGATCGACGCATGGAGCGAGGCCGCGCCAGCAGAGGCGGCCCTTGCCTTTGCGCAAGTTGAAAGCCTGTTCAGGGATGTGGAAACTTCTTTGAGCCGCTTCAACCCGTTCAGCGAGCTTTCGAAGCTGAACGCGCAGCCAGAGATGTGGGTTCCCGTCTCGAAAACCCTGTGGAACGTTCTGACGACCTCCTTGAAGTTCGCTGAGGAAACCGGCGGAATGTTCGACCCAACGCTGCTGGGAGCGATCCGGGTCGCAGGCTACCGCGAGTCGTTTGAGCGCATCAAAAATGATGATCAAGTTGAGCCAGTGACCGACAAGACGAGTAGCGGCGGTTGGCGAGCAATTCGGCTTGATGCCATGCATCAGCAGGTGTGGTTGCCCAGAGACGTCGGGTTGGACTTTGGCGGAATTGCCAAAGGATACACGGCGCAGTGGGCGACCGTCCTGATGGGGCTGTGGGGGCCGTGCCTGATTGACGCAGGTGGCGATCTCGTGGCGGGCGACGCTCCGGCGGGCATGTCGGGTTGGCCGGTGACCATCCTCGCGCCAGCCAGCGCATCGCGTGAAGACGATAGAGCGTTAGTCAGCCTGTCGATGGCAAACAGCGCCCTGGCGACCTCTGGGGTTGACCAGCGCCGCTGGCGGGTTGGTGGTCACGAAGCGCATCATCTGATCGATCCAGCCACCATGCATCCTGCCCGGACGGACGCGCTCACGGTCTCCGTGATGGCCCCTAGCGGGTCTGCCGCCGAAGCGTGGTCGAAGGTGGCGTTAATTGCCGGAACCGCCGGGCTGGCGGCCTTGTCCAGCCGGAACATGCCCGCCCTGATAGTCACGCAGGATGGCAAGCTGGTCTTGAACGAAGAAATGCAATTTTGTGTCACGGGGTTCGACGACGACGTTGAAGTTACAGTGCATCGCCGCGAGCTTGACAGGCAGACAACGGAATTCGCGTCAGCATCAACTGTAAATGAGCAAGTCGGTATTATTTCGGGTTATCATAGAAAGAATGGAGAAAACAATGTCTAGAATGGGAGCTATTTTGGCCGCTGCGGCTGTCACCAGTATCGTGCTGGTTGCCTTGCTGGCAATCGCCGGGATCAATTTGGTGTCCAGCGGCGTGATTTCAATCAACATGCAGCCAACGCCTACTGCCGATCCGATGGCGGCCCAGCTTCAGGATCGGCAGGCCGCGCTGGATCAGGCAGCGGGTGTGATGGACAAAAGGCAGGAGGATTTTGCCTTGCAGGCCAAGACGGCGGACGTGAATATTGCGCAGTTAAAGCAGGCGATTGCCGATCAGGCCGCCAAAAACGAAGCCGATCAGCAGGCGCTGGCGCAGCTTCAGCAGCAGGTCGCCGTAGAAAATGGGATAGCCGCCCAGCTTGCCAATGCGGCGGCCCCATTGCAGCAGCAGGAAGCCGACTATGCGGCGCAAATCGAAGCCGCCAACCAGCAGATTCTGGCCTTGAAGGCGCAGATTGCCCAGATGACGGGCCAACAACCATAGATTGTCGCTACTGACAGGAGCATGAGAACTATGACAGCCTTATCACAGTCGCCAAAACCCGCAGTGGGCCGGCCCACCGAGCCAGTCCCCTTGGGCAAGATCGTGTTGGTCACGTTAGAAATCTGTCTGCTGCTGGTCGCAGGGACAGTGTTTGTCTCGCTGACACCGATTCTGCCCATAGCCAGGACAATCATGTCCATCTATGACCCGAAGCTGGCGTGGTACTTCACCCGCGCCGCGGGGATTGTGGCTTACGTGCTGCTCAGTATCTCCATGATCTGGGGGCTGATCTTGAGCACCAAGATCAGCAAAGAATACACCCCCGCGCCGGTGACGCTGGCGTTGCATAACGCCGTGTCATGGGTGGCGTTTGGAATTGGCGTGTTGCACGCGCTGGCCCTGTTGATGGACACCTACTATACCTACAGCCTGCTCGACATCGTAGTCCCCTTTGTGGGGCCGTACCGGGCCATGTGGGTAGGGCTGGGTATTGTGAGCCTGTATATCATGCTGCTTTCTTCGGCCAGCTTTGCATGGGTCAATTGGCTGGGCAAGCGTGGCTGGGTTTTGATCCATTTCGCCACCTATCCCATGTACGGGCTGGTGACCTTGCACGGGCTGATGTCCGGCACGGACAGCGGGAATCTGGGGGCGGTCGCTATGTACGCGGGGAGCCTGCTGTCCGTCCTTTTCCTGACCAACTACCGGATCATCGCCGGCAAGCAGGCGGTGGCGGCGCGTCGAAACTCGGCGGCGGCGGAGTCGGCAAGCCCCGACTGAGCGCTAGCATGCCCAGCGCAATCGGCAGATCATAGGCGGGGCCTTCCTTGGGCAGGTCGGCGGGGGCGAGATTGATGGTCACCCGCTGCATGGGGAGGGGCGGGCGGCTTTATCGACCTGCCCGTAGGCGTTGAAATGACTATCCGACTGGATGTATTTGTTGGTGTCCTCGGCGGGCCAGCGTGCGCAGGATGCGGCCTAACCCGTCGTAGAAGGCCCACGCATGGCGGTATTGCGACTCACCCGGCCCGCCGTACTGGGTGGTCACGGTCTGGCTCAACGGGTTCGTGACGCTGACCGGGTAGAGGTGGTAGACCGAATCGTAGGCGACGCTCGATAGTCGGTCGAAGCTGTTGTCGGAGGGCAAATTTCCTAAATTGTTAAGGTGCTTTTGTGACACGAAACTGTAGTGCGGTTGAAATTCTGGACACAGTGATAAGAGAGTATCATAACTGTGGAGGCCAGAAAAGATGGGCAAGAAATCGCGCCGCACATTCAG
>Ga0210377_10004364_pt1 | contig 11931 bp, 9 predicted proteins | sample PLM4_65_b1redo_FD_155480 | JGI IMG/M metagenome (GOLD analysis project Ga0210377, IMG submission 155480) | Groundwater sediment microbial communities from an aquifer in East River, Colorado, USA - PLM4_65_b1 redo | ecosystem: Environmental > Terrestrial > Soil > Riparian zone | place: USA: East... | reverse complement strand
CAAGGGACTGATCGAGCAGGCGAACGGTGGCACGCTCCTGCTCGACGAGGTCGGCGACATGCCGCTCGGCATCCAGGCGAAGCTGCTGCGCGTGCTCGAGGATCACCGGGTTCGGCCGGTGGGGAGCGATCGCGAGATCCGCGTCGACGTTCGAGTGATCGCGGCGACGCACCGTGATCTGGAGAGCGCGGTCGAGGCCGGCCGCTTCCGCGAGGATCTGTACTTCCGGATCAACGTCGTGCGGCTCGAGCTGCCCCCCCTGCGCGCACGCGGAAACGACATCCTGCTGATCGCGCAGGATCTGCTCGAGAAGGCGGCCGCGCGCGCGACCAAGCACGTACAGCGCTTCTCCCGCGCGGCGGCGGAGAAGCTGCTCTCATACAGCTGGCCGGGCAACGTGCGCGAGCTGCGCAACTGCGTCGAGCACGCCGTCGCGTTGACGCTCGGCGGAGAGATCGGCGTCGAAGATCTGCCCGAGCGCGTGCGCATGCATCGGCCGGAGCAGTTGGTGCTCGCCAGTCAGAACCCCGCCGAGCTCGTTCCGCTCGAAGAGGTCGAGCGCCGCTACATCCTGCACGTGCTCGAGGCGGCCGGCGGCAACCGCACGCTCGCCGCGCGCCTGCTCGGGCTCGATCGGAAGACGCTCTACCGGAAGCTCACGGCCTACGGGCAGAGCTGAGCCCCGGGGCAACATTCCCCGACGGGGCGTTCTGGGCGCGCTGCGCAACTCCCTAGGGCTCTTCTGCTGGGCACGCGTCTTGCGCTTCCTTTCGGGTGAACCCCGACAGACGCAAGGAGACACCCATGAAGATCCCCTCCTACCCGACCTTGCCGATGCGCCGCGCGATGCGCGAGAGCTTCGACCTGGGAAGAGACGGACTCGAGAAGCGCCGCACCTCGAGCTTCGACTCGAGCGAAGAAGCCAACTGGGACAGACCGACCGACCTTCCGCTGCACCGGCGTCCCGTGATCATGCTCGCCGAAGACGACACCGCGATGCTCAGCCTGCTCTCCTCGCAGCTCCGCCGCGACGGCTATCGCGTCATCCCGTGCGCCGACGGCACGGAGTTCGTCCACCGCGTCGACGTCTTCCGCAGCCACGGCATTCCGGTCGGCGTGGATCTGGTGATCAGTGACGTGCGCATGCCGCGGGTCTCCGGGCTCGAGCTTCTCGCGCTCGTGAAGGAGGCGCCGCTCGGCATCCCGGTGATCTTGATCTCTGCGTTCGGGGACGTCGAGATGCGCGGCGAGGCCGCCAAGCGCGACGCCGCTGCGTTCTTCTCGAAACCCTTCGACATCGATCAGCTTCGCGCGGCGGTCCGCACGAACCTGCCGAAGGTGCTCTGACTCACCCCCGGGTCGCGCGCGGTCGCCCCCCCTCGGCATCGGACCGCGCGCGTCCCGGCCACCTCACCCGAGTCCGGACGGAGGTTCGCCAGTGGAACGCCCGAGCGTGTTCATGTCTCGCCGTCTCTCCGCGATCGACGCGACGCTCCTGGATCTCGAGCGACCGCACACCCCGACGCACCTGGGCGCGATCGCGATCGTCGACGGGCGCCTCTCCCCGGAACGGCTCGTTCGGCGCGTCGAGAACCGGCTCTGGCGGCTCGGAAATCTCGGCCGCGCGCTGTCGAGCGTTCCATTCGCGCTCGCCCGTCCCGGCTTCGAGGAAGTGCCGCGGTTCGATTCGCGCGATCACATCCATGCCTGGGCCTTGCCTTGCCCAGGCGGCGAAGCGGAGCTTCTCGATGCATGCGTGCGGATCTTCTCCGGCGCGCTCGATCGCGCGCGGCCGCTCTTCGAGATCCACGTCTTCGAGGGGCTCGACGGCGAACGCGGCGCGGTGGTGTGCAAGGTCCACCACGCGGTGGCGCACACGGCTGCAGGCGGCGCGCTTCTCGAAGGGCTGCTCGACTCGACGCCCGAGAGTCCCGACGATCTCGCCCTGCCGGAACGACACCGGCGCCCACGAAGGGCGATCACGCGACTTGCGGACGCACTTGCCGAAGGCGCGGTTCGCGGACTCGGTGACGCGGGACGCGCGATCTCGCTCGCGACGCGGCCGCACGCAGGCGGCATTGCGCTCCGCCGCCTGCGTGCGACCACGGAGGCGTTGCTCGGGATGGCCTCCGATCCCGCCCCGGTGCTCCCCTGGAACGCGCCGCTCGGCTGGCGCCGGCGACTCGCGCTGACCTCCCTACCGCTCGAAAGCGCCGAGCGGATCGCGGCGGAGCACGACTGCAGCGTGAGCGAAGTCGTGCTGTGCGCGCTAGCCGGCGCTCTGCACCGCCATCTGCAGAGCAGCGGCCAACCACCCCTGCGGACCGACGCCCGCGTGCTCGTGTCGATCGGCGTGCGCGACGTCGACTCGGCCGGCGCCGAACGCCGGGCCTCCGCAGTCGTGATCCCGATCCCCATCGACCTCGCCGACGAAACGCTGCGCCTGGCCGCGGTGCGGCGCGCCGTCCACGATCTCGAGGCACGCGGCGCGATGGCGGCAGGCGCCGCGCTCTTCGCGATCGCGGATCGACTCCCACCCGCGCTCGCGCGCGCCTTCGCGCGCGGATTGCGGGCGGAGCGAATCGCGAATCTGGTCGGGGCGATCGTCGAGGGGCCCGCCGAGTCCCGCTTCCTCTGTGGCCGACGCCTGCTCTCCGTCCATCCGTTCGTACCGCTCATCGACGGCGTGGGGCTCGGCTTCGCCGCTTACGCCTACGCCGGCACGCTCTTCATCGGGTTGAACGCCGACGCGGACCTCGTGCCCGACCTCGACAAGCTGCGGCTGGCGCTCGAGCAGAGCTTCGCGGAGCTGATGCGGATCTAGCGCCGCTCCTAGCGACGCACCTCGGCGTAGGCCCAGTCGAGCCACGGCAGGAGCGCCTCGACGTCCGCGCGCTCGATCGTGGCGCCGCACCAGATGCGCAGGCCGGGGGGCGCGTCGCGATAGCTCGCGATGTCGAGCGCGACGCCCTCCTTCTCGAGCAACGCCACGAGCTTCTTCACGAAGTCGGCGCGCGCGTCGTCGGCCTGCGCCTCGAACCAGGGATCGACGATCTTGAGGCAGACGGACGTGCACGAGCGCGTGGCGGGATCGCGCGCGAGGAAGTCGACCCACGGCGTGCGTGCGACCCAGTCGGCCACCGCCGCGAGGTTCCCTTCGCTGCGCGCGATCAGCGCGTCGATCCCGCCGAGACGCTCGGCCCACGCGAGCCCGTCGAGCGCGTCCTCGACGCAGAGCATCGACGGCGTGTTGATCGTCGAGCCGGCGAAGAGCTCCTCGTCGAGCTTTCCCTTCTTCGTCATGCGGAAGATCTTGGGCAGCGGGCGCGGAGGCGTGAAGCTCTCGAGCCGCGCGACCGCGCGCGGGGACAGCGCGAGCATGCCGTGCGCGGCCTCGCCGCCCAGCACCTTCTGCCAGCTCCAGGTCACGACGTCGAGCTTCGGCCACGGCAGCGCCATCGCGAACACCGCCGACGTCGCGTCGCAGATGGTGAGGCCCGCGCGCGTGGCCGGGATCCAATCGCCGTTCGGCACGCGCACGCCCGAGGTCGTGCCGTTCCAGGGAAAGATCACGTCGCGCGCGAAGTCGACCTTCGACAGATCCGGCAGGTCGCCGTAGGGTGCCGAGTGGACGCGCGCGTCGAGCGCGAGCTGCTTGGTCGCGTCGGTGACCCACTCCTGCCCGAAGCTCTCCCAGGCGAGCACGTCGACCGGGCGCTCGCCGAGCAGCGACCACATCGCCATCTCGACCGCGCCGGTGTCGGACGCGGCCACGACGGCGATCTTGTAGTCCGCCGGCATGCCGAGCAGGCGATGACTGCGCTCGATCACCGCCTGGATGCGCGCCTTCGGCTGCTTCGCGCGGTGCGAGCGGCCGACCAGCGCGCCCTTCAGCGCGTCGAGGCTCCAGCCCGGCCGCTTGGCGCACGGCCCGGACGAGAACTCGGGGCGGGTCGGTCGCACGTTCGGCTTCATCACGCGGGCCCTCTCGTCGGTTCTGGGCCGCGCAGTCTACCGAAGTGCGGGGGCACGCGCGTGCGCGAGCTGGCGCGCGACCAGCGCACGCAGCCGCGCCTGATCGACGGGCTTGGTGAGGAACTCGTCGCAGCCCGCCGCGATGCAGGTCTCGCGCGAGCCGTCCATGGCGTGCGCGGTCAGCGCGATGATCCGACCCCCGAATCCGGCCCTGCGCAGCCGGCGCGTGGCCTCGTAGCCGTCGAGCTCGGGCATCTGCATGTCCATCAGCACCAGCGAGAACGGAGTGCCGCGGGCCTGGGCCTCGCCCGCCCGCGCGAGCGCGCGCGTGCCGTTCTCGGCGACCTCGACCTCGAGACCGAAGCGCTCGAGCAGATGGACGAGCAGACGCCGGCTGTCCGCGCCGTCCTCCGCGAGCAGCACGCGCCCGCGCAGGGCCGAGCCCGAGTCGAGCTCGAGCTCGTCGCCGCGGCAGGCCTCGGCGTCCGAGATCCGCTCCGCCGGAATGCGCAGGCTGAACGTGCTGCCGCGGCCGACCTCGCTCGACACCTCGAGGCTGCCGCCCAGCGCGTGCGCGAGCCGGCGCGAGATCGCGAGGCCGAGACCCGTGCCGCCGTGCCGGCGCGACATCGAGGAGTCGACCTGCGCGAACGCCTCGAAGATCTCGGCCTGCTTCTCGCGCGGGATTCCGGGGCCGGTGTCCGCGACGTCGAAGCGCAGCCAGCCGCCCGACTCGGCGCAGAGCGCGAGCCGCACGTGCCCGCTGGCCGTGAACTTCACCGCGTTCGCGGTGAGGTTGATCAGGATCTGGCGGAGGCGCGTCGCGTCCGAGCGGATCGCGAAGTCGACCGCGGGGTCGATCTCGACGCGCAGCTCGAGTCGAGCCTCGTGCGCACGAGGCTCGAGGAACACGGCCACGTCACGGAGAACCCGCGCGGGCTCAACCGAGCCGAGATCGAGCTCGAGGTGCCCCGCCTCGACCCGCGACAGATCGAGGATGTCGTTGATCACCGCGAGCAGGTGCGCGCCGTTGCGCCGGATCGTGCGCAGATGCTCGAGCGGCTGGTCCGACAGCTTCTCTTCCTCGAGCACCTCGGCGAAGCCGAGGATCGCCGTCATCGGCGTGCGGATCTCGTGGCTCATGTGGGCGAGGAAGTCGCTCTTGGCCTGGTTCGCGCGCTCGAGGTCGGCGATCGTCTGGTTCTTGATCGACTCGTAGATCAGGCCAACGCCGAAGATGGTCAACGTGATCGTCACGAGCGTGGTCGTCCAGATCACGTCGTGCGCGCCCGGCGAGATCAGGTCGTAGACGGGCAGCCCGAGCGCGGTCGCGTTCATCAGCAGCGCGAGCTCGACGAACACGCACGCCGTCCAGATCCAGGCGAGGCGGACACCGCCGAAGCCGAGCGCCAGCAGCGGGTGAAGCACCATCCAGGGCAGGAGCGGCGAGCGGTATCCACCGGTGATCGAGCACATCAGCGCCAGGAGCCCGCCGAGGCTCACGCCCAGGAGCCCGATCGACGTGCTGATCGGAGACCCCGCGCGGATCAGGAGCGGCACCGCCGCGACCAGCGCCATGCCGATCCAGAGGCTGACCAGCGCGATGCGCGCGTAGTGCCACGGGAACGTCGCGACGTAGAGCGCCGCGTAGAGCGGACTCCAGGCGAGGATGGCGAGGGTGAACCCGACGATCACCTTGCGCTTGCGCACCTCGTGGGAGTTCGGGCCGGGCGGCACGAACCACGAGAGCAACCGGTCGACGGATTCGGGAAGCTCGATCCGTCGCGTCGGAAGCTCTGCCATACGCATCCCTATCGGTGAAGCGGGCGGGCTGTTTGACTTCTTCGTCGGTCAGCCGCGCAATTGCGCCCGTGCCGATGCGCCGAGTCCACTGGATCGAGATCGCGGATCAGCGTTGGTGCCCGCGCATCTTGCGCGACGGCCTCACCGACTACTTGAGGCACGCCGAGGCGACGATGCGGCCGTACGATCCGGTCCTCCCTCGACTGATGGCGGCGCTCGACGCTGCGGGATCGCGCCGGGTGCTCGACCTCTGCTCCGGCGCCGGAGGCCCGTGGTTGCCCCTCCTGACCTCGTGGGAGAAGCGCGGCGATCCACCGGACGAGGTGCGGCTCAGCGACTTCCTGCCGAGCCCCGAAGCCTGGCGGCGCGCGAGCGATGCGTCGCGCGGGCGGATCCGCGCGCACCCCGAGCCCGTCGACGCGCGCGCGGTGCCGAAGGAGCTCGACGGCTTCCGGACGCTCTTCGCCGCGTTCCACCACTTCCGGCCCGACGAAGCCGAGGCGATCGTGTGCGACGCCGTGCGGCAGCGGCAGGGCATCGCGATCCTCGAGCCCACACAGCGGAGCTTCCGCGCGGTCGCGCTCGCGTGCTTCTCGTGGCTGTTCGTGATGCTGCTCTCGCCGGGCATCCGACCCGTGCGCCCGAGCCGGCTCTTCCTCACGTACGTGATCCCGCTGATCCCGCTGATCGTCACGTTCGACGGCGTGGTCTCGTGTCTGCGCAGCTACACCCTGGACGAGCTCGGCGCCTTCGCGCGCGCCAGCGGCAGCGGCTACGACTGGGAGATCGGCGAGGCGCCCTACCCAGGCTTTCCGATCCCGGTCACCTACGCGATCGGCGTGCCGAGGCGCGACTCCGGAGACGCGTAGCCTAGGAGCCCGCCTCTTCGCGCTCGATCTCGTCGCGCAGCGCGGCGAGCAGCGCCTTCCGCTCCGCGAGGGACCGCTTCTCTTCGCCGGAGAGCTTGTAGGTGACCAGCGCGCGGACGACCGGTCGGCCGTCGGGCGCGCGGCCGTCGACCTCGACGATCGTGATCGAGCGCCCGCGTGAGATCACCCGCGCTTCAGCCGTCACCGGCTCGGCGCGCGCGCCGGACAGGAACTGAATCTGGAAGCCGATCGTCGTGCCGCGCGGGCGCTCCGGCAGCTCGCTCGAACACCACGCAGCCGCGGTCGCCGCGACGTCGACGAGCGACGAGAGCGCGCCGCCGTGGACCTGGTCGCCCACCGTGGTGTTCCCGGGATCGAACGGCAGGCGCGCCCGGACGACGCCCTCGGCCACCGCTTCGACCTGGATTCCAAGCCGCTTCGCGTAGGGCGAGCGGCCGATGATCTCCACCACCGCGGCTTCGGGGCTCGGCATGGGCGGAGTCTCCCACAAACCCCCATTTCGATTCGACCGGGGCGGCGGAACTGTGCTACTAGACGGCCGCCTGTTTCACCGGGAAGAGGGAGCCCTTCCGATGCACAAGTTCGTCTCGCGCTTCGCATGGATCTCGGCGGCAGCCGCACTGGTCGCGCTCTTCGGCGCCGACGCTGCGCTTGCCAGCGAGGCATCGCTGAAGCTGCCGAGCTTCGCCGAGCCCGCCTTCTTCGGCGGCACCACCAGCGGCGCCAGCATCCTCATGTGGGGCCTGCTCGTCTGCGCGCTCGGCATGGCCTTCGGACTCTTCCAGTACGTGCAGCTGAAGAACATGGCCGTACATAAATCGATGCTCGAGATCTCCGAGCTCATCTACGCGACCTGTCAGCAATATCTCGTCACCCAGGGAAAGTTCATCGCGATCCTCTGGATCTTCATCGGCGCGGTCATGGTCCTGTACTTCGGGTTCCTGATCCAAGACGCCGAGATGACTCCGTTCCGCGTCGCCATGATCCTCGGCTTCAGCCTGGTCGGCATCGCCGGCAGCTACGGCGTCGCCTGGTTCGGCATCCGCGTGAACACCTTCGCGAACTCGCGCACCGCCTTCGCGAGCCTGCGCGGCAAGCCCTTCCCGACCTACCAGATCCCCCTGCAAGCCGGCATGTCGATCGGCATGGTGCTGATCTCCGTCGAGCTCCTGATCATGCTCGCGATCCTGCTCTTCGTGCCGGGCAGCTTCGCCGGCCCGTGCTTCATCGGCTTCGCGATCGGCGAGTCGCTCGGCGCCGCGGCGCTGCGTATCGCGGGCGGCATCTTCACCAAGATCGCCGACATCGGCTCGGATCTGATGAAGATCGTCTTCAAGATCAAGGAGGACGACGCGCGCAACCCGGGCGTGATCGCGGACTGCACCGGCGACAACGCGGGCGACTCGGTCGGCCCCTCGGCCGACGGCTTCGAGACCTACGGCGTGACGGGCGTCGCGCTCATCACCTTCATCCTGCTGGCGTCGCACGAGGCGACGATCCAGGTGCAGCTCCTCGTCTGGATCTTCGCGATGCGCATCATGATGGTGATCGCGAGCCTGGCCGCGTACCTGATCAACGACGTGGTCGCGCGCGCGCGCTTCGCGGCCGCCGACCACATGGACTTCGAGCAGCCGCTCACCTTCCTGGTCTGGCTGACCTCGATCGTCTCGGTGGTGCTGACCTACATCGTCTCGCACGCGCTGATCGCCGATCTCGGCGACGGCACGCTGTGGTGGAAGCTCTCCACGATCATCACCTGCGGCACGCTCGCCGGGGCGATCATCCCCGAGGTCGTGAAGGTGTTCACGTCGGTGAACTCGCGCCACGTGCGCGAAGTCGTGACGAGCTCCCGCGAGGGCGGCGCGTCGCTGAACATCATCTCCGGCCTCGTGGCCGGCAACTTCAGCGCCTACTGGATGGGCATGGTGATCGTGGCGCTGATGGCGATCGCCTGGGGCGTTTCGACGCTGGGCCTGCAGGCGCTCTTTCCGATCGCCGGCTCTACGGTCGACGCCTCGCCGGTCTTCGCCTTCGGCCTGGTCGCGTTCGGGTTCCTCGGCATGGGGCCGGTCACGATCGCGGTCGACAGCTACGGCCCGGTCACGGACAACGCGCAGTCGGTCTACGAGCTGTCGCTGATCGAGACGATTCCCAACGTGAAGGCCGAGGTGAAGCGCGACTTCGGCTTCGAGCCGAGCTTCGAGCGCGCAAAGGAGTTCCTCGAGGAGAACGACGGCGCGGGCAACACCTTCAAGGCGACGGCGAAGCCGGTGCTGATCGGCACCGCGGTCGTCGGCTCCACCACGATGGTCTTCTCGATCATCTTCCTGCTCACGAACGGCATGACCACGGATCTCGAGAAGCTCTCGCTGATCCATGCCCCGTTCCTGCTCGGCCTGATCACCGGCGGCGCGATGATCTACTGGTTCTCGGGCGCGTCGATGCAGGCGGTGTCCACGGGCGCCTATCGCGCGGTCGAGTTCATCAAGCAGAACATCCGGCTCGAGGGCGTCGAGAAGGCGTCGGTCGAGGACAGCAAGAAGGTCGTCGAGATCTGCACGATCTACGCGCAGCGCGGCATGTTCAACATCTTCCTGGCGATCTTCTTCGGCACGCTCGCCTTCGCCTGTGTCGAGCCGTTCTTCTTCATCGGCTACCTGATCTCGATCGCGATCTTCGGTCTGTACCAGGCCATCTTCATGGCCAACGCGGGCGGCGCGTGGGACAACGCGAAGAAGATCGTGGAGACGGAGCTGAAGGCGAAGGGCACGCCGCTGCACGACGCGTGCGTGGTGGGCGACACGGTCGGCGATCCGTTCAAGGACACCTCGTCGGTGGCGCTGAACCCGGTGATCAAGTTCACCACGCTCTTCGGGCTGCTCGCGGTGGAGCTCGCCGTCGAGCTCGGCCACACCAACCCGACCTTGACGCACGTGCTGGCGGCGGGCTTCTTCGTCGTCTCGGCGTACTTCGTCTACCGCTCGTTCTACAAGATGAGGATCGAAGGCGCGGCGGTGTGAGGCGCGCAGCTGCGCGCTGAGCCCTCGCTGATCGAGATCCAGCTCGAGGTCCTGGTGACGCGGGACGCAAACGGGCAGCTCACGGCCACGCGCGACCCCGTGCCGCAGCCGGCGTCGCGCCTGTTTCTCGGCCGCTCGAGCGAAGGCAACGTCTGGGCGACGCGCAGCGACGTCGACCCGGCGACGCGGGACGAGCTCCACCGCTTGTGCGCGGCGGAGCCGGTGCTCGCCGCCCCGCGGGCCGAGCTCACCCCCGCGTGTCGAGAGCGCGTGCGGGAGCTGCTCGCACCCGTAGCGGTCGAGTACCGCGGCCCCGCCTACGTGTTGCCCGAGCGGCCTCCGCACGACCCCCGCGCGCGCGAGGTCAGCGCCGACGAGCGCTCGGTGTGGATCGAGGCGTTTCCCTGGCTGGCGGAGGAATTCACGGCTGTGGCGCCGGTGGTCATCGCGTTCGAGGCCGGGCGCGCGGCCGCCATCTGCCACACCCCGAGAGGCTGCACCGCCCGGGCAGCCGAGGCCGGCGTCGAAACGCTCGAGGCCTTCCGCGGACGCGGTCTCGCGACGGCGGCCGTGGCGTGCTGGGCGCGAGCCATCCAGCGCACCGGCCGGCTCGCGCTCTACAGCACGTCGTGGGAGAACGCAGCGTCCCGGGCGATCGCACGGCGCCTGTCCGCTCGCCTCTACGGCGAGGACTGGCACCTGACCTGATCTGCCTGCAGCCCTTACTTGTACTTCACCGAGCAGCCGTAGGGCTTCGTGTCGCTCGGGTCGGGCGTCGAGCTCGCGAGCAGCGCCTTCACCGAGGCGTCCGCGTAGTTCACGGGCTTCGCGGAATCCCCGTTCGGGTCGTCGTCGATCGCGCCGCGGTAGCGCAGCACGCCCTCGGCGTCGATCACGAAGATGTGCGGCGTCGTGCGCGCGCCGAGCTGGTGGCCGAGCGTGCCGTCGGGGTCCTGCAACGTCGCGTACGCGAAGCCCTGCTCCGCCTTCCACGCCTTCGTGTCGGCGGGCGTGTTGGAGTGCGTCGAGTTCACCGCGAGCCAGACCACGTCCTTGGCGCCCAGGGCCTTGGCGAGCTTCTCCATGGTGCCGGCCTCGTAGTGCCGCGCGACGAACGGGCAGTCGGGGTTCGTCCACTCGAGCACGACGGCGTGGCCGCGGTACTGCGAGAGGCGATGCTCGGTGCCCATCTCGTCGCGCGCGGTGAAGTCCGGGACGGGCTGTCCCACCGGAGTCGGCTGCGGCGCCGCCGCGAGCAGGAGACCGAAGATCGCGACACCCAGGTGCATCATGTCCTGTCCTCCGCTTCTGGCGCCGCCGTGGCGAGCGCATCGATCAGCATGTCGACCGTCAACAGCTCCGGCAGCACGACCGGCTGATCCGGAGCCGCGGGCGAATAGACCAGATACATCGGCACGCCCGCCTTGCCGAAGCGCGCGAGCTCGGCGCGGATCCGCTCGTCGCGCCGTGTCCAATCGCCGACGAACGTCTCGATCCCACGGCGTGCGAGCTCCGAGCGCACGCGCGCGCTCGAGAGCACCGCGTGCTCGTTCACCTTGCAGGTGAGGCACCAGTCCGCGGTGAAGTACACGAACACCGGCCGGCCGCGCGCGAGCTCGGCGCGGATCTCCGCGGGCTCGAACGCGCGCGCTCCGCTCGACTCCGCTCCGTTCGTGGACTCCGCGACGGGCCGGACCTCGGCCGCGGGCAGCCCGCCCAGCCCGAGCACCGCGAGCAGCAGCAGCGAGATCGAAGCGACGCGCGCGATGCCGCGCCGCTCCGAGTGCTGCAGCACGCCGAACAGCCAGACCCCCGCCGCGAGCACGAGCAGATACGCGAGCAGCGCCGACTGCGCGCCCGTCCCTGCCGAGCGGCCCATCACCCAGAGCAGCCAGACGACCGTGGCGAGCAGCGCGAAGCCGAGCCCCGCGCGCAGGTGGTTCATCCACGCGCCGCTGCGCGGGATGAAGCGCGCCCACGCCGGCACGAGCGTCACCAACACGAACGGCAGCGCCAGCCCGACGCCGACCGCGAGGAAGATCGCGACGATCACCGGCCAGGGGCTCGCGAACGCGAAGCCGACCGCGGTGCCGAGAAACGGCGCCGAGCACGGCGTCGCCACGATCACCGCGAGCAGACCCTCGAAGAAGCTGCGCCGCGCGCCGACCGCCTGCGCGCCCGCGCTCACGAGCCGCGTGGTGTCGAAGCCGATCTCGAAGACCCCGAAGAGGTTCAGCGCGAAG
>Ga0210377_10004363_pt1 | contig 11932 bp, 2 predicted proteins | sample PLM4_65_b1redo_FD_155480 | JGI IMG/M metagenome (GOLD analysis project Ga0210377, IMG submission 155480) | Groundwater sediment microbial communities from an aquifer in East River, Colorado, USA - PLM4_65_b1 redo | ecosystem: Environmental > Terrestrial > Soil > Riparian zone | place: USA: East... | reverse complement strand
TGCACCTCCGCAGCGGGAAAACGCCGCTGCCATTCGGCGAGAAAGTGGGGATCAAAAACGAAGTCGAGCTCTCCCCAAAAAATAGCCATCGGCAGGTCCCGGAAGCTCGCAAGCCCTTCTGCCACCGCACTCACCAGCTCATAGTTCCGATCGGCGGGGGTGAGCGGGATATCCTGGACAAAACGGAGGGTGGCGATGCGGTTCCGCCACGAATCGTACGGCAGCCGGTAGGCTTTGCGCAGCGCGGCCGGCATCGGGTTGCGCTTGCAGCCGACAAAGGACGCTGCGAGGCTGAAGGCGTTGAAGCCGCGGACGAGGAGGGTGCCGAGGAACGTGTCGCGGCAGATCTTCAGGGCGAAGGGGAATTTCTTCCCCTGCGGGAGGTGGAAGGCAGCGGTGTTGAGAATGACCAGCCGCCTGATCCGCCCGGGATGGCGGAGAGCGTAGGCCATGCCGATCATCCCGCCCCAGTCGTGGAGGACCAGGGTGATTTTTTCCGTGAGGCCGAGATGGTCGATGAGCCGCTCCAGGTCGTCCACCCGCCGGGGCAGGGTGTAATCGTAGCGGTAGTCCCCCGGCTTGGAGGAAAGGCCGCAGCCGATGTGGTCCGGAACGATGCAGCGGTAGCGGTCACGCAGGGCGAGAACAAGGTTGCGGTAGTAGAACGACCAGGAGGGGTTGCCGTGAACCATGACCACCGGTTCGCCGGCCCCCTCATCGAGGTAATGATAGCGGAGACCGTCGATGTCAAGGTTGCGGCCGGTGAAGGGGTAGAGTTCTTTCAGAGGGGATTGCATGTGGTCGCTTCTTTCCTTGTCAAGCTGTCAGTGTGAGGGATGAAATTACCAGGCGATCCCCATCATCAGGCAGTTGAGCCCGCTGCCGATGCCGAGGAAGCCGACCCGGTCGCCGGGGAGGAGCAGCTCCCGCTCGGCGGCCAATGCGGCGGTAAGGGGAAGCGAGACAGTGCCGATGTTCCCCAGGTACTCATAGGTGGTGAAATCCTTTTCCGGGAGGATGCCGAGGGTGCTGAGAATCGAGGCCTGGTGGCCGGAGCCGACCTGGTGGCAGATGACCCGATCCACGTCGGCGCCGCTCCACCCCATCTCCGCGAGGAAGGCCTGCCAGGTCCGCGCCCCCAGTTCGACCCCGTGTTTCATCACGGCCACGGCGTCGGTGATCATGTACTGGGTCAGTGCCCCGGCTTTGTCCGGCATGACCCCCCAGCGGCAGAGGCCGAAGTGTTCCGGCGCCGCCTGGGTCACCGCACCCAGCAAGCGGTGCTGTTTTCCCCGGCTGAATGAGCCGTCGGTGAGGAGCACGGCAACGGCTCCCGAGCCGCCGGTGAGGGTGGCGAGCGAGCTGGCGAAGTTATCCATGGTCCCCGCTGCCAGCAGGCTCTTGATACTGATATCGACGATCTCCCGGGCGCTCTCGCAGGAGACCACCAGTCCGGCCCGGATCTGCCCCAGTTCGATCCGGTTGGCAACCTCCAGCATGCCGTTCAACACCCCGAGACAGGCGTTGCTCAGGTCAAACACCGCGGCTGCGCCGCCGATGCCGAGGCCGGCAGCGACCCGGCAGGCCGTGGCCGGCTCGAAAGCCTCCCGGCAGACCCCGGCATAGATGAGGCAGCCGACCTCCGCGCCGCCGATGCCCGCCCGCTCCAGGACTTTCCTCCCGGCGGCGATGGCTCCTGACGAGAGGGGGTAGTCCGGCTCCCACCAGCGCCGCTCCACGATGCCGGTCAACGCCTCCAGCTGTCCCGGCGCAATGCGCAGCTTGTCGTAGACCGGCCGAAGCCGCGCCTCCAGTTCGGTCGAGGTTATCACCACCGGTGCCAGCTCGTAGCCAATGGCGTCGATAAAAACGTTTGAATAGTTCATGGTCTTCCTGCTCGTTCATGCCTTAAATAGATTGACTGCTTTTTCGGTGCCGGGTTAGCCGCTCCGGCGCTGTTCAGCCGGACGCCGGCCGCTCTTCCTTCAGCCGGAGGGTAAAATCCTCCATCTGGTAGATCGCCTTGCCGTCCACCAGCAGAAAGCCGTCGGCCTTGAGACAGCGGGCAGCGTCATCGACGGCGGTAATGACCGCTTCGATGGTCACCAGCCGGTTCGTCGGGACGATCTGGCCACGGTAGGTCCAGCGATGCTTCAGCTCCATGGCGACCGCCTCCAGGCGCTCTGCGCTCCCCCACCGCTCCACGGCCACCACTTTCAACAGCTGCAGAAACGATTCCAGGCCGAGGGAGCCGGGACAGACCGGGTCCTGGTAAAAGTGGGCCTTGAAGAACCATTCCTCCGGGTCAACCGTCTTTTCGCCGCGGATGAAGCCGAGCCCCTGCGGACCGCCGTCCGGGACAAAGAGCGCAACCCGGTCCACCATCCGCAGCTGTCGGTCAGGGAACGGCGCCTCCGTTGGGTAGTCGAAGCGCCTGCCGCGTGACGCTTCCACAATTGTCGGTTCATAGGGAACCGCCTCACGGATCCCCACCTGGTTGGCAAGCGCCTCCCGGGAGAAGAAGCCGAAGAGAGTGTCCCCCCGATACACCGTTGCCGCGCTGTCGCGCACCTCGTAATCGTAGTTCTGGATAATCATGCCGCCGCTCGCCGCCACCCTGGTAATCTTCACCGTGGTGGTCAGCACCCCGGTTTCCGGCGTTATTGGCCGGTACTGGACCGCAGTGCCGCCCAGATTTCGGAATGACAGGTCAACGGGGCTGGTCAGGGCCGAACCGACGTAGGCGGCCAGCCAGCCGCACGGCTGCAAGGCGATTTCCAGAAGGACACTGAACGGCATCTCTGTGCTCCGATTGGCGCCAAAGTACCAGGCATCGGCCGGCACGTCGTACTGGGCCTCGATAACGCCACCCGCCTCCATTTTCCAGGCTGCTGCCTGGATTTCGGTGATCCGGTCGAGGAATTGGAATGGGGGGCCGGGGAGCCGCGCAATCAAGCGCTCGGCGTCGAAAACCCGGTACGGCTCGCCGAAGGCGTCCGACGGTTTCCCAACGGCAAATGCGTTGATCCGCTCATAATCGAAGATGGCCGGTTTCCTCCCCCCTTGTGGAGAGATGTCTGGCAGCTGCGCTGCTTCCCGTCGCCAGAGCGCCGCCACCTTCTCCCTGGTCAGTCCGGTCAGGCGGAGCGACATGCCGGTAATCTCCACGACCGGCTTGCCGTCGGCATACATCAGGGCATTGACGATGGCGTATGGTTCCGGGCGGTAGCCGAGTTCCCTGATGGAGACCTCGTAGGTTACCGTGCGGGTGGTGTCGAGAACCTGACCGCGGCACTTGAGTTGGCTCGCCACTCCCGGCACCGGCTCGCACACCACCGCTCCCGCCTCGCCGACCCACCCCATGCGCAGCAGGTAGATGCGAAGGGTATGGAGGCAGCACTCGTACATGAGGGTGCCGGGCATGACCCGGTCGTCGACGAAGTGGCAGGTGAGGAACCAGTCATCCGGCCGGATGTCCGCCTCGGCGCGGATTAACCCGAGGCCGAAGCGGCCGCCGGCAGGATCCAGTTCGATCACCCGGTCCACAAGCTTCAACCTCCCCCCCGGCAGGGTGAGCGGCCGGAAGAGCTCCAGACCGGCGAAGAGGGGACCGAAGCAGCCTGCCAGGTCCCCCTGGCGGAGGGCACTGACCTGCTCGGCCGTGTAGGACTCGACCCCCATCGGCACCAGATCCTGCCAGTCGGTTGGGCGGATACCCGGCTGGGGGAGGAGGTCGAAGCGTGTATGGACGATGCCGCGGCCAGCGGCCAGTTCCGCCGCGGTAAAGAACCCGGCGCAGCCGTCGCGCATGGAGAGGAGCGGCTCGCCGTTCACCGTCCCCTCGAAACTGAAACGGAACAGGTAGGTCCGGTCCTGACGGAAAAAGTGCTCGACCCGGATGTCGTAGCGGATCACCTCGCCGGGGGCGGGAAGGCCGCGGTGGAAGGTGACCACCGCATCCAGCAGGCGGTAAACCGCCAGGCCGCGGGTGATGAAGTCGATCCCCAGGTAGCCGGAAAGAAACAGGTCGGCCTGCCCGGCTTCCACCGCAATGCAGGTGGGAATCCGGCCGCAGTCCAGGTACCAGGCGCCCGGAAGAACATCGTGTTCGGTCACCACGCGGCCGCTGGTCATGGAGCGCGGTTCCCCCTCCAGCGACACAATCCGGTCCACCAGCATCAGCGGCTCGTCGGGAAGGCGCACCCTGGTGGGAAAGCCGTCGACCTCGGCAAACTCCGGGCCGAGCATCCGAGCGACGGAGCCGACGGCAAACTCCAGGCACATGGCCCGGTTGAAGGCTACCGGCCCGGCGGCCGGAAGCGGCTGGAGCGCTGCCGCTGGAGCAGCCTTGGGAGTGAACAGTTCGGCAGCAAGGGGCGCTCCGCCGTCCCGGAGGTTTTCCAGCAACGACAGCTGCAGGGTCAGGTTCTGCGCCATGGTTTGGGAGAGGCCGGCGGAAAAGCGCAGATAGGCCTCATGGGCCTCCTGCGTAGCGGCTTGGGCCGCCAGCAGCCGGCAAAGGAGGGGATTCTCCTTCTGCTCCGCCTCCGGCCGCGGGACGGCGTGCAGTGCGTCTCGACGAGCGCCGGGGTCATAGCCGCGAGTCTGTCGTTTCGGTACTTCCACCCGGAAAGGCTTCCCCCCGAGCGGAATCCGCAGCAGCGCGGCCGGTTCTGCGGCAGCCGCCTCTGTTTCCGCAGGATAGAGGAGAGCCAGGTCCACAGGCACCCGCTGGGCGATCAGCTCTCCCAGCAGGCGCAGCACCGTGGAGCCCGGGTCCTGGCCGGGGTAACAGGCAGAACGGGCCAGGTGGGGACGGTCATCGAGAATGCGGTCGATCATTCGGCTGCACGACGCGCCCGGGCCCATCTCCAGGAAGAGGCGGACACCGTCGGCGTAGGCGGCCTCGATGACGCGGGGGTAGTCGATGCCATTGAGGGCCTGGGCGAGGATGGCGTCCGCGGCGCTCTCCCTGGTGGGGGTGAAGGCCTTACCCGAGGCACCGCTGTAAAAGGTTATGTCGGGGGGCGGGGTGGTGTCGAACAGGTGCAGTTCGCGGTACGGTTCGGCCACCGGCGCAGCGACCGGGCAATGGACCGTGGTGACCCCTTCGAGGGGGAAAAACCGGCAGTCGAGTTTTTCCACGAGCCGCTCCACAGCGCCACGGTCACCGCCGACCACGCACTCCGTTGGGGTGTTGACGATGAGCAGGTAGACCCGCGGCAGATCGGCCAAGGCCTTTTTCACGGCGGCCTGCGGCGCATCGACCACCCCCAGAGCCCAGTCAACGGTCTCGCCCATGGACAGCTTCCAGACCTGGCGTGCGGCGCGGCATTCACCCGCCAGGTCGCTGGTAAAGAGGGTTGATTTGTTCATCCGCGCCAGCATGAGATCCCGGTCCTGCCAGGCTCCCGTGGCGAAGAGTCCGGCCGATTCCCCGAGGCTGTAGCCGATCACCGCCTGCGGCCCGACGCCGAAACCGCGCAGCAGATCGCTGCACGCGGTCCCGAGGGCCACCTGGCCGAAGATCATTGCCCGGTGGTCTCCGTTGATCTCGTCCGTTGCCCAGCCGTTCCAGAACAGCTCCGGCTGGAACTGGCTCCGCAGGTAACGGTTGCGGCCATCCTGGGCGCGGTAGATCTCCGGCCAGCGAGCCGAAAGCTCCACCCCCATCCCCGGATAGTGGTTACCCGAACCGGGGTAGACAAAGGCGATCTTCCCCGTCGGCCCGAGGGGGGTCGGTGAATAAAAGAGCCGGTCCCTGGCAAAGGGGGGGAGGGCCGTCCCGCTGCCGGCGGAGAGTCCCCTCTCCGCGTTCAGCGCTTCAGCTGCCAGGCGGAGCTGGTCCTGCAGCTCGTCGCGGCTGCGGGCGACCAGGGCAAGCCCGAGAAGGTGCTGCGGCTCTGCCGGCTTCTGTCGGTACCATCTCTGCGCCAGGGCCGCGATTCCGAGCTGCGGAATGCCGGCAGCCAGCTCCTCCAGCTCTTTTGCCGCTGCGGCAAGCAGCGCCGTGGTGTCGGCGCTGATGGCGAAAAGTGCCTCATTCCCCGGCCCCAACGGCTGGAGCCGCTCCCCCTCCCTTGCGGCCGGGCGCGCACCCTCCCACCCTTCCATGACCACGTGGCTGCAGACGCCGGTAATGCTGAAACAGCTCAGCCCGGCCCGGCGCGGGCCGTCGGCCCGGTTTCGCAGCCAGTACTGGGGGGCACGAGGGAAGATGAAGCGTCCGCCGGATTGCGCCACCTCCGGCCTGGCGTTGTTCAGGTTTTTGAGCGGCGGCAGGATCTCCTGGTAGAGGCAGAGGGCCGTCTTCACCAGTCCTGCCAGTCCTGCAGCCGCGCCGGTGTGGCCGATATCGGCCTTGACGCTCCCCAGATGGCACGGAATCCGATCCGGCTTCAGGTCCATGGCAAAAAACTCCGCCAGGGCTGCGCCTTCCATCCGGTCTTCGGCAGGGAGGCCGCTGCCGTGGGTCTCGACATAGCCGACCGACGAGGGGGCGCACCCCGCCTCCCCGTAGGCCCGTGCCAGCGCCTCTTGATAGGCGGCTGTCGTGGGAGTGCCGTTTGCAATACCGCCGCCGGTGGCGCTTCCCACCCCCTTCAGCACTGCGTAGATCCGGTCGCCGTCCAGTTCGGCGTCCGCCAGCCGCTTGAGAATAACGGCGGCAGCCCCTTCGCCGCTGATGGTCCCATCCGCGTCCGCGTCCATGGGAGCAATCCGCCCGCTCGGGGAGAACGGCCGGCCGGCATGGGTAGCCAGCACTGCGCGCAGGTCCCCGGCCAGGTCAACCGCGCCGACCAGCGCCTGATCCAGTTCACCCTGTTGCAGGGCGCGGACCGCGGTCTCCAGTGCCGTGAGCCCCGAGGTTTCCTCGCTGGAGATGGTGAAGCTCGGGCCGCCGATGCGGAATTCCCGCGCGATCCGGCTCGCGACAACGCTCCCCAGTGCGCCCATGGTCCGGTTGGCGGTCAGCGGCGGACCGGCGGCAGCGGCCAAGGCAGCGGTCCACGCGACGAGCTCCCCATCCGTCAGGTCGAGGCCGAGAGCCGTTGCCCACTGCCGCGCCTTGTCGATCATGGACCAGCGCACATTGAAGGTGGTGGAATTGAGGTCGAGGCCGATGCCAATAAAGACGCCGGCAGCCGGACTCCCCTCCCCTGCCAGCCCCGCGTCAGCCATGGCCCCGGCAGCTGCCTGGAGCATGAGGAGCTGCTGGGGGAGCATCTCTTCCAGCTCCTTCGGCGGGATGCGGAATGCGTCGGCGGCCAGCGCCACCGAGTTGATATAGAAACCTTTGAAAGGCGTTTCCGCCAGACCTTTTTCCTTGAACCAGCTGCTCTGTTCTGCTCCCCACCAGTTGGCAGGGGCGCAGGGTTCCTCGGCAGTACCGCCACCCAGCACCCGCTGCTGGAAGGCCTGGAGCGACTGCCAGGGGCCGAAGCGGGCGTCCATGCCGACAATGGCTATGGGCGAAGGAGTCGAGCCGACCGGGGCTGCGCCCACCCCGATGTCGCTGTACCCCACGAGCCACTCTTCGATGAGCAGGTGGGCGTTGATGCCGCCGAAACCGAAGGCGCTGACCGCTGCCCGGCGGGGGATCAGGTCACTCCGGCGTGACCAGGGTTTCTGACTGCTCAGTATCTGGAACGGGCTCTCTGTCAGGTTGATGGCGGGGGCGGGGGTGCTGAAGTTGGCGCTGGGGGGGAGGGTCGCGGTTTTCATGGCCAGCAGGGTCTTAATCAGGGCCGCCGAGCCGGCGGCAGTGAGGAGATGGCCGATATTGGACTTGACCGAGCCGATGGTGCAGCGGGCCGGTTGGCCGGCTGCTCCCCAGAGGGTCCGCAGGCTGGCGAATTCCACCCCATCCCCCACCGGAGTGCCGGTGGCATGGCATTCGACCAGGTCCACGTCCTCCGGCGACCATCCGGCCTGCTGGTAGGCGGCCCGCATGGCGCGCAGCTGCCCTTCGGACATCGGAGCAAGGAGGCTCCCCCCCACATCGTTGGAGAGGCCGATCCCACGAATGAGCCCGTAGATGTGGTCGCCGTCGCGGACCGCATCGGCACTCCGTTTGAGGAGAAACATTCCGGCGCCTTCACCTACCACCAGACCGTTGCCCCGGGCGTCAAAGGGGGAACAGGTCCCGGTGGGAGAAAGGGCGCGGAGCTGGGAAAAACCCATCTGGGTATAGAGGGGATCGGGACGGGACACGCCGCCGGTCAGCATGGCGTCGGCGCGGCCGGCGAGGAGTTCGTCAACCGCCAGCTTGATGGCGTAGAGAGATGAAGCGCATGCCGCATCCAGGGCAAAGCAGCTCCCCCCCAGGCCGAGGGCATCAGCCAGCACCCCGGCGGGGAGTCCGGCCACGTAGCGGTTCAAAGGCTCAACAGCTGCGGCGGACGCAGTCCGCTTTTCCCCGAGGACCTTTTCCTCCAGGGTTTCTCCGAGGTAGTGGCGGGCGAGGGCCGCTGACTTTTCACTGGGGAGTGCCAGGTTGCCGATGATGACCCCGACCCGCTTCCTGTCCAGGTTGGCGGTCGCTGCATCCCTGAACGCCTGGTTGCCGGCATGGAGCAGCAGGTGACAGGCGGGATCAAGTCGTTCCAGGAGAGGGAGATCGATATTCAGGCCGGCAAGGTCCAGATCGGGCAGGGTTTCCGTGACAAAGCAGCCCATGCGGGAGTTGACCCGGTCCGGCGTGCCGATGGCGGCATCGAAGACATCCTCAGCCGCGAGAAGCCAGCGCCCGGGCGGCACCTCCCGGGCGCTGTTCCTGCCATGAAGGATGTTGGTCCAGAACTTGTCGAGATCGGCTGCGTCGGGGAAGATGCCGCCGATCCCGACGATTGCCACGGCTGGGGAGAAACTCATGCTCAGGCGGCTCCCAGTTGCAGTTTTCCCGGTTCTGGGAGCATGTTGCGGGCAAATTTGATTTTCAACGATTCATTGATGATGCACTCGTACTCTTCCAGACGGGCGATCAGTTTGCCGGTGTGTGGATCGAGAAATTCCATGACCGCCATGGCGCTGGTTGCGCTGTCCCTGGTTATGCGGATCACTACCTGGCTGCCGTCCTTGGGGAATGCATCCTGAAACTGCCGGTAGCGTCCGGCAAAACAGGGGAGCGAGCCGGCGCCGTGGCGCTCGAAACTCCAGAGGATCATCAGCTGAAAAGCCGAGTCAAGTGCCAGCGGGTCGGTGAGCCATCTACCACGCAGCGGCTGGCTGATCCAGCTCACCGGAGCGGGAGCTGCCTTGACTTTGGCGGCAATCCCCTCCGCGGAGCACCCCTCGACCTCCTCGATCCCCTGCAGGTCTGGTCCGTGGAAGAGGCAGCCGTTGCTGTACTGCTCCCCGTTCCGGTGGGGAAATGGGTGCAGCTCCAGCTCGGAGATCGAACGGATGCCCTTCGGCAAGCGGACGGCAAGGACGATCTCGGCTCGGGCATGAACAACCGGCCGACCTTCGCTGCCGCTGCTGCACAGTTCCACCGGCACCACCTGGAAAGCCTCCTTCCGCCACGCCTTGCCGGCCATCACTGCGAGCCTGAACGGAGCGTCATTGGCAAGGACGACCCCCTTGAGGATGCGCAGGTCATTAAAGCCGTGGAACTTCAGCCCCGGATTGCCGTGCAGCGCCCCGTGGGCCAGCCACTCGACGATCATGGCCATGGGAACGACTGCCTTGCCGTCCAGAACGTGGGACTTGAGGAAAGGGAAGCGCTGCACGTCCAGCTCCAGAGCGAAGGCCTGGTGGTCCGCAGCGTGTGCGGGCTGCTCGGGGGGAGCTGCTGCCTGATGGGGAGCCGCAGCGGCTGCATTGGCGCCGCTGCCGATGATGACCAGCTCAACCGGCCCGTTGGCAGGGGTGGCAATCTCCCTTAGCAGATAGTCGGCGCCGGCCGTGAGGCCGATGATGCCCACCCCTTCGCTGGCGAACACCTTTTTCAGGGCCGGCGTGACCATGCCGCCGTCCCACGGTCCCCAGTTGAGAGAAACCACCCGGCATGCCGGGCGCAGTGCAGCTTCGCGCAGTGCCAGCTTGTTCAGGACCTCGTTGGCCACCGCATAGTCCGCCTGGCCGCTTCGGCCGAAACGGCCGGTGGAAGAGGAAAACAGGGCCATGAAGCGCAGTTCATCCGCTTCCAGCGCGGCCAGCAGCGCACGCAGCCCGACTACCTTTGTTGCATAGACCTGTTCAAACTGCTCGGCGGTCTTGTCCACGATGAGCCGGTCGGCCAACACCCCCGCGCCGTGGATCAGCCCCCGGACCGGGCCGAAGCTGGCGCGCACCTCTGCCAGGACCGCCCTTACAGCTGCCGCGTCCCGGATATCCACTGCATGGTAGACAACGGTCGCCCCCGTCGCCTCGATGCGGGCCAGGGTGCGGAGCATCTCGCGGTTGGCAACAACCGACCGGTAGTGAGCCTCGATCCGTTTCGGCGAAGCGCCTTTGCCCTCCTGCTCCAGGAGGGCCTTCTTGATCGCCGCCTCCGCCTCCAGCGGCGCCAGCCAGGCCGGTTCAACGGTCGGTGCCGCGCTTCTCCCGAGGAGCAGCAGGGTCGGCCGGTATGCCGCTGCAAGGGATACGGCCACTTCGGCCGTAACGCCGCGGGCGCCGCCGGTAATGACGAACAGCTCACCCCCGGCAACAGGAAGGGGCGGGGTCCCGGCCAACGGCATCGGTGAAAGCTCAAGGGTTGACAACCCCCGGGCGGAAAGCCCCACTTCCACGGGACCGGCGAGGAACATCTCGCTGACCACTGCCGCGGCCGCGGCCTGTTCGTCCAGGCCGGTACCGAGATCGAGCGCCTTGCAGCTGACCTCGGGCCATTCATGGGCAGCGGTCTTGGTCAGACCGGCCAGGCCGCCGGAGAGGGGGTCGTGCGGCACCCCACGGCCTGCCAGGCCGAAACAGCCATCCAGGCGGGAAACGGTCACAAACAGCGCACCGCCGCGCCGGGCAGCGCTCCGCAGGCCGGGCCCGACGTTCTGCAGCAGGCTGAAGGCGTCAAGCAGAAACCGGTCGTCACTACCCCGCGACGGGGAGAGCAGCACCAGGCCGCCAATTTCAGCGGGCAGCGTCGGGAGACCGCCTCCCTCTGCCGGAGAGAGCAGCCGGGCGCTGAAGTTCTGCGCGCGCAAGCGGTCGACGATTGCCGGGGCCAGGGGTGAGCCGTCCGCCACCACGCATATTTCTGTTCCGGCGGCAACGGCAACGGCCTGCCGAGGTTCGCCTGCCGCAAGCGCTACCGGCCGCAACACGCTTCTTTCAACCCCCCCACAACCAGCGCCGGCTGCAGGCGGCTCAGCAGCTGCCGTGGCCCTCCCGGAGGCAGTGCAGTTGCCGCTGCACTCGGCGGCAGGATTTGCAGTTGCCGCAGCGGCGCAGAGGTGCGCCACTATCTGGCGGAGGGTCTGCAGCGTCCCGAGATGCTCCGGCTTGACCGACGGAGCGTCGGGGAGCCGCTCCTGGAGCGCGGAGAGGATCTCGACCCGCTTGATGGAGTCGATCCCCAGGTCCGCATCGAGCCCCATGTCCAGTTCGAGCATTTCAACGGGATAGCCGGTCTTTTCGGCAACCACTGCCAGGAGCGCCGCGGCGGCCAGGTCGCTGCCGAGTCCGGCAGAAACGGCAGCGCTGCTCGCCCCGCACGCCGCAGCCGGAACGGCGGCTGTTACCACGCCGGCGCAGAGGTGCGCCACGATCTGGCGGAGGGTCTGCAGCGTCCCGAGATGCTCCGGCTTGACCGCCGGGGCGTCGGGGAGCCGCTCCTGGAGTGCGGAGAGGATCTCGACCCGCTTGATGGAGTCGATCCCCAGGTCGGCATCGAGCCCCATGTCCAGCTCGAGCATTTCAACGGGATAGCCGGTCTTTTCGGCAACCACTGCCAGGAGCGCCTCGGCCGCCAGGTCGGCCATGGGTCCAG